>Ga0210396_10000033_pt1 | contig 321943 bp, 294 predicted proteins | sample IncBWH17OmetaG_FD_155466 | JGI IMG/M metagenome (GOLD analysis project Ga0210396, IMG submission 155466) | Forest soil microbial communities from Barre Woods Harvard Forest LTER site, Petersham, Massachusetts, United States - Inc-BW-H-17-O ... | reverse complement strand
TGACTGCCACTGATATGGCTATACCCGCGAGGAGACCGACAGCGACAACGGAAATAACGTCGAGCATGACCAGCCGGAGGATCGAACCCGGTTCCGCCCCCAGTGCCAGGCGGATTCCGAACTCTCTTTGCCTCTGTGCCACAAGATAGCTGACCGTACCATAGAGACCGATCAACGCCAGCAATAACGCCACGGAGCCAAAGAAGCCCGAAAGTTGGGCGAGCAGGCGCTCTTGGACCATCGAGTCGCTTACCTGCTGTGCCAGCGTGTGAAACTCAAGGCGAATCGCGGGGTTCACGGACGCTGCGGCCGCCTGGACCGACGCGATCAGCGCTGTAGGTCGTAGTGCAGTGCGCAATTCGAACGCATCCGCCAAAATGATGTCGGGAGCCTGAGTGGCGGGGAAAAAGACCGTGGGATGAATCTCCTCCCGTAGTGACACGTACTTGGCATTCCGGACAACACCCACAACCTCGATCGGCGGTCCGGGTTGCCCCGCAATGCCGTCAATCCAGAATGTTTTGCCCACGGGATCCAGGCCTGGAAAGAAGCGACGCGCCGCTGTCTGATCAATGATCGCCACCATGGGAGAGTTGGCTGTGTCGCTGCCATTGAAATCGCGGCCCGCCACGAATTGCATTCGCAACGTTCGAAAATATCCAGGCGAGACGTTGACGGACAGAGACAGAGACTCCACATCTGTGAAACCTTTGGACCACTCGGTATGAACGTTATGTGCCCCGGAACTTACTTCGGTAGGTGTCACGGATGAGCGGCTCGCAGAAAGCACGCCAGGAAGAGCCCGCAGCCGGTTTTCGATTTGATCGAGTGTGGCAGGATACTGATCACCTATTCTCGCCGACCACAAGGTGGGATACACGATCAGCACATTATTGCGATCAAAGCCGGGATCGAGCGTCGCCAGCTTCGTAAAACTACGCAACAACAATCCAGCAGCCACCATTAGCACCAGCGAAAACGCTACCTGCGACGCCACGATCAACTTGCGGCTCCGAAACCGAGCCGGACGGTCGAATGCGATCCTTCGGCTACCGTTCATGGCCGAGGTCAGCGATACACTTGTGGACCGGAGGGAGGGGAGCATGCCAAACAGGGCCACGGTGAGAATGGCAACCGCAGCGGTGAATCCAAGAACACGGCCATCGAACGAAAGATCGAGAAACACAGGGATGTTCCCGAGGGCGTAGAAATTGTGAAATGAGATACTGCGAATCAGAAGAACGGTGCCCCAGCGCGCAAAAAGAAATCCGACGATCGCGCCCATCAGAGAGAGCAGAAGGCATTCCGTAAGCAGTTGCTTAATCAACCGCCACCGGCTTGCGCCCAACGCCTGCCTTACCGTGATTTCCTTTTCACGGGCAACGCCGCGGGTCAGCATCAGGCTGGCAATGTTTGCGCAGGCAATTAGCAGCACGAGGCCCACAATGGCCATCAGAACCTGCAAGGGCTGGTCGAATTGCTGCCGCAGAGTAACGGAAGTGCCTGTCGCAGCGGAAGTTACCACCAGCTTCTCCTTCACAAAGCTCCCCTGCTCGTCGGCAGGCCAGTATTGGGGCAAGGCGGCGGCGAATATACGAGGGGAAAGGACCTGGAGCCGAGCAATCAACTGGGCTCGGCTGGTGCCGGGCTTGATCCGGCCGGCCACATTCAGCCACCACATGGAGCGCGCTTCCAGTGATCCTGTACCAAAAAGAATCTCCCCAGTGCAGATCGGCACGAAGACTTCGGACTCTCGACCCACGTCCATTCCATAAAAGCCAGGCGGAGCGACGCCGATGATCTCAAAGGGATGGTCATCGAGCGACAGGGTTTTACCAACGGCACTACTGTCGCCGCCATGGTGACCTTGCCAGAACCCATAGCTTAGAACAGCCACGGCTGGGCAGCCGCGGTAGTCGTCAGACCTTGTAAGCAAGCGTCCGGCAGCCGGACGGAGCCCTAAGGTTGTGAAGAAGTCACCACTCACAAACGACCCGTCCGCTGGTTCTATTGTTCCGGCTCGAGCGAGATCGAACTGTGCATTACTCCAAGCGAACACGCTCGAAAAAACGTCCTGTTGGTCTCGTACTTGTTCCCACAGAGGGTTGCTGAAGTCGGGCGAGGCTCCGCCGGACCACAGAAAAGAAAGAGGGTTGGCCGAGGCTGATCCGAGGTATCGGGGATCTTGCCTTTTTTAATTGCAGCAGCTCGTCAGGCCGCTCGACCGGCAGCGTGCGCAACATGACTGCATCAATGAGACTGAAAATGGCGGTGTTGGCGCCAATGCCGAGGGCGAGAGTGAGGACGGCGACGGCGGTGAAGCCGGGGGACTTTCGGAGCATACGGAGGGCATAACGCAAGTCGTGAATCAGCGTCCCCATAATATCTCCATCTCTACACCAAGGGGCACGCGGGAGCAACGGTATCGCGAGAGATATGTCCCATTCCAACTTATCCGACAGTTCCGGACCAGTGGTTCGGCAAACCTTACCTTACCGGATTGTCTCAGGGTTGCCCGTTTTTTTTTATCGGGAGTTGGGTTTCGCCCCCAATCGAGGCTTGGGAGAGTAAGCAAAGGTGGGTGCTTTGAGAGCGATGACCTTATGTTTTGGGACGTTGGTCCTGGGCTCTGCCGGGACGTTGTTCCTCTAGGTCATGAACCCTTTTGAGCTGCTCTCGATAGCAGCCAGCCTCATGCAGAATCTCGCCGTTGTCGTTGTAAATGTAAATCCAAAGATACAACTCGTCATTGCTGGCAGCCAAATCCAGTGCTTTGTCGAAAGTATCGCAGTCTTTCAAGAGAGGGCCGCTTGGCCACGCGAGGGTGTCTACTGGATCCAGCCCAATTACCCGGTATTGTCCCTTGGGTGCACGTACTTCCATCGCTCACCTCGGTAGCTGGGATCTCCTCTAAGTACGCTAGCCTCGCCTCGAAAGCAAGCAGAAAACCCGGCGCATCCCAGAGTCGTTCCAGCGTTGTATAAGTTCCGCATGTAGTCCCTCTTTCGGCTAAGAGCGGATCGATTCCCACGCTTTGGCTCATCCAAGCTCCAGAATTACCGGCCAATCGGAACTGGCCTACGAGCGCCAAGCAGGCTGCTTGACATTTCGCTTTTTATTCGCCTACTATGCCATCGAGGGCTGATACGGCGCTGTCATGAGTTTACCCATTGCATTCACGAAAACGGAACGGCCCGCAACTCCGAACCCTTGGGTCATATCCGACCGGACTTTGACCGTCTTTTATGGCTGTCCCGAAATGCCCAGGCTCTCGCATTACTTCCTGCCACGACTACTCTTCGCAAAAAAACAGATTCTGTACCTGGACGGCGCAAACCAGATCAGCCCGCTCCTCCTAGCGCGTTTCGCGAGAGAACGAGGTGTTGAGCCATCGAACGTAAATAGCCTCATTCGGGTCGCGCGCGCTTTTACCTGTTTTCAACTGACCGAACTCGTCCGACGTGTGCCCAAGACTCTGGAGAAATTTCTCGCCGACGTGCTCATCGTCACGGCCTTGCCGGACCTGTATTTCGATGAGGATGTTCGAGATAGGGAAGCGCGCGCTTCGTTTGAACATGCGCTCGAAGGTCTACGTAATATCGCGCCGCTCTCCCTTTCCATTGCTGTTTTTTCCGACGCCACATCGTTTAAGACCAAGCGGCGCGATTTCTTTCAGCGACTTCGCAACCAGGCCGAACACGTCGTAAAGGTGGAATCCACTCCCGACAACAAGCTCTCCTTTACCCGCGAGAAACATACTCCGCTGCTTCCGGCTTGACCGGAAAGCTTGAGGTGCACTATGGGCAGAACCGTCCCTACATTTGTTCAATTGATTCAACAAGCTGCTGAGCGTTGGAAAAAATTCCGGCGCGCGTTGCGGCGAGAAGACCAGCCGCATTTCGACCGGCTATTTGTACGGGTGCGTTGCTACACCCAAGCGGCCACTTATCAGGCCCACGACAACCCAATGGAAGCGATCCTGCTCTCCATCGCTCTCGACCAGGAAAAGCGTCTCGACGCCGTCGAGAAGGTTCTTCAGAACGCAGGGGTGCTTTGTGAAATTGCTACAAGGATGGATTCTCGACCTCTACCCCAATCGGAACGGGATGACGCTATGGCTGATCGACCGGAACCAATCGCACTACCGTTTGACCGATAGCTTCGCGCCGGCCTTTTACGTTTCGGGGCCGGAGGAGCGTCTCATTCAGCTGCGGGATGCCGCACAGCGCAAGACCACTGAGCTTCGCACCCAATTGACCGAGCGGACCGACCTCTGGCTGAACGCCGCCCGCCAGGTTCTCGAAGTCTCCGTTCTCCGCCCCTCGAATTTCATCGGCTGGGGACGATGGGTGCACAAGCTCGACTCGAAATTGCAGCTTTACAACAGCGACCTCATGGTCGCCTCGCTCTACTGTTGGGAAAAGCGGCTGTTTCCCCTGTCGTTCGTAGAGGTCGAAGCGGACGACGACGGGAAAGTTCTCTCCATCGCGTGTCGTGACGACGAATGGACCCTCGACTATGAAATGCCGCCACTCAAAATCATGCAGATTCGGTTATCCGGCCTTGCGCGGATCGATCCTACGCATGGTCGCCGCGCGGCGCTCGAAATTGAAATGGACGGTACTTGCTGGGAGCTCGACGAAACGGGGGAGCCTCCGGCGATTCAATTTGCGGGATTGCTCAAACGCCACGACCCCGATGTGATTCTTTCCGAGTGGGGCGACTCGACTATTCTTCCGTTGCTTCGCCAGCAGGCCGAACGCCTGCGATCTTCTTTGCCGCTCAATCGCGACGAGTCCGCGGCCGTCCAGCAATCCCGCGGACGCAGCTACACGAGTTACGGAAGGATTCTTTTCAAAGCCAGTTCCATCACCCTCTTTGGCCGCATCCATGTGGATAAGCAGAACTCGTTCATTTCCGAGAAGTGCGACTTCGCCGGTCTCTGGGAACTCGCCCGGCTCACCAAACTTCCGATTCAATATGCAGCGCGGACCACGACTGGTACCGGGATTTCCTATATGCAGATGGAACTCGCCCATCGCGACGGCGTGCTGATTCCTGAGCAGAAAGCGGAGCCCGAAGACCCTAAGCGGCCTGACGAACTCTTGGCCGCGGACCGCGGCGGCCTCGTCTTCGTGCCGAAACTCGGCTTCACACCCAATGTCGCGGAGCTGGATTTCGTCAGCCAATTCCCCAGCATCATGGCGCGCTTCAATATCTCACCCGAAACTGTGAATTGCCCGTGCTGCCCCGACGCACCCAGGATTCCCGAACTCGGCTACCGCATTTGCCAAAAGCGGCGGGGCATCACGAGCCGCGTGGTCGAACGCCTTATCGCTAAACGCTCCGAACTCAAGAAGCTGCTAAAGAAATCGCCGCCCGATACTGCGCTCAGGATGAAATTGCAACGTGATTCGATGAAGTGGCTTCTTGTCTGTTGCTTCGGATATACCGGCTACAAGAATGCGCGTTTCGGCAAAATCGAAGCGCACGAAGCTATCAACGCTGTCGCGCGAGAAACACTTCTCGTTGCCAAAGAAATTGCGGAGGCCGATGGCTTTGAACTGATACACGCCTTGGTGGACTCCTTATATGTCTGGAAGGACGGAGCGACGCGCGACGACTACGAGCGTCTCTCCCAGGAGATCGAGAATAGAACCCGCCTCTCGTTAGCCATTGAGTCCGTCTACCGCTATGTCGTCTTTCTACCTTCCAAGCAATACGCGGATGTGCCCGTTCCGAATCGCTTCTTTGCAGTCGGCGAAGATGGCGAACTAAAAGTCCGAGGACTCGAATGCCGGCGCCACGACACCCCTCCGCTACTTGCCCGAATGCAGCACGAAGTACTCGCCATCCTCGCAGAAGCCCACAACTACGAGTCGTATCTTCAAAAGCTCGAGGTTGCGCGCATGGTCTTTGCCAATTACCAAGAACGCCTAGCAAGTGGAGATGTGGAGATCAAGGACCTCATAGTCAGTAAGCGCATCACAAGAGAACCGCGTGACTATCAGAAAGCCGGAGTCACGGCGATTGCTGCGCAGCAACTCTTTGGAAGTGGGGTTAAGCTGCGACCTGGACAGAACATCGAGTACGTCATCACGAACGCCGAAGCCCACGTCCCCAATGATCGTGTTCGCGCCTACGCTTTGTGGGAAGGATGGTTCGGATACGACCGCAAGAAATACGGCGCGATGTTGCACGAAGCTTTTGAACCGTTTGCGCACTGCGTTCCAAAGCGTGCGGAACCCGTTCTTCTCAGCGATTCCATTTCCGAAGATGAGTTGAAGCGTTTTCCTTTGTTCTCGGCCTTGACCCTGCAAGCCTTTCTGGACTTCTAGAGATGCTCAAGTGTGGTCCACTCGTCCAGATTTTGTGGGTATGGGGTTTGTCCTGTCTCTTTCGAGCGATCAAACGCTCGAAGATATAGCCGATATATGACCTGATGTTCAGTTTTGATTGATGCCAGCCGACGAATCCTTTCCGACACGTCGTCCGGTTTCAAATACCGGGCGAATTCTTCCAACGCGAATCTATATTCGCTGCTCACAGTTCGCCCACCCTCAATCAGATTCCTCGACTCGACGAACGCTCGAAGGATGGGAAGCATGCCAGCCTCTGAATCTACAGTTACGGCAACCCATGCGGAGACTTCTTCCTGAGCCCCCCATTTTGCCCAAAGCTGGAGGATGTAACGAAACCAAGGGTGAGACAGCAGCTCTCCCCTCTCCTTTGCATCTTTGACTTTTTCGACGCAGAGATCTTGAAGCGATTTCGCCTCACTGCCCGAGACAAGAGGGTCGATCGCCTCTTGCCGTTCTTTGTCCGAGGATTCGAACGAAATCATTGGCAGATACAAAGCTGTTGTTTGTGCAATAACCTCGCGCAGCGTCCGGTATCGTGTGTCCGCGGGTGTTTGTTGCAAGACCGCACGGATTATCAAAATGGCTTGGATATCGATGGGGACTTGCGCAACGCCTCTATTCCCACGTTGAAGGAACAAGTCCTTCTCCATATCCAGAAGGCCGGTGGCGAACGGCACAATGTTGTCCTTCGCGATCAGTTGACTGTTTACCCCCAGCGCCATTACGGCTGCCCCAAGGAGCCTCTTTTCATTAAGCCCTGTCAATTTTTGAACGACACTCTTTCGATCCCCCGCTGCGGCCAAAAGATCTGAGAGGTCGCTTTCTGAAAGGTCTTCCACCGAGAGTGAGAATTTGAAGTACCGCTCAAACGTATCAGGATGGCATGCCCTGAGATCCCTTAACCATTCCTGCCGAAAGGCGGCGTTGTGCGGCTGGCTTCCCGCGTCTGTCCCTTTTAGTTCCACCAACACCCTAGCGATGGGAGGAAAAACATTAACCACAATAGCTTTAGCTTCGTTCGGCCGATTCGCGCTCTGAAGAAGGGCCGTTGCAGCTTCGTGCTTTTCCGGGGTCAGTATGGAGCCGAGCGGCGATTTCGAATGGCCCGTCAGCAGTTCCTTGGCACGATACAGTCTTTGGTATATCGACGGCTCGAATTGGCGGAGGACCTCAAGGGCAATGAGATCGATTGGATTGGCGTCGAAGCTGTCGCCATTCCTGTAGAGCTCGAAGTGGAATGACAACGTGCTGCTGAATCTCTTCACGTCTCGAAGATTTCGAAAATAAGGTGTTATCGCAGAAACGAAAAGTTTCCCCCAGCGCTGGGGATCGAACCTCCGGTCCGCCGGTGTCCCTTGCACAGTTTTGCTGATAGCGGTCTCTAGCGATTCCTCTAGGTTCGTAGGGCTCAGTTTGGGGATATCGAAGCCAACCTGGACGACTTTCTCCAGGAATTGTGCCCCATCTATGTTGCCAGGCTCTCCCAAGGCCCTCTCTATCGTGTCCCGCTGGAGGAGTAGCAGGTAAATCAAATTGGGGAAATCAGCGTTGGCCTTAACCAATTGAAAGACCATCCTCACACCTTGAGGCGTAAGGCGATCAATGTCATCTACTACGACCAATACATTCTTTGTTACAGCTTTGAGCAAGCCGTGTAGTTCTTCCTTGGATTCTGCGATGCTTCTACGGGCAACTTCCGACTTTGCTGTGAAAAATAGAGCTAGCTTATCAGCTACGTTGCCAGACCACATGAGGACACTCGCGCCAATAAATGCAAAGGCCGCCAAAATTCGACCTGACACTAACAGGTACCAGTTTTTAGTCACCAGCGGACCGAAACCGACAAACGCTATGAGGTAGAACAGGACGGCTAGCGGAACGCGGAGTCCACCTGTTACCAGGCCCGCCGCGGACAATTTGGCACCATACATCCTCATTTTCTTCGCAGTTTTTTCCGATTCCTTACTCACATTTGAAGACCCCAGCTTCGCAGACAATTCACCGAAAAATCCCTCGAATACTTTTTCTTGCCCAGCCCACTCCCAGGGGTTGAATTCCAGTGAAATGGTTTTGGCACTTAACTGAGTCAAACCATCAAGAATCATGTTCTTGAGCGAGGACTTGCCGCTGCCCCAAGGGCCGTAAATCGCCAGCACTAAACTATCGCGGCCTGTCCACTGTGTTATAACTTTGGCGACAGCTCTGGCAAAGCCGCTTCGGCCTAGCTCGTCCTCGGCTAGCGACCTGATCGGTCGTTCCGACGAAAAGAAGTGTTCTTCCTGTGCGGGAGTCGAAGGCTGGCTCGTCGACTTGTTCATTTACAAGGAGGGTACATCATGCCGTTCCGTACGACCACTACCGAGTCCCCACACGGTACAGCTCCCTGCGTCACGTTGGCCCCACTACGGCCGCACTTTTTTCGAATTGAAGTAGGCTTCCATCTTATCCTTGGTACCGAAGTGGACCTGCAAACGGCTGTCAATTATCGTTTGCCAGGCCAATGAAAGCATCCCCGTAGAGGCCTCCAAAAGCTCTTCACAATAGTTGAGTTGTTGGCCGACGATTGTGTGTCGACAGTTCCGAGCAAGCCATCGGTCCGGAATAGCATCACCATGCGCAACCTTGTTTCGTAAGGCGCATACGTCTCGAAGGACGTTCAACAAAATTAACGGAGGGAGGGAAGGCTGATCGCTGTTTCTGTACTGAGAATAGATGTCGGTCTGCGGTCCCAGTAGCTTGGGTAGCTTTGGCCGCAATGCGTTGAATCCGTAAGTTTTGTCTGTAGATACGAGAGCTTCGAGCGCCATTACCCGCAACACATGACGAACTCGGGCGTCATCTTCTCTACGAGCCATCTCCGCAAAATAGAGCGCGAGGAAGAGCGGGTAGAATGTCTTCCACCTTCTCTTGAATCCCACAATCCACGCCATCCACGACTTGAGCTTCTGCAAGTGCTCGACTCTTAACTCCGCGCACATCTGTTCACAGTCTTCAAGGTACAAGGATTCTGTATGAGCAGTGATAGTTAAAGGCTTAAGGCCTTGTGTGGTGACATCGGCTCTGAGGAATCGGTCAGCGTTACTCCTGTTCGGTACAATAAGTCTTAAATGCGCTACAACGTAATGCATCAACGTTTCAACTAGCCGTTCCCTCTCCCCTCGAACGAACTCCCGATAGTTGTTGACGAGACAGACCGACCAGCCCCTAACGCGGTCGCGTTCTTCATCCGATACAAACCGCTTCCAGACTTCAAGGTCCAGGTTCGCCACATCGGCACTTACGTCCCTCACTTCGAAGCCAAATCCCAAATGAAACGGAAGAAAACTTGCGAGGTTGGACGCCCAGTCCAACGGTGTGATGATTATTCGCGTCGCTCTTAGATGCATCGAGTCGTTAGTATCACCCTCTCAGGCAGTATTCCGTTCATTAAACATCAGATTTGTAGCACAAACTCCGGAGTCTCTGGAGCGTAACCCTTTATCCTGCCCTTCCTGCTGAAAACCTGCGCCTGATCCGCCCGCTCCTCCTGTCAAGGGTCTCCCGCTCCGCTCCGATAAACGCGAAAACCACGCGCCCTTGACAGCGCGGACGGCCAAGCGCTTTGCCCCGCCAGGAAGGGCATTTGCTTTTTATGCACCGCTCTCTGCGGTGCCTCTAAGAAGCAAAAAACGAAACCAACGAAAGGAGTTTTTCCAATGCAACAACTCAGCAAACAACCTGCTTTCGAGCTAGGCCAGATCGTCGCAACACCGGGCGCTTTGGCCGCGCTGAAAAAGGCAGGACAACACCCGGGCGAGTTCCTCACGCGCCACGTCAACCGCGAGTGGGGCGATTTGTCCGACGAGGACCGCAAGGAAAACGAGTACAGCCTAGAGCACGGGTTCCGGCTCTTGAGCGCCTACCGCACACACGCTGGCGACAAGCTGTGGATTATCACGGAATCGGACCGTTCTGTGACCACGCTTTTGCTACCCGAAGAGTATTAGGCCCAAACAAATTTCTTAAAAAAGGAGATTAAAGCAAATGAATGCAACGATGGTAGCAAGTGGAACGAAAGTAGTACCGCCTGTGGTTTCATCCATTCAGGACATTCCGTTAGCGAAAATCCGCGAATCGAAAACCAATCCGCGACGCTTCTTCGATGAAGCTAAGCTGGCAGAACTCGCTGACAACATCGAACAACACGGCGTCCTCCAACCCATTCTCGTGCGCCCGCTGCCCGAAGGGGAGGCGGGCACGTATGAGCTTGTGGCCGGGACACGCCGCTACCGAGCATCCAAACTCGCAAAACGGGAGAGCATCCCGGCAACAGTGCGGGAACTGACCGACGCGCAAGCACTAGAGCTACAGGTCATTGAGAACGTGCAGCGCGTGGACGTGCATCCGCTCGATGAGGCACAGGGATACGCCGCCCTCGTTGAACTTCAACCCGACACCTACACAGTCGAAAGCATCGCTTCGCGAGTTGGCAGATCACCCGCGTATGTCAGCGGACGACTGCGATTGATTCAACTCATTCCCGAAGCGAAGCAAGCGTTCTATGAGGACAAGCTGACGGTTGCTCATGCATTTGAAATCGCGCGGCTCCAACCGAATGACCAACGCCGCGCTCTGCAGGAATGCTTCCCGCAATACCGGAACGCCGCCGCCATTCTGAAAGACAAGAAGGCCGTGGCGACCACCGTCCGGGAGCTTCGCGCATGGATTGAGCGGGAAATCCATCTTGACCTCACGAACGCGCCGTTTGACCCACAGGACGAAAAGCTTTTGCCAAAGGTGGGAGCGTGCGCTCTTTGCCCAAAACGAACGGGCAGTAACCCGCTTCTCTTTCCCGAAGTCCGGCAGAAATCCATTTGGTAGTTAAGTGGAATAGGTTTGGCAAGAGGTTCTCCAAATTTGATGCTCCGTTTGGTCCAAGCTTGTCGTTATGTCTTACTGGTCCCTTCCGGAGCGAAGGCCTGCGGAGCCGGAGGCGGAGCGTTTAGGCCGGAGTGGAGGGAGGGGCCAGTGGAGCGGCTGGGGAGGAGGCTCGACCTCCGTGGGAGAGAATCGGAGGCCCAACCAGTGAGTTAGTCGTGCATTCCTATGCACACTAGGGCGTTTGTCGGTACTAACCCGACCGGCGAGCTAATAACTTCCGGGTTGCTCGTTATCCACCCAATATCGGGGCAAGCGACCCTGGAGTAACTTCCCAGATGAGGGTTTCTGGGGAGTTCGCTAGGTTTTAATTGTCTGGTAACCGCGATTGAACGCGCCGACGATCCCTGCCTGCCCTTTACTCGTCTCCCGGAATGCGCGTCTCGATAAAGCACTCACGTTTTAACGTTTATCAGGCAGCTGCTTGCCGTCGCCTATTTCACTAAGCAATGGACCGTCGTAGCCTGTACCCCTTGACCTTCTAGGGAGAGCGGCGTATTTTGATTCCACTAGAAGCGGAGAGAGTCGAATGGGAAAGCAAAAACCGGAACTCCCCCAAGGCACGCTGGACATGCTGGTGCTGAAGGCTCTTTCGCTGGGGCCAATGCACGGGTACGGAGTGGGGCAGCGCATTGGGCAGCTCGCGGAAGAGATGCTCAAGGTGGAAGAGGGCACGCTGTATCCGGCGCTGTACCGCATCGAGCAGCGCGGGTGGATCAAGAGCGAGTGGGGAGTATCGGAGAATAAACGGCGGGCGCGTTTCTACAAGCTGACACGCACCGGCCGCAAGCAGTTGGAAGTGGAAGAGGCGAAGTGGTCGCATCTTTCACTGGCCATCGGCAAGGTGCTGCGGACGGCCTGAAGGAAGAGAACCATGGGCTGGTTAACGAAACTCGGCATGCGTTTGCGAGCGCTGAGACATGGCGACGAAGTGCATCGCGAGATCTCGGAAGAATGGCAGTTTCACATCGATTTGCGGACGGAAGAGAACATCCGCCGTGGAATGACGCCGGAAGAAGCGCGGCAAAGCGCAGAGCAGCATTTTGGAAATAGCGCCCATATCAAGGATGTGAGCTGGGATGTGCGGGGAGGAGGGCTCGTGGAGACGCTTTGGCAGGACATGCGCTACGGTCTACGCATGCTGCGCAAATTCCCAGGCTTCACTGTCGTTGCCGTCCTGACGCTTGCCCTTGGAATTGGCGCCAACACAGCGATCTTCAGCATTGTGAACGCCGTTTTGCTTCGTCCTCTTCCGTACATGCAGCCTAATCAGCTCGTGGACCTGAATTTGAAAACGGAACAGTCGGATCAGGCTTTTGTGCCCTACCCTAGTTTTCTTTATTGGCAGCGAGAAACCCATACGCTGTCGGCGATGGGTGCGTGGACTGATGCCACAATCAATCTCACGGGCACCGGAATGGCGACACGACTTGGCGGGAGATGCGTTTCCGCCAATTTCTTTTCGCTATTTGGCGTGCGCCCCATCCTCGGACGGAATTTCCGCCCAGAAGATGACCGCCTCGGGGCGGCGGCTGTCGTGCTAGTGAACGAGGGATTCTGGAGGGATCGACTTGGTGCGTCTCCGAGTGCCATCGGTAAGACTCTGACGCTGGACGGGGGGCATTACACAATCATCGGCGTGATCCCATCGACCTTTCAATTTTGGAGCGCGGCCGAAATTTACGTTCCCATCGGGCAATCGGAAAACCCATCTTTCGACAATAGCGGCCCGAGCAGAGTGTTGCAGATTATTGGGCGGCTCGCGCCTGGCGTGACGCTCGCCCAAGCCCGGGCTGAGATGAATGTAATCGATCGGAATCGGGTCGTTGCACATCCTGAATCGGCTGACACGGCCACGGGCGTTACCATCCATTCGTTAAGGCAAGATGTCATCGGTGACCTCGAGCCGACGCTGCTGCTTCTCCTGGGGGCAGTCGGTTTCGTTTTGCTTATTGCCTGCGCGAATGTGGCGAGTCTTCTGCTTGCTCGTTCGACCGCGAGAACACGCGAGTTTGCCATTCGTACCGCGCTCGGCGCGGGCCGAAACCGCGTGATCCGGCAACTGCTGACGGAGAGTCTCTTACTGTTCGCTATCGGTGGGACGTTCGGGACAGCGCTGGCCGAGCTGGTAACTCATCCCGCCTTGACGCTTCTTCCTACGGCACTGCCACAGATGCTCCGAGTGTCGCCGGATTCCCATATGCTGATCTTCGCGGTTGCGATTTCCGGACTCACGGGCGTTCTATTCGGCCTGATTCCCGCGATGAGAGTTTCGCTCCCGAAGCTCCAAGAAACTCTCAAGAAGGGCGGTCGAGGAATCGCGGCGGGTCGCCATGTGACACAGAGTGTCCTGGTCGTCGCGGAAATCTCCCTTGCGTTGGTGCTTCTAACCGGCGCGGGCCTAATGATTCGCAGCATGAACCGTCTGTGGAACGTGAATCCTGGGTTCGATTCGCACAATCTCATGTTTTTCACGGTCGGATTTCCACCGCCGAGCAAACCTGACCCAACGGCAATTCGCGTCCGAGATGGTGAACTCGGGACCAAACTGGCCGCTCTTCCTGGCGTGGAGTCAGTTAGCGTTTGCCATGGCGCGCTGCCGATGTCGGGCGACTGGACTATAGCGCCTTACTGGCCGCCAAATCAGCCTCGGCCTGCAAATGGAGCCGTGAAAGACACTGCAGAACTGTACGCGGTGGGTGCCGACTACTTTCGAGCGATGAGAATGGGCCTGCGCCAAGGTAGAACATTCAACAAGCAAGACATCCATTCTGCGCCCGCGGTAATTATCATTGATGAACACCTGGCCCGCCATTTGTTTGCCAACGAAAATCCCATCGGGAAACGCCTCGACGTAGGCTTCCTCGGAGTAGCGGAAATCGTAGGGGAGGTCGGGCACGTAAAGCATTTCGGCCTTGACGCCGACTCCTCGGCTCAAATCCAAGAGCAGATATATGTGCCCTTCAGTCAGTTACCGGACTTGTTCGCGCCGATGCTTGCAAATCAGGCGACTTACATCCTGCGGACTTCCGTTCCGCCTGCAACTCTGGTGGACGTGATGAGACATGCCGTCAGCGAAACGAATAGCCAGGGAATCGTTTACGACGTGCAAACTATGGATGAGGTTCTCGCAAACTCGCAACGCGAGCGGCGTTTCTCCCTGGCTTTGTTAGGCCCGTTTGCCGCTATAGCTTTGGTGCTCTCGACCGTTGGTATCTATGGTGTGATTTCTTCTCTCGCTGCTCAGCGGACAGCCGAGATCGGAATCCGCATGGCGCTTGGGGCGCAACCTTGGGAGATTTTACGCATGGTGATCGGTCAAGGTGGAAAGTTGGCGCTCACGGGAATCACAGTCGGAATCGTCGCTTCGTTCGCTTTCACGCGACTCATCGCGAAGCTGCTCTTCGGCGTGCGCTCCGACGACCCGGCGACCTTTGCGAGCGTGGCGATCTTGCTTGCACTGGTATCGGTCGCCGCCTGCTACATTCCGGCGCGACGCGCCATGCGCGTCGATCCGATGGTGGCGCTGAGACACGAATAATTCCGACTCTTTGTTCCGATTGCATCCCATTCCATAATCAAGTGGTTTGCAGACCAGAAATGTATTCTGGGAAGCAGTAGGCCCAGTTCCGGACAACATTAGAGATTCTCTAGTACTTCGGTACTACGGGGTTACGTAGCCTGAAATAAAACCTCCAGCGCCTCTCCGGCATCAATATATGCGACAGGGTTGTGACGTTGAAGTGAGGGGTGTCCATCAATCTCCGGCAACGGATTCTTTTTCCCCTTGATTGAGGTTTTTCCAAAGTAAGTACTCTTAATAGATAGGGGCCAGACCGGCCTCGAATCTAGGGTGTAATGGCGGACTCATAGAAGCAGTTAGATGAGTAGCAGTACGCAGAATAAGTCGGTCGGCCCGGTTAGTGCGCACTCAGCCAGCGCATTTTGGGCTAAGGGTGACCCATCATGGATGGAGGCGCGCGACCGCCTCATCGTAGCTTCCGCCTTAGCCCTGTGGACCGCCTTGGGCGGAGGATAAGCCCTTCTGTCCTCGACGCTGCCGAGGAGGTCGGACGCCGCGCAATCGAGCATGCCGAAAGAGAGCACATTGACCCTGCGGTCGCGGCGACTCTATTGGAGGAGGCTGCGGCCACAGTTTCGCGTGCTCTAGACGCGAAAAGGCACCGTACCCAGAATGCTGTTCGAGACCTTCCGTCGTATCTTTTCCTTGCTTTCATCCGACGCGTAAACAGGACCAAGAAGCGCCAGTTGCTCTTGGAGGACGCCGTTCGCGTGCGCTCGGCAGGTTCCCACAACTCAACTGACCCAGAGGCTGAACTTGAGTTGAAGATTCTCGTTGATGAACTCTTGACAAGGTGCGATCCCGTGACCCGCGATATGTTCTATCGGCGCATTCAAGGTTTTTCGTGGAAGGAAATTGGTTTGTCTTACAGCATATCGGGCCACGCCGCGGAATCCCGCTTCAACCAGGCGCTCCACAAGGTCGGAGTGAGGCTTGGCCTGAGAAGTAAATTATGAATTTTCTGCGAGTTTTAGCAAGCGGTTCAGAACAATGAGAATGAGAATCAAAAACCGCGCGGCACTAGAGACGAAGAAAAGAGAGCTACTCGACTTTGCGCGCTCCTATCTTTCGGAGGCTTTTCCTAACCCGGACCGCCAGGGATGCCCTCCTGACGCTGCACTTCGTTCTCTCGCCTTCAACCCGAACGAAAGCGAGCCCACGGTCACAGAGCACTTGGCGGTTTGTTCTCCTTGTTTCAGGCGCTATACGGAGTTGCTGGCCGAGTTGAAGTCGCAGCAGCGAGCAGAAGAGCGATCGGCTTGGACGCGCATATCCGTGTGGTCCAGAGCTCACCCACTGCTAGTAGGGGCAGCCCTTGTTTTCGTTCTCTTCATCGCAATCGGAGCTAGTCTATTGTTGAATAGGATTCGTGTGCCGAATCCTCCTCCTCTGGATACCCACCGAGGGCCCAATTCCGTTCAGCCGGTGAATCCTGAGGTAGCTTATTCACCTTTCAGTCTTGACTTGAGCGCACTCTCTCCCGTGCGCGGCGCGGAATCTGCGACAGGATCTCAGCGGCGAGTTCCTGTTCCAAGTTCGCCGCTCGATCTGACTCTGACTTTGCCGTTGGCAAGTCCAGAGGGGCATTACGATTTGAAGCTGACTTCGGGAAGCGAGACAGTCTGGCTGAAATCTGCTCAGGCGCATCTGCTCGAAGGCAAAACGCTCATTCAAGTCGAGGTGGATTTCAGGCAAATCCCGGCACGGAACTACAACTTTGAAGTTCTTTCTTCAAGCGGCATTCGTCTTGTTCAGCCGGTTTCAATTCAGGATGTGCCGCCCAAGGGTGGGGAGCTAAAGCCATGAGTGTCAGGCGAGTGACGATCTGCATTTTCTTGTGCGGAGTGGCTTGGACCTTTGCACAAGCGCAGACCGCCACAGGCGATCCCGATGTCCTATTGAAGAAAGCCCTTCAGCTGGGCGATTTGTATAACTGGGCAGATGCCGCGCCAATGTTTACCGAAGCTGAGCAACTGTATGCGGCGCGCGGTAATCGCCGCAATGCGCTGTACGCGCACTTAGGCCTAATACGCTCAACTATGGAGCAACTTTCGCTTCCAGAGGTATCAGAGGAACTCGGAGCAGAGCTAGATAAGAATCCGCTCCTTCAGTCTGACAAGGAACTCAGGCTGTTTTGTCTCATGGTTCTCGGTGACATCGATGGAGAGCTTGACGCTGCGCCGATGCGCCGCGATTGGGAAGCTGCGTTAAAGCTCGCTCAGGCTCTTGGCGACAAGAAGTTGGAAAACCGCGCCTCGGGCGAACTCGGATTCGCCTTGTTCCTCGAAGGAGACATGACGTCAGCCCGCCAGAAAGTTGCTGGTGCCCTCATGGGGGCGATGATGTTTGGTGATATCGGAGCGCAAATTCGTTACCTCGGTGCGGTTGGACACGCTTACGTGCAGTTGGGTTCCTACGATGACGCGCTGGGATATTTCGACAAGGCGCTCAAGATCGCGGCTGCCAATCCTGACGCCGGATATCAGTTCCTTGTCAACGAGGGCAGGCTCCAGGCATTCCGTGGAATGGGAAAGCTCGACGCGGCCGAACAGCTCGCTAACGAGATCATCGCCCAAGCCCAAGCCAGGCAGAAGCACGTCAAGGAAACGCAAGCCCTCATCACAGCAGGAACTGTAGAAACTGCAAAAGGTGATGATGCGAAGGCGATGGAGAACTTCGAGAGGGCGATTGAGCTAGCTCAAAAAGGCCACTTCACGCGCTTACTAGCTGACGCTCAATTCTATTTGGAAGACATTTATCGCAAGAAGGGCGACCTACAGAAAGCCGAATTTTTGGCCGCAGCCGGCGCCGAATCCACGCAAAATAGCGGCGATCTTTATTTGCTCCCATTGCGTCTGCAAGCACTCGCCCAGTTGCAAGCGAGCCAGGGAAAATATCGCGATGCCAGCCAAACGTATGACCGAGCGTCCGACATCCTGGACGCTATGATCGGCAACGTCAGGTCTGCAGCCGGCAAAATCGGTCTGATCAACGCCATGAGCTCCATTTACGCAGAGCACTTTGCTTTGGTTGCAGACCACTTGAACGAAACTGCCAAAGCCTTCTCCGTTATTGAGCATGCTCGCGGTCGCGTGACAACAGAACTCTTAATGAGCGGGAAACCACCTGAATCCCCGGAGGAGTTGGAAATCGAGAAACAGATTAGCCACCTAAATCTGGAACTGGCGAGAGCGAAGTCGGCTGACCAGGTTCGCGAAATTCGAGACAAGATTTTTCTCGCGGATGAAGCACGATGGGTTACTCCCGTATCGGGCACCTGGAAATCCCAACCGTGGCAAACCATTCCGCTGGAACGCATACGAGAGGGTCTCACCGCAAACGAACTTGTGCTTGAGTACGTTATGGCGCAACCGCATTCTTATTGTTTGGCGATTGGTCGAGACTTTGCTCGCATCGTGCCGCTTGCTGATCGTGAGAGCATCGAAAGCTCGGTCATCGCCTATCTGAAAACACTAAAGACAAAAGGGACATCGAAGGCTCAAGGAGGAGACCTCTATGCGGCTCTCCTCAAGGAGATCCCGGAGATTTCAAAGAAAGAGCGGCTCATAATTGTGCCGGACGGTCGGTTGCATCTCCTGCCGTTCGATGCGCTGGTTGACGGCTCCGGCCGCTACTTGGTTTCTTCCCACACCATCACGTATGCCCCTTCCGCGACTTCCCTATATTTGACTAATTCGGCCCCGCAGAAACCCGCGCAGCACGCTCTTCTCGGCATTGGCGGAATCCCCTACGAGCAGAATGCGGAACTCACCAAACTGGCGACGATGCGGGGATACATCAGCACTCCCCTGGTCAACTTGCCGGCGTCCAGGGAAGAGGTTCTTGCGGCCCAAGCCGCCTTCCCCAGTGACAGCGACACCGTCCTGCTTGGCCCGAGCGCCACCAAATCTGCGTTTGAGCACTCGGGCTTAGATCAACACGCAATCATTCATTTGGCTGTGCACGGCGTAGCTAACGAGAAACACCCCGAACGAGCGGCCCTCATACTTCTAAGTGATTCATCGTCGGGCGACGACGGCATTCTGGAGGCAAGCGACATCGTACATTTGCATATGAATGCCAATCTCGTTGTCTTGTCAGCTTGCGACACCGCAGTCGGTCGTCTACAAGGGGAAGAAGGCATCGCAAATCTTTCTCTGGCATTTCAGTTGGCAGGAGCGAAGACCGTCGTCTCCACCCTTTGGACGATCGAGGACACGACAGCGCTCTATCTGATGAAGCGTTTTTACGCTCATTTGGCTGAGAAGAATACTGTTGCTCATGCCTTGACTGCGGCCAAAAGGGACATGCTTAAGACTTATGGTGCGCAGGCCGTTCCGTACTATTGGGCTAGCTTAAAATTGGAAGGTTCAGGAGATCATGCCATCGGCCTCGACTCTAAGAAATTCAGCACGATGAACTGAGGAGAATGATCAATGTCCGCGGCACCAATCGCAGCACGTCAAGTATCCACGCCTAAGGATCGCGCCAAAATCATCAGCACAATTAAGAAGCTCGTTTCCGAGCGACACATCAACGTCAGCAACCCGAATCAGGATTACGGTCCTTGGCTCTCACTCGTCGATAAAGAAACGCCCCTTCTCATGGACGTGGAAAAAGAGGCGTTTGAGGCAGGCACGAGCAAACTCCTCAGGGCCTTAGGAAGCAGTCATACTGCTTTTTTTCATCAGCGCCGCGACAGTGTCCCCGCACCATATTCCATCAACGCGACACTGCGCGCCGTTGACACGCCACAGGGCAAGCGTTGGATGTTTCTGGATGTGATTGAAGACGGGCCGACATTCCAGGCGGGCATTCACCCGGGCGAACTCCTTCTCTCCATAGACTCCGAGCCGATAATACCGCCAAAGTCCGCAAATTTCCGCATCGGTGGCACGCATCAACTTGAGATCGGAACTCTCGGCGGTGACAAGCGCCAGATCGTTATTGATGTGCCGAACCGAGCCGCAAAAGATCGGCCACCGATGATTGAGCCCCGGAGTCTGTCCCACCGGATGCTTGCATCCGACACGGGTCTGGTAAGAGTAGCGACCTTTCCGGGAGCAGTCGGCCAGAGTTTCGCTAGGGGTCTGGATGCCGCCGTTCGCGACCTGAAAGACCACGGTGCTCACCGGCTGATCGTGGACATTCGAGGGAATATCGGGGGCGGTTTAGGGTCTCTGCGCCTCCTGAGCTATTTATGTCCGGGTAAGGTCGAAATAGGCTATAGCGTTACGCGAGCGCGGCTGCGGAAAGGCTACCGGAAGGAAAGACTAACTCGCATCGGAAAGATCCCGGCTACAAAAGCGGAGCTTCTCATGATGGCTGTGCGTTTCAAAATCTTTCAGAGGGACCGCTCCATGGTCCTCGTAACAGAGGGGCTTGGCGCGCAGCCTTTCCATGGCCGCACCATCGTTCTTATCAACGAGCATAGCCACAGCGCGGCGGAAATGGTAGCCAGTTTCGCGAAGGAGAATCACCTAGCTACCATTGTTGGCGCTAGAACAGCAGGTGAGGTACTCGGTGGTGCGAATTTCAAGCTGCCCGGTGGGTATGTGCTCCGAATGCCCGTCGCAGGCTGGTACACCTGGAATGGGGAATGTATAGAAGGCAAGGGAGTGGAACCCGACGTCTCGATTGAAAATTCTCCAGAATCACTAGCGGCAGGCGTAGATAACCAATTACAGATGGCCTTAAAGGTGGTCAAAACTCTTTAGACTCCGTGCAATTCTTCTGCACGCATCAGATAACATGAAACTTAACGAGGCAACTAAGGCTCGTCAGGCCGAGCCGGAGACTTTTTGCCCGACCCTTTCCGTTTCCGGCGTGACCTGTCTTATATTTCCGGCAAACTTCGGTGTCAGCCCTGAGCTGCGTGTGCGTGTTAAAGGCAGAGAAACGTTCGTTAGGGTGGGAGGGATGGTCCATGACGCGCTAGAATCGCTCGGTCCTGGGGCCGAAGCCCCTACGACCCTGCAAGTACGCAGATTCTTTCGCGGACAACTTATGCCCGTACGATTCGACTCTTCAAGTGAAGACATACTCAGGCTTGAACTCATGCCTGGAGATGAAATCACTTGGTAGTGGACCGCAAGTCGTGCAATCGACATCAGCCGTACCAGGACTTCACATGCACGGTAGCGCTAATCGTCCGTTAAGAGAACTGGCCACTGAACACCCGCTGCACCCGCTTTCTATCTACAAGGCAAGATGGTTCTCGCAGAAAATTGTCATTCGTCGCGAAGAGCCACAGTAGGGTCGAGACTCGCTGCTCGCCATGCGGGCAGCCAGGATGCCACGACGGCAATCAGAAAGAAAACAACCGCGATCGTCGCGAAAGTTGAGGGATCGGTCGCCTTCACGCCTACCAGCATTGTGGTCATCCCGCGCGTGAGGGCGAAAGCCGTGACCAAACCGACCCCAATTCCGGCGGTCGTGAGCCGCAGCGCCTGCCCCACAACAAGCCTGAAAATTCTGGCTGGCTGTGCGCCCAAGGCCATGCGAATGCCGATCTCTACTGTTCGTTGCCGCACGATCGTCGCCAGAACACCATAGAGGCCAACGGCCGCAAGCAGCGCGGCGACCACGGCGAACACCCCAATGAGAAGAAGTGAGAAGCGGGTACTGGCTTGCGCCTTGTCAACCAGTGCGTCAACGGCCTGCATCTCCACGATCAGCATGTGCGGATCAACTGTCTTGAGCGCAGAGCGAACATCGCCGCCGTACACTGTTGGGTCGTTCTGAGTTCGAATTACCCACTGGTTGACGGCGCCCGAACGTCGAAACGCGTCGGCAAAGTAGACCTGTTCGCGCCCCCGTTCGGCAAGCGATTCGTCGCGTGTGTGCGCGACGACGCCAATTACCTCGACCCACTCGGGTTCTGGCGTTCGTAGGCGGATGAGAATGCGTTTACCTATCGCAGATTGATTGGGGAAGGCCTTTTCGGCAAGCAGTTGGTCGATAACAACCAAGCTACGTCCGGGTGCGTTGTCATCCTCCGTGAATGTGCGGCCAGAAAGCAGCGGCGTGCGCATCGTCTCGAAGTAGCCCGGCAGCACAATCTGATAATCCACCGCCTGAAATTTGCCAGCGTCGGAGAGAGCCTCCTCGGTGCCCCAACGAATGGGACTGAAGCCCCCGGCTAGCGGAAAAGGCGATGCTCCGCCAACGCTTTGGACCCCGGGAATGGCGCGCAGGCGCTCCTGGATTTGGTGCATCAATGCCGCACGCGCATCTGGCGTGTTCCCCACGTCTGGATACCCCAGAATTCGAAATGTCAGCAGGCCGTGGGAGGCGAAGCCAGGGTCGATCCGCTGTAGATCGCGGAAACTGCGGAACATCAACCCCGACCCCACAAGCAGTCCAAAGGAAAGAGCCACCTCCGCCACAACGACTAGGTTTCGCAATAGGCCCCCACTGGTGAGACCTTCGTTTCGGCTGCTGCCACGGAGTACATTCATGACGTCCGGCCGCGCAGCGCGCCATGCGGACGCCATACCGAAGACAGCAGCAGCCACGAGACCCGCAACCGCCGTGAACACCAGTACCGCAGAATCAATTCGGATCGCATCGAGACGAGGAAGATTGGCGGGAGCAATGACGAGTAATTCACGGATTCCCAGCCAAGCAAGTCCAAGTCCCCCTGTCGCGCCAATCACGGCGAGTAGAAATGCCTCGCTCAACATCTGACGAGCGAGATTCCACCAACTTGCGCCGAGTGCTGCGCGCACCGCAAGCTCGCGTTCTCGAAGAGCGGCCCGCACTAGGAGAAGGTTCGCCACATTGGCGCAGCCGATAAGCAGTAGAAAAATCACTGCGCCCATGAGCGCCAAGATGGCCGGTCGGACCTCGGAGACAAGGTGCCGCTGTATCGGCTCAAGCCGGATCGCGTACCCTGCCTTCCCCAACATTGGGAAATTTTTCGCGGTCTCTTCGGCGACATGATCCGCCGCTGCTTGCGCTTGATCGAGCGACACGCCGTCTTCCAGCCTGCCAACCGCGCGGATCGAAACGTGATTCCGATCGGCGTTATCGTAAGTCAAACGATTGGCTATCCAGATTTCCGGCACAGCTTCTATGTTTGCTGCAGGCGGAAAGTACAACTGAAAGCGTGGCGCCAGCACTCCAACGATGACGAACGGCCCGCCCGTCACGAGCGGATGTCCCAGAACGGAGGGATTGCCGCCATAGCGCCGCTGGAAATATTCATAACTCAGGATGGTGACGATGGGCAGATCGGGCGCTGCGGTGCCCGACTGGACTCCGGGCGGAGACGGGGGAGGTTCCAGCAATCCGTCGGCCTCTACGAAATCACGGCCGAGCGCAATCCTGGCTCCCACCACGTGAAAGAAGTTCGTTGTGACCGCCGCATATCGGACCTGTTCGAGCGTTCCGTCGTCCATCGATAGGATCATGCGATCCGTAAGAACTCCGCCAACTTCTTGGAACGCGTTCTTCATCCCATCGCGCATATCAATGAAATTCTCATTCGAGAACGGCCAGTCGCGAACATTACGAGCGCGCAAGTCTGTAGCTGCAATGACTAAACGATTCGGATCTTTATAGGGAAGCGGCTGCAATAGGACGGCATTCGTGACGCTGAAGATGGCAGTGCTCGCGCCGACACCCAGAGCAATGGTCAGTGCAGCAGTCAATGCAAAGATTGGACTCTTCCGCAGCGTTCGCCCTGCAAATGCCAGTTCTCGTAGCTCCATCCTCCACCCCCCGCATGTTGCTGCCGCGCAAAGTATAGTACCTCCGTTGCTCCAAAGCGGATTCGAGTCTTTTCTGTAACGGCCGCTACCGGGATGTGGCGACAAGTCATGCGGGATAGGAATCGGGAACGTTACTGTTCGGCAAAGAATGCGCTGATTCCGGCCGAATCGTCGGCAACACCCACGCTGTCAGAGAACGGCCTTTTGGAGAATTTGCCTGCTCAACGCCGAATCAAGAATTGAGGATAGTGTGTGCTAGGAATTGTTCTCGAGCCAAAAGCCTAAAATAGGTCAAAAATCCTCGTTGAGTTTTTCCTTTCTGGAGGCCTCTTACTATAGTGAGGGGAGTTCTCGCCACGTACTCCCGCGAGCAACGCGACACCGGGTTCCCCGGTCCGCCGCTCTGCATCGCGTACGGCCTGCGGTAACGGCGAACGCGATCGCGGGACAACGCTGTTTATGGGGCTAAAGCTCCAACTGCGCCTCGACACTGATCGGGGCCACGTGGCGTGAACAGCAGACTCCCGCATCGCCCAAGGTCCTACCGCCCGCCCCGGAGACGCCAAGAGCCTCCCCTCGCTGTCGTACATGGTTGGCAGCCCAATTTTCGGTGGAGGCATACCCGTGAACATATCTCGCTGTAACCGTTTCCGCGCATCGATGTTTCGTTTTCGATTTCTGATGACCGCTGCGGTCGCTCTATTTCTCGCTGCTCCTGCCTTTGGCCAGACCGGGGCCTCGCCCTGGGAAAACGCGGTTAGCGTACTGCAACAGGCTTTCACCAGCACCATCGCCCGCGGTCTCTCGCTCGTTGCCATTGTAGTGGCGGGTCTCACCTTTGCCTTCGGTGAAGGCGGCTCGAAGCGTGTGCTTGCCGGCGTGCTCTTTGGCGTCGGAATGGCCATCGCAGCGGTGAATTTCCTGTCGTGGCTTTTTCCTGGAAGCTGAAACCCAGTCGTCCCGAAGGGAGAAGCACATGGCGGAAGCCAGACGAATCAACCGAGTGCATCGGTCTCTGTCCCGACCACTGACGATCCTTGGTGCCGAGCGAAAGCTCTTCTTCTTCGCCATGTGCCTTGGGGCGGCCACCTTCAACCTGCTCAATAGTCTGCTTGGTGGGCTGATGATGTTTTTGTTGCTCTACTTCCTGGCCTGCTGGGCTACCGAAACCGATCCGCAAATTCTCCGATTTCTGCTGACGGCCGCAAGACTTCGCGCGCAATACGACCCTATGAAGTTCAGTCCGATTGCAGTCCGAAGGGAAGGCCATGCTCAGACTTAGCCGAATCTTCAAAAACTATAGAGAGACTGGTTCTCTCAACGAGCAGATAAATCTCTACGGTTTCAGCGGTCCGCATGTCTTTCTTACAAAAAGTGGGGAGGTCGGCGTCATCCTCGAAGTCCGCGGCGTCGATTACGAGTGTCTCGACTCTGGTTCGATTGACAGTTTCACGAAGCGCCTTGAGTCGGCGCTAAAGTTGTTCGATGAAAACTACCGGGTCTACCAATACCTCTTCAAGCGCAACAACGAGACCATCCCATACAAGCTTTACGGCAATCCGATCGTTGATACAGCGATCAAAAACCGCATCGCCTACCTCGGCACTAAAGCCGAGACGCTTTTTTCCCTTTCGGTCTATTACGTGGTCCTCTACGAAGGATTTAAGACTTCAGCCAAGCTCGGTAGCGTGCTCGCTGAGTTTCCTAAGAATCCGAAAAAAGCCCTTGCCGACCTTCGAGCACATTTCTCAGCTCAGAAGCAAGTCGTCATTCTTGGGCAGCACGTCAGCAACGCCGAGGCAGCGCTTCTTCAAAAAGCCCGCAGCTTCATTCTCCAAGTCAGCGACTTCCTCTCCGTAAGAATGCTCGACAAACAGGAAGCCTTTCGCGTTTTGAAGCGAACGCTCAACTTTCATCCCGACAAACTCGAACTCGCCAAACTCAAATACGACACCTTCCTCGATTACTACCTGCCCGAGTCTCCAATCGAATGCCACCGCGGGCATCTCCGAGTGGACGATTACTACGTAAAGGTTCTGACCCTCAAGGAGCCTTCGGCCCAGAGCTTTCCGCTCATCTTCAAACGACTGCTCGAAGTGGAAGCCAACTATTACGTCGTCACGGAATGGAAAAAGGAAGATTCCGGCAAGATGCGCCGGGTCATCCAGACCAAGCGCCGCCACTTTCACAACACAAAGCGTTCGTTCACCAGCCAGGTCAGTCTCAACGACGCCCCGACACAAGACGTGCTTCTCGACGATTCCAAGGAATCGCAAGTCCGGGAACTAGGCGAAGGCGTTAAGGAGATCGAGCTCCACGGGAATTACTTTGGCCAGTTTTCGCTCACCGTCGTGATTTACGACCTCGACCTGGGAAAAGTGGACCGAGCGTGCGCCGACTTCTATAAGGTGTTCAGCGTCCATGACGCCCAGCTTTATGTAGAAAACTTCAACCTGCTAAACGCCTTTCTCGCGGCGGTCCCCGGCAACCACGTCTTCAACCTGCGTTCCCTATATCTGCTTAACACCAACTACGCCGATTTCTCGTTTCTGTTCACCCTTCACTGTGGCGAGCCTCGGAATAGTCATCTCCGGCAGGAATATCTCGCTGTCCTAGAAACGAATCACCACACACCCTACTTCCTAAATCTCCATTATCGCGATGTGGCCCACACCATGATTCTCGGGCGAACGGGCGCGGGCAAAAGCTTCCTTTTGAATTTCCTCATCACCAATCTCCAGAAATACGATCCCCACACATTCATCTTCGATCTCGGCGGAAGCTTTGAAAGCCTTACGCAGCTATTTGGTGGCTCCTATGTTCGCGTCGGCCTTGAATCGGAAGGCTTCAAGATCAACCCGTTCTCGCTCCCGCCCACGAAGGAAAATCTCGATTTTCTGGCTCTCTTCCTGAAAGTCTTGATTCAGGGCCAGAGGGCGGGCGAGCTCGACCCTGCTACCGAGCGCGATCTCTTTCACCAGGTCGAAAACCTGTATGCAGTGGACCCGGCGCTGCGCACGCTGGGCGTGCTGGCGAACACCCTCGGGCACGAGATTGCAAGCCGCCTCTCAAAATGGACCCGGGGCGGGCAATTTGGATTCCTCTTCGACAACTCCGAGGACACGATTTCCTTCTCCCGCTTCCAGTGTTTCGACTTCCAGCGCATGAGCCGATACCCGGAACTCTTGGAGCCGTTGCTCTTTTACATCTTGCATCGCGCCAACGCCGTCATCGCCGACCGCCAAATTACTTCAGTTTTCAAAGCCTTCTTCATCGACGAAGCATGGGTATTCTTGAAAAATCCTGCCATCCAGCGGTACGTCGTCGAAGCCCTCAAGACTTGGCGGAAACACAACGCAGCAATGGTGCTCTCCACTCAATCGCTTGACGAGCTGAAGCGCTCGGACATCCTCGACGTAATCATCGAAAGCTGCGCAACCAAAATCTTCCTTGCGAACCCTGATATGGACCGCGATCTCTACCGCCGCCAGTTTCACTTGAACGAAAACGAGGTCGAGCTGATCTCCGGCCTCATTCCCAAACAACAATTCCTGATTAAGACGCCGGAGTTGGCGAAAGTCGCGAATCTCAACGTCGATGCCAAGAGCTATTGGCTCTACACGAACGATCCTTACGACAACAAGAAACGGAAGGAAGCCTTCGAAACCTACGGTTTTGAGAAAGGCCTCGAAATTTTGGCGGGAGCGCAACCGTGATTCCTCTTTATTGTCTTTTCGAAAAAAGGGTTCTTCGCGATCCGCTGTATCAGCTCCTGCCCCTCCTTCTATCCGGAGCCTGCACGGCGCTCGTTCTCGCCTCGCAGTGGTTTGTCGGACTTCTTTCCGATCGCAATCAAAGTTCCCAGCAACACCAATCCATTTCAAAAGGAGCATGTCGATGAAACATATGTTTCGCATCCAGGCGTCCAGGCTTTTCCTTTCCGCCTTCACCGTTGTTGTTCTTGGCACAGCCGCGTTCCACGCTTCGCCCGCTGACGCTGCGACAGATGCCGCAGCACGTGTCGTGAAGTATGGGAAGGAAGACATCGTCCCCGTGCGCGCCAAACTCCGCTTTTCGACGCTCATCGTTCTTCCCGAGGACGAAGAGATCCTCGATTTCACCACCGGCGACAAAGAGTTCTGGGTCATTAATGGTGCCCACAACCTTTGTTACGTTCATCCGGCCCAGGCCGGCATTCGCAGCAATTTGAATCTCATCACCGCGAGTGGCCACGTCTATTCCTTCCTGCTGACCGAGATCAGCAAAGAGCCCAATGCCGAGCCAGACCTCAAGATTTTCGTAGAGCCTAAGGAAGGCTCCAGTGTCGCGGTGAACAGCGGACTGCACGGCTATGTCAGCGCGAGTGAAGTCGCAGCGTACAAGAAGGAACTCGAAACGCTCCGCTCCCAGACCGCGGAGCAGATACGTGCGGCACAGGCCCAGTCCACTGAGCAGGTCAACCATTTCCGCTCCAGCTATGCCACTAAACTCCAATTCGACTACCCGCTCGACGCGAAGGCGGATCGCGACCCGTTCCTCGTCTCCGCTATTTACCACGATGATGTCTTCACCTACATCAGGTGCGATGCACGTGAGAAGCCCGCTCTCTATGAAATTAAGGACGGCAAGCCGAACCTGATCTCATTCCAGGTCGAAAACGGCGTCTACATCGCACCCAAAATCATCGACACGGGCTACCTCGCCATCGGTACGAAGAAACTGCCATTTACTCGTCGCGTTTCGGCGAATTGAGGAGCCAGCGATGAGCCAACCGACCCAACCTGTTCAAGTCCAGGAAAAAGCTCCGAAACCCCAAGGTCTTCTCCCCAAAAACGTCCAGTCCTGGCTTCTCGTCGGACTGGCGTTTCTGATGGTAGCCATCATGTGGCTGACCGGAGGCAAGAAACCACCGACGCCAGCCAAAGCAGCGTCGTCCGCCGCGTCCGCGCAGCCAACCCTCGAAATCAACGAAAGCAAAATTGCGGAGATGCAGAACCGCATTCAGGATTTGCAGCGCCAGCAACTTCTCGCGCAAACCGCACTCGCGCAGCAGACGCGGCAATTGGGTGCCCCGGCGCATGACTCCCCGGACTCCCAACAATCTGGCGCCCTCGTTGCGGGCGAGCAGCGCCCGGAGGAAGATCCCATCCAGGCCGAGCGGAGGAGGCGAGCCTACGTCTCACTGTTTGCCTCAAATGTTGCACTGAGCTTCCGCAAAACTTCGTCATCCCCAGCGAGCGCGCCAGCGCCTGAACCCCAAGCAACTCCTCTCACCCAGAATCTCGTCCCCGTGGGACCCGACTCCCCGCAAGTCGCACAACTTCTGAAAGACATGCAACCCAATTCGACTTCGTCAGTGCCATTTCGCAACGATTCCGCGGAAACACCACATGATCGAAAGGAGGAACCAAAAAATCCTGCCGCCGCGTCGGCCACCTCCGCCAATGCGGCGGCAGGAAAAAACTACGTTCTGTTTGAAGGAACCATCCTCGAAACCGTCCTTATCAACCGGCTCGACGGGGGCTTTGCTGGTCCCGTCGAGTGCCTCCTCTCCACCGACGTTTATTCCAATGACCGCCAGCACCTGCTAATTCCAGCAGGCTCGAAGTTGCTGGGTGAAACCAGGAAGGTGGACACCTTCGGCCAGACTCGCCTGGCCGTCGTGTTCCATCGTGTGCTCATGCCCGACGGGTATTCCGTCAATCTCGACCAGTTCAAGGGCCTCAATCAAATCGGCGACACGGGGTTGCGGGATGAGGTCAACAATCACTACCTCCGCATCTTCGGAGTGTCGCTCGCCATCGGCGCGCTAGGAGCAGTGAGCGAAGGCGGCACAGCGGGCGCACTCAACTCCACAGGTGGCGATCTCCTGCGCCAAGGATTCGCGCAAAGCACCGCGCAGTCCTCCGCGCAAATCCTCGACAAGTTCCTCAACATTATGCCCACGGTGACCATCCGCGAAGGCCACCGGGTCAAAGTCTATCTCGCGGGCGATCTCGCGTTGCCCGACTACCTCAACCACAGAGTGCCTTCCGATCTCTAGAAGGCAAGAAAGAGAAAAGAAAGGATGAAAGTTTGATGAAACAGAAAATTCTGGCAGTTCTCTTGGCCGCGATTCTTTGTGCCGGTACCGCTTCAGCGCAGTTGGGAAGCGGGATCGTGTACGACCCCACCAACTACCAAAACGCGCTACTTCGCTACTACCAGCTCCAGCAGCACCTCATTCAACTCCAAAAGAGCTACAACCAAATCACGAACCATCTCAACCTTGCCCTGCAAATGGCCCAGTTCATCAAAAACATGCCGGCCCGTTACCGCGCCCTGTTTTCGCAATGGCGGAATGTCACTTCGCTGAACACCTTCGGAAATACTGGCTCGTGGATTAGCGGCATCAACTCTGGCCTCCTGCCCAACATCAACACCGGCTACCAGAAATCCACCACTCAGTTGCTCCCCTACAGCCCCGACCACCTTTCCGGCATGGACCCTTTTGAGCTGGAACGTGTGCAATCCCAGTACGCGTCCGTGCAACTCGTGGACGGCGCGAACATGAATGCGATGGCCACCATCGGTTCGATCCGGGGCAGTGCCCAGGATATCCAGACACAGATAGGCAACCTCGAACAGGACTCGTTCTCCAGCGACTCTGGTCTGAATAGCGAAGTCTCCGTTCTTAACAAAATCAACGCGGCGGGGGTCATGACACTCCGCACCGTCCAGGACTCGAACAAACTCCTCGCGTCTCTTCTCGAAATGCAGACCATCCTTGCCAAGCAGCAGCGCGAATCGACGACGAACTCCATCAATGCCGACATCCAGCGCCAAGCCAGCCTCGCCGCCAACATCACGCAGGTGACCGGCACCCTGACCAATTCACTTCAGACTTTCCGCATGCCGTAGGCGTGTGGAGACGGGCGCCCGAGCGTCGAAGGAGCTGACGGCAGTGCAAACCGACTATCTGCAGTACATCTTCCAAGCCATCAACACCTTGCTCACCCAGAACCTCGGTTTCTTCGACGCTATGGGCCAGAATCTCTTCCGTTCGTTCGCCACGATTCTCGTGGTTTGGTATGGAGTCAAATCCGCTCTCTCTGCCGCCAGCGGCAAGTACACGTTCCAGTTCGACAATTTCGCAAGTCTGCTGCTGACCATCAGCTTTGGCTTTGCGATGGTCAATTACTACAGCGCGCCCATTCCCGGTGTCGGAGTCAGCTTCCATAACCTCATCACCAATGAAGCGCAATTTCTGTCGGGGCAGATCGATCAGGCGCAGCTCCAATCGCTCGTTACGCATGTCGCGGACTTTGAGTCCCGCATGGACTCCCCCACATGGGGAGATATTCTCGGAACATTCATCTACGTCATCGTGACCATTCTGCTCGCCGCGGCCCAGGCCGTGGCGATTGTGGTCATCGCCTACGGGTTTATTGCCACGGCGGTTTGCGTGCTGGTGGGGCCGGTCTTTATCCCATTCTTCATCGTTCCGAAAATGGAGTGGCTCTTCTGGGGCTGGTTCCGTTGTTTCATCCAATACGCGTTCTACCAAGTCATCGCAGCGGCTGTCGTTTTCGTCATCGGAAATCTGATCCTCGGCATTCTCCAACTCCCACCCGCTGGCGCGCTGTCCACGGTGCAACTCATTGCCTGGTTTCCAGTCCTTTTTATTACGTTTCTCGCCTCCATCTACGCGCTGCTTAAGGTGCCCGCGCTTACCAATCATATTTTCAGCGGTACTGCCGGTGGGTCTTCCGTTGGGATCGTCGAAAGGGTCTTCCAATGAACAACGAGGAGAGTTTTTACGACGCCAAACGCCTCTATCTCGAACAGTACGGTGACCCTATGGTGACAAATACCTATCTCAAGATTGCTCTCGCGTTGCTGTCCGTCGTTTGCGTGGCGCTCGGCTTTATTGACCTCAGGACGATTCGCACCTTCCAAAATTTCCGCCCACTGGTGATCCGTATCGACGACTTGGGCCGCGCCGAAGCCATCAACTATCACAATCTTGAATACAAGCCCCAGGATGCCGAAGCAAAGTATTTTCTATCCCAGTTTTGCAACCTCTATTACCGCCGCAACCGCTACACGATTCAAGATGACTTCTCGAAGTCCCTGTACTTCCTCGACGGCAAGCTTGCCAACGGCATTCTGGACGCCTACCGCAAGGACGACATCATCAAGAAATTCATCACGAACACTGCCGCGCCCGAGATCGATGTCGATGTAAAGAAAGTTGCGCTTGAAGAGATGCAAACCCCGCCCTTCCGCGCGCGCGTGGACTTCTACTTGGTCTACTATTCGCCCGCCGACCACAGCGAGCTGAAGCGCGATCTCTATACCGCGAACTTCGTCTTCCTTTTCAAATCCCAGGTGCCAAACGAATTGATTCCGATCAATCCCCTCGGATTGAGCGTTACCTACTTCCGCGAAGACCAGGCATTCAAATGAGAATCCCGATCAACGCGCAAGCCGAAGAGGTCGCGGGCGGACGCAGCGCAACATCGGCCCAACCTCGCCGCGCCACCCCTTCCTTTAGCCCGCGATTCTCTTCCTCTCGTAGGCCAGGTCCCAGCCCATCGTTCTCTGCCTTTGGAACAACCGGCGCGCCTCAGGAGAGCCTCCGTTGCTATCCGCTTTCCGCCCGCTCCCAGAAGCGCCAGATGTTTGTTGGAAAACCGACTCGGAAACCGAGGAGTTCACAATGATCTCTAACGCATTGCTATTCACCATCGTCATCCTGCTGGGCTATGGATTTTGGCTGCTCGACCAGTTGAGGTTCATGGCCCGCTACAAAGTGGTCCTGTATCACGCCTACGGAACACCGATTCTGCTATTCCTCGTGGTTCTCTTTGTCAATTTGTTCGGCGCTGCACTCGCCATCGGGCGTAGGTTTTTCCTCAAGAACACTGGCCGCAAGCTCTCACACCTCGACAAGCAATTCAACGTCAGCCATTCAGATCTGCCCATTCCCGTGAGTGAGGAGGAATTCAACTAGTGTCGCGCGACGCCTTTTCCTACGATCCGCAAGACACCGACAACGTGCGCGATACGTCCACGCGCTCGTCAGTCCGTCCGCGCAGGCCGGCACCTCCCAGTACGCGGGAGAGCAGGAATCCCGCACCCGAAACTCCCGGCCCCCGCGATAGCACTGACGCTCGGGAGCAGCATGCCACCCGCGACGAACGCAATGATTCTCCACGCGCTTACTACGCCCGGGATCGTGCCTATCTCCTCCGCGAATCCGAGATGCACTCCCTCAGGCAAGTCGGCAAGTTCCGCGTCATCGCAGTGTCAGACCTCGCCAAGTACGCCTACGGCGGGAACACCGAACGGATGGACAAAGACATTCGGCGTCTCTCGCGGAAGTCTCTCGTCACCGACAAGACCGTTGAAATCTCACAGAAAAAGACCCTGCGCATTGTGACCCTTACGAAGGCTGGACACCGCCTTCTCAAGAACACAAACCAAGTGCCTGACGATCAGCCTATCTACCACGGATTGATGAAACCCCGCGAAGTCAAACATGACGCCGATCTGTACCGGCTTTATGAAAAAGAAGCTGCCCGCATCGAGCGCGACGGAGGCCGACCCGTCCGCGTGCTCCTCGACTATGAACTCAAGCGGCAACTGAATCGCGATCTCGCCCTGCTCGGTCCGGAAAGAGACAACGCGGACCGCAAGAGGGAAGTCGCCGAGAAGCACCACCTCCAGGTCGTGAACGGAAAGATTCCTGTCCCCGATTTGCGTGTCGAGTACGAAACCCCCGAATTGGAATTGCGCCATGTGGACTTGGAACTCGCGACGCGCGACTACCGACCACGCGCTATTGCGGCGAAAGCCGCCGCGGGCTTCTCGATGTATGCGCGCTCGGAGGACGCATCGCGTTTGCGTCGCGTTCTCGACGAACGTGAGATCACCGCAGGAATTCTCAATCTATGAACATTGCACCCACCCATCTCAATGCCCTGAAAGCTCTCGGCTACACCGAAGCCGAGGCCCGGTTTCTGTACATTGTAGCGACGCATTCCGGGTACTTTGTGGCGCGCCAATTCCTCGCGTTCACTGATGCCCATTGGGGAAAGCGCACGACCCTCTTGTGGAACAAACTTCAGACCAAGCGCCACGCTCGGACCGAGTGTTTTCCGAAGAGCGGAACGGTCTATCACCTGTTCTCCCGCCGTCTCTACCGCCAGATCGATCGCGAGAACATTCGCAACCGCCGCGAACACGAAATCGAGCACATCCAGCGGCGCATCGGAATGCTCGATTTTGTTCTCCTGAATCAGGGACATAAGTACCTTGAAACCGAGTCCGAAAAAGTCAGCTTTTTCTGCAATCAATTGAAGGTTCCGAACCAGTTCCTGCCTTCGAAGATCTATCACGGACGTAGAACTTCGCAGCCCACCGTCCGCTACTTCGTCGATAAGTTTCCGATGTTTATTGCTGGTGACGCTTTTTCGCCTGTGGTGACGTTTACCTACCTCCACGGGTCAGAAGCAAACCTCAGGGAATTTGTGCATCATCTCGAAGTCTACCTTCCGCTCTTCCGGCAGCTTTCCGCATTCCGCTTTCTCCATCTGGCGAGAGTCGATTCTCACTTTGAAAAGGCCAAAGAGCTTTTCGATTCTCTGGTGACCATTCCGCTCGGATCGGAAGTTTCGGCGGACCTGTTGCGCTACTTCCAAATTCGCAAGACATGGGACCTCAGCCGGTACACGTCTCTCACCGAGGCTGACTTGATTTTCCGCAATCAGGCCAAAAGCAGATTTGCTGGGCCACGCTTCGAACATCTCTATCGCGGATGGAAATTCGGGCGAGTGCCCGAATCCGATATTCGCCAGGACTTTCGTGGTAGCGAGCGTCCCTCGACCGTGCACTTCGCGACCGAAGTGCTGTGCAGGTTTGGGGTTCCCGAGCAGGAACCTGAGGAAAAAGGGTGCAGAAGGTAAGGACTACACACTGCACCTTCGTCTTCACCTGTTTCTTCACCCTGTGGGCCGATCAATTTCTTTGAGGAGAGTCAGATGCATAAGGCCGCACAAGCAAATGTCACCGTGGAAAAAAAACCAAAACGGGCGGGAGCGACCCCACTTTTTCGGCTTTCAGCCGCCCAAAAAGTTCGTGGGGTCGCTCCCGCCCTGCGGCACGGTAAATCGTGCCGGCCGTTTTTTCCACGGTGACAGGGATTTCGGATGAGAACCAAATCACCAAAGGAGAACCAACATGCCCATCGTTAAGAAAGCACCGGGGATCATGACTCGCGAAGTAAAACTCGAAGAGCCAGTCAATGAGCTGCTCGAAGACTACGCTCGTTTCATCGAGAGCAGCGCCGACCATGTCATCAACGCCGTCCTGAAGAAAGTGCTCTGGCGGGATCAGGACTACCGGAAGTGGCGCGAAGCGCGCCGCACGGTCCAGTCCGGTACTGACAAAGCCCAACCCACCGAAGCGCGAGGGAGGGCCTAATGCAAAGAACACTCGAATCGCGCGTCTTCATCTCGGCCATCCTCGCAATGGCCACAGGAGCGTTCCTGTTTTACACGCACCCGTTCCCGGACGAGCAGATCTTTCTGCACGTCATCAGCCTGCGCGCTCCCCACGCTTTCTTGAGCTTCAAATACCTCTACTGCGCACTCCTTTTCACCACGCCTTACCTGGTCTGCTCGACGGCGCTTTCGGGCCTCTACATTTTTACTCTGAAAGCGCGTCGCACCATCTCGCCAGGACCCCTTCCCCAATATCCCGACCCCAGCAAGAGAGATGACCTCTTTCTTGTCATCGGCGAAGTCCACAACCCACGCAAGCCGGTGCCCGCCAAGGCCCCCTATTGGCTCACCATTCCCGAGCGCGGTCTATTCACGGGAATCGCTATCTTGGGGGCTATTGGTAGCGGCAAGACGAGTTGCTGCATGCTTCCGTTTGCCGAACAAATTCTCGCCTACAAAGCCGCCGATAAAGCGAAGCGCATTGGTGGGCTAGTTCTTGAGGTGAAGGGCGATTTTTGCCGGAAGGTAAAAGACATCCTCGATCGGCATCAGCGGGCCGAGGATTACATCGAAATCAGTCTCGATTCCGAGTACTGCTACAACCCACTCCATAACGATCTCGACGCCTACGCTCTCGCGTACAACATCGCCTCGCTTTTGAACAACCTTTTTGGTCGTGGCAAGGAGCCGTTCTGGCAGCAGGCGTACACCAACCTCGTGAAGTTCATTATCCTTCTTCATAAGGCCGCCTACGACTACGTCACCTTCTTCGATGTCTACCAGTGCGCCATCTCTCCGCCGCTGCTCGAAGAACGGATCGACGAGGCCGAGCAGACCATTCTCGGACGCCACTACGTGGCGATCACGTCGAAGGTCTTTGGCGAGCGGACCGCCGACCTTGCGGGGCTTGGTTTCGTGCACGACCAGAAGGAAGACCGCTACCTTGCACCGGCCACCCGAGAACTGCGGGACATATTAAGGATGCAGGGCATTCCATCCGAGGCTCGCACGGTCCTGGACCCGGCCCAAGCCAATCCCGAAAAACTTGCCCAACTCGAAGCCGTCCAGCGCTGGTTCCACGACGATTGGAAAAGAATCGAGCCGAAACTCCGCACCTCCATCGTCGAAGGTGTCTCCGTCTTCCTTTCGCTCTTCGATGACAACCCAAAAGTGAAGCGAGTGTTCTGCCCGAAGAAGGAGTGTTACGACCCCCAGAAGAACGCCAACAACCAGTTCGGAAAGCCTCTGCCTTCGTTTAGCTGGCTTATCGAGCATGGGGCGGTAGCCGCACTGAATTTCCCCATCGGCATGAACGCGGGCCTTGCCAAGGCTTTGGGCGTGATGATGAAGCTCGATTTCGAGCGCGCCGTGCTCAATCGTGTTCCGAAAATCGAAGCACACCCCGAACAGTATTTCCGGCAGGTTCTCTTCCTCTGCGACGAGTACCAGCACTTCGCAACCGTGGGCGAAAGCGACCCGACCGGCGACGAAAAATTCTTCAGCCTCTCGCGCCAGCCGAAATGCATCCCAATCATCGCTACCCAGAGCATCAGCTCGCTCCGATCCGCCCTTCCCGCCGAAAGCTGGCGAACCCTTCTCCAGACCTTCCGCACAAAGATTGTTCTCTCGTTGTCCGATGACTTCTCAGCGCGGACGGCGAGCGATTTCTGTGGACGGGAAGACCAATTGAAAGTCAACTACAGCTTGTCCGAAAGCGGCCACGATACCAAAGTCAGTTGGCTCACCGGCAAAGCCCTCTCTCACAAGGCCAACATCATCGCCTCAAAGAGCTACAACACCCAGAGCGACTACCGCTTCGACATGAAGACCTTCATGGAGCTGCGCAACGCCCAGTCCGTCGTTCTTGCCTACGACGGAATCGACCCGAAGCCACCGATGTATTGCTACCTGAAGCCTTACTACAACGACCCCAACGAGTCGTATTTTGTCCAACTCGCTAAAGGAAAACTTTGATGAACGGATTCGAAATGATTCTCCCGTTCTTGAAACCCATCGAGCACCTCATTCTCGACGATTCGATCAGCGAGGTGATGGTGAACGGTCCCGACCGCGTGTTCATTGAAAAACAGGGCTTCCTTCAGCAGGTGCAGGGCGTGTCCATCGGCGAAAAATCGCTCATGGTTGCCGTGAAGAATATCGCCCGGCGTCTTGGTGACGACATCTCCGAATCGAAGCCCATTCTCGACTCGCGGCTGCCCGATGGCAGCCGCGTCGCCGCGATCATCCCGCCGTGCAGTCTGGGCGGTGTGACGCTCACGATCCGCAAGTTCAACACCCGCCACTTCGAGATGGAGGATCTGATTCGCGCTGGAACTCTCGACCGCCCCCTCGCGAACCACCTTGAAGACTACGTACTCGCGCGCAAGAACATCCTTATTACCGGTGGAACCGGGACTGGCAAGACCACCCTTTTATCGATCGTCGGAAAATTCATCCCGCAGGATGACCGGGTGCTCGTCATCGAAGACACGGCCGAGATTCAACTATCGCAAGAAAACCTCGTCCGGTTTGAAGCACGCCGGGAACAGAATGGTCTTCCGGCAGTGGCCATCCGCGATCTCCTCAAAGCGGCCCTTCGCCATCGCCCGGACCGTATCGTCTTGGGGGAGGTTCGCGGCGGCGAGGCCTTCGATCTCTTGCAACTCCTGAACACCGGACACTCTGGGACTTTGTGCACGATCCATGCGAATTCAGCACAACAGGGCCTCGCGCGATTCACCAGTTGTGTTTTGCAAAGCGGGGTTGAGCTTCCTTACAGGGCGATTAAGACGAACATCGCTGATTCGCTCAACGTCGTGGTCCACGTCGAGCGCCGACCTGGCCGCAGATACATTTCCGAAGTTCTCCTAGTCAACAGTTACGACCCGGATGCCGACCTGTTCGACTACGGCGCCGTGTTCCTTGCAAAGCAGGACCGCCCATGACCACCGATAGCAAATTCGCACCGCGATCTCTGACCGCTTCGGAGTATGTCCGGGAACTGTTCGGGCCTGAGGATAGCGCCGCGATCCTCGTGCGCAATCGCTCCACCGGCCACACGGTTCAGACCATTGCCAAGGCGGAGACCATCGCGAGCCCCGACTTTCAAAACTGGCTCGCGGGTCAGAGTGCCAGTGGCTATGACGTGTTCATGGGCATGAACCCGATTAAGGACGGCGCGTACAGCCGGACCAAGGGAGATATTAAGGATATCCGCCACGTCTATCTCGACCTCGACAGAAATGGCGACCAAGCTCTCCAAGAGATTCGCAATTCAACCCAAGTCGCAGCGCCAAACTTCGTCCTCGATACTTCGCCGGGCAAGCACCAGGTCGTGTGGAAAGTAAGCGGGTTCACTCAGGATGAGGCGGAAACTCTTCTTCACAACCTCGCAAATAAGTTCGGCGGCGATCTGGCGGCAACCGACTCGACGCGCGTGCTACGCCTGCCGGGATTCGCTAACCACAAACTTCCCGAGGAGTTCATCGTTCAGGCGCGCCAAGAAAGCGACGCGGTCTACACGCTCCGCGATTTCACAATTGACGAAGACTCGCCCGAAACGCCCAGGCACTCTGGTGACTACCGACAACGCGAGCGCACGACCCCGGCTGACCACAAAAGCCAATCCGAACACGATTGGGCTTACGCGAAGCGCGCCCTCTCCCGAGGCGACGACCCCGAAGTCGTGATCCAGCGCATCGCCGACTACCGCGCGGACGGAAAAGACGATCCGAATTATTACGCACGGCACACCGTCATGAAGGCTCAAGCTGCACTCGATTCGTCGCGGAAAAAGGCACCGGACGAAGCTGGATCGAGGAGCGAACAGACGGCGGTTGTGCCGGAGCACTAGCCGAATCGCGTGGCCCAGGTTAGCGAGTGGCTTGATGAACAACCTGACATCACTGGGGAGCAGGCGAGACGGAAACAAGCAATTTTTCAGCAGTAGTAGGAGAGAACCGAAGTCGGAAATGGGAACGGCACAAAAACTCGAAGGGCTTGAAGCGAACGTAGTACCGTTCGCGAAGCGCAAGCACACGCCAATTGAGCCCGAACTCAAGGCGTTTCTGGATGAGTGTCTCATTCCAATGCTGATTCGTGACGCGCTTGCAGAAATGTCCAAGAAAACTCTTGAGACTCACCCTCAACCGGGGGCAAACTGTGACCGCATCAGCAATCAAAGCAATCCGGCGGAGGCAGTCCGATGAAATGTGCCGTTTACAGTAGGTACTCCGACGCGAAACAAAGCACCTCTTCGATTGAAGATCAAATTAGAAAGTGCCGCGAATACGCAGCGCGGAACGGCTGGACCGTTCTCGACAACCACATATATCGCGACTCGGCGATCACCGGCGCAACCGATGAGCGAAACGCGCTGAAGCAGATGCTCGCCGCGGCGACTTCCAATATGCGCCAGTTCGATTGCGTTCTAGTGGACGATACCTCGCGACTAAGTCGTAGCCTGGGAGACACGGATCGCATCGCGAAGGAACTGAAGTTTGCAGGCGTGCGGATTGTCTACGTTGCTCAGGGATTCGATAGCGAATCGGAGAGCGCGGGAATGCTCACGGCAATTTACGGCGGCATCAACGAACAATACCTGGTTGACCTAGGCAAGAAGACTTTCCGAGGTGTGGAGGGCTTGGCAAAGCGACACCTCCACACTGGCGGGCGGTGCTTTGGATACCGCAACGTGCAAATCGAGGATGATTCTCAGCGGGACTCGCATGGGAAGCCGGTTGTCTGTGGAGTGCGCCTCGAAGTCGAGCAGAAACAAGGAAAAATCGTGCGGCGCATTTTTTCGATGTATGCCGAGGGTCGAAGCCTGAAGTACATCACGAAAAAGTTGAACGAGGAGGGCGTGCAGTCGCCGCAGCCGCAGAAGGGAAGAGTTTCCCGGAGCTGGTGTCCATCATCGGTGCGAACGATTCTCCACAACGAACGCTATCGCGGGCTTGTGGTGTGGGGTAAGACGAAAAAGGTTCGCTCGCCGAAAACAGGCAAGCGTGTTTACCGTCCACGTCCCGAGAGTGAATGGGTGCAGAGCGAAATTCCAGAGCAGCGGATCGTCTCGGAGGACCTATGGCAGAGGGTCGAGGCCAGGCGCGAAGCGGTGAATCGCTTGTACAGTGATGCTACCAGACGCAATGGACTCATGCACACCCGGTCGATGAACTCCGCGTATTTATTCAGTGGGCTTTTGAAGTGTGCAGGGTGCGGCGCGAATCTGACTGTCCTTTGGGGTGCGGGTCGAAACAAATCGAGCCAGGTGTATGGCTGCCCGTCGAATTACAACCGAGGCGAGACAGTGTGCAAGAACATCGCCCGGATTCGCCGGGACGATCTAGAGGCGGCGATGCTTTCGGGTTTGCAGGAAAAGATTCTACGCGAGGAAGTTGTCGATTACGTGATGGAGAAGTTCGAGGCCGGGCTGCTCAAGGAACTGGAAAACATGGGCAGCGAGATGGGCCGAATTGAGAAACGGAAATGCGAGCTAGAAGGTGAACTTGCAAACCTCACGCGGGTGATCGCGAGCGGACAACTGTCGCCCACAATCATGACAGCAATCGCGGAGCGGGAAAGAGAAATTGCTGAGATCACCGAGCGCGTCATCTCCTCCAACGAGGATTCGATCAAAACGCGGATTGCAAGTATGCGAACGATAGCGAAAGCGAAGCTAAAGGATTTGTGCGGTCTCTTGCGTGGCGACGTAATCGTTGCCCGAGCCGCGCTCTTGAAGCACGTTGAAAAAATCGAAATGGAGGTGAATGGGGAGAACTACGTAGCGAAGGGGAATTGGAATTTCCTTGGGAATCGAGCTAGGGATGGTGCCGGGGGCCAGAATCGAACTGGCTACGCCCGCCTTTTCAGGGCGGCGCTCTACCACTGAGCTACCCCGGCATTTGCTGTCTAGAAATTGTATGGGGTGTGACGCGATTGTGTCAATTCAGTCGATCTAAGTGACCCACATCACTGCGCGGACTCATCGAACTCCTTCATCCAGCTCTTGCCTTTGAGGACTTCGCGCGGGCGCGTGCCGTCTGGGGGGCCAACAATGCCGTCTTTTTCCATGATGTCAATCAAGTGGGCAGCGCGGCCGTAGCCAATGCGCAGCCGGCGTTGCAGCGTGGAGGTCGATGCGCGTCCCATCTCGCAAACTACGCGAACAGCGTCCTGGTAAAGAGCGTCGTCCACATGCTCGCCGCCGGGTTCCGCCTCGTCTCCAGCTTCGCCTTCCTCTTTTCCGTTCTCATCCTTGGGCGTTTCGAGGAGCTGCTCGTTGTATTTTGCTTGCGCTTGCTCCCGCCAGAAGTCGCACACAGAAACGATCTCGTCTTCCGAGACGAGCGGGCCGTGAATCCGGTGCAGCCTTGCGGAGCCCGCAGGCAGATAGAGCATGTCGCCTTTGCCCAGCAAGGATTCCGAGCCGTTGGAATCCAGAATCGTTCGCGAATCGACTTTACTGGCTACGCGGAAAGAAATTCGCGCCGGGAAATTCGCTTTGATCAAGCCCGTAATCACGTCGACGGATGGACGCTGCGTTGCCAGAATGAGGTGAATTCCCACGGCGCGCGCCATCTGTGCCAACCGCGTGATGGACTCTTCCACATTGTTGGTGTCCACCATCATCAAATCGGCAAGTTCGTCGATCACGATCACCAGGTAGGGAAGCGGCTTGTGTTCGCTTTCCTCGACGTTTTCGAAGAGCGAGAGCGATTGCGCTTTCTGGAACGTTCGGTTGTATTGGTCGATGTTTCGAACGCCGCGCTGCGCCAGGAGCTTTAGCCGCTTCTCCATCTCCTTTGTCGCGTTGCGCAGCACATTCGAGGCAATTTTCGGGTCAGTGACAACTGGCGCAATCAGGTGCGGGATGTTTTCGTAGAGGTTCAGCTCGAGACGCTTTGGATCGACCAGCACCAATTTCACGTCATCGGGGCTCGCCTTGTAGAGAATCGACATCATCAGCGAGTTGATGAAAACGCTCTTTCCGGTGCCCGTCGAGCCCGCAATCAGCAAGTGCGGCATAGCTGCCAGGTCTGTCACGCGAATCCGGCCGTGCAGATCGCGTCCCATCGCCAGCGTCAGCTTGCTCGGCGAATTGCTGAACTCCTGCGCCTCAATAATCTCCCGAAGAGCAATGGTTTGCCGGGTGATGTTCGGAACTTCAATGCCAATGGTTGATTTGCCGGGGATACGCTCAATCAAAATCGATTCGGCTTGCAGCGCGAGGCACAAATCTTCCGTCAGCCCGATGATGCGGCTGTATTTGATGCCCGCCTCGGGCTTGAACTCAAAGGTGGTTACAACCGGACCTGGATTGATTTGCGTTACGCGCCCTTGAATGTCGAACTCGAGGCACTTGGCCTCAATCGCCCGCGCGCGGTCCTTTAGTTCGGCCTCGTCTAGCTTCTGGCTTCGTTCGCCCTCGCGCAACAACGAAGGAGAAGGTAGTTTGTAATTAGGATTGCCCTTTGCAATTTTTGGCTCGGCGGTTTTCTTCGCGACAATCTTTTCCGTTTTTTCTGGCCCCACAAAGACGATTGGTTCTTTCCGCCAGGGTAATTTCCCCTTTTGTGTCCCTTCCTGTTTCTCCTCTTCGAAAACGTCGCTCTGATCCGCCAGTTGAATCGATTTTGCCGGCTCGTTCAACAAAGGAGAATTGCCAAAGGATTGCGGCGCGACTGGCTTTCGCCCAGAAATGCGCGTTTCCTCGACGCGCCGCCGCATCCGCTCCTGCTCTCGTTCTTCTCTCCAGGAATTCCAGCGCGCCGCTGCTTTCTGCAAGATACCCAGTTTTTCGACGGCCCCGATCGGCCCCCTCGAACTTCTGGCCCAGGCGTGTGTGCCTGCAAACGAAAAGCGCGTAGTCATGAAGAGCGACGTAAAAAACAGCGCCACCGCCACCACCGTCGCGCCCCAGAAATTAAATCCTGTGAGGAGGCTGTTCGAAAGGAGTGAACCCAACATTCCCCCGGCTGGGATCGCGCCGCGCAGCTGAGGAAAGTGCCACAGCGACAGCAGGGAAGGAAGCGATAGCAACAAGAGGGCATAGCCAGCCAGTGTGGCAACTTGTGAATCGATCGCGCGGCTGCGGCACCATCTCCAGCCCAGCACGCCAAACGCTACCGGCAGAAGGAACGCGGCGAATCCAAAGATTTGGAACAGCGCGTCGGAACTATACGCGCCAACCGGTCCAATCCAATTCCGCGCAGGCCCGCCATCTGGCGTTGGGGCGGAAACGTTAAACGCCGCATCGTGTGGCGAATAGGAGATAAGCGCCAGCGCCATCAATACTGCCAGCGAAATACACAAAAATCCAATCAGCTCATTGAGCCGTTTATTTCCGGTCGGAGTCAGCAAACGCACGGATTTCTCCTCAGCTTTTTGGGGAAGGCTGAGTGGTGCGACGGGCACGTTGGCGCTATCGCGCGCCCGCCTGGAGGAACGACAAAACCAAAATGATGATACCAAACACCAGCCGGTACACAACAAATACTTTCAATGTCCGTGTCTGTAAATAGCGCAGGAAAAACGCGATCACGAAATATCCACCCACTCCCGACACCAGAATGCTAATCGCCAGCGTGGAAATCGGCATGTCGAGGCCTCCTGCCTTGTGCATTTTAATCAGCGCCGGCAGCTTCGCCGCTACGGCCCCTGCGATCAGTGGTGCCGACATCAGGAACGAGAACCGTGTCGCCGCTTCGCGCGTAAACCCGCGAAACAGTCCCGTAATAATCGTAATTCCGGATCGCGAAACACCCGGCCACAGTGCAAGGGCCTGCGCCGTCCCGATGATGCCGGCATCTCCCAGATTGGATTCCTCAATTTTTCGCGTCAGGCGAGACTTGGAATCCGCCCACCACATCAAGAGTCCCACTAAAACCATCGAAACCGCGATAATCACTGGCGTGCGCAGGTGCTCCTCAATTTGTTTGTCGAATAGTTTTCCCAGGATCCCGCCCGGAATTGTCGCGACAACCATGTACCAGAACATCCGGCGATGCTGCGAAACGTCTTCGGTCGGCGCCCCAGGGGGATACTTTCCGCCCAGCCCGCAAATGGCCAGCGTCAACCAATCCTTGAAGAAGTACAGCAGCACCGCAAGCAGCGTGCCGGCGTGTAGCGCAACGTCGAATGCTTCTCCCGGGTCCTGCCAGTGCAGAAGCCAGGGGAACAGAACCAGGTGCGCCGTGCTGCTGACCGGCAAAAATTCAGTGAGCGCCTGCACCAGTGCCAGAATAATCGCCTGAATAAGCGGCATTTTGTTTAGGTTTCCTTATTTGACGGGTTGGGCTTGGCGTCCGGCGCCAGAATCTTGCGCATCTCGTAAGCGTCCAACCGGCCTAGATAGTAGCGCTTCAATACTGCTTCGATACGATAGCCGTGCCTCTTCCAGAACGCAACAGCAGTCTCATTTTCGATTGCCGTTTCCAGCAAAATAGACCGCACGCCGCGCAGGGCAAGGTTCCGCTCGCTCTCCGCCAGCAGCGCCGAGCCAACACCCTGCCTCCGATGCGCTTCCGCCACATCCAGAGTAATGATGTGCGCGAGCGGAGGGTTTTCCTCCGTCAAAATGAAGCCAGCGATTCGCTTGTCATCCACGGCAACAATGCAATCGGCGCTAGAAATGGTCAAAAAATAGTGCAGCGTAGTCTTTGAATAGGAAATCCCGGCAGGGAAGCAGGATTGATCCAGCCGGTGCAAGGCAGCGAAGTCGTGCGGTTCGTAAGACCGAAGCGTAACCGCCATCCCGCGATTCTACGCCACCCGCACCAAAAAGTAGGGGCACGATATATCGTGCCCCTACGGTTTCAACTCCAGCTATAACTCTAGTGTCGTTCTACAGCTTCACGGTAACTGTTTTCACCTCGGTGTAATTCGCCAAGCCATATTCGCCGAGTTCGCGCCCAATCCCAGACTGTTTGAATCCTCCAAACGGCGCTCCCGCATCGAACACGTCGTAACAATTCACCCACACCGTTCCCGCCCTAACGTTGTCCGCGATGGCGTGTGCCTTGCTGATGTCCTTGGTCCACACCGCCGCCGCCAATCCATACGCACTCTTGTTCGCTCGTGCCGACACTTCCTCGATCGTCTTGAACTTCAAGATTGACATCACCGGCCCGAAGATCTCTTCCTGCGCGATGGTCATGTTGTCGGTAACGTCCGCAAACACCGTCGGCTCGATGAAGTATCCCTTGTCTCCGACGCGCCCGCCTCCCGTCAGCATCTTGGCGTTTTCTTTCTTGCCCTTGTCGATGTAACCCATCACTTTGTTGAACTGGTCCTGGTCCACTTGCGGCCCTTGCTCGGTCTTCGCGTCGAACGGATTACCGACGGTCCGCTTCTTGGCTCGCGCCACGCTTCGCTCCACGAATTCGTCGTAAGCCTTCTCCTCGACGAATAACCTCGAACCCGCGCAGCAGCACTGCCCTTGATTGAAGAACAGCGCAAAGTGCGCGCCCTCGATCGCTTCGTCCATGTCCGCGTCCGCAAACACGATGTTCGGGCTCTTACCGCCCAACTCGAGTGTTACCCGCTTCAAATTCGTATCCGCCGCTGCCCGCATGATCAAGTGGCCCACTTCCGTCGATCCGGTGAACGCCACTTTGTCGACGTCCATGTGCCGCGCAAGCGCCGCGCCCGCCGTCGGCCCGTATCCCGGCAAAATGTTCACCACGCCCTCGGGGAATCCCGCTTCAAGGATGAGTTCGCCCACGCGCAGCGCCGTTAGCGGCGTCTGCTCCGCAGGCTTCAGCACCACCGTGCAACCCGTCGCTAGCGCCGGCCCCAGCTTCCAAGCCTGCATCAACAATGGGAAGTTCCACGGAATAATCTGCCCTACGACTCCCACTGGCTCATGCTTCGTATAGCAAAAATAATTTCCATTCACGGGAATCGTCTTCCCCTGAATCTTGTCCGCCCATCCCGCGTAGTAGCGATAGCAAGCCACAGTCAGCGGCAGGTCCGCAGCCTTCGCCACCTGGTACGGCTTGCCGTTATCCAGCGCTTCGAGCTGGGCCAATTCATCCGCGTGCTTCTCAATCAAATCCGCTAGCCTGTTGATCATTGCCCCGCGCTGCGAAGCTGTCATTTTTCTCCGCCACGCTCCCGTTTCGAACGCCGCCCGTGCCGCTGCCACCGCCTTGTCCACATCGGCCGCATCGGCCTCCGCCACCTGCGTAATCACCTCGCCCGTTGACGGATTTATCGTCGGAAAAGTCTTTCCCGAAGCGCTGTTGACCCACTTCCCATTGATCAGCAGCTTATTCGCGCTGATTTTCACGCTTGGTTCCATTACTGTCGTTGCTGTTGCCATGGAATCCTCCCTATCGGAATCGTCGCGGCGCAGCCAGCCACAACCCGTCACAACAAAGTTGTTCCAGCCGCCGCGACATGATTGATCTCGTTCGCCGCCGTTTGGCGGCGTAGGAAGCCCATTCGCGCCAATGAAAGGAAGGCAGGGCGGAACCCCTCCAGCCCTGTGGTGCGCAAACGTGCCGCCAGTCCCAGAGCCTATACCGCTAGGCCGTAGGAAGCAAGGCACCGCTCACCTTACCGCTCTGCTGCTGCTCTTGTACACCGATCCCAATTATTCTGAGACGAGAGCCGGCCGGTTTGTGTCTTCAAAGAGCCATGGGAGATTCGCTTTTTCCATCCGATCCAAGAACGCATTTGCTCCGTGTTCCTTCTTGAATGCCAGCTCTGCGCCTGTGATCGGGATGTGCCACAGAAAGGAAACCTCGTCCCCGCCGACCGTTGCGAAGGAACTCTGGTGTGGTGTCCAAATAGGCTCCAGGAAAAAAGCATGCTTCCATACCGAGTCACTCTTCGCGGGAAGGTCCCAGGCGACCGTGTCGCGGGCGTCCAGCAAAAATCCATCGAACAACGGCAGCCAAGCCATATCTCGAAGTCGTTGCGCACACCAGCCCGGACATTCCGGCATATACTGGATGAGTTCGCGCCGGCGCGGGCGCCCAGGACGCTGCTGATCCGGCGCCATGGCCTGGTCGGACATTCCGTTGGTCACAACGGCAAGAACGGCTTTGTCCCGTCCTTGCACAGCCAAGGGATAGCAAAACACATCAATTGAGAATGGGCCTTCGTCTTTGCCTCTTAGCTGATGAAATGCGTAAACTGCAGACGGCTTGGTTCCGAAAAGCTTGCCGTACGCTGCGGCGCGTATGGCCGTGCACTGCACATGCGTTGCCACGGCTTGCATCGCTACGGGGTCGATTTTCGCGTTCGGATCAGACATCAGGCCCACCTCCGTTCTTGAGCGAAGTTCATAATTCGCTTCGGTATCATCTATCTTCTTTTCAAAGCGCCCGATATTCGAGTGAAATTGTTACTTTGTGTTTCTAGGGCGCATTACCGCTTTTTGAGCCGCGCAACCATAACTTGAAACGAAGGCTCCGTAACCTTTTCCACCTCTCGGCAGTTACTATGTTCAGAGCTATGATGGCCGTCCGACGACCTGCACAAAAACCTGCGCCGCAAGGGGCAGATGAGCGCCTATTGGTAGAAGCCGCTCAGGGCGACCCGGCGAAATTCGACGCGCTCTATGAACTTCATTTCGATCGTATCTACTTCTTCCTCGTCAGCCGCGTCCGCGACCGCGCCACGGCCGAAGACCTCACCTCCGAAGTCTTTCACAAAGCCCTCGCTAATCTTCCCAACTACGAATGGCGCGGCGCTCCCTTTGCCGCTTGGCTCTTCCGCATCGCCTCCAACGCCATCGTCGATCACTACAAGCGCTCCAATCGGGAACAGCAAGTCGACGACCTTGAGCATCCCTTGGCGCAACCGGACCTCTCGTCAAAGGACCTGAATTTCATCGAACGCCACGTGCATTTCTTTCGCCTTGTCGACCAACTTCCCGAGATTCAGCGTCGCGTGGTGTGCGAGCGTTTTGTAGAGGAACGCAGCATTCGCGAGATCGCTCAGCGCCTCAGCAAAACCGAAGGGGCCATCAAACAGCTTCAGTTCCGTGCGCTCCAAACACTCCGCGCACAGATAGGGGACCGCCATGTCTAAGCGCTCTCCTGCCGAACAACTCGATCAAGCCATCAGCGCTCTTTTTTCCACGTCGCAGCAGTTGCCCGAGCCGAGCTCTAACCGCAGCATCGCCGCGCTCGTCTCGCTCGTTCGCCCGCTCCGCGCCATGCCGCGCCCAGAGTTCAAAGCATCCCTGAAGTCTGATTTGCAAAGGAGAACCACCATGAACGAAGCTACAGCACCCGCTCCAGAATCATCCAGAGCCACTCAATTCCGCCGTCCCAATTTCCCTAACATCGCGCCGTACTTCCTCGTCAAAGGCGCACCACAATTCATCGACTTCCTCGTCTCCGCCTTCGAAGGCACCGAGCGCATTCGCGTACCCAGGCCCGACGGCTCGATCATGCACGCCGAAGTCGCCATCGGCAATTCCGTCATCGAGCTCGGCGACGCCAACGAGCAGTATCCGTCGCGTCCCATGAGCACGCACTTGTATGTCCCCGACGCCGACGCTACCTATGCCCGCGCCCTCGAAGCTGGCGCAACTCCTGTCTACGCGCCCACCGACGAACATCCTTCCGGCGACCGCTGGGGCGAAGCCAAAGACCCCTTCGGCAACACCTGGTACATCGCCACGCGCAAGAGCGCGGTTTCCGCCCCCGAAGGTTTCCTCACCGTGCAACCCTATATGCATCTTCGCAACGCCCACGACATGATTCCGTTCATCGAAGCCGCCCTTGGAGCCCACGCCACAGGTGTCCACAAATCGCCCGACGGCATAGTGCGCCACGCCACCATCGAAATTGCCGGCGCCACCTTTGAAATCGACGAAGCGCAGGGCGAGTCTCAGCCCACTCAGTCCTATCTCCACGTCTACGTCCCGGACACCGACGCCGTCTATGCCCAAGCCCTCGCCGCCGGCGCGAAAAGCGTGCAACCACCGTACACCGCCCCCTACGGCGACCGTGCCGCCGGCATCACCGACCCCTTCGGCAACACCTGGTTTCTCGCTACGTATTTGGGCGAGGCTCGACCATAGCATCCGCTGGTTCTGACCCCGCAGAATCAAATTCGGGTTGGGGTACAAACTCATCGGCTTGTGCGCTACGCAAGGTTATGGTAATCAGGGCCCATGAAATCGCCAGGCTTCGTTCTTGCCCTGATGCTTGCACTTTTCCCAGCGTTTGCAATTTCGCAATCGCAGCCTGCGTCCGAACCGCCGGCCTCCGTCGTTGTGAAGGCTGCAAAGCTGCTCGACGTCCGCAAAGGCGCGTACATCGAGAACGCAGCGATCTGGATCGAGGGCGAACGCATCAAGGAAGTTGGACCAGCCTCCGACATTCAATCGCGCGCGCCGAAGAACGCAAAAGTTATCGACCTTGGACGCGCGACGGTCTTGCCCGGCCTGATTGACTGCCACACGCATATCATGGCGCGCATGCCGGAGACCGACGACGGCTACACTCTGGCACTAGCGACCAAGTCACAAGCTTTCCGGGCGCTCGAAGGCGCTTTCAACGCGCGCCTAACGTTGAACGCTGGTTTTACCTCTATTCGCGATGTCGAGAACGAAGGGTCGGGATATGCCGACGTTGCTCTCCGCGATGCCATCGAGCAAGGACTAGCCGAAGGCCCACGCATGCAAGTGGCTACCCGCGCCATCGCATCTGTCGGCCAATACGAACCCTTCGGCATCTCCCCCGATCTGCCTAATTTTCCGACTGGGGCGCAGATGGTGAGCGGCGTTGAGGAAGCGCGTCGCGCCGCGCGCGAACAGATTGGGCATGGCGCGGACCTGATCAAAGTCTACGCTGACTGGCAGCATCCAACGCTAACCGTTGAAGAAATGCGCGTCATCGTGGAAGAGGCCCACCAGCAAAAGCTAAAAGTAGCGGCCCACGCCGCCACTCCCGAAGGGATCAAGAACGCGCTCCTGGCGGGCGTCGATTCGATCGAGCATGGGCACCAGGCCAACGGCGAGGATCTCGAGATGATGAAAGCTAAAGGCACATTTCTCGTGCCGACCGTCGGGGTGATCAATGCGATTTTCGAGCGCACCGAGAATGACCAAATCACTCCGGAACGGCGCAAACGGCGAGAAGCATTTCTGCAAAGTATCCGGCAGGTGGTTCAGCAGGCCATGAGCCTCGGCGTAAAGATCGCATCCGGTTTCGACGCCGGTGTTCCCGCGAGGCAGGGAAGGAATGCCGATGAACTAGTCGCGCTGACCAGGCTCGGCATGCCACCGCTGGAGGTGATCCGGGCCGCAACGATCAACGCCGCGGAATTAATGAGCTGGCAAGATCGCGTCGGCGCGGTCGAAGCAGGCAAGTACGCCGACCTGATCGCTGTCAACGGCGATCCGCTCACCGACATCGCAGTTCTGCAGCAGGTGAAGTTCGTGATGAAAAGCGGCACGGTGGTGAAAGATTCGCTAGCCCATTAAGTAAGTCTGAGCCTCGCCGGACGCTCGATTATCTGCCAATGCACCCGACTTATTGGGAGTTTGGCCCATCAGGAATTCGGACGGCTGTCCACTTTCCGCTTGTCCCGCCGGCATCCAAGAACGTGCCAACAATTTTGTTTCCAGTCATCTTCCCGACAAAGAATGTCTTCACGTGCTGCCCGTCGGGTTGGCTAAGTGTTATGGTGAAAGCTAGAAAATCTCCTTCTTTGTGGCCAAAATCACTTTCTTCAGTCTCACCCTTTGAGTTCAATGTTCTTGCGTTCAGCCAGTCCCCATCCGCGCCGGTGTAGGACAACTCGAACAATCGCCCAAAATTACGTTGCGGGCTCTTTATCTGTGCTTTCCATGCTCCAAGCCCAAGGTCGGCGTAATAGATGCTCGTCTCGGGAGGAGACGCTAGTATTTCGACAAGGGTTGGTGTTTTGAGAAACTCCACTTCTACAGTGCTCTCCATCAATTTATAGCGGAAAGTCACGTTGAAGGCGCTTGGGGTGTGCGGGGCGAATTTCCACGTTTTAGCGTTGTCCTCAGCGGCCTTGCGCAGCAAAGGATGACCTGTCTGAGCTACGGCCTCACGGACCGATTCACCATCGGTCGTGATCCTAACGCTGACTTCCCCTTGAATCCGTGTTTGGCGAGCGAGAGGCGGATAGATTGGTTCGCTGTGTTGCACTACCTTTGGCAATACTTCCGTAAATGCCTGAGCCAATGCGCTGGGTACTACCACGAGCCATACTGATAGCAGCAGAATCGTGCAAGTGGGCCGCATGGATTTCTCCGTCTCAGAATCAGTCTAGCGCACAGCAAAATGTTAAATTCTGAAAAGGAGTCTCTATCGGCCTAAGAGTACTCTCGAGCTTCAACTCCTGATAACACCGCGGGTGCGCGGGTGCCCCACCCTAGTTTTTTTGAGGGTGGGTCTTGGTTTTCGATTTTGCGTGGCGGCCGGACCGCATGACCAGCCCTCCAAACCATTGACCTGCATTGCTGCTGTGCTATAATGATTCCAGGTAGTTTTCCGAATGGTTGACTGAGGCGGCTAATTGGCCGCCATTTTCATTTTAGGGCAGCCCATCTGTCTGTACTTGTCTCAACTTTCGAACAAGCCGGAAACGCACTCTCAGCCCGAAAAATGTAGCGCCGGGCGAAGCCCTGCGCCGTTTTCCCGTGTGCCAGACTGAGGTCAGATCGCCGTCAATCGCGTCCACAATATCCGTCGAACCATCGGGTTCTTACCGCGAGTTAAGCGCGCTAGTAAGCACTTTAGAATCCACACTTGCGGAAGCGCTCACAACTGTTGATTCTAAGCAACTTACAGAAAGCCTAAGTCCTTTAGAATCCGCGCTTACGAAAAACCGGGGTGGGGGTGGCATAGTCTTTGAGCTATTGAACACCCCAAGTGGCGCACCTCTGCCAGAGCTCCGGTTCTCATGAAACTATTCACGGCCTTGGTTCGTTTCCTTTATAGACGCCCGCAAGGGGGATCCCATGGAAACTTTCTGGAAAGACCTGCGCTACGCCCTTCGTATGCTCTTGAAGAGTCCCGGCTTCACACTTATCGCCATGCTCGCACTGGGCCTCGGAATCGGCGCGAACACCGCCATCTTCAGCGTCTTCAATGGAGTGCTCTGGCGGCCGCTCCCGGTGAAAGATCCCCAGCAGCTTGTTATCCTTGCTTGCAAGACTCCCAGTTTCGATTTCCCGCTGAACGTTTCCTATCCGGACTTTCAGGACTATCGCCAGCTTAAGGCGGTCTTCTCCGACCTCATTGCTTATACTCCGAGTCCTGTGAACTTCGGTTCTGAAGGCCGCCCCGAGCGCGCCTGGGCCGAGATGGTTAGCGGCAATTATTTTTCCATGCTCGGCATTGAGGCTGTGCGAGGCCGCACGTTTGCTTCCGACGAGGGATGGGTCCCCGGCAAGGACCCGCTCGTGGTCCTCAGCTATAAATTTTGGCAGAAGCGTTTCGGCGGCGATTCCGCGATCATCGGCCACACCGTCCAAATCAACAATCACCCATTCACCGTCATCGGAGTCGCTCCCGAAAATTTTCGTGGAGCGTATTACTTCCTCGAACCTGACTTCTACATTCCCCTCACAACTATGGGGCTTCTCGATCCGGCAGGGGAGGACGACCTCAACAAACGCGGCGCCTCGTATCTACGCGTTCTTGGCCGGATTCAGCCGGGCGTCACGCCTGCACAGGCCATGGCCGCCGCCGAGCCGCTCGATCGTCGCTTGGCTCATGATTTCCCGGACGCTCACAAGGGCATGACTCTGCTCGTTTTGCCCGAGCTTAAGGCCCGCCCCGAGCCCGGTTTGGCGGCTGATTTCATGTCCACGGCCGTGATCGTCTTCATGCTATTGGTCGGACTCGTCCTTCTCATTGCCTGCGCCAACGTCGCCAATCTCATTCTTGCCCGCGCCAACGGCCGCAGAAAAGAATTCGCCACCCGCACCGCTCTTGGCGCTACCCGAGGGCGGATGATTCGCCAGATGTTGACGGAGACCGTCCTCCTCTCCGTCTTCGGAGGAATCCTCGGCCTCATTTTTGCCCGTTGGGCTGCCTTGGCTCTGATGTCCGTTCGCATCCCAAGCGACGTTCCTTTGCGTCTGTTTGATTTGCGTATGGACTGGCGCATCTTCACTTTCACTTTTTTGGCCGCACTGGTGACCGGAATGGTTGCCGGGTTGATCCCTTCGCTGCAGGCCTCGCGCACGGATTTGGCCGACACGCTCAAAGCCGGTGGCCGCTCGGGCGGCGCCTCCACAGGCCATCATCGTTTTCGAAATGCGCTGGTCGTCGCGCAAGTGGCCGTTTCTCTTCTTCTTCTCGCATGCGCCGGCTTTTTCATTCGCAGCCTTCAGAACTCGGCTCACGTGGACATGGGTTTTCGCGTCGATCACACTCTCCTGATGTCCATGAACGTCGGCCTGCAGGGCTACAAGGAAGAGCGCGGCCAGCAGTTCTACAAGCAGCTTGCCGAGCGCGTACGCTCGCTTCCTGGCGTTCGTGACGCCGCCATCGCCTCCTACATCCCCATGGGAAACGAGAATTCGCTCGACAACATCTACCCTGAAGGCCAGCCCAACGACGACAAGTCAAAAACAGAAAGCACTTTCGACAACAGCGTCCAGCCTGGCTATTTCCGCGCCGCGGGCACTCCGGTCATCCAGGGCCGTGAATTCACAGAAGCCGATAACGCTACGGCTCCCCATGTCGCCATCATCAACGAGACTTTCGCAAAAGAAATCTGGCCCGGCCAGGATCCCGTTGGCAAAGTGTTTCGCATAAAAAAAGAAGGACCTCCGATCCAGGTTGTTGGCCTCACCCGCACCGGCAAATATCTCTTTCTCTATGAGAAGCCGCAACTCTACGCGTATTTCCCCATGGCGCAAAGTTACAACTCCGGCGTCAACCTGTTCGTTCACACACAGGACGATCCGCAGCGGCTTGTCACGGCTGTCCGCGATCAAATTAGTCAGCTCGATGCCGGGCTGCCCGTCTTCAACGTCACCACCATGGACGAGCAAGTCCAATACGGCAAAGCTCTCTTTCCCGCGCGCCTCGGCGTCATGTTTGTCGGAACATTTGGCGTACTCGGCTTGGTGCTGGCCTCAGTCGGTGTCTATGGCGTCGTCTCGTATTCCGTCAGCCAGCGCACGCAGGAAATCGGCATTCGCACCGCGCTCGGAGCCCAGCGTTCTAATGTCCTTGGCATGATCCTGAAGCAGGGAATGAGCATGTCGCTCATCGGCACGGTGATTGGAATCGTCCTCTCGTTTCTACTGTTCCGCGGTTTGGGCTCGATGCTCTATGGCGTCAAGTCCACCGACTTTGTGACGTTGGGCGCCGTCTCTGCCATTCTTCTCGCCGTGGCGTTCGCGGCCAGCTACGTTCCCGCTCTCCGCGCCACCCGCGTCGACCCAGTCCTCGCTCTCCGCGAGCAGTAACACTAAGCTCAAGACCAGCACATCTTGTGCCGGCACCTCGACGACCACTTTTTTCTGATCGTCCGCTGAGACTTGCAGTGTTTGTCCTCTCGGCAGGTACGGTTTCAGAATGCTCCAATTCGTCCATTCGAGATCCCAGCCATCCTCGATCACCACAAGCGAATATCTTCTGGGAAGATGCTCGGCGTCTGGCTAAGGGCTACGTGGAGCATTACAACAATAGCGAGTAGGAAGCCTCCTGTTACCGGGCAGCTATCGTGATTTGCCCGCCGATGGTCGCCGCTGAAGGGCCACTGTTACATTTGACAGTTCCGCCAAGCGAAGCGACCAGCTAAGTATCCCCACACGTCTGGCAAGCGCCCGACAGTGTTCCTCGATTTGTTCACGTCTAGGAGGAGAACCATGTATTACACGGACGACTCGCTGTACCCGGAGAACATGCAGCCGCTGATCATTAACGCCGCGCCGTACGGGCCGCAATGGATACCTTCTGACGCTAGCGATATCCCCGTTACCTGGGACGAGCAAGTCCAGGCGGCGAAGGACTGCTACAACGCCGGGGCGACCATGCTCCACATCCACGTGCGCGACCCGAAGACCGGCAAAGGCTCGAAGGACTTTGATGAGTTCGGTTACTTCATCGGGCTGCTCAAGCAAGCTGTACCGAAGATGATTCTCTCGGTCGGTGGGTCCATTTCGTTCGCGCCGAAGACGGCCGAGGCGCAAGCCAAGTGGCTTGACTACGACACTCGCCACATGTTGACGGAGCTGAATCCCAAACCTGAACAGGTTACCATCGCCATCGGCTCAGGCATGATGGATCTCATGCAGATGTGGAGTGAAGACGACATAGCGGGAACCGCTCTCGAGAATAACCCGAAATTGCAGGCAGCTTGGGCAGGCCTATTTGCGGAAGCAGGTCCCGCCTTTTACATTGAGCACCTGAAGCGTCTCCGCAAGAACGGCATCCAGCCCTACTTCATGCTGGGTTATGTCCACCAGCTCGAGATCGTCGAGCGCCTGATCCGTAAGGGCCTCTACATGGGACCGCTTAATCACAACCTCACGGCTATTGGCGGAGGCGCGTGTGGCCGTAATCCCTTCGACTGGATGGAATACGTGCGCCGCTCGCCGCAAGGCTCCGTGGTTCACTTCGAGAACACCATGCGGGGAGTCATTCCCATGTGCGGGATGGCGATCATGCTCGGGCTCCATCCGCGCGTCGGCAACGAGGACAATCTCTGGCGGGTCAAAGGGGAGCGGTTCTCCACGGTTAAGCAGGTCGAGCAGATGGTTCGCCTCTCAGAGGGCTTCGGCCGCAAGATCGCCACGGCGGAGGAGGCGCGCAAGATCATGAAGATCGGCGTCTGGTACAACAGCATCGAGGAAACGCTCACCGCGCTTGGTCTACCACCGAACCGCAAGGAAGGCGAACCTGGCTTCCTGACGTGGGAGACCACCGGAAAGAAGGCCGTCGCGGCGGCCGCCTCCGATTCCCACCCCATGGCCTATTGCATGACGCCGCCGGCAGCTGCCGCAGCCGCCTCGAAGTAGGCGTGCAATCGTCAGAAACCCGCGCCAACCAGGTACTTCCGAGAGGGGCAGTACCTGGCGCGTGATTTGCCGTGACATTTTCGACGATGAATCCCTCCTGTAGAACAAAGAGTCCATGACAGCGCCCGTCACACACTTTGAGATATTCGCGGAGGAACCCGCCAAGCTGGCCGATTTCTACCGCGAACTGTTTGGATGGAAGATCGAGAAAGCTGCGGGCGTGGACTACTTTCACATCCAAACTGCGCCGCCCGGAGATGGAGCGATCCGCGGCGGGCTCACCTACCGCCCCATTCCGGGGCCGCGCAGTTGGGTGCACTACGTTTGGGTGGAATCTCTCGACGGCGCCGTAGAACGAGTGCAGCGGCTCGGCGGTAGCGTGTTGCGCGCGAAGACGGCGGTTCCGAAGACAGGCTGGTACGCAGTGGTCGAAGATCCAGAACGAAATATTTTTGCAGTGTTTCAGCCCGATCCGATGGCGATGCCAGACCCGGAACCGGATTGAAGCATGGAAAGAAGAAGAAAAAATGGCTACAAAGAGCGGAGCGGCGAAAGCCTCTAAGGATGTGTCGCACCCGAATCCTTGGGGCCCATCACTAGACAAATTCAAGGAATGGGATCCCAAAGGAGTGGAAACGCTGTTGCGGGTAAGCACGAACCCGTGGACGAGCGGGGTTCTGCCGCGCAAGGAAGTGGAGCTGATCTCCCTCGCGCTGAACTGCGCCTGTACGAACCTAGATGAAGCAGGCACGCGGCGACACATCCGCGGCGCGCTGGATGCGGGTGCGACGCGCGACGAGATTCTGACGGTGCTAAAGATGGCGTCCCTGCTTGGCCTTCATAGCTGCAGCCTCGGCGCTCCAATTCTGCTGGAAGAGGCCAAGGCTGCCGGAGTGGAGCCACGCTCGAACAACAAGGAGCTGACTCCAGTGTGCGACAAGGCGCGAGAGATCGGCCAGTGGAATACAGCTTGGGATCCGTTTTTCAACCTGGACCCGTTGTGGACCGAGCAGGTCATCACCGCAGGTTTGCCGGTTTATACGGGTGCGCTGATCCCCCCAAAGCTGGCGGAATTATTGAGCATCGCGTTCGACGCCTCCTACACGCACATGTACGCGCCCGGGACGCGGCGTCATATCAAAGCCGCTCTGAAGCTAGGCGCGACGATTGAGGAAATCATGGAAGTGTTGAAACTCTGCGTTGCGATGGGCGTTCAAGCCTGCGCCAAGGGGGTACCCATTCTTGCCGAAGAACTGGAACGCGATTCGGCGAAACGGAAAGCCGGAGCCGGAGCCGGAGCATGATGCATGGCGGATTTTGTTGAGGTGATGCGCCTGGAGGAACTCCCTCCCGGCAAGGGCACGACTGTCACGGTGGGGGGCAAGGACGTGGCGCTCTTCAACGTGGACGGAACGATCCACGCCATGGAGGATTCCTGCCTCCATCAGGGCTTATCACTGGGAACAAGCCAACTGGAGGGGAAGCTAGTCACCTGCCGCGGGCACGGGTGGCGTTACGACATCACCACGGGATGCACGTTGCATGTGAAGGATTATGGCGTCGCGACCTACCCCGTGAAGATAGTCGAAGGGAAGATCATGATCAGCGTCAGTGAACGCATGTAGGCCAACGGATGAAAACAGACGCGGTCAGCTTGGAGAAGTGGTGAATCATCACGTGTTACTTTTTTCCGGATGCTCTTCATGCATGGCGAAGTTGTATGTGCGTTCTTACGACGGCCGGGACAAGCTCCCGGCAACTCTCCACCCCGGGCTCCCGTGAGCTGGAATGGGACCTCATAAATGCTGCTAGAGAATTACGCTAGAAGGACTATTGAAAGGTTTTCATCTTGGAAATGTGGGATAAGCTCCCCGACAAAAGCGCTTTTGGCGTGAGCCTACTTTGCGGCTACCTCATCCTTCAACTTTTCGTATGCCGCCGCGCTCAAAATTTTCTTGCTTACAAGATCATGCTTGTCCTTGTATGGCCGTCCCGCGATAATCCGCCGCGCTTCGCGCTTCCCGATCCCCGGCAATTCCGTCAATTCGTCCACCGTCGCTGCATTCAGATCAACCTTTTTCTGGTCGCCGTTTTCCCAGCCTTCTTTCGCGCCGTCCACCGCCGCCTTCACGGCCCGCCCCGCTTCTTCAATCTTGGGCTTGGCTTCCGCCGCCGCTTTCGCCGCTTGCTCTCGAATCTCTCTTTCGCGTTCTGCCGAATCGCCCGAGCATCCCGCCAACGCCAGGCTTCCGGCCGTGGTCAACGCTACGATTCCCAGCCATCGTCGCATCTTTATCACCTCTCTTCTGTTCCCTCCAATCCTCCGCTTCTCCTCTACCTCCTGTCCATCCTCAATTTCCTCTATCTCGCCTTCTTCAAGAACGTCCCTTTCTCCAAATCCTTAAACGCCTGCTGCAGTTGCTCCTGCGTATTCATCACGATCGGCCCGTACCACGCAACGGGTTCCTCGAGCGGTTTCCCCGAGACCAACAGAAAACGTATCCCCTCGTCTCCTGCTTGCACAGCCACTTCATCCCCTCGGTCGAACAGCACCAGCGAACGGTTATCCGCCGCCACTGGAGGCGTCGTGTCCAGCCAGCCCACGGCTTCCGTCGGCACCGCCAACGGCTCCGACGCGTTGCAAAATTTCCCCGAGCCTGCAAACACATACGCAAACGCGTGCCGCGTGGTCCCTACCGGTAGCGTTTTCCTTCGCCCCGGCGGCACGGACACATCCAGATATATCGGCTCCGCCGCAATTCCATCTACCGGCCCGCTCTTGCCCCAAAAAGTTCCGCATACCACGCGCACGTGCGTCCCGTCGTCGTCCTTTATTTCGGGAATTTCGCCCGACTTCACTTCCTGATATCGCGGCGACGTCATCTTCAGCGACGCTGGTAAATTTGCCCACAACTGAAATCCGTGCATCCGTCCCGCGTGATCGCCCTTGGGCATCTCCTGGTGAATAATCCCGCTTCCCGCGGTCATCCACTGGACATCACCCGATGCAATTTCTCCGTGATTCCCCATGCTGTCTCCGTGCTCCACGGTTCCGGCCAGGACATAGGTAATCGTCTCAATGCCGCGGTGCGGGTGCCACGGGAAGCCAGCCAGGTAATCCTCGGGGACGTCATTTCGGAAATCATCAAGCAACAGAAATGGATCGAAGTCCGTCGTATTGCCAAACCCAAATGCGCGCCGCAGATGTACTCCTGCGCCTTCCACTGTTGGCTTGGCGGCTACAAGTCGCTTTACTGGTCGTATCGACATTTTGGTTTCCTCCTGCGGAGCGACGATTGGATGCACGTCGCGGCGTTCGCGGCGCTGCTCAAAAGGGCGGGGCGAGCCCCGCCCCTACAGGCTTATGTGTCGCCGTACACCGGAACGCTCGCGCCTTGAATCAGTTTCGCCTCGTCGCTGCACAAAAACAGAATCACGCGAGCAATCTCCTCCGGCTTGGGCCACGCCGCAAACTTCGCCTTCGGCATCGCCTTGCGGTTCGCTGGCGTATCTATGATGCTCGGCAGGATCGAGTTGGCGCGCACGCCCGTGCCTTGCAAGTCCGCCGCCAGGCAATCGATCATCGCAACAGCAGCAGCCTTCGACGCGGCATACGCCGATGCTCCCGCCGCATGATCCACCGCCGCTTTTGATGCCACGTTCACAATCGCGCCGCTTCCTTGCTTCACCATTACGCGCGCCGCCGCCCGTGTTAGCACAAATCCCGCGCGCAAATTCACCGCGAGCTGCTGTTCAAAAACTTTCGTCTCCATCTCCCACAATTTAATTCCGCCCGCATAACCTCCGACGGCGTTCACCAAACAATCCATCCGCCCGTGGCGCTCGACAATTCCGTCAATCAACTTGGCCACCGCCGCCTCGTCCGTTGCGTCCACCGCAAATCCCTCAAGCGACGCGCCGTCCGCCGCCACCAGTTTTGCGCTGGCCGCCTTCTTCAACTCATCCAAGTCTCCGGGTCGCCGAAACGTGACAATCACGCGAGCCCCAGCTTCCACAAACGCCAAACTCACCGCGCGTCCCAAGCCGCCAGTCCCTCCCGCCACCAAAACCACTTTGCCAGCCATTCCGCTCTCCAATCTCATCCAACCTACGAATCTTGTCACACCCTTACCTACCGCTCAAGCCGCGTCGTCCCGTCGCCGTCATTCCTCACCCGCGTTACCCACGGCTTGTCTTGAAACTCCCGACTGCAAACTCCGCCCGGACCTGCTAAAATCCCAGTCGCACCCAGCGAGAGCCGCAACGCACACGAGAAGGATCTGGCTGTACTTGCCACATTTGTCCGTACATCTTGCACATCGGTCGCGGCATCTGTGCACGCATATGTCGAGGAAGCACCAAGGCCCGCGCGGAGAGTCTCATATGAATCTAAAGTTCACGAAGTTCCCGCTTACGGGGTTGTTTGTCACACTCTCTCTTCTGCTTTCTGCTCCCTCTCCAGCCCAGGAGGTTAGCTCCACAAGCGAGGCTTCCAAAGTGGCGGTCCCCACCACCGCTAGTCCTTCAAGCATAGAGACCATCGCGCTCACCGTTCCGAAAGGCACCGCTGTTCAAGTTGTTCTCGACAAGGAACTCAAAATCCAGAAAGTCGGCCAGCCCGTTCGCGGCCGCGTCGCCGAACCCATCTACGCTTTTGACAAACTCGTTGTGCCCGTTGGAACCCAGGTAACAGGCCAGATTATTCAACTCGAAGGCGTTTCCGATGGAAAACGCACTCTTGAGGCATTGAACGCTGATTTCTCTCCTGCGCGCAAAGTACAAATCGAATTCAACGATCTCCAAATGCCCGACGGCCGCCACATCCCGATTCACACCACCGTCACGCCCGGCTCTGGCCAAGTGATCCAATTTGTTACCAGCCCTGGCGGCGAGAAAAAGAAAACCGTAAAAGACGCCGCCTCGGAAAAAGCGGAGCAGTCCAAGGAAGAAGCCAAGCGCCAGTGGGACGATGCCATGAAGCAGGTCCATGAGCCGGGCAAGATGCACAAGATCGAGCGCTACGCCGTGGCCCAACTTCCTGTCCATCCTCAATATGTTGAAGCCGGCACGGTCTATTTCGCCGAGCTCGAGCAGCCGCTCGATTTTGGCGCCGAGCCGCTCACGCCCGAAATTGCGTCTGCGCTCAACACGCCTTCACCCTCCGGCAGTTCCGTGCACGTGCGCCTGATGACGGCTCTCAGCTCCGCGACGGCGCATCAGGGAGACGAAGTGGAAGCCGTGCTCTCGCAGCCGCTCTTTGACGGAGACCGCCTCGTTCTTCCGCAGGGCAGCCGGCTGAAGGGCTCCGTCGTTCAAGTTCGTGCGGCGCGGCGCCTCAGCCGCAATGGCCAGCTCCGCATGGTCTTCCACCAACTTCTCTTGCCGGACGGCCTCGAACAAAAGGTTGAAGCTACGCTGGCCGGCGTCCAGGCAGGGAAGGGCGACGAGGTAAAGCTCGATGCCGAAGGCGGCGCGGAGGCCAACACTCCGAAGACCCGTTATCTGGCAACAGGAGTCTCCGTGCTGCTGGCTCTCGCTTCCGCTCATACAGACGAGGACGCCCCTGCCGGTAGTGCTGGCGGCACTGCTGGCAGCCGTGCAGCGGGCGGCGTCGGCGGATTCAAACTCGTGGGCCTCGCCATGGGCGTTTTCGTTCACTCGCAACCGCTGGGCATGGCCATGGGCGCCTATGGCGCAAGCATGTCCGTCTATTCGCACTTCATCGCTCGCGGACGCGACCTCGTGTTCCCGAAAAACACCGCTATGGAAGTTTCCATCGGCACGCGGCCTTCCGCTCCATCGCCAAATACTGCCAATCCCGCTGATAGCAAGGCTGAGAAGCCCAGTACGAAGTCTTGAAGTTGATCTGAATTCGGGTGCGCCTCGCGGCACGCCTTTTTATCTGGTCCAATCAGGGAAACACGTTTCCCGCGCCAGAGGTTCGCCAGAAAGGCGTCCTTCCGATTGCGTCGGGACTTGAACTCCTTCACCGCCAGAACCGTGTAGTTGATTTCGCGCCCAAGCTGACGCACGAGCTTCCGCACCGCCTTCGCTAGAGCACGACTGCGAGGAGTCCCAATCACGAGCACATCGATTCACGAGCCCCACTCACCAGCTTCAGATTTCGAGGATTACCGGCAGGATCAGCGGGCGCTTGGAGGTTTGCTTGTTGATGTAGCGTTTCAGGTCGACGCGGATTTTTTCTTTGATGACGCCCCAATCGGATTTTTCTTCGGCGTTGGATTGCTCGACGGTTTTCATGATCACTTCGCGGGCGCCGGCGATCAGTTCCTGGCCGTTGTCGCTGAAGAGGCCGCGGGTGACGATTTCGGGTTGCGACTCCATTTTGCCGGTGTGTTTGTCGATGGCGATGATGGGGACGACGACGCCATCTTCGGAAAGATGCTTGCGGTCGCGAATGACTACGTCTTCGATTTCTTCGAGCGACCCGGAATCGACGCACACGCGGCCTGCGGTAACGGGATCGCGGCGGCGAACACCATCCGCAGTGAACTCGATGCACTTGCCGTTTTCCAGCAGGAGAATTTCGCCAGACACGCAGCCAAGTTGATGGGCTAAAGCGGCGTGGCGGAAAAGATGGCGGTATTCGCCGTGAACGGGAATGAAGTACTTCGGCTTGACGAGCTGCAGAACGAGTTTTTGTTCTTCCTGGCTGGCGTGGCCGGAAACGTGGATGGTGCCGGCGGAATTATCGTAATAGACGAGGGCGCGGCGGCGGAACATGTGATCGAGCATGCGAAAAATGGCTTTTTCGTTGCCGGGAATGATGCGCGCGGAAAGAATGACGCTGTCGTTTTCGTCGACGGTGACGAAGCGGTGATTGTCGACGGCGATGCGCGAAAGGGAAGACATCGGTTCGGCTTGGCTGCCGCTGGCGAGAATGACGATTCGTTTGGGATCGAAATTTCGAATGTCTTGCGGGCGGACGACCATGCCGTCGGGAATGCGCAAGTAATCCATGGAGTGCGCAATCTCGACGTTGTCGACCATGCTGCGGCCGACGAAGGCGACTTTGCGGCCGACGCGTCCGGCGACGTCGATGACTTGCTGGATGCGGTGAATCGAGGAGGCGAAACAGGAAAGGATGACGCGGCGCGGCGCGGAGCGGCAGAGTTCTTCGATGCGCGGGACGATGGCGCGCTCGGAGGGAGTGAACCCGGGGCGCTCGACGTTGGTGGAGTCGCTGAAAAGGGCTAGAACGCCTTCGGCGCCGTAGCGTGCGAAAGTGTGGAGATCGAAGGGAGCGCCGTCGACGGGAGTTTGGTCGATCTTGAAGTCGCCGGTGTGAATAATGACGCCGACCGGAGTGCGCACCGCAAGAGCGACGCAGTCGATGGTGCTGTGCGTGACGGGGATGAATTCGATTTCGTAGGGGCCGATTTCGACGAGGCGGCCGGGGGTGACTTCGCGGAGAGTGGTCGAGGGCAACAGGCCGGCCTCTTCGAGGCGTTTTTTGACGAGGGCGAGCGTGAAGCGGGTGCCATACACCGGAACATTTAGATCGCGAAGAATGTAGGCCAGGGCGCCAATGTGATCTTCGTGGCCGTGGGTGAGGACGATGGCGCGAACGTGCTGGCGATTTTGTTTTAGGTAGGTGATGTCGGGGATGACGAGGTCGACCCCGAGGAGTTCGGATTCAGGGAACATCATGCCCGCGTCGATGACGATAATGTCGTCACCGAGACGAAGGACCATCATGTTCATTCCGAATTCGCCGAGACCGCCGAGGGGGATTGCCAGTAGGGACTGCGTAGACTTACTCAAAGAAAGGTTATCTCCATGTTGTATATGAGAATCGTATCACACTGGGATGATAGCCGTGCATTTGCGTTCGTGGCGCGCGCCGAGTGTCTCGTTTTGCACAGGGTGGGCGCAGCGCGCCGCTAGCGATCGCCGCCGCTAAAAAGATGCGCAATCAACACGAGAAGGACGGCGCCAACCGTTGCGGCGGCCAACGAATAGAGAAAGCCTCCGCCGAAGATGCCGAGGCGCATAAAAATCCAGCCGCCGATGAACGAGCCGACAACGCCAAGAATAATGTCGGTGATGCAGCCGAAGCCGCGGCCGCGCGAGATTTTTCCCGCTAGCCAACCGGCGATAAGGCCGATGATGATCCAGCCCCAGAATCCGGCGGGGAGGTAGAGCGCTATACCCTTGGTCTCGACCACGGCGCTAAGAAGTGTGACGGACATTCAGCCTCCAAGGAAGTTTTTGTTTCGCATCTGGGCTCGTGATGTCTGGGAGTCTATCAGATGGGTTGCTGCTGCGTCATGCAATGGATGGTGCCGAGGCCGAGGACTAAATCGCGGCAGGCGAGGCCGACTACTTCGCGAGTGGGGAAAAGTTTGGCAAGGGCGTTGAGGGCGACGCGGTCGTTTGCATCGTTGAACGTTGGGACGAGCACGATTTTGTTGGCGACGTAGAAATTCGCATAGCTGGCGGGGAGGCGCTGGCCGTCGAAAAAAACCGGCGCGGGCATGGGAAGAGTTTCTACATGTAACGGATGGCCATCTTGATCTTTCATCTGCTTCAAGAGAGCGAGATTTTCTTGGAGCGGAGAATAGTTGGCATCGCTCGGATTGTTTTCTGCGACGGTGACTACTGTCGTGGGATCTGCAAATCTGGCGAGATCGTCGACGTGGCCGTGGGTGTCGTCGCCGGCGATGCCGTTTTTCAGCCAGAGGACATTTGTTGCGCCGAAATAGTTTTTGAAGACTTCTGCGTAGTCTTCGCGCGTGAATCCGGGATTGCGTTCTTGCGTTTTGCTGAGCAGGCATTCTTCGGTGGTGAGCAGCGTGCCGTGGCCGTTGACGTCGATGCTGCCGCCTTCGAGGATTACGCGTCTGCCTTTGTGTTCCGGTTGCCAGACGCGGCGTTTTAGTTTTTTGTTCGCGGCGGAAACGACAGCTGCGTCTTTTTTATGATTGTCGTATTTGGCCCAGCCGTTGAAACGCCAGTGGGTGTAGGCGACTTCACCGGAAGAGTTCTTCACGCAGATGGGGCCGGAGTCGCGCATCCAGCCGCGATCGGTCGGGATGCGGAAGAAATCCACGGCGCTGAGATTGGCGCCGGATTTTTTCAAGATCGTGCGGACGCGGGATTCGGCTTCGCGATTTTCGACAAGGAGATAGACACGCTCGGATTGGGAGAGGTGGCGGACGATTTCTGCGAAAGCCCAGGGAATTGGAGAAAATTTTCCGGGCCAGTCGGTTAGTTCGTGGGGCCAGCCTAGCCAGGTGGCTTCGTGTTCTTCCCATTCGGCGGGCATTTTGTAGCCGAGAGAGTGCGGAGTTGAGTTTGTCATTGAAGAAAAGAATTTAACACAGAGGGCTTAGAGGACACAGAGGGCACGGAGAAGTGAAGATTATTCGCCGAGCCAGCGGTTGAGGATGGGTTGATAGGCGTCGATGCGGCGGTCGCGCAGAAATGGCCAGTTACGGCGGGTTTCTTCGCTTTGGGCGGGGTCGCACTCGACGACCAAAATTTCCTCTTTATCGTTGGAGGCTTCGGAGAGGATGCGGCCGAAGGGATCGGCGACGAAGGAGTTTCCCCAGAACTCGAGACCGGCGTCGCCTTTTTCTGGTTTACCCTCGTAGCCGACGCGATTGACTACGGCCACGTAAACGCCGTTGGCGATGGCGTGAGAGCGCTGGATGGTGCGCCAGGCGTCGAGCTGGGCGGCGCCGAATTGGGCTTTTTCGAGCGGATGCCAGCCGATGCTTGTGGGATAGAAAATGACTTGCGCGCCTTGAAGCGCGGTGAGGCGCGAACCTTCCGGATACCACTGGTCCCAGCAAATCTGAACGCCGATGCGTCCGTAGGCGGTATCGAAATTGGGGAAGCCAAGATCGCCTGGCGTGAAATAGAACTTTTCGTAATAGAGGGGATCGTCGGGGATGTGCATTTTGCGGTATTTGCCGAGGAGAGAGCCATCGGCGTCGAGGACGGCGCACGTGTTGTGGTAAATGCCGGCGGCGCGGCGCTCGAAGAGAGAAGCGACGAGGACCACTTTTCGTTCTTTTGCGATTTTTGCGAGGGTGTCGGTCGCGGGACCAGGGATTGGTTCGGCGAGATTGAAAAGATCCGGGTCTTCGGTGCGGCAAAAATATTCGCCGCGAAAAAGTTCGTCCATACAGATGATTTGCGCGCCGCGCGCGGAGGCTTCGCGGATTTTCTCGATGGCTCGCGAGAGGTTTTCTTCTGCATTCTGCGTGCTGCGCATCTGCACAAGGCCGATTGTGAATTTCTTTGTCATAAAATTTAGTTTATCATGCTCGTAGAAACATTTTTTGTTGCGTTTTGTTCTTTCCTTCGGGACGCATTTGTAATATCAATCGTTACTAAATTTGATGGTTATGGCGTGGTGTGAAGTTTCGAAGCGAAAACGAAGTAGAGATTGAGGAGAAAAGATGGCAAAGCGGCAAGAAAAGACGGTCACGGGACGCGTGCTGCACGATCCGGTGAAGGATAAGTTGCGGCCGATGTTCCCGATCGACCTGTCGAAATGCCGCACCATCGACGAATTGGTTCGCGCGATGGGGAATACGGCGTTCACCGGGCGTCAAATTGGCGACGCCGCCGACGTCCTGGAAACGATGGCGCGCGATAAAGACTGTTTTGTGGTGATGACGCTCTCCGGCGCACTGACCGTAGCAAAGATGGGTTTTATTATTTGCGATTTGATAGAGAGCGGCGTGGTGAAGGCGGTTGTTTCTACCGGGGCGCTGATGGCGCATGGGCTGGTGGAGGCGACGGGGCACTCACATTTTCGCTACGACCCCAGCAAAATGGATGACAAGACGCTGTTCGAGGCGGGGTATAACCGCGTTTACGATTCGCTCGAGCCGGAAGTGAATCTGGATCACGTGGAAGAGGTGATGGATGACGTCCTCTCGAACTGGGACGCGGAGGAAGTGGCTTGCAGTTGGAAGATTCACCGCAAGATCGGGGAAAACCTGCACAAGCAAGGGGCGGGGCGGGGAATTCTGAAGTCGGCTTACGAGCACAATGTGCCGGTGTTTGTGCCGGCGTTCAGCGATTCGGAATTGGGGATCGATTTTGCATTGCAGAAGATCGCGCGCCTGCAAGAAAAGAAACCGCTGCTGAGGTTTGATCCGTTTGAGGATTTCGAGAAATTTGCGGACACGATGCTGGCGACGAAGCGCATGGGGCTTTTTACGGTGGGCGGAGGCGTGCCGCGGAACTGGTCGCAACAGTTTGGCGTGTATGCCGAGTTGCTGGCGCGGCGCGGCTACAAGGACATTCCGCTGAAGCGCTACAACTATGGCGTACGGATTTGTCCGGAACCGGTGCATTGGGGCGGGCTGAGCGGCAGCACGTACACGGAAGCGGTGTCGTGGGGGAAGTTCGTGCCGCCGGAAGAAGGCGGGAAGTTCGCGGAAGTGTTTGATGACGCGACGGTGGCGCTTCCGCTAGTTGTTGGCGCGGTGCTGGACCGCATTGGGTACTACAAGCGCGGGAAATAGCACCAGGAAATACAATTCCCCGCTTACGAGGCCGAGCAAGCACTATCCGAAGCTAATTACATGGCAAGCCCGGCAGCCCTTCCAGTTGTACTTGCCGCATGAGCAAGAGACTGTTTCGCTGGGGAGTTTCTTTCCACCTGTTTCCGACAAACTGGACAATTTCTGCGCCACATATTCATGCCTTTTATTTTTCTTCAAATAGTTCTATTGCGAATGGGTCTGTTAACAAGTAAAGCGTGGTAGGCCGGGATTCGCCCGTTAATCCCAATGAGCACAAAATCTAGTGTGCTCTTTTGCACAGTCGTTGTGCTCTGGACGGATTAGTCTGCTCTTGAATAATAATTCGCCAGGGTCACCAGATTCAGACTCGCTTGAGTCATGAACGGAAATCCCGGCCAAATCGCCGGACGGAACCACCCAGGTCATGTTCGCGTAGACAGGATCAGTTGTGCTGAAAACAGCTAAGAAGGCAGCAAGCCAATCGACCATCAAGAATCGTCGTACAGAAAATTCGGGCAGTCTTGCTATGGAGGGTACCAGAACATTCGTTTTCCTGGCCGTGTTGGCCGCCAGCAGCTTCTTGTTGGTAAGGGCGAGCCACGCGCTGTCCGGAGACGCGGCGAGGGAAACTGGCGGGCGAGGAAGTCCTCGCGATGCCGTCCGAGTCAAGTCCCCCTTTCCAGAATTTATCTCTGGCCCCGCCTCAGCGGGGGGAGTTTCTGTTACCGACCAAAGTCCAGACCAAAGATCCATGCCGACTGCGAGCGAGCTCATGGGTGCGGTCATCGCAAATGAACTGTCGGACCGTGAGCAACTTCTGAAGTGGATCTGTCTGATCGAGAAACGCGCGGGAAAGCAAACCCTCACCGAAGTCCAAGTCGAAACCAAGGACGGCCCACTCTTCCGATTGATTGCCATCGATGGCACGGCGCTTAGCCTTGAGCAGAAGCGTCAGGACGACGCACGGATCGACCGGGTGATAAAAGATCCAAGGCCATTGCTGAAACTAAAGCAAGCCGAGGACGAGGACGAGCAGAAGCTTCAGAGGCTGATGAGTTTCATGCCACAAGCGTTTGTTTACGAGTACGATGGAGTCGAAGAAAACCTTGTGCGCGTCAAATTTACTCCCAATCCTAACTACGTCCCGCCAACCTACGAAGCTCGCGTAATACATAGCCTTGCCGGAACCATGCTGATTGATTCGGAGCACAAGCGCCTGACAAAGGTTGCGGGGCAGCTTATAAATCGGGTGGAGTTCGGGTATGGGCTGCTGGGACGAGTCGACAATGGCACCGTGGAGCTTGGGCGAGTAGAAGTCGGCCCCCAACAGTGGAAGACTGCTTTCATCAACATTCACTTCTCAGGGCGAGCGGTGGTCTTCAAGACTATCAACAAAGAGCAGTACGAGCGGCGATCCGATTTTCGAATGGTTTCCAGCGATCTCAACCTCTCGGACGCGAAGGATTTGCTTTATTCCTCACATCTTTCCGTCTCCTCAGACCCCATAAAACGTTGAACGACTTAGCACGCCATATACCTATCGCTCAGGTCTCTGGATAACTTCTCGCGCGTGCAGATCTCTGGGGAACTGGCTAAAACGATGAGAAAAGGAAAAGATAGGGAAAATCAAGGGATAGTGGAGCTAGTCGTCTTCGCCGATTAGGATGGCCGCGCCGAGGACGGTGGTCCAGAGGCCGCGCTTGTCGCCGACGGCGGATTGCGTGACGTTCATCGTGCGGACGATTTTGTTAGAGATGCGGTAAACCTCTTTTTTTTCGTCGAAGCTCAGATCGGGATCAAATTCCACGTTGAGAGTAGTGGCGAGCATTTCCGCGGCGAGCTCTTCGGCGTATTCACCGGCGACTTCTTCGGTTTCGCCGAAGGAGTGATGCTCGGAGAGATAGCCATACATGAGTTTGTCACTGGGGAGCGCCAAGCCAATGCTGGCGGCAATGAGGCGGTGCGCTTCCTTGGTGGAGTTTTCGCTGATGACGGTGAAAGCCACCTGGCCGGGCTTGATATGCTTCAGGCCTTCGCTGCGGGAAATCAATTTACAGTTGGGCGGAAAAATCGAGGAGACGCGCACGATGTTGCACGCGGCGATGCCTGCATTGCGCAGGGCGAGCTCGAAGCTCGAAAGTCTTTCGCGATGTTTGCCGACGCCTTTGGTGAGGAAAATCTTCTTAGCGACGAACGCCATGGTGCCGGGTTGGGGCGCCTCCGTGAGTAGAGTAAGAGCGGAAAATTTTCCGCTGTGGAAAAATAACAAGAAGGTATTGCAGTGTCAAACGAATTCGCGGCTTTCTTGCGGAGAGACCGCGCAAAGATGAATGGATTGTGACAGGAATCTTTGTAAGCGCTCAGTAGGCGCTTAGGAAGCGCCGGCGATGTGCTGGAGCAACTTTCCGAGGGGTTTGCAGAGCGCGAGGACTTTGCCTAAATCATCGGCGCTGAAGTCCGGCCCGGCGACGCTGGTGTTTGCTCCTTTCCGGCTGACCTGGATGACGCCGACGACTTTGTCGCCAGAAAGAATGGGAGCGCTGATCAACTTCTGGATGAGTTCGGAGCTTTCGCCGCTGATTTTTACGCCCTCGAAGACGGTGGCGTGGCGGACGCTGGCAAAATTATTGATGATGTCCGGCCGGCTTTCGCGCGCGGTGCGCGCGGCGATGGAGGACGTGCTGGAAAGAGGGATAAAGCCGACCTGTTTGAGCGTTTCCGGGACCAGGAAGTGCAGATGGCGCCAGCGGGTGGAGACTCCCATGAGGGCGACTTCGTCGGGCCTAACGCCAAGGTTTTTTGCGATGCGCTCCGCGATGCCGGTCAGGGAGATTTGGGACGTGGCGGTGGCGTCCGATTCAATGGCATTGGCGATGCGTTCCAGCTCTGAAGCGAGGCTGAGGCTCGTGGTCATGGGATATCCGTTGGGCACGCGCAGTCTGCCAGGCGGGAGGGCCGGGCGGATACCATCCGTCGTCTCCTCATTTAAGCGAGAAAGCGCGCAGGGCGCAACGAAATTTCGAGAGGCGCGTGTCCGAGAGAAGAACAGGCTGGCTTGCATCGCTGTTTTCAACTGCCTATACTGAAAGTGCCGCGAGACTCAAGCGCTCTTCAGCATCTCATGCGGCGGAGAGGGCATGTCCGCAACGGCAAGCCAGCCTGAAACCGATTATCTTCTTCGCAAGCTGCATTCTTTAACCGGCATTATCCCCGTTGGAGCCTTCCTGGCGGAACACTTCTGGTCGAACAGTTACGCGTTGGTGAGCCGAGCCCAGTACGACGCGAAATCGCAGGAGCTGCAGACGATTCCGTTTCGCTTGGTGATCGAGTGGCTGTTTATTTTTTTGCCGATCCTCTATCACGGCGGGTACGGGATTTATATTTGGCTGCGGGGAAAGTCAAACGTGTCGACGTACCCGTGGGTGGGGAATTGGCTTTACACCACGCAGCGCTACACCGGGCTGATTGCGTTTGCGTATATCGGATGGCATTTGTATACGGAGCGCTGGCTAACGCACGGCAAATCCACTTATGCGGACGTTGAGGGCCTGTTGCAAAATCCTTACGCGCTGGCGTTTATGTTCATCGGGGTGCTGGCGTCTTCGTTTCACCTCGGAGTGGGGATTTGGAATTTTTTGTGCAAGTGGGGGTTGGCAGCGACAGTGAGAGCGCAGCGAGCCGCTGGAGCGCTCGGAGCCGCGGTGGGATTTGCGTTTAGCTTGGTAGGAGTTTTGATCGTTCTAAGTTTTTGGTTGAACTGGCACCCGTTTGACTTCTATTTGAAATGAGACAGCCGAAAATCATTGTCGTGGGCGGTGGTCGGGCCGGCCTGATGGCGACGATTCGCGTCGCGGAAGCGGGCGTTCCGGTGGATTTGTTTTCGATCGTGCCGGTGAAACGCTCGCATTCGGTTTGCGCGCAGGGCGGGATCAACGCAGCGAAAAACCAGAAGGGCGAAGGGGACACTACCTGGAAGCATTTTGACGACACGATTTACGGTGGGGATTTTCTGGCAAACCAGCCGCTGGTGAAACGAATGTGCGAAGCGGCGCCGGGGATTATCGATTTGCTGGATCGCATGGGAGTGATGTTCAACCGCACATCAGAGGGATTGCTGGATTATCGCCGGTTCGGCGGCACGCTGTATCACCGCACTGCTTTTGCGGGCGCTACGACGGGGCAACAGTTGCTTTATGCGCTGGATGAGCAGGTGCGCAGGCACGAAGCCGAAGACCGCGTGAAGAAATACGAGGGCCAGACGTTTTTGTCGGCGGTGATCGACGAAAGCGGCGTTTGCCGTGGGATTTGTGCCATGGACTTGCGGTCCATGGAGGTAAAAACGTATCCGGCGGATGCGGTGATTTTCTGCACGGGCGGGATTGGCGCTATTTTTGGGCGGTCGACAAATTCGGTTGTGTGCACGGGTTCGGCGCAGTCAGCGCTGTTTCAGCAGGGAGTCGATTACGCAAACGGCGAGTTCATTCAGGTGCATCCGACGGCGATTCCCGGCGAAGACAAACTGCGGTTGATGAGCGAATCGGCGCGTGGCGAGGGCGGCCGCGTGTGGGTTCCAAAAAATCCGTCGGATACGCGCCCGGCGAAGAGTATGCCGGAGGGAGAACGCTTTTATTTTCTCGAGGAGTGGTATCCGAAGTACGGAAATCTCGTGCCGCGCGACATCGCGACGCGCGCAATTCACCGCATCGTTTATCAGGAGAAGCTAGGCATTCGCGGACAGGCGGCGGTGTATCTCGATGTCACGCATATTCCTCGGGAAGTGCTGGATCGCAAGCTGGAAGGCATATTGGAAATCTACGAGAAGTTTTTGGGCGTGGACCCGCGCGAAGAGCCGATGAAAGTATTTCCGGCGATGCACTACACGATGGGTGGAATTTGGGTGAATGCTGAAGATCAGGCCACCAACGTTCCGGGAATTTACGCTGCTGGCGAATGCGAATACCAGTATCACGGAGCGAACCGGCTCGGTGCGAACTCGCTGGTTTCGTGTATTTTTGGCGGAGGATTGGCGGGGCCCGCGGCGGTAAAGTACGCGCGAAGTCTAGCAAGCGGCTGTGATGCGGTTGCGTCGAACGTCTATGAGAGCGAGCGCAAGCGTCAGGAAGAGAAGAATCAAGCGCTGATTTCGCCGGACGGCACGGAAAATCCGATGACGATTTGGCGCGAACTCGGCGAAGTGATGACCGAACACGTGACGGTGACACGGATTAACAAAGATTTGCAGGCCGCGGACGGGAAGATTCGTGAACTTCAAGAACGCTACGGCAGAATCAATTTGAGCGACCGGACCAGGTGGTCCAACCAAACGCTGAATTTCGCGCGGGAGCTGGGCAACATGCTGGTGCTTGCGCGCGTTATCACGCTAGGTGCCCTGCAACGCAACGAATCGCGAGGGGCGCACTACAAACCGGATTTCCCGGAGCGCGATGACGCGAATTGGTTGAAGACTACCCGCGCAAAATGGGTGAATGGCGAAATCCAGTTGAGTTACGAGCCGGTGGATATCTCGCAGATTCCGCCGCGAGCGAGGCGCTATGACGCGGCGAAATAGCGCGCCACCGCGGCTGGAAAGCATTTGTAAGATTTGCCGAGGATTTTATGCCTGAGGCTAAAGAGGTAATCGTCCGCGTAAAGCGACAGGTCAGTCCCCAGGGCTCGCCATACTGGGAGGAGTTTGCATTGCCGTGGCGTCCCGCGATGAACGTGATTATTTGCCTGCGGGATATCGCGGAAAACCCGGTCACGCGCGACGGCAAGAAGACCACGCCGATCAGTTACGATTCGAACTGCCTCGAAGAGGTTTGCGGCTCTTGTGCGATGCTGATCAACGGGAAGGCGCGCATGGCATGTTCGGCGCTGGTGGACAAGTTGGACCAGCCCATTCGGCTTGAGCCCTTTTCAAAATTTCCAGTGGTTCGCGATCTGGCCGTCGACCGGCAGTTTATGTTTGAGAGTCTGAAACGCGTCAGGGGCTGGATTCCGATCGATGGGACATACGATCTGGGCGAAGGGCCGCGGATGTCTCCCGAGACGCAGGAGAAAGCATATCCATTGTCGCGTTGCATTTCCTGCGGAAGCTGCCTGGAAGTTTGTCCGCAGGTGAATGACGACAATAAATTCATCGGGGCGGCCATCATCAGCCAGGTCCGGCTTTTCAATATGCATCCTACGGGCGCGATGCACGCGAAAGAGCGCATTGCGGCTCTGATGGAGCCCGGCGGTATCCAGGACTGCGCGAACGCGCAAAACTGCGTGAAAGCTTGCCCGAAGGACATTCCCTTGACCGAATCTCTCGCCGAAATGAACCGGCAAGCGTGGAAACAAGCGCTGGTTGGCTGGCTAATAGGGTAGAATCTCGCGGCACCTATTCACTTGGAGGATTGCATGCGTCAGGTCCGCGTCTCGCTCTTGGCTTGTTTGCTCGTTGCAGGTGTTTTGGTGATGCAAGCTGCGACGGGCGACGACATCGCCGATCGCGCGCACAAGCTGCATTTTTCTTCGATTGTGCTGGATACGCACGACGATACGACGCAGCGTTTCTTCTCGAAGAGCTTCGACATCGGCAAGCGCAATCCTGACGGGCACATCGATATTCCGCGCATGCGCGAAGGCGGGATGAATGCGATTTTCTTTTCGATTTGGATCGACGGCAGAATCATGGGCCCGCCGGCGGTGCAAAAGGCGCTGGACCAGATTGATGCCGTGCATGAAAACGTAAATAAGTATTCGAAGGATATGGTTTTTTGCCGCACGGCAGAAGAAGTTCGCCGTGCGCACGCGCAGGGAAAGATCGCGGCGCTGATCGGCGTCGAGGGCGGGCACATGATCGGAAACGACATTCGCGTTCTGCGCATGTTCGGTGACCTGGGAGTGCGCTACATGACGCTCACCCACTTTTACAACGATGAATGGGCGGACTCCTCGACTGCCAAGCCGGAGCACAACGGGCTGACGGATTTTGGCAAGGATATCGTGCGGGAGATGAACCGGCAGGGAATCATGGTGGACATTTCGCATGTGTCCGACAAAACTTTCTACGACGCGCTGGAAATCAGCAAGGCGCCGCTGATTGCATCACACTCTTCCTGCCGCGCGCTGTGCAATCACGTTCGCGACATGTCCGACGACATGATTAAGGCGCTGGCCGCGAAGGGCGGCGTCATTCAGATCAATTACGAAAAAAGTTTTATCGATCAAGCCTACAAGGACGCGCAGGACAAGTTTTCCGGCGGCGTGGTAGCCATGATGGACCAGCTCAAAAAACAGTGCGGGGACAATGAAGAGTGCGTGAACAAAAAGATGACGGAGATGGCGGACAAAGCCACCGCGGAAGGTAAACTGCCGCACGTGAGCTGGGAAAGAATTATTGACCACATCGACCATGCCGTGAAGCTCGTCGGCGCGGATCACGTGGGTTTGGGTTCCGATTTTGACGGCGCCAACATGCCGGAAGGCATGGAAGATTGCACGCATCTGCCGCGGATTACCGAGGCCCTGATGGGAAAAGGCTATAGCGATGACGACATTCGGAAAATCCTGGGCGGCAACTTGCTCCGTGTGATGGAGCAAACTGAACGCGTGAGCCGCGAGATGCGGGCCGCGCAATAACAAAATGAAGATAAAGAGGTCGCCAAGGATTCTTCTCGGAGCGGGAATGTGTCTTGCGGCGGGAATTGTACTGGCGGAGACGATGGCAAGGGCATCTGCGGCGGGCGATATTTCAGGGCGGGCGAAGCAGCTGCATTTCTCATCGATCGTGATTGATACTCACGACGACACCACGCAGCGGTTATTGGATGGCGGGTTCGATCTGGGCGCGAGGAACGCGACGGGAGGAATTGATATCCCGCGGATGAAGGAAGGCGGCCTCGGGGCCATCTTCTTTTCCATTTGGATTCCCAGCAAAATTACCGGGCCGGAGGCGGTGAAACGGGCGCTAGACCAAATCGATGCGGTGCGGGAACAATCTCGCAAGTACGCGAAAGATTTAATGTTGGTTACAACGGCGGAGGGCGTTCGCGAGGCTCACAAGCAGGGCAAAATCGCCGCGCTTATCGGCGTTGAGGGCGGACACATGATCGCCAGCGACCTCGCCGTGCTGCGCACTTATGCTGCGCTTGGCGCGCGTTACATGACGCTGACGCACAGCGGGAACTGCGAGTGGGCGGATTCTTCGACGGCGAAGCCTGAGCACAACGGGCTGACCGAGTTTGGTAAGGAAGTCGTGAGAGAGATGAACCGGCTGGGAATGATTGTGGATATCTCGCACGTCAGTGACAAAACGTTTGCGGACGTTCTGGAGGTTAGCAAAGCGCCCGTTTTTGCTTCGCATTCCGATTGCCGTGCAATTTGCGATGCGCCAAGAAACATGACCGACGACATGATAAAGAGACTGGCCGCGAAGGGCGGCGTCATCCAAATCAACTATCACGTCGGATTTGTGAGCCAGGAGTTTCGCAATGCGGAGAAAGCGCATCCGGAATGGGAGAAAGCGATTGCGCTGGAAATTCAGAGACGATGCGGGACCAGGGAAGGATGCCAGCTAATCGAAGGCGACCGCATTACCAGGGAGTATGTGTTGCGCGGCGATTTGCCCAGGGTGGAGTGGACCAAAATCATCGAGCACATCGACCACGCCGTTAAGGTCGCCGGCATCGATCACGTCGGCCTGGGCTCGGATTTTGACGGCGCAAACATGCCGTTCGGGATGGAAGACGCCAGCAAGCTTCCGCAAATCACGAACGCCTTGCTGGAAAAAGGCTATTCCGAGGATGACGTAAAGAAGATTCTCGGAGAGAATACTCTTAGGCTTATGGCGGAGGTCGAGCGCGTCAGCCGCGAGCTGAATGCCGCAAAATAGGTGTGAGCCGCCATTTGTAAACAGCCAAATGAATCCAACTTGGAGAGGGAAGAGCGATGCATAAATGTGGATGGGTGATGATTGCGGGGATGCTGTTCTTTGCCGCAGTTCCGTGCAATGATGCGCGAGCGCAAGCGGCACAGGCGCAACCAAAATCGACGGCAGGAAACGCGCCTGCGCACAAACCGGCCGCGGCCAATCCGTATGATCGAGCGTTACTCCGCCCGGCGCTCCTTATCGCTAAAGCGCCAGCCACGTATCAAGTGAAATTCACAACGACGAAGGGCGACTTTGTCATCAGTGTGACGCGCGCGTGGGCTCCGCTAGGCGCAGATCGGTTTTACAATCTTGTGCGCCACCATTTTTATGACAACACAGGCTTCTTTCGCGTGCATCCGAAGTTTGTCGTGCAGTGGGGAATCAGTGCGTATCCGCCTGTGACTGCGGCGTGGGAACACGCTCCAATTAAGGATGATCCGGTTGTACAAAGCAACTTGCGTGGGTATGTGACCTACGCAAAAACCAACGATCCCAACACCCGCACTGCGCAGGTTTTCATTAATCTTGTGGACAACCAGCGGTTAGACACGATGGGCGGGTTTGCACCGTTCGGCCAGGTGACCGAGGGCATGGAGGTAGTGGATGCCTTGTATTCGGGGTATGGGGAAGCCCCGCCGGATGGACAAGGCCCAGAACAAGATAAGATTGAGAAGTTAGGGAAGGCCTATCTCGACAAGGGTTTCCCGAACCTCGATTCTACCAAGACGACGACCCTCATACTGCCGCCGGGCGCTACCCCGGCAAAGGCGCCAGCCACGCCGAAGAGCACTCCGCCCCAGAAGCCATAGAATTGTGCTTCTGGCTTGATTACCTTTTTGAATGTACCGCATCTAAAGATTTGTGGGCCCCTTCTTTTGACATAAGAGGGCCCGCGAGGTATTCTCGGGTTTCATGATGACCTGTTGCCAGCTGATGTGTTGTCTGTGCGCGCGCAAGGCTGCGTGTCGTATGACACCCATCTCTGGCCAGGGGAGTTTCCGGACTTAATAGTAATCTAAGTTTCAAAGTTCCGAAGCCCACGTTGCCAGAGGTTCAGGCCACGTGGGCTTTTGCATTTCGGGGCACGTTTTTGGAGACAGGTGATTCAACCATGGCCGAAGTCAAAGAAACCAAGGCGCAACGCGTCGAGCGTTTAAAGCATGCCAAGAACGCTTGGGAGCACTTCGACGAAATCCGCGAATTTGCGCGCAAAGGCTACGGTTCCATCCCGCCTGAGTGGATGGGCACGTATTTGCGGACGTGGGGCGTGTATACGCAGGGAGATGGCGCGGGGGTCATTGGCGGCACTGGCGGAGAAGGCAAGAGCACGCCCTATTTCATGGTGCGCATTCGAATCCCGAATGGCTTGCTGCGCAGCGATCAGGTTCGAGCGGTTGCGGATATTGCGGAGCGGCACGCGCGAGGCGTAGCTGACATCACCGTCCGGCAAAACTTCCAGTTGCATTGGGTGACGATTGAATCGCTGCCGGAAGTTCTGGAAACGCTCTGGCGCGCTGGGTTGACGACTACCGGCGCTTGCGGAGACGTCGCGCGCAACATCACAGGCTGCCCGGTTGCAGGGCTGGACGCGCATGAGATTGTCGATGCTTCGCCGTTGGCGCTTGCCATCGACCGAGAACTGGGGGGCGCCGCGGAGTTCTACAATTTGCCCCGCAAATTTAAAATCTCGATTACCGGGTGCAGTCACTGGTGCTCCTATCCGGAGATCAACGACGTCGCGCTTACGGCCACCAAGCGAAAGAGGGGCGGGGTTGTCGAAACTGGATTTTCGTTGAGAGTTGGTGGAGGGCTTTCGACCGATCCGCATATCGCCTTGCGGCTCAATGCGTTCATCCAATGGGACCAAGTCGTGCCGGTGGCGCGCGGCGTTGCCGAAATCTTTCGCGCGAGTGAAACGCTTCGTCAGAGCAGGGAAAAGGCCAGGCTTAAGTTCCTCTTCTTGCAACAGGGTTGGACTGCAGAGAGTTTCCTCGAGGAGTTGCAACGGCAGATTGGTTTTCCGCTTGATCCCGCCGAGCTGGAAGAAGTTCCTGCGGACATTCACCGCGATCACGTCGGGATTCACGCACAAAAGCAGGACGGCCTTGTCTATGTGGGTGCTTCGGTGTTGCGCGGGCGGATCACTCCGCAACAATTGCGCAAGGCGGCGGACCTGGCCGATCGCTACGCCGACGGCCACATTCGAACCACCACCATGCAGAACCTGCTGATCGTCAACGTGCCGCAACGCGATGCGACCACGGTAGCTCGTGAGCTTGAAGTTGCTGCCCTGCCGGTGCAGGCCTCGGTGTTCGCACGTGGAACCGTGGCCTGCACGGGCTCTGAATTCTGCAAGCTTGCGCTGACGGAAACCAAGGGCTTTGCCCGATGGCTTACGCAGGAGCTCGAAGAGCGTCTTCCCGATTTCCAGGAACATCTTCGGCTCAACATCACCGGTTGCCCAAATAGTTGCGGGCAGCACTGGATTGCCGACATCGGCATCGAAGGCAAAAAAATCAAAGTCGACGGCCGGATGGTGGACGCGTATTACTTCTGCGTTGGCGGAAGTGTTGGCCAGTTTGCTTCGATCGCGCGGCCCGTGGGTTACCGTTGCGCCGCATCGGAAGTTCCCGATGCTATCGAGAGGTTGCTTGTGGAATTCAACGAACGCTGCGAATCGGGAGAGAATCTGCAGCGGTTTCTTGCGAGGCATTCGAACGAAGACATTCGGTCGATTCTCGCGGGCAGCTACATTGCGTCCGTGGAACGCGATCTCGCACTAGGGGCAGTGCCGCAGGGAGTGGAAGGCTGAGCCATGAGCCTATTTCCCATTTTCGTGAAGTTGGAAGGGCGGCTGATTGTTGTTGCCGGCGGCGGCGACATTGCGGAGACAAAGATCCCCGGCGTGCTCGCCGCCGGAGCGCGAATCCGTCTGATTGCGCCATCCATTACGCCGCAAATCGCCGAGTGGGTGCGGTTCGGAAAGATCGACTGGCTTCCAAAGGAATTTGAAACGAGGGATTTGGACGGAGCTTTTCTGGCAATCGCGGCCACTTCCGCGCCAGGCGTGAATGAAGCTGTTTTTCGCGCGGCAGAAGCGCGCGGAATTTTGTGCAACGCCGTCGATGACATCGAACATTGCCATTTTTACTACGGGGCCGTTGTGCAGCGCGGGGATTTACAGATAGCCATCTCCACGAATGGCAAAAGCCCTGCGCTCGCGCAGAGACTCCGACAGGAGTTTGAGGCGGAATTTGGCCCAGAATATGAACTGTGGCTGCAATGGCTCGGGGCCGCGCGAGAAACTCTGCGCGCGGGTGGTCCAAGTACGGAAACCACTAAGAAATTGCTGCATGAGCTAGCGAGCCAGCCAATGTTCGAGGAGTTCCTTAGGCAAGCCAAGCTGCGGCCAGGGCATCGAGGGGCGGCGTGATGGGAAAAGTTTATCTCGTGGGCGCGGGGCCCGGCGATCCGGAACTGCTGACGCTGAAGGCCGCGCGGCTTCTGGCCCAGGCGGACATCGTGTTGCACGACTCGCTTGTGAGCCGCGAAGTATTGGAGAGAATTTCTCCCGGTGCGAAGGTGATCGACGTCGGCAAACGTTGCGGCAAGAAGTTGCTGACACAGGACGAGATTAATGCACTTCTCGTGAGCTACTCCGCTTCCCATGAAGTGGTCGTACGCTTGAAAGGCGGCGACCCCTCGATCTTTGGCCGCGCGGGCGAAGAATTAGAAGCCCTCCGCAACGCGAACGTGGAATTCGAAGTCGTACCAGGGGTGACGGCCGCCTTGGGCGCCGCGGCCGCGGCGGGTATTTCGCTCACTGATCGGAGAGTTGCCTCGCAGGTGTTGCTCACGACTTTTTCTCGCGGCGTCGACGCGAACGCGATGGATTGGGGCTGCCTTACGCCTGCCACGACACTGGTTCTGTATATGCCAGGGCCTGATTACGCGGAGGTCGCGAGGCGTCTGGCGGAAGCAGGTCTGCCGGAGGATTTGCCGTGTGTCATCGTTTCAGGCGCTTCGGGTTCGCAACAGCTAGTTCGTTGGAGCAGTGTAGGCGCCCTGGCCACGGAAGAGAAGCTGCCTGCACCGGCGCTCATGATCGTTGGACGCGTCGCTTCGCAGCAAATTCGTGAAATAGGCGAGGCTTTCTGGCGCGGCGAGAGGAACGAGTCCACAGCGCAAAGCGTTTCCATAAGTTAGTCGCGAGGCAGTCAGGAGAAGAGTGTATGAGTGCGGAAGAAAACGTGGTCCAGGTAAAAAAACCGTGGCGTCTGTCGCTGGATAGCTGGGCCGTAGTGGTTGCTTTGCTCGCGGCGCTGCTTGTTCGCGCAGGTGTGTTCAAACATATTCCGTGGTGATCGATACGCAAGCGAAACGCGAAGAGAAAAGGAAAAAACATGGCAGATGTAGTCGTAGTTCCTCAAGTGAAGCCAGTGCAGCCGGCCCTCCGTTTTCTTCGCATCATTCCGGGCGTGCTTTTGCTCGCGGCCATCGGCTACGCGGGCAAACTGCTTGAGCAAAATGTGGGCGCCTATGCGAAGGCGCATCATTGGGTCTTTCCGAATATCGAGTATGTCCTTTGGGCCATCCTTCTAGGGCTCCTGATTTCCAATACGGTCGGGGTTCCGGAAGTCTTCCGGACGGGCGTCGCGACATACGAGTTCTGGCTCAAAGCCGGCATCGTTCTGCTCGGCTCGCGATTCTTGCTCGGCGACATCCTGAAGCTAGGCGGTGTCAGTCTTTTGCTCGTGGCCATCGAGATCACCGGGGCCATTGCGTTTATGACCTTCCTCGGCCGCGTGTTCCATCTCAAGCCAAAATTGGTCACGCTCCTGGCCGTGGGCTCGGCTGTGTGCGGCGTTAGCGCCATCATCGCAACAAAAGGCGCTATCGATGCCGACGACGAAGACTCTTCCTTCTCGATCGCCGCCATTCTCGCGCTAGGTGCACTGGCACTTTTTACGTTTCCGTTAATCGGCCATTATTTGCATTTGGGCGACCGCGCGTACGGCATTTGGGCGGGCCTTGCTGTCGATAACACGGCCGAGGCCACAGCCGCTGGCGCGCTCTACTCCGATTCCGCGGGTAAGTTGGCCGTCCTCGTGAAATCCACGCGCAACGCCATGATCGGCTTCGTCGTCCTGGCCTATGCGATCTACTGGGCCAGCCAGGGCCAAGCAAAAGAGGTGGGCAACAAGGCTGCGTTCCTCTGGCAGAAATTCCCCAAGTTTGTCCTGGGTTTCCTGCTCATCTCCGTGCTCGCGACCTATCAGTTTTTTAACAAAGAGCAGGTAGGCGCGCTCGCCAACCTCTCGCGTTGGGCCTTTCTTCTAACGTTTGCTGGCGTCGGCCTGCGGACGAATTTCCGAGACATGCGCAAACAAGGCCTGCGGCCTTTTGCCGTAGGGGCCATTGGCGAAGTGGTGATTGCATTATTCACGTTGGGTTTGGTGGTTGGAGCCGAAAAACTTTTCGGCTTCTGATCGACCGGAGCGCAAAGCAAATGGGGCGCGAGAAGTTCATTCGGTCCGCCGAGCGATTCCCGCGCCCCTGATTTTTCTTCGTACTTTTCTATAGTCCGAGAACGTTCACCAATTCCCGCACCGACCCCGAAGATTTCTGGAGCGCCGCGTTTTCTTCCGCAGTCAGCTTAATCTGAATGATCTCCTCAGCGCCGCCTGCACCCAACTTAACCGGGACTCCGACAAACAGCCCCTTAATCCCATACTCTCCGTCCAAATAGACGGCGCAGGGCAGAATTTTCTTTTTGTCCTTCAAAATGGCTTCCACCATCTCGACCGCAGCAGCGGAAGGCGCATAGTAGGCCGAACCTGTCTTCAACAAATTGACGATTTCCGCTCCGCCCTTGCGGGTGCGTTCGACGATCGCATCGATGCGTTCTTTTGGCAGCAAATCGGGGAGGGGAATTCCTGCAACCGTTGAGTATCGTGGCAGGGGCACCATGTCGTCGCCATGCCCGCCGAGCACGAACGAGTGCACGTTCTCCACGCTCACTTTACACTCCGCAGCCACGAACGAGCTCATGCGAGCCGAGTCCAGCACACCAGCCATTCCCAGCACGCGATTCTTCGGGAAGCCGCTCACCTTGAACGCCGCCTGCGCCATGGCGTCCAGAGGATTGGTCACCACGATGATGATGCATTTCGGCGAATGCTTGACGATCTGCTCCACGACTGCCTTCACCACGTCGTAGTTTGCCTTGAGTAAGTCATCGCGGCTCATCCCTGGCTTGCGTGGAAAACCCGCCGTAATCACCACGATGTCGCTACCCGCCGTCGCACTGTAGTCTCCAGTCGCCGTCGAAGCGCCCGTAGCGCGCGAATCCGTCCGCGTAATCGGCCCAGACTCGAGCATGTCCAGCGCTTTGCCCGCTGGCGGCCCGTCCAGAATATCCGTCAGCACCACATCGGCCAGCTCCAAATCCACGATCCGCTGCGCCGTCGTCGATCCCACAAAGCCGCCGCCCACTACTGTCACCTTTTTTCTGCTCATCCGTCTCCTCGTTTTTTGTTGGAATTTCTCTGCGCCATCTCAGGGTACTTTGCGTCTCTGCGCTACATTTTTCTTTGTCTTTCGTGCCGCAATCAGCGCGCGACTGCGGCAGCCTGCATGTTCTCGATAATCGACGTCGCAAAAGCCGCGGTACCAACCTTCGTCGCGCCCGGCATGAGCCGCTCGAGATCGTACGTTACACGTTTCTGCTGAATGGTCCGCGCGATGCCGTCCTCAATGAGCTGCGCGGCTTCCTTCCATCCCAGGAATTCAAACATCATCGCGCCGGACAGCATCACGGAGCTCGGATTGATGACATCCTTGTCCGCATATTTCGGAGCAGTGCCATGTGTGGCCTCGAACACGCCGAAGCCATCGCCGATGTTCGATCCAGGAGCCATCCCGAGCCCGCCCACCTGCGCCGCGCAGGCATCCGAAAGATAATCGCCGTTAAGGTTTGATGTTGCCAGCACGCTGTATTCATCGGCACGCAACAGCACTTGTTGAAATACGGAATCCGCGATGCGATCGTTAATCATCAGCTTTTTCTTCCACTGCCCCTTGCCGTGCGTCGCGCCAATAGAGTCAAGCGTCTGCTTCACTTCGTCGCAAATCGCTTTAGTAAACGCTTCGGTGGCCTGCTCTAGCCCCGGCTCAATCATCGCTGCGTTCTGCTCGACGCTTAGGCCGGCATTCTTATCCAGGTTGTCGAGGATCCAGCTCTCGCGCTCGGTAACCGTTTGTGCCCGGAACTCCTCGCGCGCTAAGTCGTAACCCCAATCGCGGAAAGCGCCCTCGGTAAATTTCTGAATATTTCCCTTGTGAACGAGCGTCACACTTTTCCTGCCATGCGTCAGCGCGTACTTAATCGCACGGCGCACCAGCCGCTTCGTTCCCGTCGGCGAAATTGGCTTGATGCCCACGCCAGAATCCCAGCGAATCTGCTTTTTACCGTCCTTCAGCATTTCGTGATTCAGGAATTCGAGCAGCTTCTTCACTTCCGGCGTGCCGGATTTCCACTCAATCCCAATGTAGACGTCCTCCGTGTTCTCACGGAAGATGACAATGTCCATCTTTTCCGGATTCTTCACGGGGGAGGGAACTCCCGCGTAATAGCGCACCGGCCGCTCGCAAGAATACAAATCCAGAATCTGCCGCAGCGCCACGTTCAGCGAGCGAATCCCACCACCCACAGGCGTGGTCAGCGGCCCTTTGATGGCCACGCGAAAATCGCGAATGGCATCGACCGTCTCTTCCGGCAGCCACTGTTTGTAGGCATTGAACGCTTTCTCTCCCGCAAAAACCTCAAACCAAGCGATACTCCGCTTGCCACCATAGGCATGCTCCACGGCCGCGTCAAAAACCCTCCGCGAAGCCTTCCAGATGTCCCGGCCCGTCCCGTCGCCCTCGATAAACGGAATGATCGGCGTGTCCGGAACCTGCAGTTCACCGCCGCTGTAGCCAATCGCCTTGCCCCCAACAGGAACAGCCTGGCCGTTGTACGAACTCTTCATAAATGCACATCCTCCCTGGGTTTTCGAGCGCTTCCTGTTGAAATGCAGTGTGGCAGTTCGCTCAGTCGGCTAATATTTGCACGCTAGCGCGGACCAGAAAACATACCACAACGCGCGTGAACTCCGAAATGAGCAGCCAAATTGAGCATTCATAAAGACCGGCCGAAAGCCTCAACTGTGCCAACCTGAAACGGTTTTGCGTAATATACTCATCAAAACGAGCTGGGCGGAGGTCTACAACGCGCAGCAAGGAGATACGGACATGATGATTGATTGGAATGAGTATCACAAAGCGCTCGGCGCCAGGATTGGCGAGCTGGCAAAGCTCAGCCCGGACACTGTCCGTGGATACCAAACGCTGAGTGCCGCCAACTCCAAAACCGGCAAGCTGGACGAAAAAACTCGGCAGCTCATTTCGCTGGCAGTGGCCGTCACCACGCATTGCGACGGCTGCATCGTCGTCCATTCCGACGCTGCTTTGAAAGCAGGAGCAACCAAAGAGGAGATATCGGAAGCCCTCGGCGTGGCCGTGGCAATGAACGCCGGGGCTGCTCTAGTCTACTCGACACGCGTTTTGGATGCAGTCGCTGCAAAGACGGCGCAAGCGCAAGGCGCGTGATTCGCACGCGACGCAAATCCATCGAGGCGCTATTTCTTTTTCTTTGCCTTCGGAGCTTTCGCCGACTTCGGCCGGATAACGTCTCCGGCCCGCGTCCTGCTCGGTTGCGCGGCGCCTTTCGTGGCAACGACGTGCTTCGTGAGGTCCACCGTGAATGCGTCCATGGTCGATGTTTTTAGTGTGGTTTCGTCGACGCCCAGCGACTCGCAAAGGATCGACCCTGCATCCACCGTCAGTCGCAAGAAGCCATGCACCGTGTTGTTATACACATTGAGCGTCAGCTGATTGCCCTTGCCGTCGTTTCCGGGGATGCCCGGCTGCGGATTCACGCCGTTCTTCCCCTGGCGCGGATTGCTTAGATTCAAATATCCGCCGTTGCCCGCCACTACGTAGGGGATTTGGCGGCCGTCAGCTTTCATCGTGCGCGTGTATCGCTCGTAAAGATGGGCGTGACCGGAAAGCACGATGTCCGGCCATATTTTCGCGCTCACGCAGGCCTGATCGATTTGCGCCAGCATGTCCGGGCTTGGGAAATGCGACTTGCTGATCGTGAACGGCGGGTGATGCACTGCAATGACCAGCGCAAACGGAGCTGCTCCCTTTTGCGCGCGCTGGGCCGCCGCTGCCGCCAACTGGCTTTGCAGAAATTGCAGCTGAGCCGGGCCGGTGGTAGCGTTGCCGATGACTCCCGTAGTCTCGCTCGTATTTGAATATAGCCCGATGATCTTTAAGAATGGCGCGTTCAGCGTGAAGTAAGCGCCAGGCTGCGTCATCGTCGTACGCGCAAAGCCTTTTGCTGAAGGATCACTCGTCGGCGCTTTCGAGCAGAAATTCTCGTAAAAAGGCGCGAGCGAGAACGCGACTGGCTCGCTCTTGAAAAGCACGCCGTCATGATTCCCAGGTATCGCGAAAATCGGTCCTGCGTAGTCCCGATAAGGGTCGTAAAACTGATCGTAATAATAGCGTTCCTGTCCAAAATAGTAGACCACGTCGCCCAAGTGATAGAAAAAAGCGGGATGCCCAGCTGCGTAGGTTTCCGTTCCAATGTCGTTAGCCATCGCATCCGCAACGGCGAACTGATGCGAAGGCTCTTTGACGCCACCGGTGTCACCCGTCGAATGAAAAACGATCTTGCCGGCGCTTTGAATTCCTTCAATGGCGCTGGCGTTCAGCACGTCGCTCAGTGACATAACCGGAGGCGTCTTCCATGGCGCTGGTATGGTCTCTGTGACGGGCGTTGTTGAGATTTTGGAGTCCGCAAAAACGTCCTGCGGGTTGAACTCGTTGTAATCATCGGGAGAAGGCTGGGGGTTCGCAAAAGCAAAGCCGGGACTGGCCATTTTGGTTTCCTCCGAGTAGGTGTTCTGAGGGCGCTTATGGGTTGAGAAAACCTATCACAACTTATGTTGCGGAACCATGAAGCCACGGTCGGCGTCAGCCGCGTGCGAAAACAAAAACGCCCGTGACTGAAGCCCGAGCGCTCAAGTTCAAGTTATCTGCAGCTAGTCGATTCGCTGCTCTGGTGCCAAGCCAACGGAATGCACCAGTTCCAGCAGCGCCCCTCTAGAACATATTCCAGAGGTACTGGTTATAAACCTCGTGGTGGTACTGCACTTCGGGCGCCTTCACAAACGTGCCCAGGGCTCGGGGGCAGCGATCGGCGGCAGCACGTTTCAGGTCAGCGTAACGTCCCTTGACGTCAGCGCCGAAAAGCTTTGTTGTCCACTCCGCCTTCTCGAAGTTTTCCAGTGCGGTGTAGATGTTGTCCGGCAGATAGCGTTCCGCCGAGCGCAGGTTCTTGATTTTCGCAGTGTCGCCATCCAGCCCTGTCTTGAAAATCGAGTACATGACCATGTAAGGATTAGCATCCGGAGCCACGGCGCGCACCTCGGTGCGCATGCTCCGTTCATTGCCAATGGGTATGCGCACCATCGCGCCGCGATCCGTTGGAGAAGCTTTGAGCTGGTTGGGCGCTTCGAAGTGCGGGTCCAAGCGCCGAAAGGCATTAACGCTAGAATTGAGCAGCAAGCAGATATCGTTTCCATGCGTAAGAATACGATCCACGAACTCCCAGCCCATCTTGCTAAGCTGCTCTTCACCCTTTGGATCCCAAAAGAGGTTCTTGCCTTCCTTGCTGATCGAGACGTTGGTGTGCATACCGTTGCCGTTCACGCCCACAACCGGCTTCGGCAAAAAGCACGCCGTCGAGCCCATGTTTGTCGCCACCTGCCGGCAGATCAGTTTGTAAAGCTGGATCTGGTCCGCCGCCTGCACCACTTCGCCATAACCATAATTGATTTCGAACTGCGACGGTGCGACTTCCGGGTGATCCTTCTCGTTCTGAAAGCCCATCGCGCGCTGCACTTCCGCGGTCGTGTCAATAAACGTGCGTAGTGGATCGCCGGGAAGGGAATGATAGTAGCCGCCAGTGTTGACGTACTCAAACTTTCCCGTCTCGTTGTAATGCCGCTCGGCGTTCTCTCCTTTGAAAAGAAAGCCCTCGATTTCGTTGGCAGCGTTGAGGGTGTAACCCTTTTTCTGGTGGAGCTGGTCGGCGTAACCCTTCAGGACGCCGCGAATGTCGCCAGCGTACGGAGAGCCATCCTTGTCGATCACATGGCCGAAGACCAGCACCTTGCCGGAACCGAAAACGTCAGATGGTCCCCAATAGAATGCGCCCCAATCCATAGCCAGGCGCAAATCACTCTCGCGCTGTGCCGTGAAGCCTCGAATCGAAGAACCGTCAAACGTCAAGTTATCCCAGCTTTTGATGAGAAACTTTTTGTCGTAGTCCAGCATGTGCAAGCGGCCTTCGAGATCGCTGAAGAGCACGGTCACGGCCTTGATGCGCTTCTCGTCCGTCAGGTACTTGATCCGCTCTTCCTGCACTTTGTGCGCGGCAACGCGGTTCTTGCGCTGCTCTTTCGCCTTCAGGTTCAACTCTTCAAGTTCGTCATAAGAAAGAGCAAGGAAATTACGCAGTTCGTTCGACATGAATCTCCTCGAAATAGGATGAAATAAGGTGTTGCGCAGAATTGCGTGGCGTACAGGCGCTATCCATCGGCCCGTAGGGTATCGCGCCAGTCTTGCGACCGTCAAATCGAAAAATTATTTTGCGCCATCGAAAAAATGAATGGAGAGCAGGACAAATTGTCTCGTTGCAGCAGCTAAAACTACGCTAGTCGTAATATTCCTGCCCCAGGTGAGTGATCAGGTCTTCGCCCATCATCCATCGCAACGTGTTTTTCAGCTTCATCGACTGAATAAACAAGTCGTGCTCGGGATAAAGGCCTGGAGCGGTCATCGGCGATTTGAAGTAGAAGCTCAACCATTCCTGAATCCCGTGCATACCGGCGCGTTGCGCGAGGTCGAGGAAGAGAACCAGATCCAGAACGATCGGTGCGGCAAGAATCGAGTCCCGGCAGAGAAAGTCCACCTTGATCTGCATCGGGTATCCAAGCCATCCGAAAATGTCGATGTTATCCCAGCCTTCTTTGTTGTCCCCGCGCGGCGGGTAGTAGTTGATGCGCACCTTGTGATGCATCTTGCCGTAGAGCATCGGATAAAGCTGCGGCTGGAGAATGTATTCAAGCACGCTCAGCTTCGACTCTTCCTTGGTCTTGAATGATCCGGGATCTTCGAGCACTTCGCCGTCGCGGTTGCCAAGAATGTTGGTCGAGAACCAGCCATCGAGCCCTAGCATGCGCGCCTTGAACCCAGGCGCAAGGATCGTCTTCATCAACGTCTGCCCGGTCTTGAAGTCCTTCCCGCAAATTGGAACGCTGTGCTCCTGCGCAAGCTCTTGAATCGCCGGGATGTCCACGGTAAGGTTTGGCGCCCCATTGGCGAACGGCACTCCGCTCGTGATGGCCGCCCAAGCATATAGCATCGAGGGCGCGATGGCCGGATGATTCGACTTCATGGCTTCTATGAACTTCGCCGGCGTCGAGTGCACCTCCTCCGGCTTAACGAACACTTCGGTCGAGCCGCACCAGCACATCACCAGGCGCGAAACTCGCGAAGTCTTTCGATAATTCGCGATGTCTTCCTTAATTTTCAGCGCTAGCTCGTATTTGTTTTTGCCCTTCTTGATGTTCGGGCCATCGATCATTTTCACGTATTCGTGATCGAACGCCGCCGTCATGGGCTTGATCCCCGAAAGGAAAGTCTTCACCTTCGCGAGATCTTGCGGATTCAACACGCCTGCGTTTGCCGCGGATTGGTAGGCATTGTCTCTAAAAATGTCCCAACCGCCAAAAGTCAGATCCTTCAATTCCGCTAGCGGCACAAACTTCTTGACCAGCGGTGAGCGGCCATCCGTGCGCTTGCCGAGCCGAATGGTCCCGAGCTGAGTCACCGAGCCGACCGGCTGCGCCTTGCCCTTGCGGACCAATTCGACTCCAGCCATAAAAGTAGTGCTGACGGCGCCCATGCCGGGGGTCAGGATCCCAAGTTTTCCCTTCGGCGGCGCGATTTTCGCAGGCTTTTCCATGCAACTCCTCGTTCACAGTGATTTGCAAGCAGGCACGGGCGGCAGCAGATGCTTAGCCGCTGCCCAAACAAACTAGTAATGATGAGCGAAGCGAGGAGGATTTGCAAATGGGTGCGATGAATGCGGCTCAAAATAGACGCAGAACAATGAACACGAAGGGAGTGAGTCCCTATTCAACAAGGCACTGGACGCGTACGCGCGGTGCGAGAAGATTTGCACACCTAGAGGGCACGGGAACCAATCTTCAGGCAACAACAGCAAGTACGGCGGATTTGCCGGACTGTTGGCTTGTTTCCGAAGCGACCGTGAAATAAAAAGTCGCGCCCAATCCGGGTTCTGAATGAGCCCAGATCCGTCCTAAGTGCATATGGACGATTCGCTGCACGGTCGCAAGGCCAATCCCCGTGCCTTCGTAGTCCTTCTCGCGGTGAAGGCGTTGAAAGGGAGCGAAGAGCTTATCGCCATACTTCATGTCGAATCCGATGCCGTTGTCTCGCACGAGAATAGTTTGTTTGCCGTCGACGATTTTGCCGCTGATCTCGATGACTGCGTGCTCGCGTTTCCGCGTATACTTGACGGCATTGGACAGCAGATTGATGAGCACCTGCCGCATCATCCCATAGTCACATTTTATGAATGGCAGCGTGCCGACCCGCCATTCGATTCCGCGATCGCGCGTCTCGCTTTCGAATTCCTTCAGGACTTCCTCCACCAATGAGTTCAGGCTAACGTCGCGAAGCTTCAGCTCTTGGCGGCTTATTTTCGCCAACTTCAAAAGATCGTCAATCAGGGCTGTCATCCGCATGGCCCCGTCCTTGATATTGTGTAAGTACCTCTGTCCTTGTTCATTGAGATGCGCGGCGTGATTGTCCAGAAGAAGACTGGAAAAACCATGAATATGAGTCAGCGGGGCGCGCAAATCGTGCGATACCGAATAGGAGAAGGCCTCAAGCTCTTTGTTACTCGCCTCCAGTGAGGCGGTGCGGTCTCTTACCCGTTGCTCCAGCTCTGCATTCAGCTTCCGGAGTTTCTGCTCGATGCCCTCGCGCTCGATGGCATGCAGAATGGCCCGGGTCAGCTTATTTCCGTCTACGCCCACCTTGGCCACCAAGTCCTTCGCACCTTCTTGGACAAGCTTGAGAGCCAGCTGTTCATCGTCCAGCCCCGTCAGTACGACGATTGCCACGCCCAGTGCCAGCGCCCTCGCCCGGATGAATGTCTCGAAACCAAAGCTATCCGGGAGCGCCAAATCCAGCAGCACAACGTCCACGCCTCCGGCGCTCAGCCGCTGCAGTCCGCTTGCCAGGGTGTTCGCCGTCTCCAAATCGAAAGTATGGTCAGCGGCCACGGCCAGCGATTCCTGTATGAGCCGCGCTTCACTTGGATTGTCTTCGATCAGCAAGACCTTGATTCGTTGAGAGGTCATGGATTCTGATTCGGCCACAGCCTAATCGTATGGAATCATGGGCAAGAGAAATTCCTGCAATCTCTCGCTCTCTCCGACGGGCAGACGGTCCAGATGAATTCCCATCTGCTTCCCCCCGAGGATCCGGACCACCGAACCCGCGCCTTCAACCGGCTTCATCTTTTGCGTCAGCTCCATGCTGACCTGCACCGGTGAACCTGCGGGAATGGTCCGCGGGGCTTTAACGAGAATCCCATCTAGGCTGACGTCGACGGTTTCGCACAAGATCTCCTCGAATCCAAACCTCAGCCGCACCTTGGACCGCAACGGAATGCGGCGCGTCTGGCGTCTCTCATGGTCCATTCGCCCTTGCGTTGCTCGGATGAGCTTTAACAGACGCTCTTTGTCGATGGGCTTGTAAAGAAAAAAGCTTGCCCCCGCTGCAAATCCCTGGCTCAAGGCGCTCGGACGCTGATCGTCGCTGAGCATGATGATTGGCGTTGTCCGGTTGGACCCCGCTCGCCGCATTTCCCGTGACAGATCGAGGCCATCGGGCGAGGCCATGTGCAGGTCGAAAAAGACCATGTCGAACTTGGCCTCCTCAAGGAAATTCGCCGCCAGTCCGCTTCGGGTCAGCGTCAGAGCGTCCACTCCGGCGGCGTATAGAACTCTTTGGATCAATTCGCACGTAGCTGCTTCATCGTCCACGACAAGAGCTCGTCTTTGCATCTCGCCCCCCAGGTCCCGCCAAGTGGTCGCCACTCCGCGTTGAATCCCTTCCTGCGAAGACGGCTGGTTTCCCCAGTCCGGATGCGGAGCGTCAGCTTACAGGTCCTAACACGGCGCGGGAAACCTCATAGCAATCAAACTGCACACCAATACCCATCTTCCCGCGCGTCGAATCAACTCGCTCGACACGTACCACGTGGCCCGTACAGCGCCATTCGGCAGACGGCTCGTCGGTAATTTCCTCCGGCATGTTCAGAAGGATCTCCACCGTTTCGCCTTCGCGAATGGCGGAATCGGTTGCGAAAAAAACACCGTTCTGAGAGAGATTGAGCGATTCTGTTCTCTGTTCGGGCGCTGCGGATTTCCAGATGTGCACGCGCAACGGAGTTTTGAAACAAAGACGGCGCGACAGACGGCGGTCTGTTGTGGATAATTTCATGATTGTCTCCATACACCAGCGAGAGGCGTGGCACTGTTGGGAACTACAAGGGGACCACGACTATGACTGTCTTCGGGCGATCAGTCTGTGCAATATTAAACAGATCAGCGCGTCCCGTTAAATCGGCACCTCGGCCTGCGCCAAAGCGAATTTGCGTCTGCCCATGCTAGCCCGCGACGATGCATGTGAACGTTTTGGTCATCCCACTGAAATCGAACTCGCTCGTGATCGCCGGATGGAGTTACAGTTACCCAAAATGCAGCAGGTCGCTGCAACGGAGGCTTATCTGATGAAAACAACAAATCATTCTTTGAAAATTCTAATCTTCATGTTCTTTTTCTCCGCGGGCGTCACCCTCTTCACCGCGCGTGTGGCAGCTCAGGATGAAGGCTGGCAGATTATGCGAGCCGACTATGGATTCAAAGCCCAGCGCACCGATGTCACCGACATCCTACGCGACTTGGTTTCGCGCGGCGGCGTCAACGGCCGCGTGGCCATAAACAATCAAACCATGGGTGGTGATCCCGCCGTTGGCAGAGACAAGTCTCTGCGTATTTTTGCAAGAAACCGCAGAAACGAGGAGCGCGAATTCGACGTAAATGAAGGCGGCTTCATCGATGCCCGTCTGTTTGTCGTGCGGCGCGAAGATCGCGACGATCACGCTCCAGCCCGTGACGACCGGCCACGTGAGGACCGTGACCGTGGAGACCATGATCGTGGTGACCGCGGTGAGGCACGCGATCTAGTGATCATCCGAGGTTTCTACGGCGTGCAGGGAAGAACCGTCAACGTCACCGAACAATTGCGTGCCATGATTCGAGATGGTGTGCTGGCAGTGCGCGTGAACAACGAAAGTTTCGGTGGAGATCCCGCTGTGGGCGCGGATAAGGTTTTAATCGTCATTTACAGCTCCCGCGGCCAGGAGCAGGCCACAGCTGTCCCGGAAGGGCAACGCCTCGTCATTCCGTAGCATTTCTTTTTTCCTACGAAACCGAACGCTAGCAGGCCAGACATGATGCGGATGGCTGCGCGGCCATTCAGAACCAATCGCTGCGATAAGCCACCCACCAACTCGCATAAGCAATGGGAATAGTGGCAAACACCGCCCACCAGAAGGGCAGCGCCAAGTCCGCCACCAATCCCAATCCACTGAAGGTGAGCCAAAAAATCTTTTTCTGCACACTTTCATTTTAGCTGGAATACACGCGGCGGAAGCCGCCTCGGCCGGAGCGATTCCATAATTGCCAATCCCGATGCTTCAGCCTTTCTTGTGTTCGAGCTCCGCCCACCTTGCGTAGAGTTTGTCGACCGCTTTGCGCGCCTCGTCAAGCTCTACGGAGGCGCTGTGAAGCCGCGGCCCATCGCTCATGATCGCAGAATCCTGAAGCGCCGCCTGTCGGTCATGCAGCTCCCGTTCCGCCTCCGCGATGCTTTGCTCGATGCCCTCTAGTTCGCGCGCCTCTTTGTATGAGAGTTTCTTCTTCGTTGCGATTGGCGGCGTTGCGCTCGCCCCCAATCGCAGGCGCACGGTGGGTTCGGGCAACCTTGCATTGTCGCTTTCCTCCTGCCGCGCTTCCTGCCAGATATCCCATTGCGAATAATCTGCAAAACGCTCGATCCCACCCAATCCATCGAACCCAAGCACAATGGTCGAAACGCGGTCCAACATGTATCGGTCGTGCGTCACCAAAACTAGCGCACCGCGAAACTCCAGCAAACTCTCTTCCAGAATTTCCAGCGTGGGAATGTCGAGATCGTTGGTCGGCTCGTCCAGCAGCAACACATCCGCAGGCTGCAACATGAGCTGGGCGATCAGCACGCGCGCCCTCTCACCTCCGGAAAGCTGTCCGACCCGTCGGTTCAAATCTTCTCCGGTGAAAAGAAACCTCGCCGCCCAGGAAGCCACATGAATCACGTTGCCCTGATAAATGACCGCATCGCTATCCGGTGCCAGCGCCCGCCGCAACAGCAGATCCGGATCAATCTCGCGGTTCTGATCGAAATAAACCATGGGCAACGGCTCCGCTTTGCGAATCTTGCCCGCTCCAGGCTCGAGGTCTCCTCGAAGCAAGCGGAGCAACGTGGTTTTTCCGCTGCCGTTTGGCCCCACAAGCCCGACGCGCATCCCGGACGTCACTGTAAAGTTCAGCTTCTCGAACAGTACGCGGCCGCCGATTGCGCCGGTAACTTCATCCAGGTGAATCAATTGCTTCGTCTGGCGGTTGCTCGCCGAAAAATCAATTTGGGCCGTGCTGACGCTGCTCCGCGCCTTTATCTCGGCAAGCTCGCCGATCATCTTGTGAGCTTTGTCGATGCGCGCCTTGGCCTTTGTCGACCGCGCTTTGGGGCCCCGGCGCAGCCATTCAATCTCCGTATGCACGCGGTTCTCGAGCGCCTCCTGCCGGTTTCGTTGCGCGTGCAAATGTTCTTCCTTGGCTTCCAGAAACGTACTGTAGTTTCCCTTGACGCGCAGCGCGCCATCCCCATATGCCCGATCGATCTCGACCATCTCGCTGGTAACATTTTCTAGAAAATACCGGTCGTGGCTCACCACCACGCTCGCGAAGTCCGCTCTTTGCAAAAGCCTCTCGAGCCACTCGATTCCCGCAAGATCCAAATGATTGGTCGGTTCGTCAAGCAGCAGAACATCCGGCTTCTGGACCAGCGCCTCGGCAATGGCCAGCCTCTTCCTCCATCCGCCGGACAGCGTCGCCGCTGGAATCTCCAGGTCTACAAATCCCGCGCGTCCAAGCGTCTCCGCCGAGCGCGCCGCCCTTTCTGTTTGCGGCACGGCCGATCGCTCCAGCGCTCTCTCGATCACCTCTTGAATGGTCAAGCCGGGCGCAAATTCCGAGATCTGCTTCACGTAACTGAGTCTTGTTCCCTTGCGCACGGCGACGTCACCGCTATCCGGCTTCGTCTTTCCGTACAACATCTCCAGCAGCGTCGACTTGCCCGATCCATTCGGGCCAATCACGCCGATGCGGTCCCCTTCGGACACGGTGAACGAGATATTCTTGAATAGCGGCGCGACCCCGTATCTTTTTGATAGTCCCTGGGCGCTGATGATCGGAGGCAATTCTCTCGGTCTTCTCCTCCTCTTAGTTTAACCTGAGGAGCGAACGCTGCGACAGTTTGCAACCGCGAAGCTGGTCAAACGCTTGGCTCCGTTGACGCACAAATTTGATGCCTTAATTCTCGGCGCTGGCGCTGCTGGGCTCCTCTGTGCGGCCGAAGCCGGTAAACGCGGGCGCCGCGTCGCCGTCCTCGAGCGTGCTGACCGCATCGGCAAAAAAATACTCATCTCCGGCGGCGGCCGCTGCAACTTCACGAACATCCATTGCCGCCCGGAAAATTTCATCAGCGCAAACGAACACTTCGCAAAGTCCGCGCTCGCGCGCTACACGCCGTCAGACTTCATCGCCCTGGTCGAAAAACATCGCATCCCGTATCACGAAAAAACCCTCGGCCAGCTTTTCTGCGACCGCTCCGCGCAAGACATCACCAATATGCTCGAAGCCGAGTGTCGTGAAGCGGGCGCCCAAATCTTTCTAAACATTAAAATCCAGGATGTCCAGCACACCACCGAGTTCGTCGTCCGCACCGATTCCGCCGAGTTTCGCGCCCCAGTCCTGGTCGTTGCGACAGGCGGACTTTCGATTCCCAAAATCGGTGCGACCTCGCAAGGATACGATCTGGCGCGCCAATTCGGATTGAATATTGTAAAAACGCGCCCCGCCCTCGTCCCATTAGTGTTCGCCAAAAAAGAGCAAAGCCTCTATTCTGATTTGGCGGGTGTCTCCGCACCCATTGCCGTCTCCGTCGATCATCAAACCTTTCGCGAACAAATGCTCTTCACTCACCGTGGCCTCAGTGGCCCCGCCATCCTGCAAATCTCTTCCTATTGGGAAAAAGGCCAACCTCTCTGCATCGACCTCGCTCCCGATCGCGAAGTTATTTCTTCCATCCGCAAAGCCAAGACCCGAAACTTATCCGCCGCTCGCGCAGCCTTCCTGGGCATCCTGCCAAAGCGCTTTGCGGAACGCTGGCTCGAACTGCATGAACCGCCTTCCTGGACCAACGAGGCATTGGACTGGCTCGAACGTGATCTGCACGAGTGGGTTCTTGTCCCCGCCGACACGGAAGGCTACGAAAAAGCCGAAGTCACAGCTGGTGGCGTCGACACCGATGATCTCTCGAGCAAAACAATGGAAAGCCGGAAATTACGCGGACTATTTTTCATCGGTGAAGTCGTCGATGTCACCGGCCATCTGGGCGGTTTCAACTTTCAGTGGGCCTGGGCCTCCGGCGCCGCCGCGGGGCGCGCTCTGTGACCGCAATCTCGGGATAAATCCGCCTCGTCGCGCCTGTCGGTCACACCTTCGGATATCGCCGAAGCTCTCTCACCAGATACACAACCACCACAATATTGATAACCAGCGCAACGCCCTTCGCGACCGTCGCATGATGGATAATTTCGTACACTTCCAGCGGAAGAAACGACGCCGTCGTGATGATCGTAAAATATTCTGCCCATCGTTTGTGGAGCGCCAGCCCCGTCCCTTCAGTCAGAAAAATGGCCGAATAAATAAATGTGCCCACGCTCAATTCCGCCAGCTTCCGATCGCTGACCAACGGCAATTTCGCAAGCAGCCAAAGAATGTATCGATTGTGGGGATCCACCTTAAACGCGTTGATCCAATGATCCACGATGGCCGCCACGTCCTGGTGCAGCAATCTTAGCGCGCCGATAGCGACGGCGAGCAGCGCGAAGCCCTTCAATAATTTGAAGACCGCGATCAACATCAATCCGCGCGAGTGTGATTTGTCTTTAGCCATTTCTCAGATTGAGCTCCACTAAATTGTACAAGGCCGGTCAAGGCGTGAAGAGCCGCTAGGATACACTGGTCCCTCTGCCTAACCGTGCCCCGCCTTGTTTGCTGTTGGAACGAGTGCTTGCTGGAACTACCGTTCCGGTACAACCCGTTTGCTCAGATTGTTCGCCGCTGGGTCCTGAATTTGTAATGCCACATTAAAAAACGCATTCCCAACGAAGTGATTGCCCGTTGATCCTGAGGCCTCAAGTATTCCAACGGGCGCGTCCGAAATCGAATTGCGGTCCACAAAGTTGTTGTTTCCCTGCAAATAAATGTCGGCGTCCCCTCCATTGAAGACGCTGTTGTCGTTTGCGTGGTTCCCGTTGCCCTGTAGTCGAATGTCCTCGAAGACGCTTGCAGCAAACGCGCGGTTGTTGCGAACCTCCGCGTTATTTCCGTCCACGAAGATCCCGACCTGGCTGATCCCCACGGTGTTGCCCGAGACGCGCACATTATCTGACCCTGTCACCAAAATATTCGTCGCCACCGTTAGGCAACTCGCGACAACCGTGCAAGGCGACCATACATTGTTCGTCACCGTGTTTTCGCGAATTTCGCCCGCCGCGGAAAACCCGATTTGAATGCCATTCTGCGCTGCCCCATTTGTCGGTCCTACTCCAGTCACCACGTTATCGTGTATCTTCGCTGTCGTCCCCGTTTCGTTCGCGGTGATTCCGTTCTTCTGAAAATCATGAATCGAACAATGCGCGATCTCCACGTCCGAAGTCTGCCCTCCGCCGCTCTCCACAAAAACGCCTGTCCCGCTTTGGCACGCATTTAGCGCAGTCCCCAGATTAAAGTTGCGAACCGCAGCGTGCCGCAAGTTCCCCGACGCGTTCTGAAAGTAAACTCCGATCAATCGTGGCGCGCATTCCGTAATTCCATTGTTAATCCCATCTACCGTCAGCCCCGAAATCGAAACATTTGTCGCGCCGCTCACAAGAACAGCCGCGGCAATCGCATCGCCCGTGGCCAGACTCGTCGCGTTCTGCTGAATCGAAGCAGGCACAAGGAACGCGCCACTATCCGCATCAATATCCAAAGACTTGGTGATCGAGAGTTGCTCGGCATAGACTCCATTGCAAATCACAATCTCGTCACCCGGCGAAGCGGCGTTAATCGCATCCTGGATTGACGTGAACTTCGCGGCTGGACAGATTGCGGAATTGTTGCTTACGACCAACTTGCCGGGATTTGCGCCAAACGAGTCGTACGCCGCTAGAACCAGGAACAGTGTGACCAAACTGCTGCGAAGGACGATGGAATTATGGAGTTTCACGTTTCCCCCTTGTCGTCTTTGATCGACGTCTTTGGGGCGGAGCTGGGGCCACCCAAGTTTGTAGAATGGGGCAACTTACCGGCGGACAGTCTCACCATGCGGTGAGAGACAGCTTAGGACAGCACCCCAAGAGGAACACAGCCCTCTAACCCCAATTCTACACCCAGAACCCGCGGCTGCTCTCATACGTCACATGGAGATAGTTATGATTAAGAATCAGCGTAGGGCGGATTTGAGGATTACTTATGTGCAGGCAGCTGTTCCCAGATGGCAGGATCTTCCGTGCCCAGCACCCAGGAACAAAATCCCTGAAGGCCGCGCTCTTTCACAAGCGCATACCGCTCCCGGAAAGTGCGCGCGTCCGTAAAAAAAATCCACTCGCGCATGTCCGCGCGGTAAAAATAAAACCACGCCGCGCGATCCGTGGAGTCCCATTCAATATGACCGCCGTAGGCCTTCGCCAAATCCAGCGCATCGTCCGCACCGATGTACTCCGCCGAAGGATTCGGCTTGTCCCCAGATTTGTCCTCCGATTTGACGGGCGTGCCCGCAAACCAGTGATACCCGTAAAGCGGAATGCCCACCGAGAGCTTTTGCGCCGGCACGAATTTCAGCGCGTAGTCTAAATTGCCGGTCGTCCACGCCCATCCCGCCACCGGCCCCGGCGCCGTCCAGCGCGTGTGCTGGTCATACGTCATCAAGCAAATGAGATCGACATTTTTTGCGAGCGCTTTCAAGTCATACGCTCCCCGCCAGTTTTCATAAATCCACGCCGAAAATCCGCCCTCCCCGGGTTCGCCCGGAGCGTTGGGCACCGTTGCAATCGTAAGCTGCAAGCCTTCGCGGTGAAACGCAATGGCCGCTTCTTGCACCAGTTGGGACAGCGCATCCCGGTCCGTCCAATGCACATTCTCAAAATCAAACTGAAACCCCGTGAATCCATTTTCTTTGCAAGCGCGAATGAGAGCACCGATCATGTTCTCCGTCGCGGTGGCATTCTTCAGCAATTTATGAAAATCTTCCTGCGCAAAATCGCCGTTCGCCACAATCGGCATCACCGGAACGTGATGCTGCTTGGCAGTTTCCAGCGCTAGTGGATTCGGCCCGCCGGAGAGAAGTCCATCCGCATCCACGCTGTACCACGCAGGAACAAGCAGATCGACCTTGTCCGCGTGCGCCTGAAACGACCGTACCGACTTCGGCTCCCTCGTCATGTAAAACAGCGCTTTAGGCTGCTGCGCAAGGCCCACGGGAGCGCTGAACAGAATTGCGGCGAGTGAAACAAAAAACGTGATTGAGCGTTTCATCATGCGCGAAGTTTATCCGGGCCGGGTGCTCCAGTGCAACGCATAGCTCATTGAGTGCCGGGAATCGCCTGGGAATTTCCGCCCATATTCCTGCGAAGCGACGCCGTGAACTTGTCCTTGATATTCTGCAGGTCGCTCAGTTCCGCGTCGATTTCATGAAAACACCTCCGGTCAACATTCTCGGGACGCTTGGCACATGGCCAGAAATTCTGATTATCGCCACCTCTTTAGCTGTGGCCATACTCTTTCCAGTGAACCGAACTTGGCCCCTCTGCAAATATAAACCGCGATCTCTTGCTCTAACGCATACGGATTCTCGGCGGATGTTCCAACGTATTCCACGTGCTCGAACAACTCTTCGAGACGTTCCCGCCTATCGCCCAACACGACCAAACAATTTCCTGAATACCCGCGTGGTCCCCACAGCCAATAAGTCTGGTGCCCGCTGAGCGCTGGAGGCAGTCCGTACCGGCGTCCCAGAAAGTCGATCGCGCCAGCCTGGCCATAGTCCTGCGCAAAAATTCCGCAGCCTGGCCGCTCTTCTGGCGAGAGCCGCGCATAAGCCTTCGCAGTTTCCGTTACGATCTCTTCCCACCCAAATTGGTCGGCGTACCACTGCGGAAGAACCGCTCGTTCGAGGCTGTGCTCCGTCACCGGCGGCTTCATTGGCAGATATTTCATGTAAGCAATGAAGCTGTCAGGGGTAAATACCGGCACAACCATGGGAGCGACGTGCGCACCGCTCGCAAGCAAGACAATGGCAATAGCAGGCTTCAGCCAGGCGAGGCGGTTGCGGCTCGTCTTGAGACTCGTCGTCTCTGCGCCCTCAATTTTTCTCCCGTCGATGGCGGACTCGATCACGACTGCGCCCGCCGCCAGCAACATAGGATACACAGACGCGAGGTAGTAGTTCTTTCCGTGGAGAACAAAGAAAACCGTGAAGCAAACCACATAGCACCAGCCGAGCGCGCGGTATGGTTTCAATCTCTGTGAAACGAAGAACGCGATCAATCCCGTGATCCAGATGGGAGCCGTTAGGGGATGAATCAGCAGCGTCTGCTGGAAGAAATACTGAGGCAAAGGAAGCACGACATCGCGCCCATCCGCGCGGATGTTGTGCATCAACTCGACGAAAGGCCAGTGATTGTGAATGTTCCAGAGCAGGTTGGGCAGAAAGATCAGGAAAGCCGCGAGCCCGCCGAGCCAAAACCACGGACTGAGAAACACGCGGCGCTGCGCGGTGAGCAAAAGCCCGATGACAATGCCGAAACCAAACAGAGCGATCGAGTATTTTTCCTGCAAGCCCAGTCCCGCGACAACACCGAACCAAAGCCAATAACGCGGATCATTTCGCTTGATGGCGAGAATGGCGAAGTACGCGCAGCCCATCCACAAATTAGGTTCGAGGCAATTTGTAGTAAGCAGGCTTCCGTTCGAGAGATATTGAGGTGCAATAAGAACAGCGATGGCGCTCAGCAGCAGCGCAAAGCGTCGCCCGCCGAATTCGCGGGCCAGGACGGCCGTTTGCACCACCAGCGCGGAAGAAGCCGCCGCCGGAATGAAGCGAATGCTGCGCAGCGAATCTCCCAGGACGGCGCGGCAGACGTGAATCAGGAAGGGAATCAGCGGCGGCTGGTCCACATAGCCCCAGGCCAGGTGATCGCCACAATCCATGTAGTTGAACTCATCCCGGAAATAGCCATATCGGTTGTTGAAATAGCAATGAAGTATGAATTTTCCCAGCGCAATGGCGACAACGAGCAGCATGCCATTCGCTAAGAAAGATTCCTTTTTCAACCCGGGCGCCGGAGCTTGCAGGGAAGTGGCCGTCATTTACGTTTTTGAAAGAGTGAACGCGATGACGTAATCGCCCTGCTTGGTTCCCATCTTCCCGTGACCGCCCGCCGCAATCACCAAATACTGTTTTCCGCCGATGCTATACGTCATGGGCGTAGCCTGCCCGCCAGCCGGAAGCTGATACTTCCAGATTTCCTTGCCGCTCTCCGAATCGAATGCTCGCAGAAATCCGTCCATCGCCGCCGCCGTAAAAACAATTCCGCCCGCCGTGACCATCGGCCCGCCCAAAGTAATCGTCCCGGTATTCATGCCCGGAATAAAACTCCCCAGCGGCACGTCCCAAACTTTTTTCCCTTCAAACAGATCGACCGCCGCCACTGTTCCCCAAGGCGGCGCATTGCAGGGAAATCCGCTGGGCGAGAGCAGCGGCGTGCGAAACATCGCATAAGGCGCGCCCGTTTGCCGCGCGAACTCTCCATGCAGCCGATCGGAGTCCGTGGCATTTTTCCGCGCCGCATCAAGCTCCGCCCGCGGAATCAGCTTCACAAAAATCGGCAGCCGGTTCGTGTCCACAAACAGCAAATGCCGCTGCGGATCGTACGCCGCGCTGCCCCAGTTCACGCCGCCCACATTGCTCGGAAAAACCAGCGTCCCTTGAAGACTCGGCGGAGTGAAAATATCCCCTGACCGTGCCGCCTTGATTTGCTCCGCGCACCACGCGCGATCTTTATCGTCTTTCCCCCACGCATCTTCCACCGACAACTTTTCCGGCACCAGCGAAATCGTCGAAGCCGGCTGCGTTGGCCACGATTCTTCTCCGGCAATATCGCTCTTGATCACCGGCCGCTCTTCCACTGGCAAAAGTGGCGTCCCATTCAACCGGTTCAACACAAAAACGCGCCCCATCTTCGTCGTAATCGCAATCGCCGGCGTGCCATCTTTCCAGGCAAACAGAGTCGGCTGCGACGCCACGTCATAATCCCAAAGATCGTGATGCACCACCTGAAATCCCCACACGAATTCGCCTGTGGACGCCCTCAGCGCCACAACCGAATTCGCCCACTTGTTGTCGCCCTTGCGAAATCCTCCGTAATAGTCCGGGCTGGCGCTCCCGGTGGGAATGAACACGAGATCGCGCTGAACATCGACCGATAGTGTGGACCACGCATTACCCGCGCCTGTACGCGGCGTACCCTGATAAGCCCACGGAGCTATCGGATCCCACGTCCAACGAAGTTTGCCCGTTCGAACGTCGAACGCCCGCACGATCCCGCGCTCCAAAGTCACCGCGCGATTGTCTCCCTCCGACGAACCCGTTATGACCAAGTCCTTGTAGATCGCTGGCGCCGAAGTCACTTGATAGTCGCCCGGGTCGCGCATCTTGACTTCTGCTGTCAGGTCAACCTCACCGCTGGTTCCGAAATCAACGCAAGGCTTGCCGGTTTCGCCGTCTAATGCAATAAGCCGCGCGTCCAGCGTCCCGATAAAGATGCGCAACCCGCAAACCTTCCCGGCTTTTGTCGACGCATCTCGCCACGCCGAAACTCCTCGCGACGTCACCTCGGAGAATCCATAAGGATGCTCCAGCTTCGGATCGAATTCCCAAATCTTCGCTCCGCTCACGGCGTTCAAAGCAATCACATGATCGTACGGCGTGCTCAGATAGAGCTTCCCCTCAATCAGAATTGGCGTGGCTTCAAATGCTGCCTTCTTGTCGAGATCTTCGTCATACGGCAACGCCCCCGTCCGATACGTCCACGCAACTTGCAACTGAGCCACATTCCCGCGGTTGATCTGTTTCGCAGGCGAGTACCGAGTCCCGCCCGGGTCATTGCCGTAAGTCGGCCATCCAACTTCGGGGGCCTTCTGCGCCGTCAGCATTGCGGGAAACAGAAGCAAAGAGGAAAGCAGGGATGTCCATCTCAGGATCACGCGCGCCCAAACATCCCGTAGGGGCACGGCGCGCCGTGCCCGTCCTAGCTTTGCGGAGAAGCAAAATCGATTTGTCCATTTCATAGTGGAATGATTATATGGAGAACTCAATTTAGGTTGGCCTCGATCCACGACACGTCTCGGAATCCCTGTGCGCGCAAAAGACCCAGCATGTTGGCCTGTGGCGAATGCCCGGCCATCTGTGGCGCTTTGTTTGAGGATGAGCGTCTGTTCATGGACTCGTCCTAGAGCGCTTGATTATGCTCCAGAACGGTCGGGCGTCAAACGGATAGAACGATCAGAAGTGATATTGGGAAACGAAGAGGCGAAACCGCGAATCAACCGCATCTCTAAGAATTAGCTCGCCAGCCCGCCGCCCTAAAGACGGCCGCGAGATTAAGACCCGCGACGGCGCGTCATGCCAGATATGGAACTGGCAATTGTGAGGGAGACCAATGCAACCATTGCGAACGCGAGAATGACGACAACCACAACACCCGCCCTTCTAGGACGATAAAGTTAAGGGCAGGTAGCGTTCCAAACTCAACCTTTGTACTATCAGTAGGATACGCGTTAGGGAATATGAAATTCTGTAGTCAAGAGAGGACAAGTGTCAGAAATGGCGCACATTCTGCCGGTTCTAGTACCGGCCTTCCTCGTCTGCAGAATTGCCTCTTCATATAAGCCAACTGAAGTTATAGCAACCCACTTTCAACCTGTGAACTCTCTTGCGAATGGCCCTAGGCCTTGCTCAGCCGGATCGACCCATCTCCGGTATGCACCGTCAAAGACTGGCCTCCGCCGTTCATCTTCCCGTGAAGCTGCGAGTTGCTGAACGTTCCTTCCACAGTGACCGGCAAACCCACGCTGATATGTCCATCTCCTGTGCTGGCGTCGATATTTGCCTGGAAGTCCCCCGGCAAAGACAAGTCCACGCTCCCATCGCCAGTCCTTATGTTCCAGCTACCGGCCATCTTCGATCCAGGTAGTACCCGCGTGTCCACGCTTCCGTCGCCGGTTTTGATTGCGAGGCTGTCGAAGCGCCCCGCTACCCGCACGTGGCCGTCTCCGCTGTCAGCGTCCAACTTGCCGTCCAACTGCCGCGCCTCAATCGAGCCGTCCCCCGTGTGCAGCTTTATATCTCCCTTTAAGGTGTCCACGTTGATGCTGCCGTCGTGTGTATGGAGATCGATGGTCCCGGTCAGGGTATTTGCCCGGATCGATCCATCGCCGGTCTCGACGGTCACATTTCCATTGATGGAGCTGGCCTCCACCGAGCCGTCTCCCGTATGTGCATTCAAATCAGCGTCTTTGGGCATGCGCACCTCAATATGCAGCCGCCGCCCGTGACCGCCCCAAGAAAATCCCCAATGCCCCGTGACGCGCGCAACGAGCTCCACCTGATCGCCGCTCTGGTGTGCTTCCACGTGCAGATTCTTGTCCATCTCGTAGCCTTCGTATTCAACGCGAAATTCAACGTTCTTCGAGTCGGATGTGCTCACGCGCACCCCGCCGTCATTCGTGTCGATACGCACATTGGCCCGCCCGGTGACAGTGTAGTTCTTGGTCCATTCCGTGGCGCTGGCCCTCGGCGCGAGGCTCACAGCCGCAAGCAGGGCACCAGCGGCAATCCCCAAGCGAAGCGCAATCGTGCGGTTAGGATGCAATCTCATGGCTCAAAGCCTCCGTAACATGGCGTACTCACAATAGGTACGACACCCTGGGTCAAAATGTTCCCTTTTTCAGCTACCACCCGACCCCTCTGTCCGCTTCGCCCCAATAGACGGCACTCAGGGCCTAATTGTCTGGCTTGTTCAATCGCATGTAATTCCATTCGAGGCATTCCGTAAACCATCCGAGTTTACTTGTGGCCTTTAGCGGCTTGCTTCTTCCGAGCCGCGCCCGGCTTTGGCCGCAGCGCCGCCAGAAACTGCTCCGTGGGCAGGGTGTTAATGACGTCCTTCTTCTCGAGCCAGCCTCGACGGGCCATGGTCACACCGTAGCGGATGAACGCCAGATTGCCCGCGTTGTGCGAGTCTGTCGAAATCACCACCTTCACTCCACGGTCTTTGCACATCCGCAGATAAACGTCCTTCAAATCCAGCCGGTCGGGATACGAATTGCACTCCATCGCGACGCCATGCTTCGCGCAAGCCTCCAAAATCTTTTCCATGTCATAGTCGATCGCATCCCGCCGCAGGAGCAGCCGCCCGGTCGGATGCGCAATAATCTGCGTGTAGGGATTCTCGATGGCCGCGAGCATTCGTTCGGTCATGGCGGCCCGGTCCAAATTGAAATACGAGTGAATCGAGCACACCACCACGTCCAATTGCGCAAGCACCTCGTCTGAATAATCCAGCGAGCCGTCCTTCATGATGTCTACTTCGGCGCCCGCCAACACGCGAATCCCAAGCCCCTTGTCGCTCGCCTCGTGAATCTTATTGATGTGCGCGGCCATCCGCTTTTCATCCAGTCCGTTTGCAACTGTAACCGCCTTCGAGTGGTCGGTAATCGCGATGTACTGGTGGCCCAGTTTGCGCGCAGCTTCGGCCATCTCCTCGATGGAATTCTTTCCATCGCTGGCCGTCGTGTGCATTTGAAGATCGCCCTTCATGTCTTTCAGTTCAATCAGGTGCGGCAGTTTGTGTGCTTCGGCCGCCGCGATTTCACCGGTGTTTTCGCGCAACTCGGGCGGAATGTAGTCCAGCTTCAGCTTCGCGTAAATCTCTTCCTCGGTGCGCCGCGCCACCGGTTTTTCGCCTTTGAGCGTCGCCAGAGCGTACTCGTTCAGCGTTAGACCCATGTCGTTGGCGCGCCCGCGCAGCGAAACGTTGTGTTCTTTCGACCCAGTAAAATAGAGCAGCGCCGCTCCAAAGCTTTCTTTTTCCAGCAACCGCACATCCACCTGCAAGCCGTTCTGCAGTGTGAAGCTGACCTTGTTCTCGCCGTGCGCCAATGTCTGGTCGATCCCGGGAAACTCAAGAATATGCTTGGCCAGAGCATCCACCTGTTTTTGCAATGTGTGCCCGGCCCCCAGCGTCAGGAGCAAATCCAAATCTCCAACGGTCTCCTTACCGCGCCGCAGCGATCCCGCCGGAGTCACGTCCTCCGCAGCCTTTCCGGCTTTCTTGATATGCGCAATGATTTCCGAAGCCGCGGCTTCCGCCACATCAATCAGAAACCGCCCCGTAGACTTCTTGAACACTTCGATCGCCTTCAAAATGTTTTGTTCGCTCTTTTCGCCAAAACCGGGAAGGTCGCGAAGCTTTCCCTCCTTCGCGATTTTCTCCACATCAGCAACAGTCCCTGCCTTGAAGTTGGACCACAGAAACGCCACCTTCTTGGGCCCCAGCGATTGCAGTTGGAGCACATCCAGAATCGTCACCGGATATTTCTTCAGCAGCTTTTTCCTAAGCGCATAATCGCCCGTCTTCACGATTTCTTGAAGATGTTCCACCATGCGCTCGCCAATTCCCGGCAGCTCTTCCAGCTTTTCCGGCTCTTTCACGAGTTGTTCGATCGATTCCGGCAATCCATCGATCAGCTCCGCCGCCTTTTCGTAACTGCGGTAGCGGCCGATAATGGCGCCGTCGATTTCCAGAAGTTGCGCGGTTTCGCGGAGGATGCGGGCGATCTGTTTGTTGTCCATGGGGGGAGATTATAAAGCCAGTGTCCCGCGAAAGGCACGCGCGAGCGCCGGACAGTATCTCACGTTCCGATAGCCTCCCCATAAAACTGGATGAGATTCGAGCGCGGCATGGTAAAACAATCGGGGACGCCCAGGCCTATGTCGACCGACGAACAGAACCCAGGACGAATGCGCATTGAGAAAGAACGAAGAAGAAGTGATCGCTATCCCCTCGTCATTCCGATCCACGTGAAATGGCCGGCTCGAACTGGCGAGCCGCAATCGGCGCATGCGCAAGCAAGGGAAGCAAACCTCCATGGCGGCCTCTTGGAATTTGTGGACGCGGATACGTTTCCATCTGAGGGGATGGAAGCTGAATTGATGAATCTGGTCTCTGGTCGCAAGGCCAAAGCTCGGGTAACTTCCATTCGACGATCTTCGACGGGTGCCCTGTCGGGAGTTGCGGTTGAACTTCTCCCGCCTGACGAAGAGTTTTGGGGAATGACCTTTCAGTTGAAGCGGACAACCGGGGAATTATTAAAGCTTGAGCACGGCATAAAATCAGGCGACATCGATCCCTATGTGCTGCGCGATTTCCGTGACGCAGTGGATCACATTCGCAAGACAGCGTGGGCCGTTCAAGAATGGCAGGAGAGGCTGGTCCAGAAGCGAGATACCGCAACGGTAATTCCGCTGCTTGTTATGGAGCGCATCCGCCGCGGGACGCAGCTCTATGAGGCGCTCGCCGAAGACCTGAAGAACCGCGCGATTCGCCCCGAGGCCGCAGAGATTGAAGGTCTATTCCGTGCCATCGAACGCCTATACCAGGAATTGAAGCAATTAAACTAGACCGATGGCATTCACCCCAAAGATGCCCAGTTTCGCGGAGGATGCGGGCGACAGTCGGAGGGCAGCGTGCGTTCTTTCGTGGCGGCGGTCCTATTCTCGGTCCTTTTCGCGATGCACACGGACCCGGTAATTGAAGCGCAGACACAGAAGCCGGCCCAGGTCTCAGCCACGCCTGAGAAAGTGATCATCGATACAGACATCGGTGACGACATTGATGATGCTTTCGCAATTGCTCTCGCTCTCAAAAGTCCGGAGCTGGAGATTCTTGGCATTTCAACGACTTTCGGAGACACCGAGGCCAGGGCCAAAATCGTCGACCGTTTGCTTGGCGAAGCCGGGCGAACGGATATTCCCGTTGTCGCAGGCGCTCCAACGCAAACCACCAATGTGATGAATCAGAAGCGCTATGGAGAAGGTGGCCATTTCGCGAAAGCATCACATGCATCCGCTGTGGACTTCATCCTCGATCAAATTCGCCGCAATCCGGGACAAATCACATTGATCGCCATCGGTCCGCTCACGAACGTCGGCGCACTCATCGACAAGGACCCGGACATCTTCCTCAAACTCAAACGCGTGGTGATGATGGGTGGTTCGATCGAATGCGGCTACGGCGATCTGTGGTTCTGCACGACGCGCGGACCGGACGCGGAATGGAACATCATCAACGACATCCCCTCCGCCAAAAAACTCTTTCTTTCGGGCGTGCCGCTCTACGTGATGCCGCTCGATTCCACACAATTAAAACTGGACGAGGTCAAGCGCGCTTTCTTATTCAAGCAGGGAACTCCGCTAACGGATGCTCTAACGCTGCTTTATCACGAGTGGGGCCAGCAAACGCCCACTCTCTTCGATCCCGTGACAGTGGCCTACATCCTGAATCCAAAGATCTGTCCCGTGCAACCCATGCACATTCGCGTCGACGACAAGGGTTTTACTCGCCGAGAACCCGGCGCCCCCAACGCCCAAGTTTGCATGCACTCGGATGCCGACGCCTTCTTCCGTCTCCAAATCGGCCGCCTTGCCGCGCCCTAATCGCCGTCATTCGTAATCCTTGCCCGCGACGCGAGTATCTTCTGCTCCTCTGCCTCCTCTATTTCCTCCACCTCCTCTACTTCCTCCAAAAAAAATGGCCGGCAGAGGGGCGCTCTCTGCCGGCCGAATAATGGCTCGTTTATTTACGCTGGCTTTTGCACGTTCGCTGCCTGGGGGCCTTTCGGTCCCTGGACAATCTCGAACTCTACCGCATCCCCTTCCTGCAAGGTGCGGTAGCCATCCCCCACAATAGCGGAATAATGAACAAATACGTCTGGACCATCGTCGCGCCCTATGAACCCATACCCTTTCGAATTATTAAACCATTTGACGGTTCCTTGCACCTATTACTCCTCCTGACGGAGACATGGATGTTTCTCAAGGCGAGCTAACCTGGACGAATACAGCCGCATCGCCTGCACAAATTGCGCGGAGTGTACCAGAATAGGGCGTTCAGTCAAGAGAGCATTCGCTATTCCATGTGACGAAAATACACCGATATCCGTCTACAAAAACGATTCAATGGAAATAATCGCCATACTTACGGGAGAAGGTAGGTCTCGACACCCCTGCAAGTTCAAGTGAACACAGGATTTGCGTTTATTGTTTCACAAGCTGAATCATTTGTTTCGCGGCTGCGGCTCCTCGAGGAGAGCAGGATTACGTACCACGAACTACGTACCACCAGCTTGCCGCGTTGAATAGCTCACCGAACGCAGAATTTCGAATAGATTGTTGTAGTCGTCGGTCCATAGGCGCAGCCGGGGAGGCACAACGATATTTTCGCTTCCGACAAACGTCTCCGGCACACTTAGAAAGCGCTGGTTTCGCGTAACCAGCACCCAGTCCGCCGAAGAAATCATCATGAGGGGGTCTTCCTCGCTGGCAATGAATCGCGTTGCATAGTCGGCGTCCTCGGCCAGCAGCTTCACCACTGGCGCGAGGTTGAGGTATGTGTTCGATGTGTGCACCGCCAGGATGCCGCCCGGCTTCAACTGTCGGAAGTAAACCGCAAACGCCTCTTTGGTGATCAGGTGCACGGGGATGGCGTCGCCGGAGAAAGCATCGACAGCGAGCACATCAAATTGCTGCGACGGTTCGCTTTCGAGCGAAATCCGCGCGTCTCCCAGAATGACTTCGGACTTGGCTGGACTCTGCTTCAGGAACGTGAACCAGCCATTGGCCACTTCGATGACTTGCGGGTTGACTTCGTAAAACCGGAAGGAATCGCCCGGCTTTCCGTAAGCGGCGAGCGTCCCCGCTCCCAGGCCGATCACGCCCACGCGCTTCGGCCCGTCGCAGCAAAAACGCAAAGCCAGGCCAACGCCCGATTTTCGTCCGTAGTAAGTCGTGGGATTACGATTTTCCGGAAATGTAAGATATTGCGCGCCATGCTGAATCGTTCCGTGAACCAGACTCCGGTAGGGCAGCGCGCGGCCCACTTTAAAGTCCTGAATGCGAAGCGCTCCGTAGAAATTGCGCATCATCGCGACGGTGTCCTCTCGCGTCGTTCGAACATTCCAGACAAGCACAGCGCACATCGCTCCGCTCATGCCTAGCCAGAAAATGCGCGCCGGCCATCCTTCTTGCCAGAGGACGACGCTCCCCAGGATGGCCGCCAGCAGCAGCACGATCGGCAGTTCGTAAACTCCAGAAAGAATATGCGGGGCTAACAAGCCAACGCAGACCGCGCCTAGAGCGCCGCCAAGAGCAATGGTCAAGTAAAACGACGTGAGGTAATGCACGGCAGGGTTTCGTTGAACGAGTTCACCGTGGCAAAAAAAGCAGATAACAAACAGAGCCGCGCAGAAAAGCGGAACGCTGATTTGGATCGCGTGTGTGATCGAGGAATCGTAAATGGCAAAACCGGCGCAGCCCAAAGCGACAGCAAGAAGCCTTGCCACAAACCAGCGTGAATAGAAGGATCGCTTGGCAAACACAAGCGCGAAGGAAAGCAAATACAACGCAAGCGGAAGGACCCACAAGAGCGGAACCGGCGCAACATTTTCCGAAAGATGATTCGTCACCGCGAGAAGCATCATCGAGCCGCAGGCGGAGAGGCTCAGCCACAAGAGTTTGGTGCGATACGATGGCGAAGTGTTTTCTTCCGTCGCAGCGGGCGATTGGGTTAGAGCGAAGGTATTCCTTGCGTTGCTGCGGCTGAACCACGCCGAGAGTGAACAGCAAATTGCGAAGAGGGCGTACACCGAAGACCAAAGGATGGATTGTTGGCGAGAGGAAAGACGCGGCTCGATCAGAAACGGAAAACTGAGAAGAGCGAGCAGGGAAGCGAAATTGGAAAGCGCGAACAGATGGTACGGCGACCGGCCAGGAACGCGGCGCGCGTACCACGTTTGCAGCAGCGGGCTGGTGGCGCTGAGCAGAACGAAGGGCAGTCCGATCGAAAACGTGAGAAGTCCCAGAATGCGCCAGGCCGGATCGACTTGCACGTGAGCGCGCCAGAAAACTTCCGGAGCGATCGGCAGCCAGAAAAGACTGACGAGAAGAAGTCCCAAGTGCACAGCGGATTGACGTTTTGGCGTGAGGCAGCGAGTGGTTGTGTCCGTATAAAAATAGCCCAGTAGAAGTGCGGTCTGAAAAAAAACGAGACAGGTGGCCCAAACCGCTGCCGATCCCCCGAACCAGGGAAGAATTAATTTGGCGAAGAGCGGTTCGATCAGGAAGAGAAGAAAGGCTCCGAGAAAGATTGTCGTTGCGAACAGCCAGCGCTGCGCTTTCGGCAACGAATCGGCTGCCCGGGGAGCGCGTGCCGCACTCGCCGGGTCTTCGCGCTCGTTTTCCTTTGCAGGATTCGTCGCCACGATATTGGCTTCAGCGGCTCATCGCCCGACGGAAGAAAGAATCTTGCATCATGATTGGCGTGCTCCGCGCTAAATCAGGAACGGACCAGGAAGCGCAGATAATACAGGATTCCTGCGATGGATTTGCCGTCGCGAATTTTATTGCGGCGAATCATCTGTTCGATTTCGCCATGCGTGAAAGCCTTGGAAGTAATCTTTTCATCTTCTTCCGGCTCCGCTACGCCTGGAGTTAGATCTTCGGCGAGAAGAATGTACATGCGTTCTTCGAGAAAGCCAGGTGTGGGAAAAATGTCCAGGAAAACGTGGAAGCGTTTGGCGCGATAGCCCGTTTCTTCGATCAACTCACGAGCAGCGGCGCGGCGCGGATTTTCGCCGTTGTCGACGCGGCCAGCGACGAGTTCCCAAAGAAATTGCCGCGCCGCGTGCCGGTACTGGCGAATCAGGAGAATGCGGCCATCGGGCAGCGCCGGAAGCACCACGACGGAGCCGGGGTGTGTGATCATTTCGCGCGTGACGCGCAAGCCGCTGGGCTCGATGATTTCATCGCGGCGAATGCCGAAGACCGGGCCTTTGTAAATCATTTTGCTGCGAAGGATTTTGGCGGTAGTGCGGCTAGCGGCTTTAGGCGGCATAGTGCGTACGTTTTCTCCGGCGATATCATACACTGTAGAGGCCGGGCTTTAGCCCGGCAATGCAGCGAAGAGACGTAGCGTCGGGCTTCAGCCCGGCACTTCTCATTTCTCAACATGCCCATCAACACCATCATCGTGGACGACGAGAAGCCGGCGCGCGAAGAACTCGCGTTTTTGTTGAAGGCGTTTCCCGAAATCAACGTCATCGGCCAAGGCAAAAACGGCGTGGAAGCCGTGGCGCTAATCAAGGAGCACTCGCCCGACCTCGTTTTTCTGGACGTGCAAATGCCGGGGCTTGACGGGTTTGGCGTGCTGAAAAAGTTGGTCGAGCGCAAAATGAAAATACCGCACGTGGTGTTTGCCACGGCGTTCGATCAATACGCGGTGCAGGCGTTCGACGTAAACGCCGTGGACTACGTGCTGAAACCGTTCGACAAAGCGCGCATCGCCAAGGCCATTCAGCGCGCGCGTAAAATGCTCGACACACAAACCTCGACGACGGAGCGCCTCGAACAGCTGGTGAGCCAGCTTGGCGCGGTGAAGAGTACGCCGCAAAAAGTGAAAGTGCTGGTGCAATCGCAGCAGCGCTTGCTGCTGGTAAACGGCGAGGACATCATTTTTGCGACAACGGACGGCAGTGCCATCGTCGTTGTGACGCGGGAAGTGGAAGGCTCCTCGAACTACCGCACGCTCGAAGAACTGAACGCCACGCTCGATTCCGAATCGTTCTGGCGGCCGCACCGCTCATTTCTCGTCAATACGCAGCACATCAAGGAAGTCGTGCCGTGGTTCAACTCCACCTTCATCCTAAAAATGAACGACAAAAAATCCACCGAAGTCCCCGTAAGCCGCGTGCAGGCCAAGCGCCTCCGCGAACTCTTCAAGCTGTAGTTTTCCGGAAGCTCACGCAGCTGATGAGCCGACGACAAGATGTGTTAGCATTCTTCGTACCGCGCGTACAACCGAGACGATGGATTTTTCGCTTAACGACCACCAAAAACTGATACGGGATACGGTTCGCCAATTCATGGAGGCGGAGGTGCGGCCTTCGGTGAAACAGCGCGACCGCGAAGAGCGTTTTCCTGCTACAGAGATCAAGAAACTCGCCGAGTTGGGTTGCTGCGGGATGTTGACGCCCGAAGAGTGGGGCGGGCCGGGGCTCGATACGCTTTCCTACGTGCTGATGCTGGAAGAAGTGGCACGCGTGGACGCAGGCATGGCTACGTCGCTGGGCGTCACGAATTCGGCAGTGCAAGTGCCGCTGATGAAGTTTGGCACCGAAGAGCAGAAAAAGAAATATTTGCGACTGCTGGCTACGGGAGAAATTCTTGGCGCGTTTTGCTTGACGGAGCCAGCGGCTGGTTCGGACGCCGCTGGAATTCAGGCGCGCGCGGTCGCGTCGGCTCGCGTCGGCTCGGGGCTGGGCATGCCAAGCACTGGTGAAAAAGCCCGCGGTCTGAAGACCGCGGCTACAGCAACGGGAAGCCGCGTGGCGTTTGTCGCGAGCGCGGAGGCCCCTCAGGAGGCTTGGAGCGGAGCGCCACTGGGAACGCCTGGCGGCGACGTTTATCGGCTCAACGGGACTAAGACTTGGGTGTCGAACGGCAGCGTCGCCGGGCTGTTTATTGTGTTTGCGAAGACCGATCCGGACGCGGGCGGCAAGGGCATCACTGCGTTTCTGGTTGAGCCGGGGTTTCCGGGGTTCAAAGTTGGGCGGCACGAGGACAAGATGGGGCAGCGGAGTTCGCCAGCCGTCGAGATTTTGCTGAACGACTGCGAAGTGCCACGCGAGAACCGGCTGGGCGAAGAAGGCCAGGGGCTGAAGATTGCGCTGAGCGCGCTGGATGGCGGGCGGATCGGGATTGCGGCGCTGGCTCTCGGACTGGCCGAGGGGGCTTTGGACGAGTCGGTGAAGTACGCCAAGCAGCGTCGGGCGTTTGGGAAGACGATTGGCGAGTTCCAGGCGATTCAGTGGATGCTGGCGGACATGCAGACGGAGATCGAGGCGGCGCGCGGGCTGGTCTATCATGCGGCGTGGCTTAAAGATGCGCATCCGGGGAAGCTGGGGGCGGCTTCGTCCAAGGCAAAGCTCTATGCCAGCGAGATGGCGAACCGGGTGGTGGCCAAGGCGGTACAGATTCATGGGAGCGTGGGGTATTCGCGGGAGACGGATGTGGAGCGGATGTACCGGGACGCGCGGGTGATTACGATTTACGAGGGGACTAGCGAGATCCAGAGGATGATCATCGCTCGGGAAATTTTGAAGTAGAGGAGGCATAGGACGTTGAGGAGGTAGAGGATCGGAGTACCCCCTCCCCCCTGGAGTTTTGTGTAAGTGTTGATTCTAGAGGGAGTTAAAGTCCCTTGTTTTGTTGCACTTTTGCAAGTGTTGATTCTAAAGGTAGTTACAGGTGCACCAAAATTATGCTGACTAAGCTAAGAAAGAGAAGGGGCGGAGGTTTGCTGCGAAATTGTACTTGGAAGGTATTATAGCACAAGGTTAGATTTTGTCAAGGGAAAAGCTTGTCAGGGAAGACCACAGCCAGGATTGGCTGTGCCACATAGAAGAGAAACAGTTTAGCGAAGGCCAGGTGAGCAACGGTATCAGAGAGAAGCGAAGAGAGATTCCTCACTGCGCAGGCCGACCGCTTCGCAGGAGCGAAGCGGGAAGAAAAAGCGTCGGCCTGCTCCGTTCGGAATGACCGTTTGGTGGGCGGAGCGGCTAGTTGGGAAATAGGGAGAGACGGTGACGACAGGGGCTGAGGGGAAGAAGAGGAGTCGGGTGATCAGCGGGATGCGGCCTACCGGGAGGCTGCATATTGGGCATTACTTTGGGGCGCTCGAGAATTGGGTGCGGTTACAAAATGACCCAGGGTATGAGTGTTTTTACTTTATTGCGGACTGGCATGCTTTGACCAGCGACTACGCGGATACGTCGGGGGTGGCGCAGAACACGATTGAGATTATGACGGATTATTTGGCGGCGGGATTGGATCCGGCTAAGTCGGTGATTTTTCAGCAGTCTTTGGTGCCGGAGCATGCGGAGTTGCATTTGTTGTTGTCGATGGTGACGCCGTTGAGTTGGTTGGAGCGGGTGCCGACTTATAAAGAGGCGTTGGAGCAGGTGAAGGATAAGGACCTGCACAATTATGGGTTTTTGGGGTATCCGGTGCTGCAGACAGCGGACATTGTGATTTATAGCGAAGGAGCAGCACAGCTTTACGTGCCGGTGGGGGAGGATCAGGTTTCGCATGTGGAGTTGAGCCGGGAGATAGTGCGGCGATTTACTTTCTTCTACGGATTTGAGCTGAAACCCGACTTGTTTGTGCCGGCCAATGTTGGCGACTATGCGGGGGTTCTGAAAAAGTTTGGTGTCGTGGGAACAATAAGGGACATCGTAGATACTTCGTTAGAGCCTGTTAAGGCCAGTACTGGAGTAAAGAGCTCCCTCAGAAAACGAATTTTGGAGATGGGCGTTGGAAATTTCCTTCAAGAGGCAGGACCACACGCCAAATACTTCGAATGCATCGATGTCCTGAGCGAACCGGAAGCGATGCTGACGAAGACGCCGAGGATACCTGGGCTGGATGGGCGGAAGATGTCGAAGAGTTATGGGAATGCGATTACGTTGAGCGAGACGGATGAGGAGATACGGAAGAAGACGAAGGTGATGGTGACGGACCCGGCGCGGAAGAGGCGGACGGATCCGGGAAATCCGGACGTGTGTCCGGTGTACGACTGGCATAAACTGTTCTCGGCGGGAGAGGCGGGGCGGTTGGAGTGGGTGCGGCAAGGGTGCACGACGGCGGGGATTGGGTGCATTGAGTGTAAGGCGGCGATGGCGGAGAATTTGATCCAGTGGATTGGGCCGAAGAGAGAGGCGCGGAATAAGTGGGAGAAGGACCCGAAGGGCGTGGTGGAGATAATTGACGCCGGGTCGAAGCGGGCGCGGGTGGAGGCGAAGAAGACGATGGAGAGGGTGAGGGAGGCGGTTTTTGGGTGGGAGAAGAAAAAGGCGGAGGTAACGAGGTAGCGAAATAAAGAAGTAAAGACGAAGAAAAAAGATAACGCAGAGGCGCAAAGGGCGCGGAGTCAGCGCAGAGGAAGAGAAGAAAAAGCAGATTCCTCGCTTCGCTCGGAATGACAGTATTTTAAGTTCGGGCGAGTGAGGAAAGGAAGAAAGTGAATGGCTACCCCTGGAAATAAGTTGACGCGGGACGCGGCTTACAAGGTGAACATACCTTTGTATGAAGGGCCGCTCGACCTCTTGCTTGATTTGATCAAGAAGCAGGAGATGAATATTCATGATATTCAGATTTCGCTGATTACGGCGCAATACCTCGAATATTTGCACAAGTTGGAAGAGTTGAATGTGGATGTGTCGGCGGATTTTATTTATATGGCGGCGACGCTTATCTACATCAAGTCAAAGATGCTTTTGCCGCCGGACCCTTTGGGGGCCGAGGAAGGGCCGGAAGGCGATCCGCGGGCGGAGTTGGTGCAGAGGCTGGTGGAGCACGAGAAGTTTAAGAATGCGGCGCAGCTTTTGTATCAGAAGCAGCAGATTGAAGAGAATGTTTGGTCGAAGCCGGACAAGTCGCTTTACAACGACGAGGGGACCGAGGGCGAGCTTGTCGTGTCGCTTGTGGATTTGGTGAAGGTGTTTCAGCAGGTTTTGGAGCGGCGGAAGGAAGTTTCGCGGATCGAGTTGCGGCACGAAGAGTTTACCGTGGCGCAGATGATTGCGGCGTTGCGGGCGCAGATCTTGGCAAGCACGGATAGCATGGTGAACTTGATTCAGTTTTTCGAGGCTTGTCCTTCGCGGCACGCGATGATTGTGGCGTTTCTGGCGGTTTTGGAGATGGTGAAATTGCAGGCGGTGGGATTGGCGCAGGAGAAGCAGTTTGGAGAGATTGTGGTGAAGAAGGGGAAGGCGTTTGATGTGATTTTCGATGAGGCGGGCGGGATTAAGCAGATTGATGAGGAATACAAATAGTGAGGCACGGGAAGTATAGGAAGTGAATGAGGTAAAGGAAGTAGAGGATTCGGAGTCCCGCGATTTGAATCCTCGAGGAGTGCGAATGTTGGCAGGCGAGGATTCCCGGAGTTTCGATTTTCACCGCGCGCGAATGCTCGGAGGCGGGGCGGGTTTCTCCTTTACTTCCTATACCTCCTTTACTTCCTTTACATCCTTTACCTCATTAGCTTTCACAGGGGTCTGTTCATGACGAATGAAGAGAGAAAAGCGGCACTCGAAGCGATTATTTATGCGGCGGATGAGCCGGCGACTATCGAGCAGTTGGCGAAGGCGCTGGGGGAAGAGAAGCTTGTGGTGCAGGCGGCGCTCGATGAATTGGTGGGGAGCTATGGCTCGGAAGAGCGCGGGATTGAGATTCGGGCTGTGGCTGGTGGGTACAAGATGTACACGAAGCCGCAGCAGCATGATGTGGTGCGGAGATTTATCAAGAGTTTGCGGCCGCCGCTACGGTTGACGATGCCGGCGCTGGAGACGCTGGCGGTGATTGCTTATAAGCAGCCGGTGACTTCGCCGGAGATTTCGGAGATTCGCGGGGTGAATACTTCCGGCGTGATCAGCACGCTTTTGGACAAGCGGTTGATTACGACGGCGGGGCGGAAAGAAGTGATTGGGCGGCCGATTCTTTATAAGACTTCGAAGGAATTTTTGATGCGGTTTGGGTTGAGCGATTTGGAGGAGTTGCCGAGTTTGAAGGAGTTTGAGGCGCTGGCGCGAGAGGCGTTGGGGAGCGATGAGGGAGTGGCTCCTTCGGGTGGGGAAGTGGCAAGTGACGAGTGGCGAGTGGCGAGCGAAGGCGCGGCGGCGAACGAGGGAAACGGGAGCGCTGTTTCGGATGTTGCGGCGTCGGGAGAGCACACTCACAGCAGTCCGTCGGAAGCCATTTCTCACGTCGAGCAGGAGCTTGCGGAGGCCGAAGCGTTTCGCGAACACGAAGCCTTGGCAACGGCTGAGGGCATGCCATCCGGTCAATTGGATGAAGACCCGCCACCACCAGTCGTGAAGTCCACGGCTGCGGGCGAGTAGATTCCCACCAGCAAGACGGGCACGGCGTGTCGTGCCCCTACGAGAAAGTGCAGACCAGGGCGAGCCGAGACAAAACCGAATGCAAGAGAGATTGCAGAAGATTATTGGGCGGGCGGGGATTGCTTCGCGGAGGCATGCGGAGCAGTTGATTCTGAGCGGACAGGTGCGCGTGAACGGCGTGGTGGTGCGGGAGTTGGGGACGAAGGCGGACGCTGCTACGGACAAGATTGTCGCGGCGGGGCGGACGGTTGGAGTCGGGACGCAGAGGAATGTTTATTTGGCTTTGCACAAGCCGCCGGAAGTGGTTTCGGCTATGGCTGATCCGGAGGGGCGGAAGACTTTGCGGAATTGTTTGCGGGGGTTGCCGGAGCGGGTGTTTCCGGTGGGGAATTTGGAGTACGCGGCGTCGGGGCTGGTGTTTTTGACGAACGACGGCGATTTGGCGGCGGAGATGTTGAGGAACTGGGCGCAGATCGAGCAGGTGTATCACGTCAAAGTGAAAGGGATGCTGACTTTGGCGGATTTGGACCGGATTGGAAAAGAAGTTGGGTTGAAGATGAAGACGGTGCGGCAGCCGGACGCTACGCGAGGGCGGGCGGCGAACTTTTGGTATGAAGTGACGATGCGGGATTCGAAGAAGGATGAGCTGCGGCGGCTTTTGATGAAGGAAATGCATCCGGTGGAGAAGTTGATGCGGATTGGGTTGGGATCGCTGACAGTGGAGGGATTGCCGAGAGGGAGATACCGGTTGCTGGCGGAGAAGGAAGTGGAGGCTTTGCGGAAGAGCGCGGCGGGGAAACAGGATGTCGGGCCAAACGAGGAAAGAAGAAAAACATTTACACAGAGTCCGCAGAGGTCGCACAGGACACAGAGAAGAGAGAGAAAGACGCCGAGTTGATCCCTGCGACAGGAGCCAAGGTGAAGTATTACGGCGTCGTCGAAGTGGATACGACTGATCCGAGTTGGGTTCCTGCCTATGTTCAGAATGTGACGAAATTGGTTGAGGCGCGGGGTGGTCGATATCTTACCCGCACGTCAGCGCTGGAGAAGATTGAAGGTGAGCGCGCCCTGCCGCAGATTTTGGTGATTCTCGAGTGGCCTTCGAAGGAGAGTGCGATGGCTTTCTATGCGAGCGAAGATTACAGGCCGTATCTCGCAGGCCGCCTCGCGGGAGCAAGGAATGAGTTCTTGTTGGCGGCGGGTGAGGACATCGCTGGAGTGGCGCAGATTGCTGGGTAGAGCAGGCACGGGTGCTGACTCGTGTGATGTTGCGGACCATTGACCGATGGCGGCAGAGAGATTGCAGAAAATAATGGCGGCTTGCGGAGTGGCGTCGCGGCGCAAGGCGGAAGAGATTATTCTGGCGGGGCGCGTGACGCTCAACGGAATTGTTGTGCGTGAATTGGGGACGAAAGCCGATCTGGAAAAAGATGATATTTGCGTTGACGGAAAGGCGATCGCAAGGCCGGACAAGTTGCTTTATTTTATGTTGAACAAGCCGAAAGGATATGTGACTACGGCGAGCGATCCGGAGGGGAGGCCAACCGTGGTGGATATTCTGGGCAAGAGCGTCGGGCGCGTGTATCCCGTAGGGAGGCTGGATTACGCGAGCGAGGGACTGCTGTTGATGACGAACGATGGCGCGCTGGCGGAAAGAATGATGAAGGCCGGGTCGCACATGCCGAAGACGTATCTGGTGAAAGTGAGCGGAAAGCCGGATGAGAAAAGGATTGAGCGGTTGCGCGCGGGGATTGTGATTGAGTTGGAAGATGGGCGGCGCGTGAAGACTTCGCCCGCGAAGATACGGCTGTTCGAGGATGGGGAGAATCCGTGGTACGAAGTGGTCTTGATCGAGGGACGGAACCGGCAGATTCGGCGAATGTTTGAGCGCGTGGGGCATTTGGTGGAAAAGATTCGGCGCGTGCGGCTGGGGCCTTTGGTTTTGGATTTGGAGCCGGGGAGGTTTCGGGCGTTGACCGGGAAGGAGATCGAGCAGTTGAAGAAAGCGGCGAGTGGCGAAGGAGGGCGAGGAGATAAAGGAAGTATAGGAAGTAAAGGATGAAGAAGACAGGGTTGGATATTGGGAGCTACGACACCTGCGAACGCCCCCCATTTGGCAGGGAGTTTTTGATAATGCGACAATGGGTTCGAGTGGCGGATGAGGTTCGATGACACGGACGATGGAAGAGTTGATACCGGATTATATTCGAGGGCTGCCGGTGTATGTGCCGGGGCGGCCCATTGAGGAAGTCGAGCGCGAGCTGAAGATTCACGCGGTGAAGCTGGCGTCGAACGAGAATCCGCTGGGGCCTTCGCCGCTCGCGGTGGAAGCGGCAAAGAGGGCGCTCGAGAACGCCAACAGGTATCCGGACGGCGGAACGCATCTGCTGCGCGAGGCGCTGGCCGCGCGCAATGGTGTTTCGGCAGAAGAGATTTTTGTGGGGTTGGGATCGAGCGAGATTATTGATCTGGCGTCGCGCGTGTTATTGCGGGCCGGGCTGCAGGGACTGACTTCGTACGGAAGTTACGCGCCATTTTCCGTGGCGATTCGGGCGAGCGGGGCGGAGTTGGTGCTCGTGCCGCAGAAGCATTTTGCGTTTGACTTGCAAGCGATAACGCGTGCGATCACGCCGAAGACTGGCGTCCTCTATTTGGCGAATCCGAATAATCCCACTGGCACGGCGTTCAGCGTGGAGGAATTTTCGGAATTCCTAGCGAGCGTGCCCGACGGAGTGTTGGTGGTGTTGGACGAGGCCTATATCCACTACGCCCCGAGCTTGAACTTGAGATCGTCCCCGGAAGCCTACCGCAAGCGGAAAAATCTGCTGATATTGCGAACGTTTTCGAAAGTTTACGGGCTGGCGGGAATGCGCATTGGATATGCCATCGGGCATCCGGAACTGCTTTCCGCTATGAACAGATTGAAGACGCCGTTCAATACCTCGGGAACGGCGCAGGCGGGAGCGCTGGCTGCACTGGACGACAGGGAGCACGTGGAACGCTGTATTACGACCAATGCAATCGAGCGGAAAAGATTGAGCGAGGCGTTGACGAAGCTGGGATTGCGGCCCGTGCCGAGCCAGACCAATTTTATTTTTATGGAAGTGGGGCCGGAGGCGAAAGAGATTTGCGATGAGCTGTTGCAACTGGGAGTTATCGTGCGGCCGCTGGGTTGGATGGGATTTCCGGAAGCGATTCGTATATCGGTAGGCACGGCGGACGAAAATGAGAAATGCCTCGCTGCGCTCGGGCAGATTCTGACGGAGCGAGCGGGAAAAGGCGAGTTGGCGGCGAGATGAAAGTGTTGTTGCCTGACGGCATAAATCCAGCGGCAGATCCGATTCTCGAAATCCTCGAGCAATTTAAAACAATTGCCGTGGTCGGGTTGTCCTCGAATCCGTCGCGAGCGAGCTACGAAGTAACGGAGTATATCCAGAGCGTGGGGTATAAAATTATTCCGGTGAATCCGAACGAGAAGGAGGTGCTGGGGGAGAAGAGTTACGCGCGGCTGGAGGATGTGCCGGAGAAGATTGAAATTGTGGATGTGTTCCGGCGGGCGGAGGATGTGCCGCCGGTCGTAGAGAGCGCGATTCGCGTCGGCGCGCGCGTGCTGTGGATGCAGTTGGGGATTGAGAACGCGGAGGCCGCGGAGCGAGCGCGGGCGGCAGGGTTGATCGTGGTTGAGGATGCGTGTGTTTTGGTCGAACACAGGAGACGAGTGAAACAGTTGGGATGAGTTGACGCAAAATCTCGGAATAGTTGTCAGCCCGCGCGGAATTGGAGCGCGGGATTTGTTTTGTGATGAAAGACAATCGAGTGCAGCGGTCAGTTGGGCAGCGGAAAGACTTCGAGATTGCGTTTGCCGGGGAGGACCACCGCCAGGAAGCGGCCGTCGGGCGAGATGTTGAACTCGCGGATCGAGATGCCGCGGAGGATTGGTTGCGGCGTTGGTGTGAGGATGGGAACTTCTTTGGGGTTTTTTTGCGCGAGGAGCACGGGAATATTAATCCAGACCAGGTCGCCGGATTTTCGTTCGACGGCGCGCTTGAGCATGATGCGGTTTTCGTCGGGAGACCAATGGAAAACGCCGAGGCCTACGCGGAGGCGCACGAAGTAGTTGGGTAGCGCGAGGTTGCGCACTTCCAGAACTTCGCGGTCAATGAAGTAAGCGACTTTTTCGCCGCTGGGTGAAACGGTGAGGCCTCCGGCGTAGCTATCGAGCGTGGCGATTTCCTTGTCGTCCTGCGCAAGAAGTTCGAGGCGCTGAAGGCGGGGCGGGCCGGATTGCGCGCGGTCTTGTTCGACGGCGATGGCGGCGTTGGTGCGCGGGATGCGGTCGGCGTCGATGAAGGTGCGGCCTTCGAAGGCGGGCCCTGCAGGGCCGGTCGCGATATTGGAGTAACGGAAGGAAAAGAGCTGGCGCGGCTTGATGGCTTCATTGAGGTAGACGATCGTGGAATTGTCCTGAAGCCAGGTGGCGTTGTAGCAGTCCTTGATCACGCTTTCGCCTTTGCCGAGGCGGATTTCTTTGCCGCTGTCTTCGAGGACGAGGGTCTGGGAGGAGTCCTCGGTGCGGCCCTCTTCGACGACGCTGGTGGTGAATAGCTGCGCGAGGATCATGCGGCCATTGGGCGCCCAGTGGAAGGCGTCGACGGCGTAGGAAAAGAGTGCATCGCCGCGGGTGAATTTGTCGCCTTGGAGAAGGCGGCGGCGCTTGCCGTTGGTTTCCTGGAGCCAGATGTCGTCGTGCTGGAGATCGTATTTTTTGGTTTTGATGTTGCGGCGGACGGAATAGACGATACGGCCGTCGGGAGCGAAGCTGAAAGCGGTGATTTCATCGTCGATGTTTTGGAGAGGCTTGTCGAGATCCTGGGCGCGCGCCTGCGGGACAGCGCAGCAACTGAACGTGAAAAAGGACAGCGAGCAGAGACGCAGAATCCACTGGAGTTGGCCTGGTAAGAGGAAACGCATCATGGTTAGGGGCGTGCCTGCGGAGGTGGTTGAGATCCGGGATGCGGGCCGGTGAATTCGGAGCAACAGGGTCTTTGCTTGGGAGTGAATTCCATGAACTCGATGCGAGTCAGGTCGGCATCGTAGAGATTGAGCTGCCATTTGCCGTCGCGTCCGATTTTGGGAGTTTCTCCAGGCTTTACACCGGCTTTTATGACTTCATCGGCGATGGCGTGAATGTCGGGAATCCCGAGGGAGATGTGATTCATGACGCCGAGAGTGTGCTTATCGGCGGTGGGCGAGATATTAAGCATGTACTCGACCCAGTCGGTGCCTTCAGGGACTTGCATGGCGACCCAGTTGTCTCTCTCTTCCGTCATGCCGCCGTGCCAGTAGGGGCGGAAGCCCAGTTCATACACATAGAAGCGATCGATGGCTTCGCGATTGTTAACGACGAAACCGGCGTGAATGATGCGAACCGGATTGGAGGGATTTCCAGGGGGCAAACCGGCATTCACGTCTTCCGCGTTGGCCAGGTGATAGGAGTCCGTAATGGAAATGTGATGCCCCTCGGGGTCAGTGAGCACGAGACGGATGAGCTCTCCGCCGCGCTTTTTCTTGATCTCGTTAAAGTCGACCTTGTTGAAGTTGAAATATTTTTTGAAACCCTCGAGGTCGTCCGTAAGGAAGGAGACCTCCGCGATAAGGTCCGCGGGGGCAGGCGACGGAATTTTTTCGAAGCGGATTCGCTGGCCGCTGGGAAGAAACACGAAATTAGGAGATGACGGTGCGCAATATTCGCATAAGTGATCTGGATCGATAAGTTTTAGATAGTATTTGCGCGCTTCGGTGACATCCGAGACGAGAATGGTGACACCGGCGATTCCGAGAATGCGCGGGCGCTTTGGTACTTTGCGCTTCGCCACAGCGCCGAAGCAGAGAAGCAAACTCGCGAGCAGGAGTGCGATCTTTTTCATGCGATGACCTCAGGGATTAGATGCCGAACGTGATTTTAGCTTACGGATTTCGTCGAGGCGAGCGCGCAGGCGCTGCTCGAAGCCCTGATCGGTGGGCTTGTAGTAGGTGCGGGCGGCGAGATTGTCGGGGAGACAGGTCATGTCGGTGACTTTTTCGTCGAAATTGTGGGCGTATTTGTAGCCTTCGCCGTAGCCAACATTTTTCATGAGGCCGGTGACGGCGTTGCGGAGATGCAGGGGGACGGGATCGGCTTCGGTTTTGTGCACGTCTTCGATGACTTCGCCATAGGCAGTGTAAACGGCATTGGACTTTGGCGCGAGCGCTAGATAGACGGCGGCCTGGGCCAGCGCGAGATTCCCCTCAGGCACGCCGAGAAAATCGAAGGCATCTTTGGCGGCGAGAGTGACGGCGAGTGCGCCGGGCTCGGCGAGGCCGATGTCTTCACTGGCCATGCGAACCAGGCGGCGGGCGAGATAGAGCGGATCTTCGCCGGATTCGAGCATGCGCGCGAGCCAGTAGAGCGCGGCGTCGGGGTCGGAGTTGCGCACGGATTTGTGCAGCGCGGAGATGAGATTGTAATGCTCCTCGCCGGCTTTGTCGTAGCGGAGGAGTTTGCGTTGGAGTACGTCTTCAAGGAGTTCGCGGGTGATGACGTGCGCGCCTGAGGCACTGGGCTTGGCGCTACGCGCGGCGAGTTCGAGCGTGTTGTAGGCGGAGCGGGCGTCGCCGTTGGCGTAGGACGCGATGCGAAAGAGGACGTCGTCGCTGGCTTCGACGTTTTCGTTTCCGAGGCCGCGTTCTTTGTCGGCGATTGCGCGGCGAAGCAGATCGACGATTTGCGGCGTGGTGAGCGGATCGAGGACGTAGACCTTGGTACGCGAGAGAAGCGGCGAGATGACCTCGAACGAAGGGTTTTCGGTGGTCGCGCCGATGAAGGTGATGTGGCCTGCTTCGACGTAGGGAAGGAAAGCGTCCTGCTGGGCTTTATTGAAGCGATGAACTTCATCCACGAAGACGATGGTGCGCTGGCCGGCGTGCGATTTGTGCTCGGACGCGGCCATGACTTCCTTGATTTCCTTGATGCCGGTGAGGACGGCGCTGAAGGCGACAAATTCCGAACGCGTGAGGCGAGCAATCAGTCGCGCCAGCGTGGTTTTGCCGCAGCCGGGCGGACCCCAGAGCAGCATCGAGGTGATTTCGTCGTTTTCGATCTGCTGGCGGAGGGGTTTGCCGGGGCCGAGGAGTTTTTCCTGGCCGATGAATTCGTCGAGCGTGCGCGGGCGCATGCGCTCGGCGAGCGGCTGATGCGCGGAGTCTTCAAACGCAGGTTGCGGCAATTTGGAGAAGAGGCTCACGTTTTGGTGACGCTCTTTTCTAACAACGAGTTGCGCTGGCGGGCGGCTTCGTAAAAGAGCACTGCGGCGGCCGCGGCGGCATTGAGAGACTCGATGCCACTGGCCATGGGGATGCGAATGCGGGCGTCGGCGCTGCGTTCGACTTCTTCGGGGAGGCCCGCGCCTTCGTTGCCGACGAGCAGGGCGACGGGTTCGCACCAATCGACTTCCCACGGTGAGAGGACGCGCGGTTCGCCTTCGTGCGGTTCGCGCACACTAGAGGCGAGCGTACGTACATTCGCGATTTTGAGCTGCGCAAGAAGAATCGGAAGCGACATTCCGGGAAGTATGGGGAGATGGAGCGCTGCTCCAGCGGAGGCACGCAAAGCTTTCGGCGAAAAGGGGCTGGCAGTGCCAGATTGGCCGGAGGCGGCTGTGACCGCCCCAGTGGCGCCGAAAGCAGCGGCGGTGCGAAGGATAGTGCCGACGTTGCCGGGATCCTGGACTCCGGCAAGAACCACGAGAAGAGGAGCGCAGGCGGCGGTGGGTGCGTTGAGCAACTCATCAAACGTGACCGTGCGCGGGTGGACAAGAGCGGCGACGCCTTGCGGATGTTCGGTATCGGCGAGGCCTTCGAAGAGGCGATCGGTGGTGCGTAGCGTGGGAAAAGCCATTTCCGGGCGGCTGATGAGAGGAGCGAGCCGTTCGTGATGGCGGTCGCCGGATTCGCTGAAGAGCACCGCTTCGATCGAGCAGCCGGAGCGAAGCGCTTCTTCGACGAGGCGGACGCCTTCGACGCCGACGGCGCCGGATTCTGTTGGCAGGCCGCCCCGGAGCGCCATTCGGAACTCTTTGAGCCAGCGGTTGTCGCGGCTGGTCAGGACTCCGGGAGCAGCTGCGGCCGCGCTGGCAGCGTTGCGTGCGGATTTGCCGGGGGTGGCCATTGCAGCGAGCGTAGCAAATTTCAGGGGCAGGAGGCTAACTGAGGCTAGCGGATAACGGCCCGCCTCGGCCCTTCGGCTCCGCGCAGTGCAAAAAGGCTGGCCCTATGCAGGCTTAGCCGCAGAAGCCGCAGATATGGTGTGCTGTGGCTCGGGAGAAGCAAGACGGGCGCGAATTCCTGTTAGGAGTTCGAACGAGTGAAGGCGCGCCGAATGGTCGTAGATGTGCGCGGTCGTGATGATTTCGTCGGGTTGCGTGACTTCGATGAATTTGAGCACGCCGCGCTCGACGGTTTCCGGAGAGCCCACGGCCGAGCACAGGAGCGTCATGCTGGCGGAGGCTTTTTCCTGGGGCGACCAGTAGGAATCGATGTCGTCGATGGGCGGCGGGATTTGGCCGGGAGTTCCGCGGCGAAGATTCGTGAACGATTGCTGGACCGATGTAAAAAGGTAGCGCGCTCGAGCGTCGGTTTCGGCGACGATGACGTTTAAGCCGAGCATGACGTACGGACGTTCGAGTTGACGCGATGGTTTGAAGTTCGCGCGATAGAGCTCGATCGCCTGCATCATGTCGGCAGGCGCGAAGTGCGAGGCGAATGCAAAGGGCAGGCCAAGTTCGGCGGCAAGTTGCGCGCTGAAGAGACTCGAGCCGAGCAGCCAAATGGGCACGCGCAAGCCCGCGCCTGGAATGGCGCGAATTCTTTGATTCGGCGCCGGTGGCTCGAAATAGGATTGCAGCTCTTCGACGTCTTGCGGGAAGTTATCGGAGGTCGAAGCCGTATCTCGGCGCAGAGCGCGAGCAGTTAGGACATCCGTTCCCGGAGCGCGGCCCAGCCCGAGATCGATGCGGTCTGGGAAGAGCGAGGCGAGCGTGCCGAATTGCTCCGCGATGACCAGTGGAGAATGATTCGGCAGCATGATGCCGCCGGAGCCGACGCGGATGGTCTTCGTGCCTCCCGCGACGTGGCCGATGACGAGTGAGGTGGCGGCGCTGGCGATGCCCGGCATGTTGTGATGTTCCGCCAGCCAAAACCGCTTGTAGCCCCAGGCTTCCGCGTGTTGCGCGAGGTCGAGAGAGTTGCGCAAGGCAGCTGCCGCAGTGGCTCCCTGCGGTATGGGCGAAAGATCGAGAATCGAAAAGGGAATCACTCTGCATTGGATGCCCTGCTGGTCGCTGAAGTTACAGATCGAAGGCTCACCGGGTTGCGAGGGTGTGTGACGATGCGCGCGGCGTTTTGAGGCGCTTAAACACGCCTTTCTGGCAGGCTCTTATTGCATGCGCTAGAGGGGTATGGTAGCGTCGCCGGATTGAATGCAATTGCGGGCGAAGCGCCAGCAGGTGAGACTATGGCTTCGCCAAAGGCCAAAAAGTTGCCGGCAGAACTGTTGCGCATCAATGCGCAAAACCCGGAAGCGGAAGTGCTGCGCTACGCGGCCAGCTTTCTCAGCCGGGGAAGTGTGGTCGCTATCCCTACCGACACGTTTTACGGGTTGGCTGCCGACCCGTTTAATCTCTCCGCAGTGGATGAAATTTACAGAGTGAAGGGGCGCCCGGAGACGCGCGCCCTGCCCATTCTTGTGCATTCGCTCGAACAGGCTATGCAACTGGCGCGTGAAGTGCCGCAGAATTTTTTGCGGCTGGCGCAGGAATTTTGGCCGGGGGCGTTGACGTTGGTCGTGGATGCCGCGAACCGCTTGCCGCTGAAAGTAACGGCGAACACGGGGAAAGTGGCGTTGCGCTGGCCAAAGAGCGATGTGGCACGCAGGTTGATCGATGAGTTTGATGGGCCTATCACCGGAACCAGCGCGAACATTTCCGGATTTCCGTCGTGTTCGAACGCGGAGCAGTTGATGAAACAGCTCGGTGGGCGGCTGCCGCTCATTCTGGACGGCGGCGAAACCGGCGCGTTGCTGGGATCGACCATTGTTCACGTCCATGGCGGAGCGTGGAAGATTATTCGCGAAGGCGCGATTCCCGTGGCGGAAATTGAGAAGGCACTGAAGTAACTTCCCTAATAGTCTCGACAATCGGAAAACATGAACGCAGTCACCATTTTTTTCCTTCGCGCCAAATCCTGGCAAATCTTCGCTCTCGTCATCGGCCTCTGTGTCTCAGGCCAGATTCTCGCTGCCATGTCGCTCATTCGAAGTATCGAAAGTCCAGACGAATTGTTGAAGGTCCCTCTTGGCTTCGGGATCGTGAATGTACTGATGATGTGCTGCCTCTTAGGCTGGTACTGGTCTATAGGTACCTTCCTTAGCTCAAGAGTGCCGTCCGCGCTCAGGCTGAAGTCTGGCTTCTTTCGATTCGCGCTCGTGTATCCCGCGATTTACTTGCTGTTCTTTATGTGGGCTTTTAAAAGCCTAACCTTACACGCAGTCCTCTTTTTACTCATTTTCTCCCTACATCTGCTTGCCATGTTCTGTTTGTTTTATCTTTTGTACTTCGTTTCCAAGAGTCTCGTTTTAGCAGAGACGTGCAAGCCAGCGTCGTTCAACGATTACGCTGGCCCATTTTTCTTGATCTGGTTCTTCCCGATTGGCATCTGGTTCATCCAACCCAGAATCAACCGCCAATACATGGAGAGCCTTTGCGCCAGTAGGATGCCCTGACGGGTGCCAACTAATTTGAGAGAGGCCCGACAGGTGCGTCGGCCGACCGGCCAAGTGAAAAGAGGAAGTCGAAATCGCCGGTGGGGGAGAGCGGTAGATCGCCGAGGGAGCTGCGGTGGACAGAGACGACGTCGGTGAACCAGAGCGGTAAGTAGGGCAGATCGTCCGCAAGGATTTTTTGAACTTCGCTGCAGAGAGCCTTCCTTTTTATTGCGAGTCCGTTGCGAATCGCGGATCGAGATTGGTGGGATTGGATTCGATTAGAAAAGTTAACGATGAAGAATTGCTGGCGTTCCGGCGGCCGCAACCAGCCAAAGGAAAGAGAAAAGATGTAACGCAGAGGGCACAGAGAAGACGCCGAGTTCGCAGAGAGGCCATTGCGCTATCGCGGCGGGGCATAAGAGATTCTACCGAGAACGGCCGGGCCGCGCGCTCCGGTGGCGCTAGGCAGGTTGCTTGCGCGACGGTGGAAGGTTTCGTAGGCGAGGAGCGCGAACGCAAAGGCCTCTTTCGCGTCTTCTGGAACGCTGAGTTGCGAAGAGGGCAGGACCTCGATTGCGGCGACATCACGCATCTTGTCGTGTAGGGGCGCGATATATCGTGCTCCTGCGGTTGAAGATGAGAGGCCGGCCTTTCCTTGAAGCGCCGGCGGATTGCGGAGAGCGGCGGAGAGTTGCGCCATGAGAAGAGGATTGTGCGCGCCCCCGCCGGAGACAACGAGCTGATGGATTTTTGTTTTGGGGAAGACGAAGCGGTTTAGGGCGTCGACTACAGAGAGCGCCGTGAAAATTGTGGCGGCACGAATGAGATCGGCGGGCTTGGCGCGATGGCGGTGTCCGAGTTCGAGAACCGTTTTCAGGTACGCGTGCCCAAAGTATTCGCGGCCCGTGGATTTGGGTGGAGCTAGCTTTAGGTAGGGATCGCGCATCAGTTCGTCGAGAAGCGCCGGGATGGAGCGGCCGGTTTGGGCAATGCGAGCGCCTTTGTCGAAGCGCTGGCGGCCGCGGGTGAAGTGAGCGACGAGAGCGTCTACGAGCATGTTGGCCGGACCTGTATCGAAAGCGAAGATTTGTGCCGGCTTCGCCGCTGCGGGAATGACGGTAATATTGGCGATGCCGCCGAGATTTAGCGAGACGCGGCCGAGTTTTTCGTGGCGATACAGAAGATAGTCGGCGTAAGGGACGAGCGGCGCGCCTTGACCGCCAAGAGCAATGTCGGCGGGCCGAAAGTCGCCAACTGTGGTGATGCCGGTGCGAGCGGCGATGACGGATGGCTCGCCGATTTGCAGCGTCGAGGCCGTGCGACGGCCAAAATAGGGTATCGGCTTACCCTGATGAAAAATGGTTTGGCCGTGGTTGCCGATCAGCGCAATGCGTTTTGATGAAACGCGAAACGTGCGGCATGCAGCAAGAGCGGCTTCGGCGAAAACCTCTCCCAAACGAAAATTTAACTGGCTGAGTTCGCCGGCGGTGATGGGATGCTGCTCGGCGACGCGAAGAATCTCCTCGCGTAGCGCATCCGGGAATTTGCTCGAAGTATGCCTGAGAAGTTTTGCGTGCAGATGCGGCGGCGCTCCGGAGATGCGGGCGAGCGCGACGTCGATACCGTCAGCGGAAGTGCCGGACATGAGGCCAAGAACGAGCATGGATTCATTATGGGGCTTCAGCACTTGCCCTTACGCTCTAAAATCCAATTCTCGTCTTCATCTTCGAAATAGCCCAGCTTGCCTTTGATGCAGGAAAGGAATGTGCCTATACCTCTTCCAAAAATTGCGGAAAATGCATCCTCCAGCGCCATGTGATTGCCGTCCAATTCATCGTCCTCTGAAATCACATAGCAGGTCTCGCCTGCGCCCTTGGATCTGAGGAGACTTATGATTCCAGGGGCGAGGTGGTGAGTTGAAGGAATCGCAGCCACAAATCTCATGTCCAAATGCTTGAAGTGAGCCAATGTCTTGGTAATATCCCTCCTTCGTTTCGGGTTCAGCAGAAGTTCCAGATATCGACTTTGGCGCTCTGGAAGTATGAAAGCGCGGATTAATGCTTCTTCATGCTCAGTTTGTGCGCTCATGAGATTTGCTTTTTTAGCTCGGCGAGGAGATTGAGGGCGTCGATAGGCTTGAGTTGGTCGAGGTCTGCGTCCCGGAGTTTGTCGAGGACGGCGCGGTCGAGAGCAGTGAAGAGGACTTCCTGGTGGCCGTTACGCCGATGCGCGGAAGAGGGCACAGCGCCTGCCGAGGAGCCGGCCGCGCTTGCCAAAGCATCCTCAAGTGCCCCGGGAGAAAGAGTTTCACTGAGCGCGTGTTCGCTCTGCTCGTGCTTTTTTAGCACTTCGCGGGCGCGCTCGATGACGCTGCGGGGAAGGCCTGCGAGCCGGGCGACTTCGATCCCGTAACTTTTATCGGCGCTGCCCGGCTCGACCCGGCGCAGAAAAATAATCTCGTTGGGCGTTTCCTTGACGGAGACGTGCACGTTTTGCACGCCCGTCAGGAGATCGGCAAGCTCGGTGAGTTCGTGATAATGCGTAGCGAACAGCGTGAGTGCTCGCGTGTGTTTCTGCAGATGCTCGACGACGGCCCAGGCGATGGAAAGGCCGTCAAACGTCGCGGTGCCGCGGCCGACCTCATCGAGCAAAACAAGACTCGATGGCGTGGCATGATGCAAGATGGCGGCGACTTCGCTCATTTCGACAAGAAACGTCGAGCGGCCGCGCGCGAGATTGTCGCTGGCGCCGATGCGCGTGAAGATGCGGTCAGTGACAGGCAGCTTGGCCTGGCGAGCGGGAACGAACGAGCCCATCTGTGCCATCAGCACAATCAACGCGGCTTGCCGAAGATATGTGGACTTGCCGCCCATGTTCGGCCCGGTGATGAGCAAAAGCTGCTGGCGGCCGGGATCGAAGCAAAGATCGTTTGGAACGAAGCGCTCACCGCGTTGGCGTAAAAGCTCTTCGATGACGGGATGACGGCCCCCGACGATCAACAATTCGCCAGTGGCGTTGAATTCCGGACGCGCGTAGCCGCGGTCGGCAGCCAGCTTTGCGAACGAACCGAGAACGTCCAGCTGTGCGACGGCGCCGGCCGTCCTGCGGAGGCGTACGGCTTGAGCGGCGATGCCCGAACGAATCTCCACAAAAAGCTGGTGCTCGATCTCCAGAATGCGCTCATCCGCCGCGAGAATCTTACGTTCGTACTCTTTCAATTCGGGAGAAGTGAATCGTTCGGCATTCACGAGCGTCTGCTTGCGTTCATAGTCGGCAGGCGCGAGATGAAGATTGGGCTTCGAAATCTCCATGTAATACCCAAAAATGGAATTGAACCGAATTTTCAGCGAAGCGATGCCGGTACGTTTGCGTTCGCGCTCCTCCATCGCGGCGATGATTTGCTTGCTGTGCTGGCTGAGATTGCGAAGTTCGTCGAGTTCGCCATCGTAACCGCTGCGGATAATGCCGGCATCGGTGGCAAGAGCGGGAGGCTCATCGGCTATGGCGCGTTCGAGCCGTTCGCGCACGTCGGTGAGTTCGTCAATTTCTCCATGAAGCTGGCGGAGCAGCGCGCTGCCGCCGACCGGAGGCGGCGTCAGAAAATTCTTCAGCACCGGAAGCTGGACGAGAGATTTGCGGAGCGCAACCAGTTCGCGCGGCGAGGCCAATCCCAACGTGATGCGGCTCGTGAGGCGTTCCAGGTCCTGGATGCCCCGCAGCTCTTTGCGAATTTCCCCGCGAACCACCGTTTGCTGAAGGAGGTGGGCAACCGACTCGAGTCGCGCTTCGATCGCGTCGCGATCGATCAGCGGCCGGAGAATCCACGAACGCAAAAGACGCGCGCCCATGCCGGTAACGGTCGCGTCGAGTGCCGCGACGAGAGTTACCGGACCGCTGCGCGAAGACTCTTCGGTAAAGATCGGCGTGAGAAGCTCGAGGTTGCGAACCGACACAGGATCGAGAACAAGCGTCTCGTGCTGCTCGTAGTAGCGCACGCGGTCCAGATGCTGCAGCGCCTCGATGCTGGGCGGCTGTGTGCTCGTGGCGCCGGCGGAAGTGTCTGCCCCGCGAGCGGCGTTTTCGCGCAAATAGTGAACGATGGCACCTGCAGCGGCAAGCGCCTGCGGATGATCGTCGAGTCCGAACCCGGTGAGTTCCGCGACGCCAAACTGCTCGCGCAATATGCGCTCCGCATAGTCGCGCTGGAAAATCCAATCTTCGAGACGGCTTTCGACGCCTCCGGCGCCTTCCAGAAGCGAGGTCTTCGCCGTTTCGAAAAGCTGTTGAGGCCGCGGAAGCAGCGTTTCGCGCGGGTGAAGCAACTGCAATTCATCGCGAAGGGATTCGTCCGCATCGACCCCAGAAAATTCCGTCGATTGGAATTCCCCCGTCGAAAGGTCCACGAAGGCAAGCCCAACCGGCGACCCGGTAGGATGTTTTGCCACCGCGGCCAAATAATTGTTTTCGCGTGCGTCAAGAACCGATACATCCGTAGCCGTCCCAGGCGTGATGACGCGCACGACCTCGCGGCGCACCAGTTTTTTTCCAGGCCCCGGCAGTTCCATCTGATCGCAAATGGCGACTTTGAAGCCGCCGCGGATCAGTCGCGCGATGTAACCATCTGCGGCATGATAAGGAACGCCGCACATGGGAATGGGCTGGCCCTTTTCGCGGTTGCGCGAAGTCAGCGTGATTTGCAGCTCACGCGAAGCCAGAATCGCGTCTTCATAAAACAGCTCGTAAAAATCCCCGAGACGAAAGAGCAGCAACGCATGCGGGTAGCGTGTCTTAATCGCGTGATACTGCTGCATCAAAGGTGAGGTAGGCTCGCTCATCGCTCAGCCAATACTGTTCCGCTCACGCAAAAAACAGCCAAGCGCGCGAGTCCAATTCCGGCGAGCAGCGGGGCAGCATATTGCGCCACTATAACTACGGAGACAGCCAATTCCGAATTCAGCCCACTGCTCATTCGCGGATTCCCAGTTCAGTCAGAAGAAATGCGTAATCCAGCGCAATTTCACGCAAATAATCGTAACGGCCCGACGCCCCGCCGTGTCCAGCGCCCATGTTGGTTTTCAAAAGCAGCTTGTGATCATCCGTCTTCAACGCGCGCAACTTTGCCACATATTTCGCCGGCTCCCAATACATGACTTGGCTATCGTTCAAGCCGGTCTTTACCAGCATCGCTGGGTAAGGCTTTGCCTCGAGATTCGTATACGGGCAATAGCTCTTCATGTAGAAATAATCTTCCGCGATGCGCGGGTCTCCCCATTCCTCATATTCCCCGACGGTCAGCGGCAGCGAAGCGTCCAGCATGGTATTGAGCACATCAACAAACGGCACATGGCTGATCACCATGCGAAAAAGTTCAGGCCGCAGATTCGCAACCGCGCCCATCAAGAGGCCGCCGGCGCTCCCGCCTTCGATCACGAGGCTTTCCGGCGTGGTGTAACGGCGCGCGATGAGATGCTCGGCCGCGGCGATAAAATCCGTAAATGTATTGCGCTTTTGGCGCAGCCGGCCGGCGTCGTGCCACGGTTTGCCGAGTTCGCCGCCGCCTCGAACGTGCGCGAAGGCATAAATCACGCCACGATCGAGCAAGCTCACGCGGTTCGAACTGAAATTCACGGCGATCGAGTATCCGTAACTGCCGTAGCCGTAAAGCAACAACGGAGCCGTTCCGTCAAGCGGCGTATCTCTCCGATGGACAAGTGAAATGGGAACGCGCGTGCCGTCCGCGGTGGCCGCGTGCAGCCGCTCGCTGACGTATTGAGCGGGGTCGTAACCGCCAAGGACAGGCTGCTCTTTGCGAAGCACCCGCTCGCGCGTCCGCACGTCGTAATCGAAAACCGAACGCGGCGTTACGAAGGATTCATATTGGTAGCGCACAAAGGATGCATCGAATTCGGGATTGCTTCCGAGCGAAGCGTTGTAAGCAGGCTCTGTGAACTCGATACGATGAGAAGCCGTGAGCGCGTTGGGTGCCTCAACACTCAGGTCCACAATGCGGAGATAGGGCAGCCCGCCTTCGCGCTCGGACAGTACGATGTGCGATCGAAACACGTCGGCCCCAGCGAGCATCACGTCCCGGCGATTGGGGACGATCTCCCGCCACTTGGCCCGCTCAGGCTCGGCGACCGGCGCGCACACTAGCCGAAACGTCCGGCCCCCCGAATTTGTGCGGATGAAGAAGTACCCGCCCGTGTCATTCGGGTTCGCGCCGCAATTTTCCCGAGTGAGCGGATTCGGATGATGGTCCACGTAATACTCATGGTCCGCCTCGCGCGACGCAATGACGCGAAACTCCCCGTTCGGCCGCGCCGCCGGCAGAAAGCGCACCTCACTCGTGGTGTGGCTGGCAATTACGAGCAAGAGAAACGCGCCGCTGCGGGTTCGCTCGATTTCGAGTCGAAAGCGCTCGTCCGTCTCTTCATAAATCAGGGCGCCTGCCTCTCCCGAGCCAGCCGAATGACGGTAGAGCCGGTGAGAGCGTTTAGTAGTTGGATCTTCGACGGTGTAGAAAAGCGTGCGATTGTCCGCCGCCCAAGCCGCACTCGTGACGCGCTCAATCGCCTCAGGGAAGATCGCTCCATTCCACAAATTCTTGATGTGCAGCGTGTATTGACGGAACCCACTTGTATCCAGCGCATAAGCGAGCAGCTGGTTGTCGTTGCTCACATCAAAAGCGCCGAGCCCCAGAAAAGAGTGCCCCTCCGCCAAACGATTCAGGTCCAAAAGCACCTCGTCCAGCGAACCGCTCGAATCGACCCTCCGGCAATGAATCGGATACTGCTTGCCCTGTTCGGTACACGTGAAATAGAGAAAGCCGCGAAGCCGATAGGGAACCGACAAGTCCGTCTGCAAAATTCGCCCGACCATTTCCTGATACAGCGATTCCTGAAAAGCTTCGGTGGGCCGCAAGATCGCATCGGTATAAGCGTTCTCCGCCTCCAGATACGCAATGACTTCGGGATTTTCTTTCTGGCGCAGCCACGCGTAATGATCTACGCGGCGGTCGCCGTGCAATACGTTCTCAACCGGCTCGCGACGGGCGAGCGGCGGCGAGATGGACGGACTGCCGGTCGTCTCGTTGAAAAAAGCGGGCGCTGCTGCTTTGGCGTCTGAGTTCATGCGTCTCTTGGTCTGGCACTCTCGGCGGGGCGGGCGCCGGGCGTTACCCCGGATTTGGCCAGAGTCCCGATGAGCAAAGGCGAAATACGTTCGTCCGCTATACTAACGGAAGTCAGCGGCGCCGGAAAGCCGGGACGCGCAGCGGCAAGGATTAAAAAGCATAGAGATGGCGCAGGAAATCGAGATCAAGCTGAGAATCAGCGACCAAAAAGCTTTGAAGCGCACTCTCAAACGGCTTGGCGCGCGTCCAGTAGGCCGCGGATCAGGCCGTGTTCACGAATGGAACATCATTTTCGACACACCGGAGAGAGGCCTCGCCAAGCACGGCCAACTCCTCCGCATTCGAACGGAAACGCCCGCAGCCAAATCGAAAAAGAGCAAATCGGCTTCCGGGCGGCGCGTCTTGCTGACCTTCAAGCGGCCTCTTGTTGACGGAGCATCGCCCTCGCGAAGCGTGCAAGAAAACCATCGCCACAAAGTGCGTGAAGAGTTTGAACTCGAGGTGACTGATCCCGCTGTCCTCACAACGATATTTGAAGGCCTGGGCATGCACGGCTGGTTCCGCTACGAAAAGTACCGCACGACGTTTCGCCTGCCCACTGCTTCGCATTGGGCCAAGGGACTGTTGGTCGAACTCGATGAGACCCCTATCGGAACGTTTGTCGAACTGGAAGGACCGCCAGCGGCGATCGACCGGGCCGCGCAAGAACTTGGCTTCACCCAGCGAGACTACATCTTGCTGAACTATCTCGCCCTGTACCTGGAAGAGTGCCGCCGTCTGAGCCAGGAACCCCGCGACATGGTCTTCGTCGCCAAGAAATAGCCGCCTCAAAAGAAAAAATCAAAAAAAATCGCTCGCAAAGTCATTCTTTTCTTGACAATGAAACGCGCCGGGCTTATCACTGCTTCTGCGACTGCAATTTGGCGCTTCAATTGCTCTCCAACGGCAGTTCGCGACCGCATGGCAGCTCAATCGCTGTCAGGCAGAGGTGGATTCTGTCCCAATGAGTGCGTCCAACGAACTCGAACCTGGCCCTAGTCGCTTGTGCAAGACGCGGTCTGGCCGAGCGAGGCTGAGGAAGGGTGATTGGGCAACGTCGCGCGAGGCGCAAGCTCTCCCGCAGACGGTAGGGTGGGGAGGGTTCGCACCGGGCTAACGGTAAGTCCATTTTTCTCAGGCACTTGCCCGCGGCCGAGGTCATTTCGGTATGCGGGCTTTTTTGTTGGTGATCGATTCGTTCCTGGGCGGCTGAAGTTCGGTGCCCACACCGCTAGGGACGTCATACCGCGGATTCGACCTGCTGGATTGAAGTACTGAGGCAAGAACATGGAACTATACGCAACGGAACTAATGGGCGCGGAAGCCTACGACGCGCAAGGCAACTTCGTAGGCCGTGTGCGCGAATTTTTTATCGAACCCGCGCAAGCGACCAACCGCCTGTCGCATTTCCTGCTCTCCCGCGGCCGCTTCCAGCCGCTGATTGCGCGGCACGATCAGGTAGCCACGTTCGCTCCGGGGACGATCCGGCTCAACGTCAGCGAGCGCGCTCTCCAGCTTTATGAACCGAACGAGTCGCTCCTGGCCGTGCGCAAGGATTTGATGGATCAGCAAATCATCGACACCCGGGGCCGCAAGGTCGTTCGGGTAAATGACGTGGACCTGACGGAAATGAAGTCCAACGGAAATGTCGAGCTCAGGGTCACGCAAGTTGATGTTGGATTGCCAGGTGCGGTGCGCAGGCTCCTGCAGGGCGTAATTTCTCCGGGCATGATCCGCAAGCTGCAAAGCAGGCTGCCGCAGAGCGCCATTCGCTGGGAATTCGTGAACCTGATCGAGTCAGACCCCTTGCGCCGCGTAAAGCTGCGCATCACCCACGAAAAGCTCGAAGACCTGCACCCCGCCGACCTCGCCGAAATCATGGAAGACCTGTCGGCGGCCGAGCGGCAGGGGATTATCGCTTCGCTCGATGAAGAGACAGCCGCCGCCGTTCTCGCCGAGCTCGATGAACGCTTGACCACGCAAATCGTCGAAAAGCTGGACCCCGAAAAGGCTGCTGACATTCTCGAAGAGATGGCGCCCGATGCCGCCGCCGATCTTCTGGCCGACCTTCCTAAGGAGACTTCGGAAGAATTGCTGGAAGAAATGCCCGGCCAGGAAGCCGACGAAGTGCGCGAGTTGCTGGCGTTCGATCCTTCGACGGCGGGCGGCATGATGAACACAGAGTACGTCTTCGTAGGCGAAGGGTCGAGGCGGGAAGAAGTGCTCGCGTGGGTCCGCGGTCTGGAATTGAATCTCGACCAGCTCGATACCATCGTTCTGCTCGATGCCAAGGCCGAGTATTCCGGCACGGTTTCTGTGGCGAGTTTGCTGCTTGCCGCTCCAGAGCAGAAAATGTCGGAGCTTCGAAGCGAACCGCTGCTCAGCATTGCCGCGGACGCGGATGAAAAAGAGGTTTTTGAGCTGTTCGATAAATATAATTTGCGGATGCTCACGGTCGTGGATGGCGAGAGGCGTCCCATCGGCACGGTCACCGTGGACGACGTGGTTTCGCGTCTTGTGAAGAAATAAAGGGAACTGGAAACTCTGGATGAACTGGGAAAGCCTCAAATCGAGCGTTGAAGGCCTGCAAACGCGCGGCGAGAATTTGCAGCTGAAGATTCGCGGCCTGCGCCGTCGTTTGACCTTGCTGCTCGCGGTTGTCGGGCCGGGGCTGATCACCTCGAACGTCGACAACGATGCCGGCGGCATTGCCACGTATTCCCAGGCGGGCGCGCAATATGGTTACGCGCTGCTATGGTCGCTGATTCCTATGACCATCGCGCTCTACGTCACCGAAGAAATGTGCGCGCGCATGGGCGTGATAACCGGCAAAGGCTTGTCCGATCTGATTCGCGAGGAGTTCGGTTTCCGTCCTACCTTTTTCGTGATGATCACCGGCTTCTTCGTCGACCTGGCAAACGTCGTTGCGGAGTTTGCGGGCGTGGCCGCGTCCATGGAGATGTTTCACGTCAGCAGATACATCTCCGTCCCCATCGCTGCCATCCTCGTCTGGGTTCTGGTGCTTCGAGGAACGTACCGGCAGGTAGAGGTCATCTTCCTGATCGCGTGCGGGTTTTACGTCACGTACGTCATTTCCGCTTTGCTGGCTAAGCCGGATTGGCTGGAAGCCGCGAAGCACGTCGTCATTCCGAATCTCCATTTCGAGTCCGGGTATTTCCTCACGTTGACGGCGTTGGTTGGCACGACTATCGCTCCTTGGCAGTTTTTCTATCTGCAGGCGGGATTTGTCGAGAAAAAAGTCGGCCCGCGGCAGTACCCCCAGGCGCGCGCAGACGTTCTGGTGGGCAGCATCAGCTGCATGGTGATCGTATTTTTTATCATTGTCGCCACCGCGGCGACTTTGTATGTACACGGCCAGCGCAATGTGACCGACGCCGTGCAAGCCGCCCAAGCGTTGATTCCGTTAGCAGGGAAGTGGGCGGGATTTACGTTTGCCTTCGGCTTGCTGAACGCCTCGCTCTTTGCCGCCTCGATTTTGCCGCTTTCGACGGCCCATGTAATCTGCGAAGGCCTGGGATTTGAAGCCGGGATCGACCACAAATTCAAGGATGCGAAAATCTTCTACAGCCTTTACACCGTTTTGATCGCTGTTGGCGCGGGAATCATCCTGATCCCCCACGTCCCGATCTGGAAGATTTTCATTTTCTCACAGGTCGGGAACGGTGTTTGGCTGCCCATTGTGATCATCTTCATCCTGCTCCTTGTAAACCGGCGGGATCTGATGGGCGAGCACGTGAATACGCTCACGTTCAACATCGTTGCCTGGGTGACGTCGATTGCGATGATTATCCTGACGCTTGTGCTCGTCTATACGTCACTCTTCCAAGCCGCCCCGCCGCCAGGGGGCTGACGCTCCATTCGGTTGTGCTCGATAAGGGATGTTCGAAAGAGCACTCCGCCATTGCGCCACTGCCAAATCGTATGTTAACTTTGCGGCGTAAAGAAGAAACCCCCGGAACCCCGTGGCGCACATCAAATCACACACGACGCTGCAAGTTTCCGCCTCCGGCGCGCTGGGACCCTTGACTCCCGAAGAGGCGCTCCTTTTCGATAAACTCGATTTGGGCCGCCTGCCGCGCCATGTGGCCGTCATTATGGACGGCAACGGGCGTTGGGCGCAGCAGCGGCACCTGCCGCGCGTGGCCGGCCACCGTTCCGGCACCAAAACAGCACGAACCACCATTGAGACTTGCGCGCGCCTGAAGATCGAGGCGCTTACGTTGTACGCTTTCTCGGTCGAGAACTGGCGCCGCCCGAAAACGGAAATCGACTTTCTCATGCAACTGCTGCGCGAATATTTGCGCCGGGAAATGCCGCTGCTGCAAAAGAACAACATCCGGATGAAGTTTTTGGGTCGCACGGACGAACTCCCCAAAGGCGTGCAGGACGACGTGCGCGACGCCACCGCTCGCACAGCGGAAAACAAAGGCATGGTGCTCTGCGTGGCGCTGAATTACGGCGGTCGCGCGGAAATCGTGGACGCCATGAACGCGATTTTGGCCGAGGAGAACGGTCATGCCGGCCGCGCCGCGATTACAGAAGAGTCGCTCGCCCGTCACATGTATACGAGCGGGCTGCCGGATCCTGATCTGCTAATCCGCACGAGCGGCGAAATGCGCGTCAGCAATTTTCTGCTGTGGCAGATTGCCTACGCCGAAATTTTCGTCACGGAAACGCTCTGGCCTGATTTCAAGCGCGCGCGTTTACTCGAAGCGCTGGTCGAATTCCAGAAACGCGAGCGCCGCTACGGCGGTATCCGCGAAGGCCAGCCAGACACCGAGAAACCTGCCCGCGCCGTCGGCAAATAGCCTTTGCAACCCTCAACTGCTTACTCTGAGGTCTCCGTAGTACAATGCAATGGCGGAATTGGATTTCCTTCCTCCCTCACGCGGCTAAGGAGTGCCTAATGAAGACCCGCATCATCCTTTTGCTTATGGTCCTCGCAAGTTTGTGCAACTTTACGGCAGCGGCCACGCGGACTTACCAAATCCCGCATAAAAGCGTGCCCACGTCAAGCCACAAGCCGCCCAATCTATCAACGATCACCGTAAACGGTGTTGCCGACATTGATCCTGCCAAAGCCTTCGGCTCAAGAGACCCGGTTCTGGTCATCGAAATCTTCAGCGACTTTCAATGTCCGACCTGCAAGCAGTTTTTCGAGACGACGTTGAAGCGCGTCATGGACAATTACGTCACCGGCGCAACGCCTTGCAAGATTTACGTAGTTCATCGCGACTTTCTGATCTCCTACCATGCCTATTCCCGTATCGCAGCGAACTATTCCCGCGCCGCTGCACACATCGGCAAGTGCCAGGACGTTGAAGCTGCTTTATTTCAGAACCAGCAGAAATGGGAAGCCACCGGCGATGTGAGAGGGATAGTCGCTTCGGTGTTGACTCCCGCCGAGATGAAAAAGGTCCAGGCTTTCGTCGACGCGAAGACCTTCGAACCCTTCGTGGATCACGACCACCAACTGGGCTTGCAGCTACCCGTGCGCGGCACACCCACCATGGTGTTTCATACTCGCGACGGCAAGACGTATCCAGTCAACGGTATCGTCGACTACGAAGTGCTCAAGGATTTTCTCGACCAGCTCCTCGTCAGGTAGATTCTGCCTGCACCACTAACAGCAAGTAACTCCTCCCGCGTGATTTATTTCTCTCGATGTGATGAGATGGAGCGAGCAATTCGTCAGGGGATTCCTTTTCAATGACCTGGAAGCGCGTCGCGACGGCTGCCGTTCTGATTCCTTTTGTGGTCGGCCTTGTTTTGTGGGGCTCGACCGCCGCCATGGCCGTCGGTCTCGCTCTAGTCATGCTGCTTGCCGTGTTCGAATACTTTGCGTTGGGCGATGCGATTGGGCATCGTGCCTACCGTTTCTGGACGGCGACCTGTGCGCTAGGACTCGTGTACGTGCAGTGGTGGACGGCCAGCTTGGGAATGTTTGGCTACGTTGGCATCGCCCGAAAAGACTCTCCCACAATCCAATCCCTGGACTATGTGCCCGGACATTTGTTGCGGTCCCCGCCGACTGTGGCAGATGTTTTGTTTATTTTCCTGTTGGGTGTCGCCGTGCTGACGCTGTGGACTAAGCGGCCAATCGTAGAAGCATTGCCGGCCGCGGGAATCAGCAGCAGCGCTCTGCTCCTCGTAGCGCTTCCCTTAACTTATACGATTCGGCTTCATGGGATCGCCCCTGACGGTCCGATACTCTTGTTGTTCGTTCTGGTTATCACTTGGATAGGTGACTCAGCTGCTTATTTTGCGGGCCGCGCCTTTGGCAAGAGGCCGCTGGCGCCAGTGCTCAGCCCAAAAAAGTCTTGGGAGGGCAGCATCGCTAGCATTCTCGGAGCACTGATCGCCGCTGTCGTGTTTTCAAGATTTCTTGTCGTACCGCTTCCGCACTTACTCGCGATGGCTGCTGTTGGCAATATCGCCGGCCAAGCTGGCGACCTTCTTGAATCCGCGTACAAACGAAGCGCGGGAGTCAAAGACTCTGGCTCGCTCCTTCCCGGGCATGGCGGCGTGCTTGACAGGATCGATGCCCTGATTCTGGCAATCCCGGTTGTCTGGTACTATTGGATCTGGATTTACACACCCAACCGGTAGGCATTGTGGGACAGACATTCTAGTCTGTCTCTTGCCTCGTGCATGGAAGGATTGTGGCCTCGGAAGACAGACAGCAATGTCTGTCCTACCAGTTCTGTAATCGGAGAAGAGATTCGTCCTTGAAGCAGCTATCCATTTTAGGTTCAACGGGTTCGATTGGGCGGCAGTGTCTTTCCGTAGTTGAGGCGCTCCCTGAACGTTTTGCGATTGCCGCGCTCGCCGCAGGCGGCAACCTCGAAGAATTGACCGGCCAGATCGAACGGCATCGGCCGGAACTAGTTTCCGTGGGCGATGAAAAGAAGGCCGATGAATTAGCTTCCGCCCTTCGTGCCAAGGGAATCTCTCCGCTGCCCGCGATTCATCATGGACGCGAAGGAATGCTGGCCGTTGGAACCCACTCCAAAGCAGGCATTGTTGTTTCCGCTGCCGTTGGCGTCGTCGGACTGGAAGCCACCTACGAAGCGGTCAAGCTAGGAAAAACCGTCGCGCTTTCGAACAAGGAAGTTTTGGTCGCCGCGGGCGAATTGGTGATGGCCGCCGCAAAAAAAGCCGGTCGCGAATTGTTGCCTGTGGACAGCGAGCACAACGCCGTTCACCAATGTCTGCGCGGCGGAACCCACGGCGAAGTGCGGCGCCTGGTGCTGACGGCGAGCGGCGGACCTTTTCGCAAAACGCCGCTAGCCGACCTCGAGAACGTGTCTCCCGAGCAAGCGCTGGCGCATCCAAACTGGAAGATGGGCAACCGCATCACCATCGATTCCGCGACGATGATGAACAAGGGTTTTGAGGTCATCGAGGCGCGCTGGCTTTTCGGCGTGCGCCCCGACCAGATCGACGTCGTGATTCACCCCCAGTCCACCATTCATTCCATGGTCGAGTACGTGGACGGTTCGATTCTTGCGCAACTCGGGCCAACGGACATGCGAATGCCGATCCAATATGCGTTAACCTATCCAGAGAGAGTAGCGTCTAATCAAGTGGCCCTGGATTGGCGCAAACTGCGGCGGTTGGATTTCGCAAAAGTTTCCACCCGGCGTTTCCCCTGCCTTCGTCTGGCGCGCGAAGCAATGAAGAAGGGCGGGGCATTGCCTTGCGCGCTGAATGCCGCGGATGAAGTTGCCGTAGCAGCATTTCTTGAGCGGCGACTGCCTTTCCGCGGGATCGCGGAAGTCATCGAGAGCGTTCTGGCACGCACGCCGCGCACGCGATTCGAACAGATGGACGATGTGCTGGCCGCCGATGCCGAAGCCCGGCGCATGGCGAAAGAAGAAGTAAACCGGCTGGCAGCAACCGCAGTTGCGGCTTCCTGAGAGCCGGAAAAGGGGAAAGACGGAGACATGGGTTTTCTTTACACAATAGTTGGCATAGGCCTCGTGCTCGGGGTAATGGTCCTTATTCACGAGTGGGGACATTTCATCGTCGCGCGGATGTGTGGCGTGCGCGTCGACGTGTTTTCCATCGGTTTCGGTCCGCGTCTCTTTGGCTGGAAGAAAGGGCCGACGGACTATCGAGTGAGCGCCCTGCCGCTGGGCGGCTACGTTCGAATGGCCGGGCAAGATCTTTCCGAAGTCGATTCGGGAGATAAGCCGCCGACCGGCGCGCCTGACGAATTGATGAGCAAGCCCCGTTGGCAGCGGGCACTAATCTCATTCGCTGGTCCGGCCGTGAATCTGATCTTTCCGATATTTCTTCTCACTGGCCTATTTACGATGGTGGGCGTGCCTTATCCCTCCTATTTGAATGAAGCAGTGCACGTAACGGGACTGCCTCCGAATTCGGATTCCGCGCCAAGCCCGTTGAAACCGGGCGATACCGTACTTTCGATCAATGGGATAGCGACCCCGAACTGGGAGCAAGCGTTCCTCGCGCTCAAGCAGGTCGGCCCAGGCTCCACTGTCAAGATGGAAGTGGAGGATTCCGGAACGCGCCAAACGATCGAAGTGCCCATCAAGGATAAGGCCGACCCCAGCCATATCTTTGGGTATGTGCCGATTCGTCCCATCATCGACCAGGTCGCTCAGGGCGCTCCCGCCGACCGCGCCGGCTTGCAAGAAGGCGATGTGATCACGGCGGTAAACGGAAACCACATCGACTACTGGGAACAGTTCCAGCAGTTAACCCGGTCCTCGAATGGGCAGCCCATGACGCTGGACCTTTTGCGTAAAGGGGCGCCTGTTCATCTGGTCGTGACCCCCGAGAAAGGCGCAGCGGGAACCGGCGAAAACGTGTATCAGATTGGCATCGGTCCTCGCGATGAAACCGCGTACAAACACGTCTCGTTCAGCGAGAGCGTGAAGATTGCGGGAGCCGAGACCATCGACACCATCACGCAGACCGTGGACGTCGTTGGAAAGCTTTTCAGCGGGCGCGTTTCCATCAAGCAGCTGCAAGGGCCTGTCGGAATTTCCCACATGGCAGGGCAGGCTGTTCGCAAGGGGCCGCCTTATGTCGTTACCCTGATGGTGGTGATCAGCATCAACCTCGGTATCTTGAATCTCTTGCCGATTCCGATTCTCGACGGCGGAAACATTCTGCTGCTGGCGATTGAAGGAATCATGCGGCGCGACCTGAGCCTGAGCTTTAAAGAGCGCTTCGTGCAAGTCGGGCTGGTCTTCCTTTTGGTCATTTTCGCCATCGTTATGTACAATGACATTTTGCGGCGGATCGCAAGTCACTCTTAGCCCGAAGGGCGCCGCGAGTCAGGAGGGCGACTCATGTCTGTATCGCCGTCCCACCGGGTTTCGACGGGCGAGCGCCTAAATACCGCAGAGACAACGGGAAAGCTCCAGAAAGCTATCCGCGAACGCGGGATTCGGCTTACGCGGCAGAGGCGCGTCATCCTCGAGGTTATGGATGCTGCCGAGCAGCACCTGGATGTGGATCAGATTCTCGAACGCGCCCGGAGAATCGATTCCGGCGTCCATCTGGTCACTGTTTACCGGACGATCGAACTCCTTAAAAAACATGGACTTATCGACGAACTCGACCTGCTCCATTTGCGCGGCGACCGCCATTATTACGAGAGCCATGGTCCCCGCGACCACATTCACGTGGCCTGCCTCCGCTGCGGCAAGGTGCGCGAGTTCGAGAGCCGTCTCTACGAACAGTTGAAGCAGCAAATTGCGCGTGACTTCAAAATGAAGGTCACCGTTTCACGCACCGAAGTCGGCGGGTACTGCGAAGAGTGCCAGCAAAAGCTGTAGATATGAACCCACTCTCCGCGCAGCAACCCCGTAATCATCGGCCATCGCCTTCGGTCATCGCTGTCGCAGTGGTCCAATTCCTTGGGTCTCTGCCGTTTCTTTGCATATGTGGATATTACTTATGGGAGGACGTTTGGGTTTCACCCCATGACTTCGCGAGGTTCCCAATGAGAATTTTGATTTTTCTCGTGCTTCCATTTCTGTTCAGCCTTGTTGCTGTGGCATCATCCATTGGGCTCTTACGCCTCCGTGGATGGGCAAGAACAATGACGCTTTGTCTTGCGACTCTTCCCGTTGCTTCATGCGTTCTTGACTTAATTTTTGATCATCCGCCCGGCCAATGGGAGATCATCCCCGTTGCCAAGATATTATTTGCGATTTTGGCTCCGGTCAGCATCTGGTGGTGGGTTCTTTTCACCCGCCCTTCGGTTCGCTCTCAATTTCGCGTGGAATGATCCAACGTGGCTGTCTGTTGGAATCAGGCGTTAGCACAAGCTTGCGCCGTCCCTTCGCCCTCTCAGCGGCCATTGCGCTGAACATCCGCCTTAGAGGAAGTAGAGGAAGTAGAGGAGGTGGAGGAAGTAGAGGAGGTAGAGGAAGTAGAGGAAGTAGAGGAGGTAGAGGAAGTAGAGGAAGTAGAGGAGTGGGTGGTCATATCGGGCGCGTAAGACGCGTGTGCTTGGTCTGGCGCAATGTTTCGATGGATTTGGTGTCGACGAAAGAAAACGCAAACTCAAGACCCTGGGCGAGTTGGACGTGCTATGCCGGAAAAAGGGGAAGTGAAAATTCGCATCGATTCGATTTGAGAAGACAGAGGACTCAAAACCCGCACCCTTAAAACCGAAGGGTGCGGCACCCCGCCCAAGAAAAAATCAAAACCTCACTGCACAGATCCGCCCCTTATCTTTGCGCCACCCGCCGGAAGTAGAGGTAAAGGAGGTAAAGGAAGTAAAGGAAGTAAAGGAAGTAAAGGAAGTAAAGGAAGTAAAGGAAGTAAAGGAAGTAAAGGAAGTATGGGAGTCGGTAGTCGTTTGGGGCGCGACTAGACGCGTGTCCTAGGTCTGCCCCATGTTCCGATGGATTTGGTAATCGACTAGAGAGAACCCAAACCCAAGTCCCGCCCTCAAAACCCGAGGACGGGGCACCCTCCGCATAACTGAGAGTCCGGGCCACCCGTCCGAGTAGGCGAATCTGAGTCTGTAGGACAGATGAACCGAAGAGCGGCCCACGCTTTGAAAACCGAAAGCGTAGGCCACCCCAGAGTTAAGGCGCGGCCACCCGCGTCTGTCCAAAACTTCAACTTCTTATTTCGCCTGCGCCAGCCCCGCAACAACTGCGGCAACCTTATCGAGTGTCTCGATCCAGCCCTCGAGTTGCCCGCTGTTTTTCGCGCTCTCCATGGGTTCACTTCCAATGAGGGTGAGTTTCGTCTGGCCGTTTCCAAAATCCTCAAAAATAACCACGTCGTGCGCATCGTCGAGGACCTCATGTTCTGTTCCATACTCCTCAGGCTCAACCTTGTTTCCCTTCGAGTCGGAAAAGTACATGGAGTAAACGATCTTCTCGTGCAGAACAATCTCGTGGTATTCCCCGGCATTCCAGCCCTCCTGCCCATCCGGCGTTCTCATGCACCAGAGAAATTTTCCTCCTACGCGAAAATCGATCTCGCAAGCGGGGCAGCTAAAGCCTTTCGGCCCCCACCACTGCATCACATATTTCGGATCTGTCCACGCCTTCCAAACCAATGCGCGTGGGGCATCAAACACTCTAGTGACAACCATCCGCTCTGTCTCGTTAACCGTGTTTTTTGTCATTTCTGACCTCCTCTTTTTTCATTTGATTCACAACCACATCCAACTTGTCGAAACTCTCTTCCCAGAATCGGCGATAGCTAATGGCCCAGTCGCTGACTGTCTTTATCGCCTCTGGCCTAAGCGTGCACACGCTCTCTCTTCCACGCTTCGTCTTGATCACAATCCGCGCCCGCACCAGGTAGGCAATATGTTTTGAAATCATCTGCTGCGAGAGGGCAAACGGTTCCGTCAATCCATGCACGGAGGCAGGCCCATGGGAGAGTCGTTCGATCATCGCCCGGCGGGTTGGATCAGACAGAGCCGCAAATGTTGTATCTAACTTATCCACAACCATATGGTAGTGGATTATCCGTCGTTGTCAAGTGGGGATTTTTGGAGTTCCCGATTTCTGTTTCCTGATCTCTGAATCCTGACACCTGCGCTAGTTTAACTGCGGTGGGTGGCCCGTCCCTCGGTTTTTGAGGGCGGGTCTCTGGCTCAGCTGGCGGGTGGCAGCGCCTTTATTTCTGGGTCGCCTATCGTTTGCGCGCTTGTCTCATGCAAACGGTGCGTCACTCTTCTCCGGTTCTGTCTTATCTACTCACCACCCACTACTCACTATTCGCTACTCACTATTCACTATTCACTATTCACTATTCACTGGCTTCCCATGCTGATCGACTAGCGAGAACCCAAACCCAAGACCCGCCCTCAAAAACCGAGGACGGGGCACCCTCACAACTAAGAACCCGGACCACCCGTCCATGGAGCCTGCAATAGGCTGAGTTGTGATACACATCTCGGTACAGGACGTATGAGCCAATGGCCACACCGAGCCTAGAACTGGATCAAGCCACGGTCGTGTTAGCGAGGGACACTTTGGACGCAGCGAAGAAGGCGCTAAACGAAACGCTTCAACTTCAAAATGCCTTGAAAGGATCAGAACATGAAACAGCAGTGGCGCAAGTCGCTCAATTGGCAGATATAACGGCGTCTATTGCCCAGAATGCATTTACAAAGGCGAACGAAGCGACGGCGCAGAAACCGCAGGTGACATTGTCCTTCACATCGCCGCTCGTCGGGAGCGGCATTGGTGCCGACGCCAAGCCCAAATCCAATCCAAAGTTTGGAAAGATGTGGGCATTTTTAAGCGACGTAAACACATATCAGATCTTAATTGTGAGTACGGCTTGTTGTCTTGCAGCGTGGGGGTTCGTCAACGACTGGATGGTCGCTAACAACCACGTGGTCAGCACTCGTTACGCGTCACCTTCACTGTGTCTCGCTGTCATTGCGGTTGTGATGATTGATGTGTTCCTGATGTGCTTGTTTGCCGCCGTGGTGCATAGGTGCGAGAAAGACGACGAACAGTGGTGGCCGAAGATCCCAGGCCGGGGAGCGGCAGTGATCGTCCTCCTCACCACTTTTTGGGCACTCGTATTTGCATTCGCTCGCATCAACAAAGATAGCGGTGTGATCAGTGAGGATGGCAGCCAGCTGTATCACACGTTCTTAACGGTGGCAACGCTGGATCATGATCATTACGCATTCACCAAGCAGTGGTCGCACGTTATCTTGGGGACGGAGCTGCTCACCGTAATGCTGCTCATCGCGGTCTTTTTCCCATTGCTTATTGGGCGTCTAGTAATGTTCAAGGGCGAGATAGCTTCTCCCAGAGACACCCGCATCAGCATAAAAGCTCACCGCCCCATTGCATGGGCGATTCACGGGAGCGACGAACTGCAAACAGCGGAGGGTGATACGCTCTCTCTCATTGTGGATGAGATCGCCAGCGTGAAGGTCCAAGACAGATCATAGAATATGGGGACAGACGGGAAGTTTTCTCATGTTTCTCTTCGCACGAATCAAAAATTACAGGAAACGTTCGGTCTGTCCCCAAGTTTCCCAAGTTTCGAGTTCCCTTCGGTCCAAAATTTTTACGCAACGTCGTACTTCAATGCTGCAGCTGCGTTGGTGGCTTCGACCTCTGTTGAAAATGTGCGCTCCTCGCGGGTAAGATAATCCACGGGGTAATTGCCTTCGACAATGCGCAAAACGCCTCCGCCGAAACCATCAGCCTCGACAAGCACGACCTCATCATCGCCGTAGCTTAACTCTGCGCGAAACAAAATTCTTCCACGTTCACTAATCCCGAGACGCCGCCGCAAATCGTCCAACTGGGCCTGTAGGCGGGTCATCAACTGCCGATCTTTCTGGTTGAGAAATCTCTTGTTCATGGCTCACTCGATAGCACTAGAATATTCGCGGCGAAATTCATCCGAAACGATTCTTAACACCTTCTGACGGTCCTCTGGCTCCTCAAAGCCGGCTGCCATCTTTAGCAAATCACCTTTGCTGATAGATTGCACCTTCATGTCGATAAGATACTTTTTCACCTCTTTGCAAATGTCATCGATGATAAGGATAACATTTCCGTCCTGGAGACGTTCGCTATCGAAGTTCAGCTTAAGCTCAGCGTAGACTCGGTCTGCCTCTGACTCGGTTTGGATTCGTAATTTTTTTACTTGGTAGACCACACCAAAGTTGGTTGATAGATCCACGCCTTTGTCGTGAGCAGCCGTTCGCGTATCCCTATAGATTTTGCAGGCGAACCGCTCCAAGTGGACCTTAAGCACCGCAAAGCTAAAAATCTCGAAGTTCGCGGGAGTTTTGACGATTTGCTCCCGGATCAGTTCGAGGAACTGCAATGGGTTCTCGGCATAAGTGACCCGCGAAGCTGAATTGCTGAGGAGCGGCACGACACCCAGCCGCTCATCTATGTGCTTTTTGATCCTCGCCGGAATCCAATCGCAAAGAATAGAGGCGAAGGTAGTGTAGGGAGACAACAACTTATATTTGAGATGAGCGACGGATTCGAGCACGCTGTATCTGGACATCCGCGTACCGTAGGCGTCGTAGTATTTTGCCCCCAGATGGACGTCGTGGCCGAGATACACCTTAAGCTGTCGTACTGCCGCTTCGTACGCCTTTTTTATTTCAGTGTCGGTGTAAACTAACTGCCCAGCTTGGAGAAACACTCGCAGAAGGCCCAGAGTAACGACGGGCATGATGACTTTGGTCTGCGAATATTTCAGCATCCGATCTATTTCGGCCCGGCAGAAAGCCTCAGTCTCAGATCGTGTTGTTTTTCCATCTTTTCGCATGACCGTTATGTCGGAAGCGAGCTGCCCGTCTTTCTAGTCGAGCCGCCGCTGGGGTCTTACAGGTGGCCTCCTCCGCGGGCCGTACATCCCCATCTCGACGGAAAGAAAAATCTCATCGCAAGTTCTGGGCGGGTGGTCCGGGCTCCCTTGAATGGCACTTGCAAGCACTGCAAGAGGATACCACCTCTGGAAGTCCAGAAGGAGTAGAGTAGAGGGCGGGTGGCCCGGACTCCTTGCGGAGGGTGCCCCGTCCTCGGGTTTGAGGGCGGATCTTGGGTCTAGACTCTCTCTTTCGAAAACGAGAAATCCAGAGTTACCTCTGCTATCTCCTAGCAATTCAGCGGCTTACGCGGATTCTGTTTTCCGTCTGCGCATTTTCCTTGACAATTGACTGCTGTTGTAGTACACTTTTTCCTGTAGAAATTCGCGCCCCGACTCTGGTCGGGGCGTTTTCATTTTCAGGGCGCTCTGGCTCGCTTCCTCTCGGGGTTTCTCCTAAAATTCACAGGCTTAGGTCCTGCCTCGCTGGTTCCATTGTTTACGGACTCTTTTCCGTCACGCCCGGGCAAGCTGGGGCGCAATGTATTGCGCCCCTACAAGTGCGTCCCAGCACTTTTCTGCTTTCGACACGTACACGACCGGACTTAGAAGGGCCGCCTAAAGGTCGGCCCCTACACCCGCCACTACATCTCTCTTAGGACGCAACCATGCCAAACAAAAAACTCAACCCGAAAGTGCTGTGGGTGCTGTTTGAAGATGTTCTCGCGCCGGGTCTCGGACTGACCGTCAAGGAGCGCGCTGTTTACTCCTATCTGCTGCGCCATTCGCTCGTCATAGGCAAGCTCAGCCTACAGTTTGCGGTTTTGGCCCTGGCGCGCACTCTGGGGATCTCCGTCGGACTGGTGCGCCAGGCGGTGCGCCGCCTCGACGAGCTAGGGGCTTTGCGCGTGCGCAAACGAGACAAGACCGGCCATTTCGTGGAGATGCGGCTGCCCGAAAATGTCCTTGCGATGCGATCGCGTGGAAATGGCGCGTCCTCTGTCGGGCGGGCCGCCGGGGGCGCCGTCGAAGGGCATTCGGTGGCGAACATCGAAACCAGGGACTTCTGGAAAACCTGGGTGCTCCGCAAAGCCATTCACGATCGCGAGCGCGGCGCGTGCTTCTACTGCCTCCGGCGGACGCTCTCTAATGTGCGGTGCCTCGACCACGTTGTGCCACGCGTCCGCTACGGGCGCAATTCCTACCGGAACCTGGTGTCCTGCTGTATCGAATGCAACACAGGCAAATGCGACCGTTCCGCCGCGGACTTTCTGCGCATTCTCTACCGTAAAGGGCGGCTGACCGCCGCCGAACTGGACGGCCGACTGCTGGCTTTGAAAGACCTTGCGGCGGGGAAGCTCCGCCCCGCCGGCTTTTGACGCCGCTTAAACTCCAAGTTTCCTTCGTGTGGTGTGTTGTTGCGGAAAGCGCATTCGTCGAGGCAAGTCTACGATGACTTAGCAGACGGTTGGAGATCAAGCGTAATCATCAGAAACGGCGGGTGGAGCAGAATTTGCGCCCCGACTCTGCTCGGGGCGTTTTTATTTTCAGGGCGCTTAAGCTCCGAAGACGACGCGCGTGCCGGTGGAAGGCATGATTAGCTTTTCGGGCATCTCGCGCTGGATTGCCATTATGGTGCGGAAGCCGGTGCAGTGCATGGGAATCAAGTAGTCCGGGTTGATCTCCTTCATGGCTTCGACGGTTTTGGCGATGAGTTCATCAGGGTAGGGAGCCAAGTGCCACCCGCCGACCACGGCGTGCACCTTCTCGATCCCGGTGGACTTCTGGATCTGGCGGACGGAGTTGATGATGCCGGCGTGGCCGCAGGATGAGACCACGACGAGTCCCCGGTCTTTCACGTTGTAAGCGGTGGCGTGCTCGCCCCAGAAGATGTCTTTCACCAACTCGCCCGGCTTGGCTTCCATCTTGACTGTGCCGGGAGGGAAGTGAAAGGTGGCGTCGCAGGCGGAGCCGGGCGCGCCGGCTTCGAGGCGGGCTGCCGGAGGAGCCATCTCGAAATCCGTGATTCGCGCGATGTGGCCTGAGGTGAAGGCGTGGCCCGCCACTACGGTGGGCTCCTCCGCGATCACCACCTTCAACCCTCGCGCTTCGAGCTCATCCCGCTTGAGCTCACCGTAGTCGAGTTTATTGCCGTCGGGTTGCACCACCCAGCGATGGCAGAACGTATCGCGTCCTCCGGCATAAAGAGTAAGCCCCGGCTTGGCGTGTCCCTGGAGTACCTGTGCCAAGTCGGGCAGGCCACCGTAATGATCGTCGTGCCCATGGCTGATGATGAGGGCGTCGGCCCTGGCGGGATCTACCTTCAAGCCTTTGAAATTGTTTGTGAGCGTGCGGGGCGTGAGCGCGAAGTCCAGCAGGATCTGCTTTTCCTCTGCTCCTCGGAAGGACTCCAAGTGAAAGGCCAGCCCATGTTCCGACAACAACGAGACCTCTGAGCCGTAGGGATGAGGCAAAGTATTTCGAGTGATCGCCAGGTTGCCGATTTTCCCGCCCTTGGCGAAGATGTCGTAAATGTTGTCCACCAGGTTGGTGAGAACGAGGCGGTCCGTGGTAGGGATTTCCTTCGGGGCATCGAGGAAACTTCCGAAGCGGCCCGTGCCGCTGACCAGGAATGTTCCGCTTGCTACGGCTCCGAGCTTCAGGAATTCGCGCCGGTGCATGCTTCACCCCCGCAATCTGACCGGAGATTTCTTTTCTTGGCTTCGAAGACGGTAAACATTGTAACCCCAAAGGACTTGGAGTTAAATCCTGCTTCTCTCTTTCTGTTGTCCACGGACTCTTGCACTTTTCTACTTTTCGACTCCTAAACAACTCGGCTTAAGCGGTCGGCCTGAAGGCCGGCGCCTACACAGCCACGACCACTCTTCTCAGGACGCAACCATGCCAAACAAAAAAATCAACCCGAAGCTCCTCTGGATCCAGTTTGAAGATGTTCTCGTGCCGCGTCTCGGCCTAACCGTTTGGGACCGCGCCGTCTACTCCTATCTCCTGCGCCATTCTCTTGTCATCGGCAAGCGTCGCCTGCACTTCGCGGTGATGTCCGTGGCTCACGATCTGCGTGTCTCCAATGGCCCGGTGCGCCAAGCCGTACGCCGCCTCGACGAGCTGGGCGCTTTGCGCTTGCTGGAACGAAGCAAAACCGGCCATCTCGTCGAAATGCGCCTGCCCGAACACATCCGTGCGATTCGTGAATCCGATGGTCCGCCCGCCGCCTTGGCCGCCGCCCCAGGAACTGACAAAGATCGCCCCTCCTCCACACTCGAGGCCACCGATTTCATGAGCACCTGGCGCTCCGCAAGGCCATTCACGATCGCGATCGCGGCGCCTGATTTCACTGCCTTCGCCGCACTCCTGCCCACGTCCGCTGCCTTGACCATGTCGTCCCTCGCGCGCGCTTTGGACGCAATTCCTACCGCAACCTGGTGTCCTGCTGCATCGAATGCAATACCCCTAAAGGCGACACGCCCGCCCCGGATTTTCTGCGCATTCTTTACCGTAAAGGCCGGCTCACCGCCGCCGAACTGGACGGCCGGCTCCTCGCCTTGAAAGACCTCGCCGCCGGCAAGCTCCGCCCCGCGCTCCCATCCGTGTAAGGGCACGCCACGCCGTGCCCTCTCTTCTCTGAAGCACCGTAGGCGTGCCGTGGCCCCTCTCCTCTGAAGCGCCGTAGGCGTGCCGTGCCCTCTCTTCTCTGAAGCGCCGTAGGCACGCCGTGCCCTCTCTTCTCTAAAGCGCCGTAGGCGCGCCGTGCCGCTCCTCTCTAAAGCGCCGTAGGCGCGACATGCTTTAGCCCAGCGCGTAAGCGCTGGGTGCGTGATATACAAGACGCGGAGCGCCGGAGGTGCGGCACGTGTCTCATACCTACGCACAAAACGTAGTCCACGTCGTGTTCAGCACGAAGGCCCGCTGTAAATCCATGAACACCGGCTTTCGGCCCCAATTGTGGGCCTACGTTACGGGTATTTGTAGAAAGCTCGATATTTACGTTCACACCGTAGGCGGGATGGAAGATCACCTTCATCTCCTAATTCAGATCCCCCCAGTGTTGCCGTTGTCGAAGGTGGTTGCCACGATCAAGGCAAACTCCTCGCGATGGGCAAGTGAGGAAGGCCACAAGTTCTCATGGCAGCAGGGCTACGGAGCATTTAGCGTAAGCGCCTCTGTTATTCCTGCGGTTGAACGGTACATACGAAATCAGGAGCAGCATCACAAGAAAATGGATTTTAACGCGGAGTTTGTCGCGTTGTTGGAGAAACACGGAATCGAATTTGACCCGAAATACCTCTTCGGATAAGGAAGTCTTTGGTGTTTTTCTTCACCGCCAGAAGCGCGGCATGGTGTTTTTCTTCAGCGCGGAACGCGCGGCACGTGTCCCCGCTTTGGTGTTTTTCTTCAGCGCCGGAGGCGCGACATAATTTAGCCCAGCGCGTCAGCGCTGGGTTCAGAGATACATAAGACATGGAGCGCCAGAGGCGCGGCACGTGTTCCCGCAATGCGATTCCGAATATATTTTTGGGCTAGGTGCCGCGCCTCCGGTGCTCGCGATCTTTTTCACACTTTAACCCAGCCCTAGCGGGCTGGGCTAAAGTGTGGCGCGCCTCCGGCGCTTGTTTGTGGGAAGCACTTGCGCCCAATCGATGTTTTGAAGAGGATGTAACCATGAGCAGAGCTACCAGCTTGGCTAACCGTCCATGACCGGTTGCATCCAGGTCGGTCTAAACAAGAATTAGTCCGCAGAGGGGGACCTGATGAAGCGCACCTGGACGATCATAGGCGTACGCGACGTGCCGGGGAGCTTCAAATGGTACCAAACGCTGTTCGGTCAGCCGGCTATCCTTCCCGCGCATGATTACTTTGGGCAAATCCTCGATTCAGATGGAACTGTCTTGCTCTGCCTCCACGAGTGGGGCGCCCACGAGCATCCCTCATTGATCAGCCCAGATCACGGGACACCCGGAAACGGCCTCCTGTTGTTCTTCCGTGTCGATGATTTCGACCTGGCGCTCCAAAGGGCACGCTCTCTCGTCACTCGGCTCGAAGAGGGGCCACACGTGAATCCGAACACGCAAACCAAGGAGTTCTCGCTCCGAGATCCGGACGGATATTACGTTACGATCAGTGCGCTCTCTGCGGCCTAACGAGGCGCCGCAGCTGCCGAGCGCTGGCCGCGCCGTAGGCCACTGCCGCCCGGATGTCTTCCGTTGTGAGGTGCGGGTAGTCTTCCAGCAGTTGACCCTCGCTTGCACCCTCCGCGAGCTTGCGCAGGATTAGCTCCACCGTGACTCGGGTCCCCCGAATCACGGGCTTCCCCATCATAATCGCCGGGTTAATCTCGATTCGCTCGGTCGTCATTGCCATCCCATTTGCTCATCATAGCGCCCCGCCGGAGTCGAACAATCGTCACTTCCTCTAAACCGCAGGGGAAACTTCCCGTCTGTCCCCAGTTTCCCAAGCGTCAAAGACCGCATCCTTTGAAATGCCAAATGCCAAAGGGTGCGCCACCCGCCCGCCGTTGTAGTAATGGGTAAGTTTCTGGGACTATAATGCAGCTGGTAAGTCCTATGAGCTTTCTTTCATGGCTACATTTAACCGACCTGCATGTCGGCATGCGCAACCAAGATTTTCTGCTACCAAATTTCAAGGAATCCCTTTTTGAAGATCTACGTCGGCTGCACGACCGGGCAGGGCCATGGGACCTTGTTATTTTTTCCGGGGACGTCGCGCAAACCGGGGCTCGGCAAGAGCTCGACAAAGCGACTGAAGTCCTTGAGGAGCTTTGGGCGCACTTGAAGGCCCTAGGTTCAACTCCTCGCCTTATTGTTACACCTGGCAATCACGATCTCGTCAGACCGCCTGGGAGGGACCCGACGCTCCGCGCCATGCGTCACTGGCACGAAGATACAGCGGTACAGGAAGAGTTCTGGTCGTCGGCCGATAACCCATATCGCCGCCTCGTCTCTTCTGCATTTGAAAATTTTGTTTACTGGCATAATGCCCTTTCAATTCCAAAAGCAACGAGACTCTTCGCTGGACTCCTGCCTGGCGATTCATCTTTCGTGATCCAGAAAAATGGAATCCGACTGGGAATCGTGTCCTTGAACACCTCATTCCTCCAGCTGACAGAAGACCAATTTGAAAAGCGCTTGGACCTCGACGTCCGCCAACTACTTTCGGCCTGCGGAGGTGACCACGTAAAATGGGCGTCGGGATTTGAAGCCGTGCTGCTTGTGACACATCACCCGCGAGAGTGGCTGCATCCTGCTGCCCAAGCCCGCTTCGACTCGGATGTCCATCCCCCTGGTCGCTTCTTTGCCCACTTCTGCGGCCACTTGCACGAGGCCTCCACTCTAAACTTGAGTGTCGGTGGGTCGGGCCTAAGAAGACTACGACAGGGGCCTTCGCTATTTGGATTAGAGTACTGGGGCGACAAGCAAAAGCGCATTCACGGTTACTCCGCGGGCAGACTGAACCTAACGCCCGGCGAAATCACAGAAACGATATGGCCCCGCCTCGCCCACCTCGGATACGCCGGTCACCTCCGCCTGGTCGCCGACCCAGGCTATGACCTCAACCAAAATGGCGCAGCTGTTTGGTCCTATCCCCGAGTATCCGCCGCGGATGTTAAAGAAGGAACTCAGAGTACCGATGGTGCGGAGGGAACTCCGAGACATTTAGATTTAAGCCAAAGCGGGCCTATAGTTCTCCTACTAGAAGAGACTTCGGAACGGAACGCTCGAGCTGCTCTCGAACGGGTCCCCAGGATGAAGATCCAAATCGAGTCCCACCACCGACGGATCCGGAGGTTGGAGCAAGCAACATGCGAGCAGCACCTGGAGGCAGAGAGATGCGTGTGGGTCTTGTCAGACTGGGGCCTCGGGACGGAGTCATTTGTTGCTGCTGTCATAACTTCCCTCGCCGAAAGAAACGGAATCAGGGATCTAGACGTGTTCGAGATTCAATGCGACGACGTCTCGACCATCGAGAGTTTTCGGGGCCAAGTTCATAGACAACTGGGACTTCCTTTGCAGCAACTCCTAAGCCTCGCAACTTCTCTCCCACAGTGTGTTCTCGTTCTCGAAAACGTCACAAGCGACCTCTTGTCCGACAAAATGCCCGATAGCGCCACCACTCTTGAGGACTTGATCCAGTCAATATTGGACTACTGTCCACAATCGCGAATCATTCTCACGACGAGGTCGATTCCTACGAGTCGGTTCGCACAGATCGCGCTCAAAGCGCTTGACCTACCAGATGTTAGAACCTATGTTCTCCACCACCGACGAGGCGGGGAAAAGCTTGCCGGCGCTGATGCGGTTGACACCCTCTACAGACGCTCCGCTGGCCTTCCTCTTCACCTCGATCGACTCATCGAATCCCTCAGATACGTCAATTTGAGCGAACTTGGAGATGCAGAGTTTGAGGATTCTCTGGAATCCAGGGTTGTCGAAGCAGTTCCGAGAGCGCTTGAGCGAGCTGTTACCCAGCTCGCACAATCTCAGAACCGATATTCCAGGCGAAGCTTCAACCTTCTGAAAGTACTTACTGTGCTCAGCGACGGAGAAAGCCTTCAAAAGCTAAAGTATTTCGACCGTTCAGAGCCATTTTTCCCAGCAAATGCGAGTGAATTGGAAGGTCTACAACTGGTTCAGTTACTTCCGTTAGCCGACGCAAATCCCACATCGACCCAAGACGATCTGGTAGCCCTAAGGAACGGCACAGAATTGCTGCTCGTCGCGCCTCGCCAAGTCAGAGACTACGTCAGACCTTTGATTCACCCAAGCGAATACACCGAAATCGTAAAGAGGGCGGCAGACCTGGTGTTCGGCGCAGAATGGCGTCAGGGAAGGCTAAAAAGTACGTATTTAAGGACACCTGGCGTCGGTCAGCGGAATGAGAGAATCATTCTGAAACACTTATTGTCGGAGCCAAAGGCCCCTAAGGACTCAAGCGCAGTTCAGAGGGCGGGCCAATTGGCGGCAAGCGTCTGCGAGGGCTTGAACCGAAATGATCGTTTTAGAGAAGCCACCGTTATTGCAGAGGCGGTCTTGCCTTTCTTGCAAGACTCTTCTTCGATGCAAAGCAACATCGACATCGCCTGCGCACAAGCGAAAGCTTTGAGGATGCTCACTCGTCGCCACGAAGCCATCGACATTATTCAACGTACGTTTCGCGAATACGACAACAACCTGTCAAAAGACACAAAGGCAAGTTTGTACTTAAATCTGGCGCTAGCGCAACAGACCGACGGCAATTCCGACGAGGCAGTCGAGGCCGCCAGACAGGTGTACCAGTTTGTTCGGCCATCATCATCCACCCATCTGCAAGTAGAGGCGCTGATAGCCAAGGAAACTCTGAGCGGCCAGGAACTGACCGCCACATGGACGAGACTAGAGAGAGACGCCCGGGCCAACAATTATGTGGTCACCGCAAACAACATCGCACTTGACTTGGCCAAGACCGCCAACGCCGCCGACGCCCTGCGCTATCTAGAGCGAGTCATCAAGTCGTCGGGAGACACTTATAATCACGTTCGTGCTGTCGTTGCGAAGGCAAAATCACAACTCGCGAAACAGGGACCTGTGACCGTATCAGCTCAGGACAGGGAGTCGCTGGTAAAAGCTTACTCATATCTACACGGTCAGAGAATGGCATCATTGTTTAATACCTGCCACGAAGCGCTGTGGCTGCTACTACAATCGGAGGGACGTCTAAATGCCGTGTTGCGGCTGTTCAGGCACAGTTCCTTTCTATGGCGGATCTATGGCGAGCTGACAAACGAAAAGAAGTACGTCGAGGAATTGACGAAAGTCAACCTTAACGCACTCGGGCGGAGCGGCGGCGTTGCCAGCGTGGACATAGTCTACTTTGAAGGACGACGGCTGGAAGCCTCAGAAGCAGCAGCGGGTTAGGGTGCCAGGCGTTCCAAGGACCGATATACGAATTCCCGAGGTGTCTTCTGTCTTAGTTACCGGCTTTGATTTTCCGAAAGGATGGCTTTTCGGCCGAAGTAGCTGATCAGGTACAGGGACACTCCGAGCGATATGACATCCTTGAAAAGGAACAGGCCCAAATTGCTCATGAACCTCATATAGTGGATTCCAGGAACGGAAATAATCGCGCCGGGGGTAGTTATCAGCATTGAGAAAGTTGTAAAGAACATGAGTGTTGTGATGAGCCCGCCTACGATGCCGGCTTTAGGCCTCATATAGCCTGCGATAATCAAAATCGCTGCAGCCCACTCGGTAAGGCCGATGATATCGGAGCCGATATAAGGGCCGAATACTTTAAAGTGCCACCAGATCAGCGGGCTGTTAGAAACCAAAGGAACTATCCCTTCGGCTCCGGGAGCAGTCATCTTAAAAGACCCGGCCCAGAAAAGCATAACAACCATGCCGATACTGCTGATCAGAAAAGGGATATTACGATCGTTTATCCATGCAGCCAATTTGGTTAAATAGCTTTTGGCGTCTTTTGAGAGGTCTTGTCTCTCCGCGTTAACTGCTTGCCCTGATAGAACCAGACTCATAATCACCTTCCTTACTATAGTTCTAGTGTTCTGTATCGGTGATTACCGATAGGCCCCTTTCCCTACGCGAGCGGTACCCATCACTGTCGAGCAGAAAGCGATACCCCGCTCCTAGCGCATGAGATGAGTCAATCGACAAAAGGGCGACAAAAGGTTTCAAATTTCCATGGCCGTACTGGCAGGTGGGCCATCCTTTCGGCGGGTGGCGGCGCCTTTATTCCTGGGTGGGTGGCACACCCTTTGGGTTTCGGTTTTACAAAGGGTGCGGGTTTTCTTCCTTAGTCGCCGGATCCGATCAGCGCGCGCCGCGCAAACTGCCCTTCGCCGCATGAATCAAGCCCCGCAAGGCTTGATTGACCGATTGCTCATCCGGAAAGTGCTTCGCAACGTCCGGCGAAAGCAGCACGAGATTGGTTCCCGCTCGAAAGCGCTCCACATATTTGCCGCGGACCCCACCATTCAATTTAGACAGGTCATACTCTCGCCGCAGTTCGTCCCGCCGAACTCGTTTCTCAGCTTTTTTCTTCATATTGTTCTCGCTCGCGCGCCGTCGTCTTTCACGCGCTGATAATCCTGATGTTTTCGTCGCGATCCGCGTGCGCGACCATCAACACCCGGCCCGCGCTCGGCATTCCCACCGTGATGAAGCGTCGCTCTGCCATCGAATGGTCCGGGTCAGGATACGTCTCCGCTAGTGAATCACCAAATACGGTCGCCGCTTCCAGGAATGAAATCCGGTGCTTCTGGCGATTCCGTCGAGCTTTGCCCGGATCCCATTCAAAATTCACATTTCCAGTTTACAGCGCCCTCGCCCACGGGAGCAATCACCCGTCCTCGGCTTTTGAGGGTGCGCGGCAGCGCCTTTATTCCTGGGTGGCCTACCGTTTGCGCCCTTGTTTCATGCAAACGGTGGGTCACTCCTCTCCGGTTCTGTCCTATCTACTCACTACCCACTATTCACTACTCACTCGCGCGTTCAGCAGGGAACGGACGGCTCGAAGACGCGTGAAGAACTTGTCGGCGGTGGCGATGTCTTTTGCGATTTGGGCGCGCAATTCTTCCGGACCGCTGAATTTTTTTTCTTCGCGGAGACGCTTCCAGAAGTGGACCTCGATGCGGCCGGGCGTTATTTCGTCGAGAGGCTCGAGGACATGGGTCTCGACGCTGAGGGTTGAGCCGTTGAACGTTGGGCGCACGCCGATGTTAGTTACCGAACGGCGGCTGCGCGATTCGCCCTCGATTAGCGTGCGCGTTACGTAGACACCGCGCGCGGGGAGCAGTTCTTGCTCCGGAGCGAGATTCAAGGTCGGAAAGAGGAAGCGGCGGCCAGTGCCGGTTCCTGAGACGACCTTTCCGCTGAGCACGAAGGGGCGGCCGAGCAGGCGCCCGGCGTGAGCCACATCGCCTTCAGCGATTTCGCGCCGGATGATGGTGCTGGAGACAACTTCGCGCTTGTAAATGACCGGCGGCAGGATGACGACGTCGAAGCCGCGTTCGGCGCCAAGCAGGAGAAGAAGACGGGCGTTGCCGGCTTGCTTGTGGCCGAAGCGAAAATTTTCGCCGACAAAGACGGCGCGCACTTGAAGGTCGCGGACGAGAATTTGGTCTACAAATTCCTGCGGTGAAAGCCTTGCGAGGTCGTGAGTGAAGGGTAGAACGACAGCCGCGTCCATGGCGAGTTTCGCAAAACAGCTCAGACGTTGCTCCGTGGTGGAAATGCGCAGAGGGGCGGATTCCGGGCGGAGAACTTTTTGTGGAGTTGGATCGAAGGTCAAGATCGTGGAGACGGCGCCCACCTCGCGAGCGCGAGCAACGGCCGCGCGCAGAATGGCCTGGTGGCCCAGGTGGATGCCGTCAAAGTTGCCGATGGCGAGCGTGCTGCCGCAGCGCGAGGCGGAATGACGCGCGGCCCAAGCTTGGGAAGTTGAAAACACCTCGAGCGGCGCGGGCGGTGCAGCGGCTGGTCTTGAGATTTCGTGAGACGCCGCGGATTCGTCCACCTGCACTTCCATTTCGAGGCCGTCATAGGCGAGTTGAACATTCGAATAGCCAAGGTTGCGAAGGCGTTCGTTGGTTTCCGCGTGCGGCAAATCGTGGGCGATGTGCGTGAACCAGGCGCGGCGGGGGTTCAGCTTTTTGATGAGCGCCAGCGCTTGATCCACGGTTTGATGCATGGGGTGCGGGATGTCGCGCAGCGCGTCCATGATCAGTTCATCGAGATCATGCAATAGCGCGAGCGAGGAATCGGGGATGGAGCTGAAGTCCGTGAGGTAAGCGGCGCGGCCAAAGCGGAAGCCCAGCACTTGCATGTCGCCGTGCAGCAGCGGAATAGGAGTAATCGTGATGCCGAGCAGTTCGAATGGTTCCTTAGCTTCAAGAAGGGTGACGCTGGGAATCGAGCTGAGCTTGGGCTTACCGTCGAATATGTAGGCAAAAGCGCGGCGGATGATTCGGAAAGTCTCCGCGTTCGAATAAACCGGCAGCGCGGCCTGCTGCCGAAGATTGTACGGCCGAATATCGTCGAATCCCATAATGTGATCGGCGTGACCGTGGGTAAGGAGGAGGGCGTCCAAGCGCTCGATGCGGGCGCGCAGGCCTTGCTGGCGAAAGTCGGGGGTGGTGTCAATGACTACGCTCTGTCCGTTGCGAGAGAGAAGCAGGGAAGGGCGCAGCCTGTTGTCATGCGGGTCTTGCGAAGTGCAGACGCGACAGTGGCATGCGAGCGTGGGGACGCCCATGGACGTGCCGGAGCCGAGGACGGTGATTTTTAGCGGAGCCTGGGACATGCCGAGAATGCTGAAACTCTTGTGAACGCGGGCCGAATTCGCTGACGCAAAACTCGTTAGGGGCGCCCCTTGGCTTTTGCCTGCGTGGCAGCTTGTGCCGCAACTGCCTGATTGACCTCTAGATAGGTCATCTTTAATTTGCCAAGAAGATCGAGCAACAGGGTGTCTTCCTCCGGCGCCAGATTTCCTTTGGTCTTTTCATGGAGGGAGTCCAGCATGTCGATCAATTCGTGGGCGGCTTCGGGATCGATTACAGGCTGCCCGGTACGCGGGTCGGCGTAGGCTCCCAAGACCATGGCGGCATTGCTGCCAAGCATTCGAACGAGATTCTCGAATGGCAGGGAGCGCTTGGGTACCTCGATGGGAGGCGGAAGCGTAATTGGTTTGGGGGCTTCGGCCACGGGGTGCAAACGCTCTTCGCGCTTGGCTTCGCGTTCTTTCTCTTCCAGGGCCTCTTTGCGAACTTCGCCATCGGCGGTAAAGGGGCGGCGGTCGATAACGCGAAACGACTCTTCTTTCTTGTGATCGGTCAAAGGGACAATCCTCGTCAGTTATTCTCTGTATGAGTTTAGCACGGGTCGGAGAAATCGGGTGTGGTGTGGACGGCAGTGGTGGGGCAGCTTCCGATTTCGGCGTTAATCGTGCGAGTGCCGTGACTGTTCCCCCTGGCATTCCACAGCTGACGTGACGCCTGACCTCAGGCACCTGCTTTATGATGTTTCTGCTCGCTTGCGCCTTGCCCTATTGCGATGGCCAGCGGCACCTCGGCAAGAATCTCCGTCCCCCGCATGAGTCCCGACTTTACGGAGAGCCTTCCCCCGACAAGCCGAAGCCGCTCGCGCATTCCTACCAAACCGATTCCTGCGGCCGGGTTAGTAAGCTCAGGTTCAAAACCCCTGCCCGCATCCGTGATACGAAGACTGATACCATTCGCGTTCGTGCCGAGTTCAACCTGCGCGCTTTTGGCCTGACTGTGTTTAACCACATTGCCGAGCGCCTCCTGGGTGACTCGAAATAGACACAGTTCCAAATCCTTCGTGAGTTTGGGAGGGAATCCACACTCGGTGAAATGAATTTCAATCTTGTACATCTCGCTCATTTCTTTACAAAGGCCATTGAGAGCCGACACAAGACCCACAAGCTTCAGCTTGCTGGAATGAAGTTGATGAGAGAGAGAATGAAGGTCCGAGGTCAGTTCCTTGGTCCCTTCCAACATTTCCAGAAGCTTAATTCGTTCCTGTACCTCTGACTCAGGCACCTTCTCCCATAACTGTTCGAGCCCAATACTTAGAAGAGCCAAGCGTTGGCTGAAATCGTCGTGAAGCTCCCTAGCGATGCGGGCGCGTTCTTCCTCCTGGGCGCGGATCAGCCGCCCGCTCAAGTTTTGAAGGGATTCTTCTGACGACTTCCGCTCCGTAATGTCGACGCACGAACCAATATAGCCGCAGAAGGTGCCATCGGTTTCAAACCTAGGCACGCCATAGTCAACAATCCACCGGTATTCTCCGTCAAAGCGGCGCAGGCGGTACTCCAACTCAAAATCCATTCGTGCATCAAAGGCTCCCGAGTAAATCCCGAGACAATATTCCAGGTCGTCCGGATGCACCCCCGCGGCCCATCCTTCCCCCAATTGCTCTTCCATAGTCCTGCCGGTAAAGTCCAGCCAACCCTTGCTGAAAAAACTACACAGCTTGTCCGTTCCCGACATCCAGATCAGCGCAGGAGCGGTATCTGCCACCAACCGGAAGCGCTGTTCGCTCTCGCGCAGTACAGCTTCTGACCTCTTCAGTTCCGTATTGCTGGAGAGCAACGCTTGCACGGTGTGTTTTCGCTTCAATGCGTTCCAGAATACCTCCCCCAGGATTCTGGCCTGGTTCAACAAATCCTCAGTCCAGCTCACGCGGCGCTTCGCACTGATAAACGATATGGCACCATTAACTTCACCGCCCACCTTCAGGGGAACTGACGCTGCCGACAAGATTCCCATTTCCCGGAAGTATTTCCGCTCGGGGAGTGCTTCCTCGGGTAGGTCATTCAGGCCCGAAGCGAGGACTACCTCGCCGCGCAGGAGGCAGGCTCTCCACCAGGGCAAATCGGCTACCCTTACGAGAGCGGGAGCAGGAGAGATTCCTCCGCCTGTCCACGAAAAAGCGGCCGTCATTTCTGTCCTATCTGGAGAGAACTCGAAGAGTGTAACCCGGTCCATTTTCAGGAACTCTGCGACCCGACCGAGACCGTTCTCTATATTTGAGTCGACCTGGTCCTCCGGCAGGCTGATAAACTTCGCGGAAAGCTCGGAAAGCACTCTCTCGAAGGTCAGTCGCTCGACCAGAGAGGCCTCGACTCTCCTCTTTCTCGCACGTTGCCAAAGCAGACCCAAAATAAGGAGCGCCTGTGTCAGACAGATTGCGGTGACTCCGGCGATATACCACTTGTATGTTTCCCAGACGGTTGGCTGCCGGTTCAGCACGATACTGCCCGGTGGTAGCGCACTCTCTTTAAGCCCCCAGCGCTTCATCGCTCGCCAATCGAACATGTAAGCGTTGGCGCCTTTTACCGTGGCAATATCCTGGGGCCGCTCCCCTTTGAGAATCCTGATGGCCATTCCAGAAACGACCTGGCCCTGGGCAGCGAAGCTAGCTACGTATCCCCCCACTGCCCCCTGATCAACCAGCGTGTCGGCAATTACAAAGACAGGCGCGTTTGCGGCTTTCGTAACCATAGGCAGCGCCTGAGTCGCACTCAGAAAATGCCCTGCCGCGTCTTGCTGGATATTCGCGTATAAGATGATCGAGTGTTGTGGCAGGTGCTGCAGTCGTTCGAGAAGCACAGGCATTGCGACGTCTGTGAGATAGGCGAAGTCTAGCTTGCCTTCATAAGAATGCAGACTCCGCCGGATGAAGCTCACGAGTTCTCGGTCGGATTCCGTTGCTCCGCCAACCACTACCACGTGCTTAGTACCGGGCTGCAGCCGAAGCGCCACCTCAAGGGTTTGGGCGGGCTCAAGCCTCGTCCAAACGCCGGTAAACTGAGAATCGATTTTCGGAGTATCAACCTGCTCTTCACGGGCACAGCAGAAAACGATCGGAGTGTCGGGGAAAAATGTCGTATGCGAGTCGACCATAAACTGAATCGGCGCAGCTGCGAGGGCGACAATCACATCTGGCCGACGGTCGCGATACTTGTGAAGGTACCATGTCCGAATTTCCTGCTGTGAAGCCTCGTCTGGAAACAGGTTCGTATCCATGTACTCGGTATAGAACTCAATCTGGTAAGGCGATTCTTCCAGCTGGGCACGGATCTGCCGATCGATGAGAGAGATAGTGGGCGAGGAGGGACCCATTGCATATAGAAGGAGGACACGGCGGACTTCTTTAACCTGCGCCGTTGCGCCAAGCGGTAAAGCTGATAGAAGAGCCAGGGAAATCAGCATTCGCACGCAGGCAGTAAAGGCACGCCAAAATGTCGACGGTCTTATTCTGTTGGCCCGAACAGTCATTACTCTCACCCGCCCACCGTTAAGTAAGCGCACCAAAGAACCACGTCAAGAGCGGCCTACGTATGCTCTGCATCAGTATCTAGAGCAGGCTCCTGCGCCCGTTCTTTGGAAACGAGTATACGCCTGAACAAGGGTGCCACCTGCTATCAACGACTCTTAAGAGCTGAACTTTATAGCGAGTTGGCCGATCCGTGCGTTATTCCTAAGTCCCGATAAGTCCCAACTGGGTCTTCGACGCGTCACTGCTGCCAGAAACGCTGTGCGTGTGAACTCTCAAACATGGACATTAACAGGCCTGCTGCCATTTCCAGATAGCGTTCAGCCAAATGAGGCGAAAGGCGCAACCTAACTCGCGATTGGTCGCGTCACCGGACATCTGGCCTGAGACGATTCCGATTGCTCGGTAGTGCGCTTGTCAAAGTTTGTGAGGCACCGTAGAGTGGAACGTTTGTTGAATCACCCATTTGTTTAAAATAACGATGACACCCAAACAGAAAAAGGCTCGAAAAACTAGGAAGCCTGCCGGTGCAGTGCGTCGGAAGGCTAAGAAAGCGGCTGAGTTGAGCGCCGGGGAGTGGTTCGAGAAGCTGGCGGCGGTGCAGGCGCGGTTGCGGGCTCCGGATGGTTGTCCGTGGGACCGGGAGCAGACGCATGCGTCTTTAAGAACTTATTTGATCGAAGAGGCTTACGAGGTTTTAGAGGCCCTTGAGAGCGGGGATGATGCCAAGTTCGCGGAAGAGATGGGGGACTTGCTGCTGCAGATCGTGTTTCATTCGGAGATCGCGAAGGAAGAGGGGCGGTTTAGCGTTTCCGATGTAATTCGCGAAGTACACGACAAGATGGTGCGGCGGCATCCGCACGTTTTTGGAGAGAAGCGCGCGAAGAATACGGCAGAGGTTTTGAAGAAGTGGGAACAGATCAAGAAAGAGGAGCGCGCGGCGGCTGGGAAGAAGAATGGGGATGGTTCGAAGCAAGAAGAGAAGGCGGCATCGCTTTTGGACGGCGTGTCGCGCGCTTTGCCGGCGGCGCTGGAAGGATTTCAACTGACGCGGCGCGCGGCGCGAATTGGGTTTGATTGGGACAGCGTGGAAGGCGTCTTCGACAAAATGAATGAAGAAGCCGCGGAGCTTCGTCACGCGTTGAGCGCGAAGGATGCGAACAAGACGGAAGAGGAGATGGGAGATTTGCTGTTTGCGGCGGTAAATTTGGCGCGTTTTCTACATGTCGATCCCGAAATCGCGCTGAAGAAGGCTAATGTGAAGTTTTCCACGCGATTCCGGCAGATGGAGGGGCTGGCTGCGAAGAGCGGAAAAGCGCTGGCGGATGTTCCGCGCGAAAAGATGGAAGAGTTTTGGGAAACGGCGAAACGTTCTGAAAAAGATGATTCGCAAAAATCGGCGGAGGCTCGCAAAGGGCGATGAGCGAGGGGATCGTCGTTCGAAAATGCGTTGGCATCGAGGAGTTTCAGCGATGCGTAGACTTGCAGAGAGAAATCTGGGGCGAGAAAGACCTTGAAGTGGAGCCTGCGACGCTGTTTGTGGTGGCCAAGGAGACCGGCGGACAGGTTCTGGGGGCGTTCGACGGGGAACGACTGGTCGGATACACGCTGGCTGTCGTTGGATATGTGGACGGGATAGTGTTTCTGCATTCGCACATGACGGGTGTGCATGGGGATTATCGCGACCGGGGAGTCGGGCGGGCGCTGAAACTTTTTCAGCGCGAGGAGGCGCTGGGGCGGGGAATTCGACTCGTCGTGTGGACGTTTGATCCGCTGGAAACGCGCAACGCGCATTTCAATTTGAACCGGCTTGGCGCAATTGCACGCAAATATATACCGAATCTCTACGGACTGACTACGAGTCCTTTGCACTTGGGGCTTCCTACCGACCGGCTGTGGGCGGAGTGGCAGCTGGATTCGGCGAGGGTGGCGGCAGCGGTGTCGGATTTGGCGGGGGAGCTGGACACCGTTTCGTCTGCGGCGAGGATCGAGTTGCCGGCGGAACTCGATCGGTGGAAGAAAAACGATCCTGGCGAAGTGGCAAAAGTGCAGGCGAGGATTCGTGAAGAGTTTACGGGGTGGTTCGCGCGCGGGTATGCGGCGGTGGGTGTGAGGAAGTCTTCGAAGGGCGCGGCTTATTTGCTGGCTCCTTGGAGCGATTTTTAGTTCGGGCTCGAGGGAGGGGCAAGCCCCTCCCCTACAACTCTTACTCGTGAAAGTTCCAGCACGGAAGAATCATGCGGCTTCGGGGTTTTGCGCGAGGACACTTTGCTCGCGGCCGCAGAAAGTAAAAAGGGAAGATGCGCATACGGGAAGTGACATTACGGGAGTTGCGAATGAAGCTGGTGGCTCCCTTCGAAACGAGTGTCGAGCGGACCGACGAGCGGCGCATTATCCTGACGGAAATTGTGACGGACGGCGCGATTGGTTGGGGCGAATGCGTGGCGGGCGAGAAACCTTCCTATAGCCCGGAAACGACGGATACGGCGTGGATTGTGATGCGCGATTTTCTTTGGCCGATGATGAAAGGGCAAGAAATCAGGGCTGCGGCTGACGTTTGGGACCTGCTGCAGCCTGTGCGCGGCCACAACATGGCCAAAGCTGCACTGGAAACGGCGATTTGGGACGCGGAAGCCAAGCAGAAAGGTGTGGCGCTGGCGAAACTGATCGGCGGAACGCGTGAAGAAATCTCGAGCGGCGTTTCGATTGGGATTAAGGATTCGCTGGATGAATTGGCGGCGGCCGTCAGGAAAGAGCTTGCTGCCGGTTATCAGCGCATCAAAATAAAGATTAAGCCGGGGAAAGAGTTGCCGCAGGTCAAGCGGCTACGCGAGGAGTTTCCGGCGCTAAAATTGATGGTGGACGCCAACTCCGCTTACCAGATGGAGGATTGGCCGCTGTTGAAACAGCTCGAAAGCTTCTATTTGATGATGATTGAGCAGCCGCTTGGCTGGGACGATTTGTACGGACACGTGGAACTGCAGAAAAAGCTCGATACACCTATTTGCCTGGATGAGTGCATACATACGGAAGAGCAGGCGCGGGCGGCGATTCTTCTCGGAGCGTGCAAGATCATCAACATCAAGATGGGGCGCGTTGGGGGTTATACGGTCGCGCGACGGGTCCATGACCTGTGCCAGCAGAATGGCATGCCGGTGTGGTGCGGCGGAATGCTGGAGTCAGGCATCGGGCGGACGCACAACATTGCGCTTTCGACGCTGCCTAACTTCACGCTGCCGGGCGACGTCGCCGCCAGCAGGCGATACTGGGACGAGGACATCATCGAGCCGGAAGTGACCGTCTCGGCGCAGGGGACGATTCGCGTGCCAACGGGACCGGGCATCGGGTTCGAGCCGCGTCGCGAGCGGATCGAAAAGCTTACCGTGCGGAAAGAACGGCTGGTCTGAAGGCGCGTAGGGGATTGCTCGAGGAATTGCGAGCTATGAGCGGGTCGGGTAGTGGGTCAGTTTCCGGTAACCGCTGCCGGTTACCAGGACTCGACGGACTTTAAAGTCCAACTCATTGAAAGCTCATCGAGATATGCAGGTAATAGGGAGACAACGGTGGGTGCGGAAATTCCTCTTTTTGCAACGTCTGCCGCGCACAGGCATATATGTTGGTTTCATGATCTACATAGAGGCGCAGAGCACGACCATCTTTTCCGATTGCCGCAACGAATGAGAACGGCGAAGTGTCGGGGTGTTTAGTCGACGCTAGACAAGACTGAAACACAGGCGAGTACTTCTTCTGGTAGTACGGCATCAGGTCAAGATGAATATATGCCTGTGTGGCGCGTTCCTTTTCTTGTGCATCTCCTAGAGCGGCAGCTTGTTTGAATGAGGTAGCGAGGTCGTCCGCTCTGCCTGCCGTCGTTAGCAGAGAAATAAGAACGATTGCGCAAAGTATCTTCACTGGATGCGGCTCCTTGCTACGCTTAGCCAAGGTAACATTTTAGGTTTCTGCCGATAACTGTCCTGCGGTTCAGTTGAATTCTCTTAGTCAACCCCTGGTTAGTCGGGCTACCGGACAACAGGATTCGCTGACCCCAACTTGGCCTATACTCTGTGTTAGCGAAAACATGCGAGCGGCGCTTTTGACACTCCTCGTCTTACTGGGCTACGTGGCCGTCTCGGGTGTTGCATTCTTACTGGTTGCCACAATATTCACAAAGCGCTTTTTGAGGTTTTGGCGACCCTGTTTCTATTTGTGCTTGCTTGCCCTCCTGGCGTTGCTCTTACTCATTCCGATATCTGGTCCTAGAAGCGACGATTTCGGGAACAACAGCACAATGTTTTGGCCGCTCGTCCTTGCCTGTCTAGGCCTGCCCTTTGCGGCTTTCAAGGAATTCCAGCGATACATTGTGCTATCCGCTGTAATTTTAGGTTTGGCGGCATTTTTTCTTTCCTACTGGTGGCGCTGGTGAGCGGTTGGTTTTGCTCTGTCCCAACTCCTGGTTAGTCGCGTAACCGGAAACTGACCCACTACCGCGGGTCGGCTCGCGTTGACCTGCCTGGTGGGGCGTGTTAGGTTGCCGAGACTTGCGCGCGTGAGTCGCGCAGGCCGGTTCGAACTTCAGAACATAGAGAAGCAAACTTCTTCGTATGACAATGAAACCGACGAATCCGGCTGGCAAAATGCCAATGCGATGGGGCGGCGAAAAGGCTCGGATCGCTGTCATTCCCGGGGACGGGATCGGCAAGGAAGTGACGCCGGAGGCGGTCAAGGTGTTGCGGGCGGTGACGTCGCCAGCAAAGCGGCCACTAGAGTTTGTGGAATTTGATTGGGGAGCGGACAGGTTCTTAAAGGATGGCGTGACATTGCCCCCCGGGGCCGTTGAGATGCTGCGGGACGAGTTCGACGCCATACTTTTTGGGGCTTTGGGAGACCCGCGCGTTCCTTCCAACCAGCACGCCGCTGACATTCTGCTCGGTTTGCGTTTCAAGCTGGACCTTTATGTGAATGCGCGGCCGGTCGAATTGCTCCATGACCGGTTGACCCCGCTGCGTGACCGCACCGAGAAAGACATTCGGTTTATGGTCTTCCGCGAGAACACGGAAGGGCTGTATGTGGGCGTGGGAGGGTTCTTCAAGAAGGGGACTGTGGACGAGATTGCGGTGCAGGAGGACGTCAACTCGCGCAAGGGCGTTGAGCGGATTATTCGGTATGCGTATGACTACGCCCGGAGCAATGGGTTGAAGCGCGTGTGCATGAGCGACAAGTCGAATGCCATGACGTTTGCGCATGACCTGTGGCAGCGGGTGTTCAAGGAAGTGCGGCAGGAGTATCCCGAGATTGAGTCGCGGCACCTGTATATTGACACGCTGGCCATGGAGATGGTGCGAGACCCGGCGCAGTTTGACGTGATTGTGACGTGCAACCTGTTTGGAGATATAGTCAGCGACCTGGGAGCGCAGATCGCTGGCGGGCTGGGACTGGCGCCTTCCGGGAACATTCATCCAGGAAAGACTTCACTGTTCGAGCCGGTGCACGGCTCCGCGCCGAACATCGCCGGGAAGGGGATCGCGAACCCATTCGGGTGTGTGCTGGCTTCGGCGATGATGCTGGATTTTCTGGAATGGAAGTTGGAAGCTCAAGTATTACGAGAGGCCGTGAGGGCTGCGCTGCGAGAAAACATGGTTACGCCGGATCTGGGGGGAGTTAAACAAACGGTTGAAGTGGGGGATTGGCTGGCAAAGTTCGCAGAGAAGACTCAATTGGGGCATTTAAAGTAAGACTTCATGTGTCCACGTGGGCGATTCTACCGGCTAAGAATAGCTCACGCTTTGCTTTCGGTCTCCCAAACTGAACCCGGTGATTAACATCCCTAGCAAAAATCCGCCGATGTGTGCCCACCACGCGACGCCTCCTGTGGCTGCCGCTCCGACCGTACTCACTCCCGCCAGAAATTGAAGCAGGAACCAATAGCCCAAAATGATGAAGGCAGGAATTGGTATGAAGAAGATGAAGACGAGGGTTAGGACTCGTGCCCGTGGGAAAAGAATGATGTAGGCGCCCATTACGCCGGAGATGGCGCCGCTGGCACCGAGCGCGGGCAAGGAAGAGTGGTAATTGAAAAGGATGTGCGTGAGGCCGGAACCGATCCCGCAAACGAAATAGAAGAGAAGGTAGGGTACGTGGCCGAAGTAGTCTTCCACGTTGTCGCCGAAGATCCACAGGAAGAGCATGTTTCCGGCGATATGCATGAAGCCGCTATGGAGAAACATGCTGGTGAAGATGGGGATGAGGGCGGCTTCCAGGTTGCCGTGACCGTTGAGGGCTAAGCGGATGTGGTTAGGGATGGTGGCGTTGGCCAGGGCAAAGGCGTCGGATTGGTGCGGCGTCAGTGTGAGCTGGTAAAGAAAGACGATGACATTCGTCAGAATGAGGAGAGTATTGACGACCGGAGAGGTCCGGCGCGGGTTCAGGTCTTTGAGAGGGATGAACATTCGTTAACGTGTTTGGTGCAAGGCTCCATGTTCAGGATGGCCTGGATAAGAAGTCTCCATCCGCGATTCTAATGTTGCTTCCTCCGCGGGGCTTGAGCGGCAGCGTGTGCAAGCTCCGCCTGCGAGTAAAGCGCGCGATTGCGGCTCGCATCGCGCTGCAGCCCCTTGACTTTTGACAAGCTGCTTATGCCGCCGCGGGCTCCCAGAGTTTCACAGTTCAGGCCTGCGGCGGCGCAAGCGAAATCCAGAATTCGCTGCAGGTCCCATCGGCGAAGAATCCCGTAGGAGAACGCGGCGTGAAAGAGATCGCCGGCCCCCGTGGTGTCCACGACACGGACCTTATAAGAGGCAGCATACCAGAAGCGGGTGCCGTCCCAAGCGAGCGCGCCATCCACTCCGATCGTGGCACAAACGGCGCGCGAGCCGTATTTCCTTTGGAGCTGAGGAAGCGCTTTGAGGAGATTTTTTTCGCCGGTGGCGTCGAGGGGGAATTCCTTCGAGGTGACGGGATAGTCTACGAAGGGAAGCAGGCGCTGCAGTCCCGGTGACATGTGATCGAGGTCGGCAACAACTGGAATGCCGGACGCGCGAGCCCAGGAGGCGGCGACGCTGGTGGTTGCGGGATCATGCCCGTCGATGTGCAAGAGTCGAGCGCCAGTGACCCAGCTTCTTTGGAGAAAAGCTGGCGGTACGGTGAGGCGAGGGTCGCGGCGCCAGACGATGGTGCGTTCCCCGGAGCTGGTATCTATGAGGATGAACGACATTTGGCTGAGAGTTCGAGTCACCTGAGCGAGATCGCTATGGACTCCGGCGCGGCGGAGTTCGCGACGGTGCAGTTCAGCGGCGTGATCGTCTCCGACGACACCAACATAATGGGTGCGCAGCCCCCATCGCTGGCAGGCGATGAGGGCAGTGGCGACTTGACCGCCGAGCAGGATTTGGGTGCCGAGCATTTCCACCTTGGAACCTAAGGCAGGGAATTGGGAGAGCTGGAGAACCGTGTCGGTGGCGTTCTCGCCGATGCCCAGGATGTCGAAACGTGGCGCGCGCATGAGGTAGTGGTGCAGGGTATCGGAAGAGCAGAGAAATGCAAAGCGAGTTGCGCGAGATTGTTGCGTCCCATAATCTTTGCTGTCACTAGGGGCTGGTTAACAGAATCTGGAGGGGCGGTTTTTGGCGAATCGATGCCGCAAATAGCCGCATATCAAGTGCAGCTTGAGGTGGTGGTTCAAGGCCACGTTTTCGTGAAAGGATGCGGCGCATTTTTTCTGGGAGGTGTTACGTAAACATTGCGCGAGGCGAGCGTGTGTGGTAATTAAATTAGTTCTGCGTGTGCGCGGGGATCGGACGTGACTCTGCATCGTGTCCGGCGAAGCGTCGGCGCGCCGACAGCTCATGCCTGCCAGGGAAACGGAAGCCATCATCTTGAAGACCTTTTCGCTGGGAGAGGCCGACCGCCTGGTGAGTTTTTTCGGGCGGACGTCGGGACGGATGCGCGGTGTTGCTTCCGGAGCGCGCAGGATTAAGAACCGCTACGGGTCGACGCTGGAGATTTTGTCACACGTCCAGGTCTGGTACATCGAGAAAGAGACGCGAGACCTGGTGCGCATTCAACAGTGCGAACTGCTGGAGTCGTTTCATAAGTCGCAAAGCGATTATGAGTTGAGCACTGGGCTGGCGGTGGTCAGCGAAGTTTCGGAGCAGGTTCTGCCGGAACATGAGACGGCGGAGTCCATGTTCCGGCTTCTGTTGCTCACGGTGCGCGAGATCGAACGCACCGGCGCATGGCAGTTGCCTTTGAGCTATTTCGCGTTTTGGACGGTGCGGCTTGGCGGATGGCTGCCGCAGTTCAATCGATGCGCTGCGTGCGGTACGCTGTTCGGATCGCAGGTAGCCTTCCATGCATCGTGGGAAGCGGGGCTGCTCTGCGAGAAGTGCCGGCGCGGGGGAATGAAGCCACTGCAGCTGGAGGCAAGGCAACTTGCCGAGCGGTTCGCGGGCGAGAAACTCGATAAGATGGAGTTCCTGCCTGCGATGCAACAGCCTGCGGCGGAACTGCGAGAGGCTTCGCTGAATTGGATTGAGCACCACACGGAGAAACCGCTGGCTACACGAAGACTGCTGGAGTCCACTTGACTGCTAAAGTAAAACTTGAGAAAAAACCGAGCGGCCTCACCTTTCAAGATTTAGTTTTAAAACTGTCGCATTTCTGGGTGAAGCAAGGATGTGTGTTGCAGCAGCCTTATGATGTGGAAGTGGGCGCGGGCACGATGCATCCGGAAACATTTTTGCGCGTGCTCGGGCCTGCGGCGTATCGCGTTGCTTACGCGCAGCCCAGCCGTCGGCCCGCCGACGGAAGATATGGCGAGAATCCCAACAGGCTTTACAAGCACACACAGTTTCAAGTCATCTTGAAACCGTCTCCTGCCGACGTTCAGGATCTTTACCTACAGAGTCTCGGCGCCATCGGCATCAACTTGAAAGAGCACGACATTCGATTTGAGGAAGACAACTGGGAGTCGCCGACGCTTGGCGCATGGGGTATCGGCTGGCAAGTGCTGCTCGATGGATTGGAGATCACGCAGTTCACGTACTTCCAGCAGAGCGGGGGGATTGACCTCGATCCGATTTCCGTGGAGCTGACTTACGGACTGGAGCGCATCTGCGCGTTCCTCCAGGACGTGGCGAGCGTCTACGATTTGCGGTGGTCCGCAGACAAAACGTATGGCGATATCCGGTTGGCGGAGGAGCAACAGTTTTCCGAGTACAGCTTCAATCGCAGCGACGCCAAAGCGATTCGCACCGAGTTCGAGCTGCACGAGAAGCAGGCCAAGGAACTCCTGGATGGGTTTTCCGGGTCGGAAGGGAAGGAGCGCGCGCGATACCCGATTCTTCCGGCCTACGACCACTGCCTGAAATGCTCGAACTTGTTTAATTTGATGGACGCCCGCGGTGTGATCTCGACGACGGAGCGCGCCGCGTTGATGGCGAGAGTGAGGACAGTGGCTTGCCGAACGGCTGCAGCATATCTCGAACAGATTGGCGGGGCTGCCGTGCGCCGCGAGGTGCGCGGATGAACGAGTCCAGCGAAAAAGTGATCGAAAAGAGAATTGAAGTATTGCTTGAAGTCGGCAGCGAAGAAATTCCCGCTGGCATGTTGCCAAAAGCGGAAGAAGACCTTCGCGCGAATTTCGAGAAGCTGCTGGCAGCCGAGAATCTTTCGGACGGCGTGAGTGTAGAAACTTTCAGTGCACCGCGACGGCTCGTCGCGCACGTCGTCGGCCTGCGGGAAAAACAGGCCGACGTGGTGAACGAAGTGACAGGGCCGCCGAAGTCGGTGGCTTACGACGCGGTCGGCGAGCCGACACGCGCAGCGCACAGCTTCGCGGAGAAGCAGGGGCTCCCTCTGAAAGAACTGTACATCGTGAAAACCGCGAAGGGCGAGTACCTTGCCGCCAAGCAAGTGAAACGCGGGCGCACGGCCGAGCAGATTCTGACTGAGCTACTGCCGCGAGTGATTCACGATTTGTCCTGGCCGCGCTCGATGACCTGGACCGGCATTGATGGTGCCAGGTTCATTCGGCCTATCCGATGGATCGTCGCGCTGGTGAATGGCAAGCCGCTCAAATTTTCCTTCACAGGAGTTACAGCGGGGGACACGACTTTCGGCCACCGTTTTCTTGGCAAAGGTCCGCTGCGCGTAAAAGACTTCGCGGACTACGAGAAGAAGTTGAAGGCCAATGGCGTCATCGTGCGCCCTGCGGAGCGCGGAGAGAAGATTTCGAAGGAGCTGGCGGCGCACACGAAGCGGAACGGGTATCGCATTCACGAAGACGCGGAGCTGCTCAAGCTGGTGACGTACCTGAACGAATGTCCGAGCGTGCTCGAAGGGAATTTCGATCCGGCGTTTCTGGCGCTGCCGGACGAAATCTTGATAACCGTGATGCGCGGGCACCAAAAGTATTTTGCGGTGGAGAAGCGGAGCGGGGAAGTGGCGCCGCATTTTCTTGCGGTGATTAATTTGCCCAAAGATCCGAAAGGGCTGGTAAGGGCCGGGCACGAAAGAGTTCTGCGCGCGCGTCTGGCGGATGCGCAATTCTTTTGGGAGTCGGATCAGAAATGTCGGCTCGCCGACTATTTGCCGAAGTTGGAGCGCGTCACGTACGAATCGCGGCTGGGGAGTTACCGCGACAAAGTCGAGCGCGTGCGGGCCATTGCGCGCTGGCTTTCCGAGCAATGGTTCAACAGTGGGCTCATGCAAGCGCATGTGGCAGAAGCCGATCGAGCCGCGGAGCTTTCCAAATGCGACCTCGCAACGGAGATGGTTCGCGAATTTACCGAGTTGCAGGGAATTGTGGGCGGGCTTTATGCGCGGGCGCAAGGCGAGCCGGATGCCGTCGCGGATGCGATTTACGATCACTACCGGCCGGTCGGACTGGAAGATCCGATACCGAGAAATCTTACCGGATGCGCCGTCGCGCTTGGCGACAAGTTGGACTCTGTTGTTGGGTGTTTCGCGGTGGGCTTGGTACCGACAGGTTCAAGCGATCCTTACGCCCTGCGGAGGGCCGCGCTGGGAATCGTAAAGATCATCCTGGAAAGGAAACTGCCGGTTTCGATTTCGCTGGCTGTGGGTGCTGCCGCCAAGGCGTTGCTCACCAATCCTCCGAAACGGGGAGTCACTCCAGAGCAGGAGACGCAGGTGGTGGAGTTTCTCCTAGACCGCGCGAAGTTTGTCCTTCGCGAGCGGGAGAAGTTCAGCTATGACGAAGTCAACGCGGTTTTTCGAGCCGGGGTAGATGATTTGGTGGACGCGCACAAGCGACTGGTCGCGCTCAAGGCTATCCGCAAATCGAAAAACTTTGAACCGCTGGCAGTGTCCTTCAAGCGCATCCGGAACATTCTCGAGAAGTCCAATTACAAGAAAGAAGAAGGGCGGGCTATTCAAACGGAGTTGTTCGAAAGCGGCGCGGAACGCGAATTATTTTCGGCGGTGCGCGCGGCGGCGGCTAAAGTGCAGGCACAGAAGCGCGCGGGAAAATATCAAGAAGCACTTGAAGTTGTGGCGGGGCTGCGCAAAGCGGTGGACGACTTCTTCGAGAGCGTAATGGTGATGGCGGAGAATGAAGCGGTGCGACAAAACCGGCTGGCACTGCTCGCGGAAATTCTCCGGGAGTTTACGACGATCGCGGATTTCTCCGAACTGGGCGGAGAAGAACGCAGGTAGAGAGATAAAGTTTTGCTTTAAGTTGTAAAAAATGAACGGGAGTCGGCGTGCCGACAGATTTTTCCGACAGCCGAACAGATTGGCAATCGCTACACGGTTTTCAAAATTCAAAAAACGACAAGCGAGGAACACAGTGGCTAAATGGGTGTATTTCTTCGGAGCAGGCAAAGCAGAAGGTGACGGGAGTCAGCGCGCTCTCTTGGGCGGAAAGGGCGCCGGTCTTGCGGAGATGAGCCGGATTGGCTTGCCTGTGCCTCCCGGTCTGACTATTACGACGGAAGTTTGCACCTACTATTACGGAAATAAGAAGACCTACCCGAAGGCCCTCGACGCGGAAGTTCGGAAAGCGATCGCGCGCGTAGAAAAGATCATGGGCACGAAGTTTGGTGACAATAAAGCCATGCCGATGCTGGTGTCCGTCCGCTCCGGCGCCCGGGATTCAATGCCCGGTATGATGGACACGATTTTGAACCTCGGCCTAAACGATGAAACCGTACTGACGCTGGCCAAGGCTACGAAGAATGAACGGTTCGCCTGGGACTGCTATCGCCGATTCATTCAGATGTATGGTGATGTCGTCATGGGCGTTCAGAAGCGTCCGGATGAGGACCACGAACCGTTTGAGGTCGTCATTCACGATCTCAAACATGAACGGCATCATGCCGATGTCGACGACCCGAAACTGACGGTCAGCGACCTTCAAGAACTCGTGGTTCGCTTCAAGAAGCTCATCAAGGAACGCAGCGGAAAAGAGTTCCCGCAAGACGCCTGGAAGCAACTCTGGGGCGCGGTGGGCGCCGTGTTTGGTTCGTGGATGAATGATCGCGCCATCGTTTATCGCCGCAAATACAATATCCCGTCCGAGTGGGGCACGGCCGTAAACGTACAGGCGATGGTCTATGGGAATACCGGCGACAAATCCGGTTCGGGTGTGGCTTTCACGCGCGATCCGGCGACCGGAGAGAAAGTTTTCTACGGCGAGTTCCTCATCAATGCGCAGGGAGAAGACGTGGTGGCGGGCGTGCGCACGCCGGAACCAGTCGCGCAGCTTAAGAACTACCTTCCTAAGGCGTTCCACGAATTGGAGAAGATCCGGCAGACCTTGGAGAAACATTTCAAGGACATGCAGGACTTCGAGTTCACCATCCAAGATGGCAAGGTCTTCATGCTGCAGACGCGCAACGGAAAACGAACAGGACTGGCTGCCGTCCGCGTCGCCATAGAAATGGAGAAAGAGAAGCTCATTGACTGGAAGACCGCCATCCGACGAGTCCCTGCTGACCAGCTCGACCAAGTGCTGGCGCCGGTGTTTGATCGCAAGGCCGTTGCGGCTGCCAAAGTCATTGCGAAAGGACTTCCGGCCGGACCCGGAGCTGCCGCCGGCAGGATGTATTTGAACGCGGATCGCGCCGTTGCGGCTGGGGAACGAGGAGAAAAGGTACTGCTTGTCCGCAATGAAACTTCGCCAGAAGATTTGCGCGGCATGATTGCCGCCGAAGGCATTCTCACGGCTAAGGGTGGCGTCAGTTCGCACGCGGCTCTGGTCGCGCGCCAGATGGGGAAGGTTTGTGTCTGCGGAGCAGCGGCGCTCCAGATCGATTACTCCGCGAAGACGATGACCGTGGATGGCGCAACATACAAGGAAGGGGACTTTCTTTCGATCAACGGCACCGCTGGCGAAGTCTATCCAGGCCAAATTCCCACCGCCGCGTCCGAGATTGTTCAAGTGCTTATTGAGAAATCCCTCGACGCCAACAAAAGCCAGACTTATCAGAATTTCAAAAAACTTATGGACTGGTGTGCCAAAGTCACCCGTATGCAGGTCCGCACAAACGCCGACACCCCAGAGCAGACTGCTCATGCCATCGCTTTCGGCGCCGTTGGCATTGGACTTTGCCGCACCGAGCACATGTTCTTTGAAGGCAATCGCATTGACGCCATGCGCGAGATGATTTTGGCGGACACCAAGGAGCACAGGAAAGAGGCCCTAGCCAAAATCCTGCCCTACCAGCGGGAGGACTTCGTTGGGATGTTTAAGGAGTTGAAGGGATATCCAGCAACGATCCGATTCCTTGATCCGCCGTTGCATGAGTTCCTGCCGCACGAAGGATCTGCGCAGAGTGCTCTGGCAAAGAAAATGGGCGTGCCGGTTGAAAAGGTCCAACAACGAGTTAAAGAATTACATGAATTCAACCCGATGCTCGGATTCCGTGGCTGCCGCCTGGGCATTGTTTATTCCGAAATATCCGAGATGCAGTCCCGCGCAGTGTTCGAAGCGGCGGCGGAGGTTCAGAAGGCGGGCATCAAGGTGCACCCCGAAGTCATGATTCCGCTCGTCGGCTTTAAGAAAGAACTGGATTTGCAGGTCGAGGTCGTTCATCGGATTGCCAGCGAGGTGATGAAGGAAAAGGGTGTAAAGCTGAATTACCTGGTGGGCACGATGATTGAGGTTCCTCGCGGCGCACTCACAGCCGATGAGATCGCACAGACTGCCGAGTTCTTCAGCTTTGGCACCAATGATTTGACGCAGACTTGCCTCGGCATGAGCCGCGACGATTCCGGCTCCTTCCTTGGGCCTTACCAGGAATTGGAAATCGTCAAGAAGAATCCATTCGCAACCATCGACCAGGCTGGCGTCGGTCAACTGATCGAAATGGCGGTGGCGAAGGGGAACAAAACTCGTCCCGGTATTAAGTTGGGTATCTGCGGTGAACACGGCGGCGACCCGGATAGCGTCAAATTCTGTCATCGCGCGGGCTTGTCCTATGTGAGTTGCTCGCCGTTCCGGGTACCCGTGGCGCGACTTGCCGCAGCTCAAGCAGTGGTTGAAGAAGAACAATCCAAGAAAAAATAGGCGTATTTAGCCAGTTGGTTAAATTAAACCATTACTTGAAGCCGTCGGCGTGCAGACATCTGAAGTGATTTCTGCACTTCCGGCGGCTTCCTTATTTTCAGGTGGGCATTTTAAAGAAAAAGTAGAGACCCAAGAAAAGGAATGTAATGTCCGTGGACCAAGCGGCGAGAAACGGCGGGAGTTGTCCGACGCCGCCCATCGCTTCCAGAAGGCGCGCTGCCGTCCAATAGACGATTCCGATGGCCACGCCAAGCGCCACACCGCCAATGGCTCCTCGTGTTCCAACGAGTAAGGCAAAGGGAATCGCCAGCAACATACTGATGGGAGCAATCAGCGGGAAAGCCAGCTTCACGTGCCATTGCACGGTCAGGTTGGCGACGTCGAAGCCAGCTTTATGCAAGCCGTCGATATAGCGCCGAAGGGCTCCCAAGCTCATCTGCGAGGCTTGGCGGACCTCGCGGTTGAAGTAACTAGGGGGCTCGGAGAGTTCGGGCAGCGATGTGACTGGGAACCGCTCGTAACGAGTGATCGTGCCATCGGAGAAATCGCGCACCCAGCCGCCTTCCAGGATCCACACTTTCTGTGTCTCGGACCACTTTGCACGCGAGGCAAACACGCGCCGGCGCATCTGAAACGTGGCGGGGTCGAGTTCCACCACGCTGAGACCGCCGAAAAGTGTTTGCGCAGGGTCAAAGAGGTCATAGTTATAGATTTTTGTGTTTTCGCCGAAAATCCAGCGCTGCGGCTGTGTGTAGGTCTGAGCCGGTTTGCCCTTGATCTGGTTTCGCAAGGCGTCTTGCCGCTGGTTGGCGTAGGGAAGGTAGGTTTCATCCAGCACGATCATAGCGGCAGCGAGGGTCAGTCCGGCGAACAGCAGCGGCACGGCCAAGCGGTAAAGGCTGATACCGCTCGCTTTGCAGGCCACGATTTCGTTGTTCTTGCTCATCACGCCGAGAGTTACAAGCACGGCGACCAACGCGCCAAGCGGGGCGAGGTTGTAAATGAGGTAGGGTGTCAGAAAGCGGAAGTAATCCACGACGATGAGAAAGGGCACGCGGTGGCGCGCAATGTCGTCGAGCAGTTCGAAGAAGGTGAAGGCTTCAAAAAGAAAAATGAAAGCTGCCATAAGCAGGGAGAAATGAAAGAAGAAACGGCGCAAGAGGTAGATATCCATCAATCGAGGGAAGCTGCCGCTGGATTGCACGACATTGCCGTTCTCGTGCGGATCTATCATACCGTTGGAGATGCGGGTTATGGCCATGGCCGCCGCGCGTACACGGGCTTTGCGGCGGCGAAGGAGCCTGGCCCAACTGCGGAACCGCACCGCCGGATTCATCCACCGGCTCTCGCCGCGGAATTGTTCCATGCGCGGGAGCAGAGCCAGTCCCAGAATAGCGAGCAGGATATTTGCGCCCCAAATGCCCACTGAAGGAGAGACTTCGCCTTGGCGCGCTAAGCCTGCTCCAATCACGGTGAGCAGGTAGTACGTGGCGATTATGATGACCGCGAGAAGCGAGCCCGCAGCCCGTCCGCCGCGTCGAGGCTGCGCACCGAGCGGTACGGCGACCAGGGCGAAGACGAGACAGGCCACCGGAAATGCGAGCCGCCGGTGCAATTCCACGCGAGCTTCACGCCAGCTGGCGTCGCGAGTGTTGACCAGTTCTCGCAGAGAGCGTTCCGTATTGCTCACCTGACGGGGCTGCGCCGGGATGAGACCGTTCACTTCGATGGGCCAGTCGCTTTGCCCGAAGGCTGTTACGGAGTACCGGTCGGGATCTTCGCGTGAAAATTCGTGCGTTGTTCCGCCCTTCAAGTGAAGCTCTAGCTTGCCCTCTTTGGGTTCGGCAATTACAATCGCATTCTCCGCCAGGGTAAGTTGCGAGCCGTTCTCACTTCCGGCTTCAGCGAGAAATACGCCGTGCCATTGCGTGCCGCTGGCAGACACGTCGTTAACGTAGAGGACTAGCTTGGGGAAACGTTCGTCGAACACACGGGGCTGCACAGCGAAGGAGATTTGTGACGCGACCAGATCGGTCTCAAGCGCGCGGTACTTATGCCAAGCGATGGGGCCGAGCCAAAGCGTCATGCATAGGGTGACGCCGGCGCCCGCGAGCGCGATAACGCCAACGGGCAGCAGAATCCGGCGGCGGCCGATACCCAGAGCCGTGAGGGCAATGATCTCGCTGTCGGCGGACATGCGGCCAAGCCCGAGCAGCACGCCAATCAGCACGGCCATGGGGAGCGTAAATGTCAAGACACCGGGGAAAATGCACAGAAAAAGCTCAAGGATTTGCGTCCCCGAACCGGTATGACGGACAAACAGCTCCATCAAGCGAACCAGCTGGGGCACGAAGAAAACGAACGTAAATACGGCGATTCCGAGGAGTGCGTGACGAAAAACTTCACGAACGATATAGCGGTCCAGGATGCGCATGGCGCGACCCGTGAGTGTAACACGGCGCAGCAGCAGACACGGGAAAGAGAGTCGCGATGAATCGCGTGAATCTCGTGTTGTTGTGGCACATGCATCAGCCGCAATATCGGGACCCGGAAACCGGCCGCTACGTACTGGCTTGGACAAGGCTTCACGCCCTTAAGGATTATTGGGGCATGGTGGCGATGCTGAAGGATTTCCCCAGGTTTCACGCCACCTTCAACGTGGTGCCTTCGCTCGGGATGCAGCTCGAGGAATATGCCAGCGGGGAATTCAACGAGCCATGGTTCTCCCTGGCGTTCAAGCCGGCGGATGACCTAACGCGCGAGGACAAAGCCGAGATTCTGGCCCGGGCGTTCCAAGTGAATCATGAGCGGCTGATGTCTCGATGGCCGCGTTTCGTCGAGTTGCATGAATGGGCGCAGCCTGCCGGAGGCGCCCAGGCGCAAGTCTCGTTTACCCAGCGCGACTGGCGTGATTTGCAGTTGCTCTCGCAATTGGTGTGGATGGAGGAAACCTGGTTCGAGAAAGACTCGGTCGTCAGCCGCCTCGCCAATAAAGGAAAAGAGTTCACGGAGAACGACAAAGCGGCTCTGAAGGCGAAGCAATTGGAACTGCTCGGCTTGGTTTTGCCTGAGTATCGCGCCGTGGCACAGACAGGACAGATCGAGCTCAGCACCACGCCGTTCTATCACCCAATTCTTCCGCTGGTCTGCGATTCGGATATCGCTCGAGTAGCGAATCCGAGCACACCTCTCCCGCGCCGCGCGTACCGTCACCCCGAAGATGCGCGCGAGCAACTACAGCGAGCCCGCGAATACCACGAGCGCGTTTTCGGCGCAAAGCCGGCGGGACTCTGGCCTTCCGAAGGCTCCGTATCCGATCAGGCCCTGACCATCGCTGCAGAGGAAGGTTTCCAGTGGTTTGGCACGGATGAAGGTGTTCTCGGCAGAACGCTCAACGCGGGGTTCTTTCGCGATGCAAAGGGCGTTCCAGCGAATGCGGAACGTCTGTATAAACCCTTGCGCGTGCAGCTCGGCGGGAAGACCATCACGGGACTTTTCCGGGATCACCACCTGTCCGATCTCATCGGTTTCGTTTATAGCCGCATGAACGGCAAGGACGCAGCCGCGGATTTGCATGGGAGGCTTCGCGAGCTCGGCGAACGCGTGCAGACATCGCAGCCGCTCACGATCTGCCTTTTCCTCGACGGCGAAAATGCCTGGGAATATTATCCTGGGAACGGCCGCGAGTTTTTGCGCGAATTCTACGGCCGCATCCAGGGCGATCAGGATTTTCGGGCGCTCACAGCGAGCGAAGCGATTGCCGCCGGCGGCGATATCCCCGTGAATACGGGGATTTTCCCGGCGTCCTGGATCAACGCGAATTTCGATGTCTGGATTGGCCACAGCGAAGACGTTGCCGCGTGGGAACTCCTCTGGGACGCACGCGAAGCTTATGGCCGCGCCGTGGACGCCCGGAAGCAAGGCCGCGACGGCGCGCCAGCGGAAACCGCTCTAAAGGAGGCGCAAGAATCGCTGCTGGCCGCCGAGGGAAGTGATTGGTGCTGGTGGTACGGTCCCGAACACAGCACGGCGAACGATGCGGAATTCGATGCTCTCTATCGAAAGCATTTAACAGCGGTCTACCTTGCGCTCGGTCAGGTGGCCCCACAAGAACTGGCTAAGCCCATCAAGCGTCAGCCAGAGCACGCCTTGCATCTAGCGCCGACGGGTTTTCTAAAAATCGCGGTCGATGGACGCGACTCTTCCTACTTCGAATGGCTGGGAGCGGGCCTCTACTCGCCCGAACGCCGCGGAGGGGCGATGCACGGCCGCACCTTCTATCTTCATGAACTACGCTATGGTTTCGAAGAGGGCCGGTTCTGCGTCCGAGTGGACCCGTTTCTCGATCTTCTAGGAGAACTTGAAGATTCGGAATTTCGCATTACCATCGGCGCAGCCGAAGAAATAAACATCGTGGTGAGGCTTGTCCGCGGCCATCTTCAGGAGTTTGCGGTGGAACAAGGGCGGCTTTGCCTTCTGAATCCCAAAACCGTGGCCGACGCTTCCTTTGAGCGCATCCTCGAAGTCGCGATTCAGCGCGGCGAAATCAATCTGAAGGGGCAAACTAAGCTGAAGCTCGGCGTCGCCCTCTGGCACGGCGGCTTGCCGGTGGACGTACTCCCTGCCGAAGGGTTTCTTGAAGTCCACCTCGGCGAAGATCACTCCGCTTGGCCTCCCGAAGAGGCCTCTTAGTTCGTACGAGCTGTCGTTCAGTTTCTTTAAGCATTGCACAGGCCCCTCTAGCTCTCCCTCGGTACAAAGCGGCAGCCAAGACCATCCTTCGCCGCTCTTACGCGATTCCTTTCTCCTTGACAGTCTAGGAGACTGGTGTTACATTCCTAGTTCATCTAGGAGAAGAAGCCCTCGTGGACAAACAACTCGATCTTTTGCAAGGCACGCTCGACATGCTCATCTTAAAAGCCGTCTCGCTAGGCCCGCTCCACGGCTACGGCATTCTTCTGCGCATCCAGCAAATCTCGAAAGACCGCCTCGAAATTCAGCAAGGCTCGCTCTATCCTGCGCTTTACCGCCTGGAGCATCAGGGCTGGATTGCCAGTGAGTGGGGCGAGTCGGAAAACAACCGCAAAGCCAAATATTACCGGCTCACCGCGGCAGGGAAGCGCCGCCTCCTGGCAGAAGCCGACAACTGGAACCGCATGGCCGACGTCATCGCAGGAATCCTCGGCACAAAACCTGAGGAAGTATGACGCTTTGGAGCCGGCTTCGCTCGTGGTGGAACGCGACAGTGCGTCGCTCGCGCATGGAAAGCGAGATGGACGCGGAGTTGCGTTTTCACATTGAGTCTTTGGCGGAAGACCTAATGAGCGGCGGTATGTCGCGCCCGGAAGCGCAGCGGCGGGCGCGTATTCAGTTTGGCGGCATAGAACGCGTCAAAGAGGAAGGCCGTGAGGCGCGCGGTGTGAACTTTTTCGAAACCTTTCTGCAGGATGTGCACTTTGGCCTGCGGATGCTGTGCAAGAATCCAGGGTTTACGGTGGTCGCTGTGCTGACGCTCGCCCTCGGCATCGGCGCGAACACAGCCATTTTCAGTCTTGTTGATGGCATTCTTCTTCGCCCACTCCCGTTCGCGGCGCCGCAAAATCTCGTCAGCATTACGGGCACGTTCCCAAAGGGCGGATTCGTTGCCATGCGCGAGCAAATGCAATCGCTCGATGTAGCTTCATACTTTGAGGGCCACGAATTCAATCTAACCGGCCGCGGAGATCCGCTTCGCCTGTCTGGCGCAGTCGTCTCCGCCGAATTTTTCTCCGTTTTGGGCGCTCGCCCCGAGCTCGGCCACGCCTTCTACCCAGGCGACGACGATGCTGGCCGGGACAACTACGTCATTTTGAGTCACTCTCTTTGGCAGCAGCACTTCGGAGCCAATCCTTCGATTCTCGGACAATCCATCGTGTTGGAAGGAATTAGCCGGCAGGTCATCGGCGTTATGCCTCCGGAGTTCCTCTTTCCTTCCGCCAAAACGCAGGTCTGGTTATCTCTCCACGACGATCCGCGCGATACCGTCGCGTATTGGGCCGGCGATTTCATGCCCGTTATTGGCCGTCTCCGCCCCGGTTCAACGCTTCCGCTAGCCCGTGCAGAAATTCGCATGTTTCAGTCGCGCGTGTCCAAACTCTTTCCCTGGCCAATGCCCGCGGACTGGAACGCCGACATCAGCGTCGTTGAATTGCGCAATGGCATGGTCGCGGACGTGCGCAGCCGCCTCTTCCTGCTCTTGGGCGCGGTCGGTTTGATCCTTCTTATCGCGTGTGTGAACGTTGCCAATCTCGCGCTTTCCCGCGCGGCCACACGCGAAAAAGAAATCGCGGTTCGCACCGCTATGGGCGCGGAGCGCACCCGGGTCATCCGCCAACTCCTCACGGAGAGTGTTTTGCTCGCTCTTCTCGGCGGCCTGCTTGGAATTATTCTCGCCACCGAAGGCTTGCACTTGCTCAAAGCCGCGCTTCCGGCGGACACGCCAAGGCTCGCTGATGCTCATATCGACTGGCGCGTTCTCTCGTTCACCGGCGGCCTTGCCATCCTCACAGGGCTCCTCTTCGGCCTTGCACCTGCACTTCAGTCTTCGCGCGCTGCTCTCTCCCAGTCGCTCAATGCGGCTACTCGAGGCGCGAGCGTTTCCATTTCGCACCGTTTGCGTAGCGCGCTCGCTATCGCTGAAGTCGCCTTCGCCGTGCTTCTGGTCATCGCCGCTGGTTTGCTCATCCGTAGCTTCGTGGCTCTGTCGCGGGTCGATCCCGGTTTTCGCGCTGAGCGTGTCCTCACCGCACGGGTCACTCCGAATCAGGAATTCTGCGGCGATCCTGCTCGTTGCGTATCCTTCTATCGCGAACTCCTCAGTCGCATGCAGGCCGTTCCCGGCGTGAGTTCCGCCGCTGTCGTTAATACGCTGCCTCTCGGCGGCCGCGTCGCAAAGCGCTCTCTCGAAATCGAAAATGAAGCTGTGCCTCCCGGGGAGGCTATGCCACTTTTCTGGATGGACGTTGTGACACCTGACTATCTCCGGGTCATGAAGATTCCCGTAGTCGCTGGCCGCGGATTCACTTCCGCGGACGAGTCCGGCAATCCCCCTGTAGCCCTCGTGACCAGCTCAACCTCTCGCCGCTTTTGGCCTGGCCGTAGCCCCGTTGGCTCGCACGTTCGTTTAAGCGGCGATAAAGACTGGCGAACCGTCGTGGGAATCGTTTCCGACGTCCGCGCCTATGATTTGCAAAAGAACGTGCCCGATTGGATCAACGGCACTATTTACTTCCCCTACGCCACAAACGCCACGCTCGAAGGCGGTCGCGTACCTTCCGACATGACCGTTGTCCTTCAATCCAGCCTGGACGAATCGCAGCTGCATAATGTCCTTCGCAGCACCATCTCGGGACTCAATCCGGAAGTCCCTGCGAGTGAAGTCAAGCCCATGCGCGCCGTTGTCTCCGAATCCGTTTCCACTCCAGCCTCTACCACTGTGCTATTCGTCGCCTTTGCCGCGCTCGCCCTCGTCCTCGGCCTTACTGGAATCTACGGCGTGCTCTCGTTTCTCGTCTCCCGGCGCACTAAGGAAATCGGCATTCGACTCGCTCTTGGCGCACAGCGGCGCGATGTCTTGTGGCTCGTCATGAAGGAAGGTGCCAGGTTTTCGCTGATCGGCATCTCTCTCGGACTCGCGGGCGCTCTGGGAATCAGTCGCCTTCTCGCCGGTGAACTCTACGGCGTTAGTCCCGCCGACCCGGCCACGTTCCTCGCCGCCGCTTCCCTTATGACTGCCGTCACGCTCTTAGCCTGCTACATCCCCACTCGCCGGGCCATGCGCGTAGATCCCTTGCTGGCGCTGAGACACGAATGAGGTCGCGGATGATTGATGGAGGAACGATGACTCTCTGGAGCCGGGTTCGTTCTTGGATGCAGACCACTCTCCGTCGTTCTCGGATGGAAAGCGAGATGGACGCGGAGCTGCGTTTTCACATCGAAGCGTTCGCGGAGGACTTGATGCGCGGTGGCGTTTCGCGCGAGGAAGCTATGCGGCGCGCTCGCATTGAGTTTGGCGGCGTCGAGGGCGTCAAAGAAGAAGGGCGCGAGGCGCGCGGCGTCAGCTTTTTCGATGAATTGTTCCAGGATCTTCGCCACGGGCAGCGCGTCCTGCGCAAGAGTCCGGGCTTTGCGTTTGTTGCTGTGCTGACACTAGCTCTCGGCATCGGGGCGACCACGGCGATTTTCAGCGTCGTCAATGCAGTTTTGCTGCGGCCATTGGCGATGGAAGATCCCTCCCGCGTCGTGTACTTGCAGGAGCAGTGGCAGGATATTTTCCCCGGCGTCTCGGTCGGCAACTTCGCCGATTTGAAAAGTCTGAGCACTTCTTTTGCGGAGCTCTGCGCTTCGAACAACGGTAGTTTCAATCTTGAGGCGCGAGAACTCCCCGAGCGTGTGGACGGCGAAATCGCCACGGCAAATTATTTCGCGACCTTTGGCGTTCAGCCCATTGCGGGGCGCGTTTTCACGGCCGAGGAGGACAAGCCTGGCCAGCCGAAAGTGGTAGTCATCAGTGAACGGCTCTGGCGCACGAAGCTTCGCGCGGATCCTTCGATAGTTGGTCAGCCGATACGCATCAACGGCGTGCCCACCACCGTGGTCGGCATCATGCCCAAGAGCTTCGATCCGCTACTAAGCAACAGCGATCTGTGGGTTCCGGCGGCGTACACCGCAGAACAGCTCGCCGATCACGATGACCACTATCTGAATGTGATGGCTCGGCTCAAGCCAGGCGCGTCGCAGGCGCAGGCCCAGTCCGAGCTCAACGTGATCGCGCGGAGGCTCCAGCAGTTGTATCCGCTTGACGATAAGGACCGCGGCTTTCGCCTGCGGCCGCTCACTACGGTGCTCCTGGGCGACCAGCGGTTGGGACTCCGCATGATGCTCGCGGCGGTCGGCTTCCTGCTGCTGATTGCTTGTGCGAACATTGCGAATTTGCAGCTGGCTCGCTCGCGTGCTCGTCAAAAGGAAATCGCCATGCGCGCGGCGCTTGGGGCATCGCCTAGCCGCATCGTGCGTCAACTTCTCGCGGAAAATGTTGTGCTCGGGCTTGTCGGCGGCTTTGTCGGTGTCTTGTTGGCCTATTGGGCTCTGTCCTGGATCATCGCTCACGGACCCGCAGAAATGCCGCGCCTGGACCAGTCGCGCATCGACGCTAGCGCACTTGTATTTGCGTGCGCGGTAGCTCTGCTCTCGAGTTTGCTGTTCGGGCTGGCACCGGCCTTGCGCTCCGCTTCCACGCGTCTCAGCGAAATCTTCAAGTCGAGCTCAGGCATTTCCAGCGGCAGCCGCGATCGCGTCCGCAGTCTCCTGGTAATCGGAGAAGTCGGCCTCGCGCTGATTCTTATGGTTGGCGCTGGGCTGCTTATCCGCAGCGCGCTGCTCGTCTCGCATGTGGATCCGGGCTTTGATACTTCCAACGTCATTGTCGGGCGTGTCGGCCTGCCCGACCCTGGCTATCACGATCCCGCTGTTGCGAGGCAGGTGTTTGAACGCATGATGGCCGCCGCTGCTGCTTTGCCCGGCGTGGAGTCGGTTGCCGTCGTTTCGCGCGCTCCGCTTGCTGGCGGTGGCGGCAGCAATGGCCTCCTCGCCGAAGGCAAGCCGTTTGACCCCTCGAATCTGGTGAACTCGCAATTGCAAATCATCTCGCCCAGCTATCTCTCGACCGCGCGCGTGCCTCTGAAAGCCGGTCGCGACTTTACTCTGCAAGATACGCGGGACCGCACGTTTGTCACGATCGTCAACGAAACTCTTGCTCGCACCATGTGGCCCGGCGAAAATCCCATCGGCAAGCGCTTTGCATGCTGTGAGTCCGGGCCAAAGGGCCGCCTGGATCCGGTGTGGCACGAAGTTGTTGGTGTGGTGGCTGATGTTCGCGCGCAGGGGCTTGACCGCCAGGTACAGCCGGCGTTTTACATTCCGATGGCGCAAATGCCCCCCAGCGCCTGGGATTGGATCGGACGCACCATGGACTTGGTGTTGCGGACTCGCGGGGGCGTGGTCCCGGTCCACGAATTGCAATCCACGGTGGCGTCCGTCGCGCCCGCCGTGCCGATATACCGGCTCTCCACCATGCAGCAGAAAATCTCCAGCACCCTCGAGCGCTCGCATTTCGACACTTTTCTGCTGGCTATCTTTGCCGCAACGGCACTCTTGCTTTCGTCAGTCGGGATCTACGGGGTCCTGTCGTACATGGTCGCTCAGCGCACGCGCGACATTGGCATTCGCATGGCGCTCGGTGCTTCGCAGAGCCAGATTGTTTGGGACGTGCTCGGCTTTGGAGTGCGCCTGGCGGCTATTGGGCTTGCAATCGGCATCGCCGGCGCACTGGAGGCCACCCGACTGCTCTCTTCGTTGCTTTATGGAGTCCGGCCAACCGATGCAATCACGTTTGCAGCCGTTTCTTTCATCCTGCTGGTTGTCGCCCTGATCGCGAGCTATTTACCAGCGCGCCGCGCCACCCGCGTCGATCCCATCGTCGCCCTTCGTTACGACTGACAACTTCCAACGCAGGGAGCAGTCCGCAGAGCCCCGCACTTTGTCTTGTACAACCGCTCAACTCGAATCATCCGGCTGAAAACAATGCGTCCAAACCAAAACGCTTAAAACAATTTCACCGCCAAATCCTGGGGCCGATTTCCAACTGGAATCATGGTAAGCATGCTGTTCGTACGCACGCGAATCACCGCGACGTCTCCGGAATCCTGATTCACGACAATCAGCAAATTCTCATCAGGATCGAAGCGCATCACGCCAGGAGACTGTCCTGCTTGAATTGGAAACTCCTTTCCAGTCCCAGGCTCGCGCATCACTCGGCGGTTCGGCAAATCCACTGGAATGATGTGTCCCGCCGCACTGTCCGAGACATAGAGCGTGTTCCCGTCCGCGCTCAAAACGCCACGCGTTGGCGCCGAACCAAGCACCATGTAGTCGCCCACTTCATGCGTCCATGTGTTGATCACCTGAAGCCCGTGTGCATCGGGCGAAATCACGTATAGCTCGCCGCCGTCCGGCTTCAGCAGCATGTCCGACGGATTCCCGTCCAGCTCCAGGTTCGTCACCAGCACGCTTCTTCGCAAATCAACTACGGAAAGCCGATGTTCTGTCCGGCTCAAGACAAACGCAATGCTGTTGTCGGGCAGAACGGCGACTCTTTCCGGCTGTTTGACGATCCCCACCGTGCTGCGCAGCGCTAGCGTGGCCGCGTCATGAATCCCCAGCGTGGCATCGCGATGATTCAACACCAGCACGCTCTTTCCATCTGGAGTGACGTGCGCCAACACCGGCTCGCCTCCCGTTCGCGTTCGCGCCAGCACAGCGCGGGTCTGGCAATCGATTGCCAGCAGCGTGTCTGATCCCGCCGATGTCGTATACAAGCGGCTGCCGTCCGGCGAAAAATCAATCGCATAGGGAAGCGGCCCCACGGGAATGCGCGCGCTCACCTGATTCACACGCGCATTGATCACCCAAACAAACCCGCCGGCCGAACTCACGCCCCAAACTTCAGCCCGCGTCGGATGCTCCCGCATGCCCGATAATCCTTGCCCAATCGCAATCCGGGCCACGCCTGCCAGTTTCACAAGATCGATGACCGTCACGCTCCCATCCGCCGTAGAAGCGTACGCGCACAACCGCAAGCCCGGCCTTAAAAAGGACGGCCGATGCTCGCGAAGAAGCAGTACGACGCCCACAATCAGCAGGACGCCCAGCACAAAAAACACACGGAAATTACGCGGACGATTCATAAGCCGAAAGGATTGTCACATGTTGTCTGCGGAATTAGCCACAAGCCTGCGAACCGATCAGAAACTGAATATGGAAGCAGAAGCGCGCGAAGTCTAAGTAACACGTCCTCAATTCACTTCGCGCCGCAAGACCGCTGCAATCTGCCGGACCTCTTCCACCAACTCGCCAAATTCCTCCGGCAAAATCGATTGCATGCCATCGGAGAGCGCCTTGTCAGGCTCGTGATGCACTTCGACGAGCAATCCATCCGCGCCCACCGCAATGGCCGCGCGCGATAGCGGCAAAACTTTGTGCCGTTTCCCCGTCCCGTGCGACGGATCAACCAGGATCGGTAAATGGCTGCGCTTCTTCACCGCAGGTACCACGGCCAAGTCCAAAGTGTTCCGCGAAAAATCCGAAAACGTCCGCACGCCACGCTCGCACAGCATCACGTTGTAATTTCCCTCGGACAAAATATATTCCGCAGCCATCAAAAATTCATCCAGCGTCGCCGACATCCCGCGCTTCAAAAGTACGGGCTTCTTCGCCCGCCCCGCCCGCTTGAGCAGCGAGAAATTCTGCATGTTCCGAGCGCCAATCTGAATCACGTCGGCATATTCCTCGACGAGGTCGAGACTCTCGTTGTCAATCGCCTCGGTAATAATCCCGAACCCATACGTCTCGCGCACTTTCGCCAAAATCTTCAACCCTGGCTCGCCTAGCCCCTGAAAACTGTACGGCGAAGTCCTCGGCTTATAAGCCCCGCCGCGAAACAACCTCGCGCCGCTCTTCTTCACGCGTTCGGCAATCGTCAAGCACTGTTCTTCCGTCTCCACCGCGCAAGGCCCCGCCACCATCGCGATCATTTTCCCGCCGACAATCACATCCCCCGACGGCGTCGGAATCCGCAGCACGCTGTCTTCCTCCTTCGCGTCGCGGCTCACCAGCTTGTACGGCTTGCTGACCGGTATGCACTCCACCACTCCCGGCAGCGACTCCAGCACTCCGAGATCGATAGCTCCCTTATTCCCTGTAATCCCAATCGCCGTTCGAATCGTCCCCGGAATAGGATGCGCCTTCAGCCCCAAACTCTCGATGCGCTCGCACACCCCACGAATCTGCTCTTCGGTAGCGTGCGACTGCATGACAACCAGCATCAGCGACTCCCTTATGCTCCCAGCAGACTATGAACAACCCAGTAGTCTACGGCATGCCGCCGCAACGCGGCAAATCTTCAGCGGCCACTCCAGCGAACAGCACATTTGTCGCGTGTGGTAGAATAACTAGTTCAAGGACAGACCAATTTTCTCCATGGGAATGCCAGAGCAACCTCTCACTCACGCCTCTGAATTTGATCCTGAAGACGAATATCGCCCGGAACCTGAACCTGAGCCGCTGCCTCCTACCTGGATGGACGGCAGCCTGCGCATCGGCATCCACGCGTCCATCGCGGGAAGCTTTCTCAATGCTCTCGAATCCGCCCGCAAGCTGGGTTGCAACGCCTTGCAAATCTTCTCGTCGAGCCCGCGCATGTGGCAGGGCGGCCCCGCGCGCATTCCGGAAGTAGACGCCGCCGCTTTTCGCGCGCGCCGCACCGAACTGGGTCTCGGCCCGCTCGTTATTCACGCAAACTATCTGATTAATCTTGCTGCCGCGCAGCCCATGCTGCGCACGCGCTCGATCCAAGCCTTCCACGATGAGCTTGTGCGCGGCGTAGCCCTCGGCGCGGATTTTCTCGTTGTTCACCCCGGTTCGCGAGGGGAAGCCACGCCCGAGCAAGCCGTCGCCAACGTCATTGAGTCCGTCAAGCAAGGCTCCAAGCGAGCCTCCCTCGGCAACTTACGCATCCTCATCGAAAACACGGCAGGGATGGGCGTCGCCGTTGGCTCGCGCCTCGAAGAAGTCGCCGAAATCTTGGCTGGCCTGAAAGATGTCCCCGCAGCCGCGTGCCTCGACACTGCGCATCTTTTCGCCGCTGGTTACGACATCAAGAGCGAAGCCGGACTGGCCTCGGCAATCGACGTGATCGACACCACCATCGGTCTCGATCGCGTTCCCGTCTTTCACGCCAACGATTCGAAAATCCCGCTCGGCGGACGCGTCGATCGCCACGAAAACATCGGCGAAGGCAAAATCGGCGCCGAAGCCTTTCGACGTATCTTGACGCATCCCAGACTCGGCGCATCCTCTCCCGAGGGTTTAACAGGCCGCGCCTTCGTGCTCGAAACGCCCATAGACAATCCCGGCGACGACCGCCGCAACGTAGCCAAACTGTGGGAGCTCGCGGGCTTGAGCGATAAGGCCCCACCGGCTGAAAGGGGCTTCTCGATGCTCACCACCGCCATCAAAAAAGTCCAAATGAAAACAGCCGCAACCGCCAGAAACGCGGAGCGCCGTAAGAAAACTTTAGAGGCGTCCGCGGCGCCGCGGTCAGGTGAACCGAAAAAGAAATCGAAACCCGCGGCAAAAAAAGCTAAAGCGGCAAGCAAATCCAAGAAATCGCGCAAGACCAAGAGGGGATAGCGAGGCGTGGCGGACTACAACCCACAAGAAATCGAAGCCAAGTGGCAAAAGCGCTGGGCCGAAGCCCGCGTGTTCGAAACGGAAGCCGACTCTTCAAAGCCAAAGTATTACGTCCTCGAAATGCTGCCGTATCCCTCCGGCACGATGCACATGGGACACATGCGCAATTACGCCATCGGCGATGTCGTCGCCCGCGTCAAACGCATGCGCGGCTTCAACGTCCTCCACCCCATGGGCTGGGATGCCTTCGGCCTGCCCGCCGAAAACGCCGCCATCAAGAACAATACGCATCCGCGCGTCTGGACCAACAACAACATCGCGGAATTCCAACGCACCCTGCGCCGCTTTGGCTTCAGCTACGATTGGCGCCGCGAAATCTCCACCTGCGAGCCCGAGTATTACCGGTGGAACCAGTGGTTTTTTCTGCGCATGCTGGAAAGGGGCCTCGCGTACCGCAAAAAGAGCCGCGTGAACTGGTGCCCCAAATGCTGCACTGTGCTCGCCAACGAGCAGGTTGTGAATGGCGGCTACTGCTGGCGGCATGAAGACACGCTCGTCGAGTCCCGCGAACTCGAGCAGTGGTTCCTCAAGACCACCGCCTACGCCGACCAACTCGTCGATGATCTAAAGCAACTCGAAGGCACTTGGCCTGAGCGCGTCATCACCATGCAACGCAACTGGATCGGCCGCTCGCAAGGTGCGCGCGTGAAATTCGCCGTGGCCGATGTTAAAAAGGCGGAGCCGATTGAAATTTTCACCACGCGCATCGACACCATTTACGGCGCTACCGCTATCATCCTGGCGCCCACGCATCCGCTCGTCGACGAACTCCTTAGCGGTCCCATAGGTCCTTTCGCCCTGCTGGAAATGAAGAAGCAGCTAGCGCAAATGCGCCAGACCTCGGTTAAGACCGCGGACCTCGCCACCGCCGAAAAAGTAGGTTTCTTCACCGGTCGCCATGCCACCAATCCGTTTAGCGGAGAACAAATCCCCATCTGGGTCGGCAACTTCGTCCTCATGGAATACGGCACCGGCGCCATCATGGCGGTCCCCGCGCACGATGAGCGCGATTTCGAATTTTGCCGCAAGTACAGTCTACCGATTCGCGTCGTCATCCAGCCGCGCACCGGCGAGCCGCTCGTCGAAGAGAAAATGACCGTGGCGTTCTCCGAAGACGAAAACGGAATACTCGTCAATTCGGCTGAATTCAACGGCCTCTCGCCCGACGAAGCCATCGCCAAAATGACTGCCTACGCGGAGAAAAAAGGCTTTGGCAAAGGCGAAATCGTCTTCCGCCTCCGCGACTGGGGCATCTCTCGCCAGCGCTATTGGGGCACGCCGATTCCCATCGTTTATTGCCCTGACCACGGCCTGCAACCCGTCCCCGACAAAGATCTGCCGGTTCTGCTGCCGCCGAATCCGATCTTCCTTACAGGGGAGTCGCATCCTGCTCCCCTGAATATGCAGACCGGGATGGCGGCATCGCCATTGGACACACCGGACTTTGTGAATACCACGTGCCCGAAATGTGGCGGCCCCGCTCGCCGCGAGACGGACACGATGGACACATTCGTCGATTCCTCGTGGTATTTCTACCGCTACTGCGACCCGCACAACGACAAAGCTCCCTTCGACTCAGTGAAAGTCGGCTATTGGTTTCCCATCGACCAGTACATCGGCGGCATCACCCACGCCATCCTGCACCTCCTCTACTCGCGCTTCTGGTGCAAAGTCATGCGCGATCTCGGCCTCGTCGGCCACAACGAGCCCATCGCCAGGCTCTTCACCCAAGGGATGGTCCAAAAGGGCGGCGTAGCCATGTCCAAGTCGCGTGGCAACGTCGTTGGCGCCATCGACATGGCCGAAAAATATGGCGCCGATACTGGCCGCCTCTACACCCTCTTCGCCGCCCCTCCCGAAAAAGACCTCGAGTGGAGCGAAGAAAGCATCGAAGGCTCCTGGCGCTTCCTGAACCGCGTTTTCCGGCTGATCGACAAGCACGCCACAACGATTCGCGACGCCAAGAACTGGAATTTCCGCCCAGAGGGAATGTCGGACAAGGAACGCGACCTGATCCGCGTCACGTACCAGACGATGTTGCGAGTCACACAGGACTTCGAAAAGCGCTGGCACTTCAATTCCGCCATCGCCCAAATCATGGAATTAACGAACGAGATTTATCTGGCCGAGCCTCTCGAAAACGGCGTCCGCCCCGAAATACGCAAAGAAGTCCTTCAAATCCTCACGCTTTTGCTCGCTCCGATGACCCCTCACATCGCCGAAGAAATGTGGGAAATGCTTGGCAATAAGGATGGTCTCTGGAACGCTCCGTGGCCGGTCCTGCTCGATGAACAACTGGAGCTTGCGAAAGACAACGAAGTCGAAATCCCAGTCCAGGTAAACGGCCGCGTCCGCGCCACGCTCAAGGTTCCCACGGGTGTAAGCGAAGCCGAAATTGTTCCCAAAGCGCTGGCCGACCCAGCAGTAGCGCGCCACGTCGATGGCAAGCGCATCGTGAAGGTAATCTTCGTCCCCAACAAACTCCTGAACCTGGTGGTCAAATGAGTGCGCGGCATTTTCTTCGTAGGGGCACGGCACGCCGTGCCCTCTTTGCGTGTGCCCGGCCTTGTTTCGGGAGAATGGGTCTTTCTTTTTTTTTCGACTCTGCACGGATCACGGGATACGGAACACGGGTCATGAAAACGCCTCAATGAAACGAGGGTTATGATGGCAACAGGTGCCGCAATGACGGAACACACCCAAAAACCAAACTCCGAACTAGGCGGCATTGTCGTCCTGGATTTCGGCGGCCAATACACCCAACTCATCGCCCGCCGCATCCGCGAACAAAATGTCTTCTCCGCGATCCTCCCGTGCACCGCGAAGCTCGAACAAATCCGCCAATACGCTCCCGCAGGCCTTGTCCTCTCCGGCGGCCCCAGCTCCGTCTACGACCCCGACGCCCCCAAATGTGACCCCGCCATCCTGGCCATGGGCATCCCCGTCCTGGGAATCTGCTACGGCATGCAATGGATCACCCACGCTCTCGGCGGCAAAGTCGAGAAAGCCCAGCGCCGCGAATACGGCCGGGCCCATTTGAAAGTGAACTGCGCGAACGGGCCGAGCGAATCGCACCTTTTCGCCGGCGTACCCGAATCCCTCCGCATCTGGAACAGCCACGGCGATCACGTCCGCGAACTCCCCAAGGGCTTTTGCGCCACGGGCCATACCGACAACGCCATTGCCTCGCTCGAAGATCCCCAACGAAAAATTTATGCCGTGCAATTCCACGTCGAAGTAAACCACACCGAACGCGGCACGGAGCTCCTCCGCAACTTCCTCTTCCGCGTCTGCAAAGCCGAACAGAAATGGAGCGGTTCCGCGTTCATCCAGGAAACCACCGAAGCCATTCGAACGAAGGTCGGCCAAGGCCGCGCCATTTGCGCTCTCAGCGGGGGAGTGGATTCCACGGTCGCAGCCGTCTTGGTTCACCGTGCCATGGGCGACCGCCTGACAAACATCTTCGTGAATACAGGAATGCTCCGAAAGAACGAGTTTGCGGACACTTTGGAGATGCTGCGAGACCGCCTCGGCCTCCGGGTCATCGGGGTAGACGCTTCAGACCGCTTCCTGAACAAGCTCGTCGGGGTCACCGACCCCGAGCAAAAGCGCAAAATCATCGGCAGGGAATTCATCGCCGTTTTCGCCGAGGAATCCCAGAAACTCCAGCGAGGCGAAGCCCACGGCGAAATCTCCTGGCTTGTCCAAGGCACGCTCTACCCGGACGTAATCGAGTCCGTCTCCGTCAAAGGCCCCTCCGCCACCATCAAGACCCACCACAATGTGGGCGGTCTGCCCGAAAACATGCCGTTTGCCCTCATCGAACCCCTCCGCGACCTTTTTAAAGACGAAGTCCGCCGCATCGGCAGAGATCTCGGCCTTCCAGATGAGATTCTTCTGAAACACCCGTTTCCCGGCCCAGGCCTTGCCGTAAGGCTCCTTGGCGAGATCACCCGCGAGCACCTACACACTTTGCAGGAGGCGGACGCCATAGTAGTCGAGGAGATACGTCGCGCCGGGCTCTATAGTAAAGTTTGGCAAGCCTTTGCCGTCTTGCTGCCCGTTCGGAGTGTCGGCGTCATGGGAGATTACCGGACCTACGGCCTCACTGTCGCGGTCCGGGTCGTCGAATCCGACGATGCCATGACCGCCGACTGGGTCCGCCTCCCCGGTGAGGTCCTGGAGCGCATTTCGACCCGCATTGTCAATGAAGTGCGTGGTGTGACCCGCGTGGTTTACGATATTAGCTCGAAGCCACCGAGCACGATTGAGTGGGAGTAATTCTTATTCTGGGAACCCGCGCATCATGAAGAGGGAATTGAACTTAGAGGTCAGACGAGGATTAGTCCTGCCGTTTCATTGCCTTCAAAAGTGTACAGGCCGCGCAGGGACGGGACGCGGCCTATCCAGGAGCTACCATTATTTCGACAGCACGCTCTAAAAAGTATGTCGCAGAACTAGCGGTTAGCCATTTTCTGTGCCATATACAGAATGAGCTTGCGGTCCCCTTCTTCGACCTTCCCAAGCAGGCGGCGAAGCTTGTTGAGAAAGCGCGCATCTTTTCCTACGCTCCCCCACGCGATGTCATCCGACGACTTCCGCTTCGGGAGATTCGGCAACTGCGGCGGTTCCTCACCGTCATAAAAGAGTTGATAGAGTGGGCACTCGAGAGCGCGAGCAAGTTTCTCCAATGTCTCGATGGCCGGTACTGTATGGCCATTCTCAACGCGGGAAATATAGCAACGCAGCAACCCTGTTCGCTTCTCGATGTCGCCCTGGGAGAGTTTCTTTTCTTCGCGGAGTGCGCGAAGACGGTCACCTATAATCATGGCGGCATTATTCCATGTAGATACCGGTCAAGCAAGAAGAAACTTGACAGTCACCAATTTGAAACGATTGATGCAACCCGGGGAAACCAGGCTACCCGGGTAGGGGAAACCAAGCTACATTAGACGTAACCGGATTGACATGCCACGCGTCCCAAAAGTAGAGCCCCACGGCCCTCCCGCCGGCGCCAAGCCGCCAGCCGCGAAAGCGCCGGGCGCGGTGGACGACCGGGAACTCGTCCGGCGGGCACAGGGCGAAGACCAGGAGGCTTTTGAAGAGCTTATACGGCGCCACCAGCACCGTGTCTTTGCGGTCGCTGGCGGCATTTTGCGGCGCCGGGAAGATGTGGAGGATATTGCCCAGCAGGTTTTTGTGAAGGCCTATTTCTCGCTGAAGCGGTTCGATCAGCGGGCGGCTTTCAGCACTTGGCTTTACAAGATCACCGTGAACGAGTGCTGGGATCTACTGCGAAAGAAAAAAGTCCGTCCCCTGGTTTATGAATCGGACTTGAGCGAAGAGCAGGCCCGGCAGGTCATAGCTTCCGAGGAAAAAGGCGGCGGCGGACCGGACATCAGCGACAGGCTGGAAGCCCGGCAACGCGTCGAGAGGCTTCTGGAAGGACTCGACGAGCGCGACCGGCTGATGTTGATACTGAAAGAAGTCGAAGGCTTTGCGGTCGAGGAGATTGCCCAAGTTCTGGATTTGAACGCGAACACTGTCAAGGTGCGGCTCTTTCGGGCGCGCCGCAGAATCGTGAACAAAGTTCGCAAGCGCGGAGAAGAATAGAGCGAGCACGTGCCGAGGAAAAGGCCAGATTGATTTTGGAAGCTGGATAGATTAGATAAGTTGCCGAAGTCAGGGAAGGAGTCTCGGATGAGAAATTTTCTGAGCAAGCGTAGCGCGGAATGTCGCGATTTTCAGTCGCAAATCGAGGACGTAGCGAGTGCCACGCCGGGAGCGAAAGAACTATCGGAATTGCTGACAGCCGCGCCCGCCGCGCTGAAAGAGCATGCAGCCGCCTGCTCCGCGTGCCGCGCTGCCGTTGAAAATATTCTTGAAGCGCGGGCCCTCCTGGCTGAGCTGCCCTCGCATGCCGCCATGGCGGGGCCGTGGTTTGCTCCGCGCGTGATGGCCGCCATCGCGGCGCGCAAAGCGGAACTCAGCCGCGCAGCGGATACCTGGACTTTTCTGCCAAGGCTGGCTGCGCGCCTCACCTGGGCTTCTTCTATAGCGTTGCTTCTGGCCAGCGCGTGGCTGTACCAAAGGCCTGCAACCATGCCAGCTCCTGCCACCTCTGCGAAGGCAGTAGCGACAGACATTACAGGCGATCCAGACGTTGAACCCGCCTCGCAAACCAATGTGGATGACGAATTTTTGCTTAGCCTTGCGGAGAAGCAGCACCGATGAATGAGAACACGGCAAAGCGCCGCGCTGCGTATTGGGTCGCCGCCGTTTTCCTCCTGGGCGCAGCGCTGGGCGGCGTCTTCGGTTATTTCTACGGCCACCGCGGGACCGTCGCGGCCGCCCCACCTCCCCTGAGCGACGCGCAACGCCACGCAAAACGGCTCGATGAGCTGACGCGTGAGCTGAGCCTCAACGATTCGCAGCGCCAGCAAATGGACTCGCTGCTCACCCAGATCCACGGCGACTTCCAATCCGTCCGCAACAAAAACGCGCAGCAGCTCGAAACTGACCTGGATCAGGAACGCCAGAAGAGCCGCGACCAGATCCGGGTGATCCTGACTCCCGAGCAGAAACCGAAATTCGAAGAATTCATGAAGCGTCTCGACGAAGAAAGAAAGCGAAACCCGCAGCCACCTCCTCCACCGCGTTAGCCGCCGCAGATGTAAGTATTAGAACTCTCTCATCTCGCTAGCGATTCGTGAGTCAAAATTCTCTGTCGACAGCGCATTTCCTCGCCTACTCTTCTCACACCTTTACAATGAGTTTGCCGGTGTTGCCGCCGGTGAAGAGCATGTTTATCGCGTCGGGCGCTTTTTCAAGGCCTTCGACGACGGTTTGGCGGTCTTTTAGCTTGCCCATCATTTTCCATTTGCCCAGTTGGGTCGCGGCTTGGGTGAAGCGTGACGCGTAGTCTAGGACGAGGAAACCTTCTACTTTTAAGCGTTTGACGATGAGGATGCCGAGGTTGTTCGGTCCGGAAGTTTCTTTTGTGTAGCCAGAGATAAGGCCGCAGAGGGCCACGCGGCCGTGGAGATTCATGCGGTTGAGGACTGCCTCCATAATTTCGCCGCCGACGTTTTCGTAATCGATATCGATCCCGTTGGGCGTAGCTGCGGCGAGCTTTTCTTTCCAGTCAGCGTGTTTGTAGTTGATGGCGGCGTCGAAGCCGAGCTCATCGGTGAGCCATTTGCATTTTTCGTCGGTGCCTGCAATGCCGACGACGCGACAACCGAAAATCTTGCCGATTTGGCCGGCGACGCTACCGGTTGCGCCAGCAGCAGCGGAGACGACCAACGTCTCGCCTTTTTGCGGCTTGGCGATTTCGGTCATGCCGAAATACGCTGTTAGACCGGTACTGCCGAGCACTCCGAGGAAGAGCGTGTCGGACACGAAGGGAATCGACGGCACTTTCTGAAAGGGCATCTTCGACTGCGCTTCGATCACGGCGTATTCCTGAAGGCCAGTCAAGCCGACAATCTTGTCGCCCTTTTTGAATTGCGCATGGCGCGATTCAATCACCTCCGCGAGGCCGATCGCACGCATCACGTCGCCGATGCCCACGGCGGGGAGATAGCTGTCCACAGCCATCCACACGCGCATGGTCGGATCGACAGAGAGGTACTTTACCTTGGCCAGCGCTTGGCCGTCCTGGAGCTCGGGCAGAGGCGATTCAGAGAGTTGTAGATCACCCGGCGCGAGCAAGCCTTTGGGGCGTGATTGCAGACGAAGCTGACGATTCATTGTTGGCACTTGGTGCTCTCCAAATATTTCGGCACGCGTATTTTGTTGCAACCTGTACAGCCACGATAGGCTGTGCCACCTAGAAGGGAATGTCCTCGTCGGAGATTTCGGGCCCGCTAGGGGCTTGGCTGCCACCGTAGGAATCTTCGGCGGGTGCGGCGTGCGATTCGACGTCATCGCCGCCGGAGCGGCCTCCTCCGGCGCCGGCTGCTGCGCCTTCGCTGCGGCCTCCTAGCATGCGGAAATTGCTGGCCACAATTTCAAAGCTGGTGCGCTTTTGGCCTTCTTTGTCTTGCCATTCGCGAGACTGGATGCGGCCTTCGATAAAGATGAGCGAGCCCTTCTTTAGATATTGCTGGGCGATTTCGGCTTGCTTACCCCAGACGACGATTTTGTGCCATTCGGTGCGCTTTTGGCGTTCCCCGTTTTTGTCTTTGTAAGACTCATCGGTGGCGACGGAAAAATTGGCGACGGCTTGGCCCCCGCCGGTGTAGCGGGTTTCTGGATCGCGGCCCAGGCGGCCTACGAGAATGACTTTATTTACGGACATTAGCGTTCTCCCTCTTCGGCGCTGACGATAGCAGAAACCGGGTGCGGAGGCAAAAGAACGAGCAAGTGAGTAGCTAGCGGAGGCAATTGACGGCCCGTGATGTATAAGTTACAATGGGTTCGCGATGGAGATTCGCCATTACGTCAACCGGGCGGGGCGAGATATTTATGAAGAATGGCTGTCGGATCTGGGGGACAAACGGACACAGGCAAAGATTACGGAACGGATCAACCGTATGGCGGGCGGCAATTTTGGGGATTGCAAGCCGCTGGGGCAGGGACTGTGGGAGTTGCGCATCGATTGGGGACCCGGCTTTCGAGTCTACTATGCAATCGTCGGAAAGGAACTGGTGCTCTTGGTGAGCGGCGGGGACAAGAAGAGACAGTCGGCCGATATTGAGCTAGCGTTGGAGTATTTGAGGGACTACAAGGAGAGGAGCCAGAAGGCATGAAACGGAAAACCAGTGTTTCGCATGATGAGACGGTGGTTCGGCGGATTCGTAAGGACTCGGAGTTCGCCGCCGAGTATCTGAAAGCCGCGTTGGAGGATTCGGACGAGCCGCGCGTTTTGCTGATCGCTTTACGTCACCTCGCACAGGCATATGGAATTGCCAAGGTCGCGAAAGCCGCGGGAATCCAGCGGGAAAGTTTGTACCGCGCGCTATCGGAAAAAGGAAATCCGAGGCTTTCGACGTTGATGGCGGTGACGAAAGTCATTGGGTTGAGGCTGACGGTCGAAGCTGCGGCGTAGGCGACGGGTGGCCAAAATGAGATCAAAAACTAGTAAGGCCCGTAAGGATGTGATTCGGGTAACGGAGGGCAGCGGAAACGTCTTTGCTGATCTAGGACTGCCCAATCCCGAGCAAGAACTGCTCAAAGCGCAACTCACGTTGCAAATTTACGGAATCCTGAAGGACAGCGGGATGACACAGGTTCAGATTGCGAAGATTCTTGGTGTGCGGCAGCCGCAGGTCTCACTACTGATGCGTAACCGGGCAGGGAACTTTTCGGTCGGTCGGTTGATGGAATTTCTCACGGCATTGCGGCAGGACGTGGAGATCACGGTCCGTCCAACTCGCAAAGAGCATGGGGCGTTGACGGTGGTATCTGCCTGAACGAAGGTTTTGGACGTGATCTTTGAAGAAAACGAAGTCGACGAGCAAAGGTTAAGGCGAGAAGGAAGAATTGCTGGGAGATGTGATCGGCGGAAACCATGAGTCAGGTGCCAATCTGGTTTGAACGGAAGTTTGCGTTTTCGTTTCCGGTGGAGCTGTGGCCGAATGTTTGCGCACGGTTGCGCGGGACTCCGGCACGCCTGGAAGAGGCGCTTCGGGGGCGTTCTCACGAAATCCTGATCAGGAAAGCAGATGGAAAGTGGTCAGCTCAGGAACAAGCCGGTCATTTGCTGGACCTCGAAGCGCTGTGGCTGGCGCGCGTGGAGGATTACGTGGCGGGCAGCGAACAACTCACCGTGGCGGACCTGAGGAATCGAAAAACTGATGAAGCGAACCACAATGGACGGCCGTTGGAGCAGATCCTGGCGGAGTTTCGCTCTGCAAGAGAAAGGCTGCTGAAGAGTGTGGACGAATTGGACCCAACGCTATTTGCTCGAACTATTCCTCACCCGCGTTTGAAGACGCCTATGCGGCTTGTGGATCATTTGTATTTTGTCGCCGAACACGACGATCATCATCTCGCGCGAATATGGGAGCTGGTCAACGCCGTTCGGTAAATGAATGGGTTTGAAACGGCTGAGGAAGCGTGTGGAGATTTTAAAACACCCGGATGTAGAACCCAACACGCGGGGAACCCGGCCCTCGTGACGACCTTGTTAGCGCTGGAGACAGAGGAAGAGAAGCCGTGCCAAGTACTGTAGCTACTGAAACGACCCCACAAAAGATTTTCTGATAACCCATGCTGGCTATAAATTTCAAATAGACCACATAGCACTTGACGCCGTAACTGATATCACATATCGTCCGCGCTAATTGTCCCTTCCAAATAGAGGTCGGCCCAGCAGACTTTGCCGTCTTTTTTTGGGGTCAAAAAAGGACATCCCGGGTTCCGCTATTCTTCCGCAATTTCCATCCGGATGCGGGACCTTGCAGTGTAAATCAGGAGGAACCAATGCACATGCGACTCAGAATCTTCACCCTCTCTCTGTTGCTGCTAACGTGTGGGGCCGGCGTAGGATTTGCGCAAGAAGTCGGTATGGTAGATCCGTCGTTTCTGGCAAACGCGTCCGGCAAGCCGTTTCACCCAACACCGCACGACCTGACCAATGGGCAAGCACACTCCCGTTTCGGTATTCACGGGATCGATTCCATCCCCAACTTCAACGACCATTTCTTCGCGGATGGGGTCGATTTCAATGGCAATCCGAACCGTCACTGGTACACCAACACGGTCGGAAATCCGCCGCAGATGGGGGGTACGACACTGGTATACGCCCCGGTTCAGCCTGTGAATATCGAACTGGACGATGTCAACGGGAATCTCGTGCATGTTGGGGGCCATCCACTGATTTCGGATGCGACCCAATTCGTGACACCGGTATTGGGATCCCCGGTGTTCTCCAACTACACTTATTCGAGCGGCGCCGACCCCACGCAGTTTTCCGACGCCATCCAGCGCGCGCAATACTTCAACAAAATGAAACCCGACTGGCACACCCTGCTGGTCGCGGCTCCGCAGCCGCCGCTCACGATGCACATTCGGCAATCGGCGACGTGTACACGTACAAGCACCCCCCCCTTCGCCGGCTGTAACTATGTTTTCTTACCGAATGCAAACGGAACGTGTTGCCGCTACATTTTGGTAAACGACAACCCGCCCGATTTCGTTTTCGACAACGGCCTAGCTGGTGTCGTGGTGACCGACATCTCGAACAATGTCATCACCACTAAAGACATTTCCACGTTCTTGTTCCCCAACGTCTATCTCTTTTTCGGAGATCCCTCCCAATGCTGCGTTCTGGGCTACCACACGTACTTCTTCGAGCCCGGCAGCGATCCCGAATTGCGCTGGGTGCTGAACTATTCCAGCTGGATCAGCCCCGGGCTTTTCGGGTCGGCGTTCACGGACGTCACTGGGCTGAGCCACGAAATCTCCGAGACCTACAATGACCCGTTCGTGGTCAGCGACAATGTGCACAATTTGACTCCCTTTACGCTTGCGCCCAACGGGAACTGCTCGGACGCTCTGGAAACGGGGGACGTTATCGAAGGTCTCAAACACGCGACCTTCCCCATCAATTTGAACGGGTTCCTGTACCATCCGCAGAACGAAGGACTACAACAGTGGTTCAAGTTCGAATCGCCATCGAGTGCGTTGGGCCAAGCCTACAGTTATCCAGACGCTACGGTCCTTCCACAACTGTCACCACCTCAGAAGCTTAATTGTCAGCCCTAGCAACCCTCTTGTTCCGAGGTTCGGCCGGTAAACCGGCCGAGCCTCACGTAGGGGATGTTCTGCATTGGCCGGTGGCCGACCCTTTCTGCTAACCGTGCAGAAAGGGTCGGTTGCTCTTCGTTACCTTCTTTCTTTTTTTGCTTTTCCTTTCTCTCTGAAGACTTCTCAAATGGAGCTTCTTCGTTTCGCGACGGCACGGCGAGTGTGCAGAATTGGACAGCTTGGGAGGCCGCCTGTGTTACGCTGGCGGAAACTCCGCTAACCCCATCCCTGAGCGGACAATCGGAGGGATAGACTGATGAAGACGTTTTTGAGTAGAGGTGTCAGACTGATCGGGAAAGCTGTGCTGGCCGCGGCTGCAATGGGCGGATTCCTGCTCCTTGGAGCAGCTCCGCGCGCGGTTGCCGATGACGATGCTTGCCGGCATCGCCTTGTGAAGGCCGACCACAGGCTTCACGAAGCGGCTGAGCATCATGGATGGAACAGTCCAGAAGCGGAGCATGCGCGTCACGAACTGCATGAGGCGCGCGAGTTCTGCTGGAGCAAGTTCCACAAATGGTGGGATGAAGACGGCCATCGCTGGCATGCTGAGCGTGACTGGGACGATCATGACCACGACCATGATCGGGATCATGACCACGATCACTAATCCTTGTTAGTGAGGCGGCTAATAAGGCGCATTGCTTTGGCGCCCCGATTCGCTCGGGGCGCCTTTTTTTGTGGACCGGGAGGGGCGTTATGCGAAAGAGATCTTGGATGGAATGGGTCATACTGGCGGCGGTTCTGGTTGTGCCGGGAATGGTCTTGTCGCAGGGCGTGGAGGAGAGCCGGAGCTTGATCATAAATGGGCAGGCGGGGCAGGCGCCGGTTGTGCGAATGCAAGGGAAGTCTTACGTGGAGCTCGAGGCGCTGGCGCGATTGACGCACGGCTCGCTGAGTTTCAATGGGAGCCAGGTAACGTTGACGTTGGCGGGTTCCGGCGCGAATACGGCCACGACCGTTGCCGGGGAAAAGTCGGAATTTTCGAGAGAGTTCTTGCGCGCAGGAATCGAAGAGATGGCCATGATCCGGGAGTGGCGAACCGCGTTGACGAACGCGGTGCAAAATGGATTTCCGATCGGCGATGACTGGATGATCATTTACCGGGAACCAGCTCTTAGGAACCTGAGATTGGCGGCGGTGGCGGCGTCGACCGATCCGGATCGAAGCGCCTATCAATTGCTTTCGAATGAGTACGACAACATGAAAAAGTTGAGCGACCGATTTGTGGCGGCTCATACCGCGCAGAACTATATGCCTCCCGACTCGTTGAAGAGCGATCCACTAAATGAACAGATCTTGAGCTGCGCGCGGTCTTTGGCGGCGATGGCGGCTAGCGGAAAATTTGTGGATGATGGGTCGTGTCACTGAGCGTTGAACTTGAGAGGAGTGTCATCCTGAGATTCGGGTCAGTAATCCTTTCGCGGATTGAATCACTACTTTAGTCAAGAAATCAGATTGTTTTCATTGACGGTTTGACGGCCCGCGTGGAATATACATGGGCCGTGGTGACCGCTCCCTCCTCTACTTCAAGGCAAGAGAACGGACTTTACGACGCTGCTTCGCCGAGCAGCGCGCGGGCATTTTTGTGGATCGGCACGGCTACTTTGACCGGCGCGATCGTCATGGCAATGGAATTGGCGGCGTTCCGGTTGTACGCGCCCTATTTTGGGAACTCGATTTATGTCTGGGGAAGCATGATTTCGGTAGTGATGGCGGCTTTGGCGGCTGGTTATGGTTTGGGCGGATGGATTGCGGATCGAAGGCCTGTCGACACGGTTCTTTATTCCATTGTTTTGGGCAGCGGCGTGTACCAGCTTGCGATCGTGTTTGTAATGCGGCCGGTGTTGTTGAAACTGTGGCAATCGGGAGATTTTCTTGGGCCGGTGCTGGCAACGGTGATTATTTTTGCGCCGCCGATGATGGCGCTGGCGATGACGTCGCCATTTGTGATTCGGCTGCTGGCGCGAGCGGGCCACGTAGGAATTACCGTGGGGCGAGTATTAGCGCTGTCAACGGCGGGGAGCATTGCGGGAGTGTTGGGAACGAGTTTTTATCTGGTGCCGAAATTTGGGACGCGCGTGACGATGGAGATTCTTTGCGGGGCGTCGATTGTTCTGGGCGCGGCTGGGTTGATGATGCGACGCAAGGCAGCGGTTTTGCTGGCGCTGCCAGTGACGCTGCTTTTCGTGGCACCGAAACCGTCGCCGCCAGCGCCAATCATTTGGGCTGGCGAATCCGCGTACAACCGAATCCTGGTGCTCGAGGCCAAAGGGCTGCGATGGCTGGTACTGAACGACGGACGTTTCTCCCAGACCACTGAAAGGGTGGGCGGCGGAAGTTCGGGATTTTATCTGGACGACTTCGCACTGGGTCCGGTGATAGTTCCGGCGAAGAATTTGCTGGTGCTCGGCATGGGAGCAGGAGGATCGATTCAGGTCAGCAAGGCGGTGGCGCCGGAGATTGAGGTGGACGCGGTGGAGATTGATCCGGAAGTGGTCCGCGTGGCGCACGAGTTTTTTGGGTTGCCGCAGGGTGATCCCCGGCTGCGTATACATATCGCAGATGCGCGTCCTTGGCTGGCGGAACATGAGGCCAAGAATGATTTGGTGCACATTGATTTGTTTCAGGGCGGGCCGTATGTGCCGTTTTATTTGACGACGGTGGAGTTTTTCCGGCTGGTGAAATCGCGAATGGCGGTTAGCGGCGCACTCATCGTGAACGTGTACGATAAAAGCCCGAACCAGGAGTTGTTGGAGGCGATGGGAGCGACAATGCGGCAGGTGTTCCCGTCGTTGGAGAGGTTGTCCAGAGCGGATGGGAATCACATACTCTTTGCATTTGCGGAGAAGCATGAGCTGGCAGAGACGGTGGCGCGATTGAAACATGGCGTGGAGCCAGCGTGGGTGCAGGAACTGGCGCAAAAGGCGGCGGGAGAGATGGTTGAGTTTGAACCGCACTCGGGAGCGGTGATATTTACGGATGACCGGGCGCCGATTGAGGAGATGACGCGGCGGATGTTGGTGGAAAAAACGAAGTAAGGAAGTAAGGAAGTAATGAAGTAAAGAAAATAACGAAACATGAAAGCTAGAAGCGAGCAACTGGGGACGCGAAGGATTTGAAGACGATGAAGAATCGAAACCGGAGAGAGTTCTTGAAGAGTTCGGCGGTGGCTGTGGCAGCGGGCATTGGGCTCGGGCGAGAGGGGATTATGAGCGGTGAGGATTTCGAGGATTTGCGGCCGTTTAGGGCGGAGGTCCGTGCGGCGTATAGCGCGCAGAAGGCGTTTGGGAATGAAGGGAAGAAGGCGCTGCGGCTGGGATTGATTATTGGGATTGGGAATGATCCGGACGCGGCGATGGCGAAGGTGCATGAGGCGGGGCTGCCGACTTGTCAGGCGTACTGCGAGGAGTTTCAGCCGGGGCTTGCTAAGAAGTTGACGGCGGCGCTGGGGAAGTATGGGATTGAGGCGACGTCGATTGTGGTGGGCGGGCCGGGGAAGGAAGTGTGGGATTTTTATGGCGGGCCGCTGACGATTGGGTTGGTGCCGCGCCCGACGCGGGCGGCGCGCGTGGCGCATATCAAGAAGGCTTCGGAATTTGCGAAGGAGTGCGGCGTGCCGGCGGTGCAGACGCATTGCGGATTTATTCCGGAGAATCCGAATGAGGACTTGTACAAGGAGACTGTCGCGGCCATGCGTGAAGTGGCGGAGTATTGCAGGAGGAATGGACAGAACTTCAGGTACGAGACGGGGCAGGAGACGCCGATTACTTTGGTGCGGGCGATGAAGGATGTGGGACTGGACAATCAGGGAGTGAATTTCGATTTGGCGAATTTGATTTTGTATGGGAAGGCGAATCCCGTGGATGCGATTGAGATCCTCGGGCCGTACGTGCAGGGGATTCATGCGAAGGATGGATTGTGGCCTACGAACCCGAAAGAGTTGGGCGAGGAGGTGGCGATTGGGAAGGGTAAGGTGGATTTTGCGCGGATTATTGCGCGGTTGAAGGAGATGAAGTATCCGGGTGCGGTGACGATTGAGCGGGAGATTTCGGGGGAGAAGCAGATAGAGGATGTGCGAGGGGCGAAGGAGTATTTGGAGAAGTTGATTGGGGCGTAGGAGAGTGACCCGTGGTCCGTGTCCCGTGATCCGCGAAGAGCGGTCTCGGAAGAGAAGGAAGTCGACAGTCGGCAGTTGAAAGTCGAAAGTTCTCGGAGAGAAAAGGAAGAGAGGACAGACTGAAGTCTGTGCCACCCAGAGGCGTGGCCCCCCCTCCCGGTTTTTTTGTAAGTGTTCATTCTAAAGAGCTTTAAGTGCTGTGTTTTGGAAGTGCGGATTCTAAAGGGGTTACGGGTGTGTTTTGCGGAACTGCGGATTCTAAAAGAGTTAGAGGCGGAAGAGCAGCAAGCGAGAGAGCAGACTTTTGCTGAGAGAGAGTTTGTGGAACGTAAGGAAAAGTACGGGGCAGGAGTTCCAAAGTGGGAATGGGCAAAGGGCTGGCGAGGAGACAACATATGGGATTATAGTATAAAAAGGTAATATTGTCAAGAGAATTATAAATCGTTTGGGAAGAAGAGTTTACGGCTACCCGGGGCACCTAGCAGGGCGCAGAAGAACACTTCAATCGTTCACGGCGGAGTTCAGTGTGGACCGAGGCGCGGAGGATGCAGGCGAAAACGAGAAGGGTCACGCCACCAATCCAACCGCCCAAACTAAATGATTTAGGAAAGTAAAGGGCAATGACAACGCCGGCACCGACCAGGACCGCGCACAAGGGAATGAACGTGCGCATACCGTAGAGAAAGGTAAAAGGAAGATAGTGCGCTCCCAGCAGGATCATTAGCGCGGGATAAAACAGGCTCAAGCGGAACTCGGTTACAGGGACGAGCAGAAGCATGGTCATCGGTAGCGTAAACGCGATCTGCATCCCAAGATAGTGCAGAGGGTTGTCTTTCGAAAGAGAGGCAGGGCCGCGCGTTAAACGCAGGAGCGCTAGCGTGAGCGGGAAGATGAAAAAACCACCGACGACCGCGGTGAGTATAGCCGCACGTGGAGTAACCCAAGTTCCAAGAGCGGCTGACGCCAGCCAGATTGCCGACGAGACCAGTTGACCCCAAAAGCCGCCGACGAAGACAGTACGCACTTCGCGTTGAGCGTCCTGCACTAGCATGTTCACAGCTCCCTTGAGGAAGGTAATGGCAAGAATTGGTTAGGTAGTGTAACGCGCTTGGTATCGAACCGCACTTCTTACGCTGACAATTGTCGTAACATTATATTTGATTCATGAGCCGAAGTTCAAGCCGAGCTAGATAGGATTAAAATCAAACTCCAAGACCCAGGTTCTGAAACCGAACCTGGGGCACCCGCCGACCCTCAATGCTGTTCTTCGTGTGGGTCGCAGGATCGTTCATATCGATATTCACAAGCCCCATGACGTTCGCCAACTGGGCGGCGTGTCGAAGCCGGCGAGCGAAGCATAGACGCTCCACTGACCATGATGAATTGCTTCGTGTTGCACAAACTCCCACGTGAACAGCGCGAACGTAAAAGGGGTTCCGTCCCAGTCGATCGGTGCGTCGATGTCCACAGATTCCAGTGCGGCGAGCAAGAGTCGCTGCTTGTCATCCAGCGCGGCGAGCAGCGCCTCTCGAGTCAGGGGACCGACATAGTGCTCGTGCTTTCGCGTCCAATCCACTTTTCTCGTCGCTAATGCGGCAGTGTAGACACCGCGCACACAGACGACGTGGCGCAGTTGCTTGCAAAACGGCGCGAAGCCATCGCCAATCCGATGTGGCGCCGGTGCGCGCCCAGACTCTCCGGGCGGGTCAGGCGTAAAGTCCCATTTATCCTCGGGGACTGCCCGCACAAAATCGACGGTCAAAGCATGGAGCACCTTGCTGTACCGTGCAAAGTCATCGATCGACATCGCATGATTTTAGCAGCCCGCCACCCCACAGTTAAGGTGCGGCCACTCGCGGCGTGAACAATCACAGAAAGCTGCCAACGGCATCAAGAAGGACGTGAGGAACTCGCAACCCTCACGAATCGTTGCACTACTTCCGGAATGTTGGCAATTACAGAGTCAACACTGGAACGAGGCTCGGTAACCATGGCAGCGCGATAAAAACGAGCAACGTCTCGCGGTAGGGCGGACCAAAAGACTCCTTCGTATCGCTGGCGGATATAAGACAGCAATTCCTCGTAATGATACGCCGGATATTCATCCCGAGCCTTTTTCGTGTCTCCAAAGCACATGTAATCCGGGTGAGTGTTCACCAATGCCATACCGCCGCGCTCGGCGACCCAGTCGAGTTTTCGTTTCCAGATGTCGATATTCGGTTCGCGAAGTATTACAAACAGTGTGAAGTCCTGAGCAAGGGTGTAAGGAAGCTCGACGTAGCCAGCGCCCGGCGGTCCGGACACCCAGAAAGGAAACACCGTCCCAACTCCGTCGGGCTGAGGCTCGAATGGATCCGTGTCAAAGGTAGAAGCGTCATATTCCATCCCCAGTTCATGAATCCACTCCAGATTGTGATGCATGAATGGCGATCGAAATCCGACAGCCTGCCACTTCCGACGATATTCTCGAATTCGGGTCGCGCTGCGACTGAATTCAGCATGGGACGAGTAAAGCTTTCCATCGTGCTTCAGTCCGTGAATCCCGACTTCGAAACCCCGTCGATCCAAGGTCTGCCTCAGCGTCTCTGGCACACGGTAGGCGCCTTCCGGCACGAAGTTGAAGGAGGAGCGGAAGCCCTGCTTCAACTCGAGATTCATTAACTGCCCGACGCGTGCAAATCCTTTGCTGCCTTCGACATCGTGCGTAAGAACCAGGGCAAACCGCTTCTTCTCCGGCCACCCTGGCCAGCCATGGGGCATCGAACCCGCTTTCTGGTCGATAGGCCATATCCCGCGATAAGAGGACTTTTGACAGTCAGCTCTCCATCGGCGCAGCGTCACGCGCAGAGCCCAGGGCAAGAGTGGTTTGCAGATGTAGTAGGTTCTGTTGAGCACCTGGCAAGTCCGATGCGATAAAGGCACTCCTGACATTGCTTCTGAGGGCTCCGTCTCGGTGGAAGAAGCCTCGGAAGGCGCGTCGATAGCCAGTCGCAGGGCTTCAGCCGGGTGCTTCACGAGAGGGTCGACCAGGATGCCGCTAGGTCCCGACGCTTGCGCCTGCAGCTTTGTCACCGCTGCATGCTCAATGGGTGTCGCCCCGGGCTGATCTGCAAGCTGTTGGCTGCCGAGCGGATGGTTGGGTACGGTGGGCTGTGGAATCATTGTATCCCTCGCACTTTGCAAGCTACTGAACTAATGGCATTCTGCAATCAAGCAAAGACTGGCATCGAGGCGCAGGTTTTCACCTTATTTTTTTGCAGGGCGCGCTCGATAAGAGCGAAAGCGTCGATTTAGGGTCTTCGTCTAAGAGAAGCAGGGACTTAGTGTTCCTATGCATTCCTGGTGCGGGTGTGTTGCGCGCTCGCGGTGGATGTGATACAGCGAGGCGTTAGAAGTGGCCGTCGTTTCGATGCTGCCAAGGAGAACGTAGATGCGAGAGCCTAAAGAAGCGGGAAAAGAAATTGGGCGCCGAGAATTCATTGGGACGGCGGCGGCGGTGGGAGGGGTGATGTTTATACCGGCGGCGCGGGTGTGGGGGACGGAGGCGAATTCGGCGGTGCGTGTCGGACTGCTCGGTTGTGGCGGTAGAGGGACTGAGGACGCTACCAACATGTTTGAGACCGGCGGGGCGCGGGTTGTGGCTTTGGCGGATATGTTTCAGGACCAGTTGGATGTGGCGCGGAGCTCGTTCGACAAGATGCAGGGGGCGAAGGGATTTGCGGCGATCGATGGGGCGCAGCTTTTTGTGGGACCGGAGGCGTACGAACAGATAGCGCACTCGAAGGAAGTGGACGCGATTGTGATTGCTACGCCGCCTTACTACCACCCCTGGCATTTGGAGGCCGTCGTGGCGGCGGGGAAGCACGTTTATTGCGAGAAGCCGGTGGCGGTGGATGTGCCGGGGGCGAAGAAAGTGGTGGAGATTGGGAAGCGGGCGGAGGGGAAGTTGAGCCTGGATGTGGGATTTCAGATTCGGGATTGTCCGCCGTTTGTGGAGTTGGTGAAACGGATTCATGGCGGGGCTTTGGGGAATATTGTTTGCGGGGAGGCGCATTATTTGTCGGGGTATCTGGACCGGCCGAAGTGGGACGCGGCTTCGCCGACGGAGCGGCGGCTGCGGAACTGGGTGTATGACCGCGTGCTCTCGGGGGACATTATCGTGGAGCAGAACATTCACGTGATTGATATTTGCAACTGGATCTTGAAGGCGCATCCGGTGAAGTGCGCGGGGACGGGAGGGCGGTCGGGGCGGCCGGTGGATGGGGATGTGTTTGGAAATTACAACGTGGTGTTTACGTATCCGGACGGAGTGGACGTGACGTTCAGCTCGACGCAATTTGCCAAGGGGTGGTGGGACGTTACGGAGAGGTTTTTTGGGACGAAGGGGACGTCGCAGTCGCCGTACTCGGGGCCTTTGGGGATTTGGGGGGAGGAGGCTTGGCAGACGCCGCAGATTCCGGCGAAGGATGATCAGGGGTTTTCAGCTACGGGAAAATTTACCTCGAATCTGGAGTTTGCGGATGCGGAGAAGAAGAAGTTGTTTGTGGAGAGTATTACTTCGGGGAAATTTCATAATCAGGCGGCGAAGGGAGTGGAGTCGGCGGTGTCTTGCATGATGGCGCGGACGGCGGCTTATACGGGGAGGGAAGTGAAGTGGGAGGAGCAGTGGAAGTCGAAGGAGGAGTGGGAGTCGAAGATTGATTTGGAGAAATTGAAGTAAGGACGTAATGAAGTAAGGAAGTAAAGACGCGAGGAAAAACAGCATCTTCGCCGTGGAGACTGGGGTTGAGTGAAAGATTGTTCTTAACACAGAGTTCACAGACAGCACAGAGAAGACGGAATGCGAACATCGAGACGCGAGTTTGTGAAGGTGGGAGCCTCGGCGGCGTGTGCGGCGGGCGTTGGCGTTGATGCGCTGGCTCTGGTTGCCAAACAATCTGCAACTGCGTTGCCGGTGAAGAAGGGGCTGGTGTTTGACATGCTGCCTTCGCGCTTGAGTTATACGGAGCGGTTTAAGCTGGCGCGGGATGTGGGATTTGAGGTGGTGCAGGCGCCGACGACCCCGGACAAGCACGAGGCCGAGGAGATTAAGAAGGCAGCGGAGGCGGCAAATATTCGGATTGATTCGGTGATGAATATGGACCACTGGAAGTATCCGCTTTCGTCGGGGGATGCGGCGGTGGTGGCGAAGTGCGTGGAAGGGATGAAGACTTCGCTGCAGAATGCGAAGTTGTGGGGATCGGACGCGGTATTGCTGGTGCCAGCGGTGGTGAATGCGGATACGTCTTACCGCGAGGCGTGGGCGCGGTCGCAGAAAGAGATTCGGAAGCTGATTCCGATGGCGGCGGAGTTGAAGGTGGTGATTGCGATTGAAGAGGTTTGGAACAAGTTTTTGCTGAGCCCGCTGGAGATGCAGAAATATATTGCGGAGTTTGAGAGCCCGTGGATCAAGGCGTGGTTCGATGTGGGGAATGTGGTGCTTTATGGGTACCCGCAGGATTGGATTCGAACGCTGGGGAAAAGCATTTACAAAGTGCATTTGAAAGATTTCAAGCGGAAAGAAGGCGGGTACGCGTGGGTGAACCTGGGCGAGGGGGATGTGGATTGGGCGGCGGTGCGGCAGGCGTTTGCGGAGATTGGATATTCGGGAAGCGTGATTGCGGAATTGGATGGAGGGGATGAAGAGTACTTGCGAGATGTGAGCAAGCGGATAGATCGATTGCTGATTGGCGTGGCGTAGGGCTTGAGGGCGGAGAGGGCTTCGCAGGAAACGACGGCGGGCTGGGCGAGAGTCGAAGCGGGGATTGGAACGGGCGGCGAACTAGCCGGCGGCGGTGACTGCAACGCCGAGTTCTTTGAGCTTCGCGCGCGCCGTGCGTTCTTCTTCGGTACCAGGGTAGCGGCGGACAACTTCGCGCAGTTCGCGGATGCCCGATGTTTTTTGGCCAAGATCGATCAGTGCCATCCCCTTCTTGAGGCGAGCGGGAGCGAGCTTGAAGCTTTTCGGGTAGACGGTGAGCACCTTGTCATATTCGGCGACGGCTTCCTGATACTGCTTCTGGTGGTAGGCAATTTCGCCGAGATAGAATTGCGCGTTCGAAGCGAGGTCGGTGTCGCTGTAGTATTTGAGGTAGTCGAGGAATTCCTGGCGAGCGAGATCGTACTTGCCGCTGGTGATGTCGCGCAGACCGTTGGAATAGAGCATATCGGCGGACGGGGCGGCCGAGGCGGCATTGCCCGCGGCGGGAGGAGCGGAGTTTCCGTCATTCGCCGGCCGAGGGCTGGCGCCGGCCGGGGCAGAGCCGGAAACTTTGGCGTCAATGCCTTGGACAGCGCTCTGCAGATCGACGAGCTGCTGATTTAGTTTGCCGAGACGGGATTTAATTTCTTCGAGATTGTCGGAAAGGCCCTGGACCTGGGTGGACATGGTGTCGAGGCGGGCGCCGGAGTTGGCTTGGACGTCCTGAACGGACTTTTGGACGGAGCCCATGGTGGCGTTGAGCTTGCCGACATTGTCGCTGGCTTGCTCGACGAGAGTCTTCAGGACAGTGTGGTCCTGCGTGATTTGCGTGGACATGTCCTTTTGGCCCTGAAGAAGCGTGGTGACGTCGCGCTGCAGGTCGATAATTTCGCGGGCGACGGCCTCGGCCGGGCGCGGGCCGATAAGGCTGCCGCCGAGGGCTCCTGCAAAAACGGCGGCGGCAAAAATGACGATGTTGCTGATTTTCATGTAACAACCTCCTAAGGTGCGTCTAGTCATTAGATGTAACTCAGACCCAGAAAGAAAGTCGTATGAGCAAACGCGGAGCAGCGGTGGAGCAGCCATCGCCTGGCTCTTTATTCACTTTAACGGCAGAGCCGCGCGCGAGCAAGAGATTGCTCGGCCGCGCGGCTCTGACAGTCATCGAACAGTTACGAGGTTGCCCTCGGATTAATTTGCCTTAACGAAGTGGCCGACGCGGTTTTTCTGCCAGCATGCCTCGTTGCTATCCGTGCAGAACGGCTTTTCCTTGCCGTAGCTGACGGTGTTCATGCGGTCGGCGGAAATGCCGAGTGAGACCAGGTAGCTCTTGACGGCCGCGGCGCGGCGATCGCCGAGGACGAGGTTGTATTCGGTTGAGCCGCGCTCGTCGCAGTGGCCTTCGATGGTGACCTTGAACTGCGGATAGTTGCGCAGGAGGTCAGCGGTCTTGGCGAGTGCTTCACGAGCGTCGGGGCGGATGTCAGCCTTGTTGAAGTCAAAGTAGGCATCGCGAACTTCCCTCAGGAAGATTGCGTCATAGTCGATAGCCGGTTGCTGTTGCGGAGGCGGCGGAGGTGCAGAGACGGTGACACGGGCGCTGGAGTCCGCCGAGCCGCCGGGGCCGCTGGCGGTGATCGTGTAGGTCGTGGAATCCGACGGAGTGACTTTGGTGGAGCCTTGAGCCGTCACGGCGCCGACATCTGGCGCGATGGTGAGTTGCGTAGCGTCAGTGGAAGTCCAGGTCAGGGTCGTAGAGTCGCCCTTGTTGACGGAGGTCGGGTTGGCCTGCAGCGAAACGGTCGGGCGATTAGGCGCAGGGGCAGGCGGTGGCGGTGGTGGCGGCGCTGCCGGCGGTTTTTTGTTGCAACCAGCCACAAAGGCAAGAGCGAGCATGGCAGTGAGAATGGCCCCGCGGTACAGAGAGCTAGAAACCCGATTCATTCGAATCCTCCTCAGTGTAAGAATCCCGTGAATTGTCCCTCGTTCCGCCATCATCCTATCACTAGCGGGCTGGGTTAGGGAAATACATCGTATCACGATATATTATACATCGTACACAAACAAATACGACAGAAATACCGTAACAGCAACAACAAAAAGCAAAGTTCCAGGGAAATATAGCAACCAAACATTGTGATGCGCGCCGCGGGCGGAAAGTTTCGGCCTAAATGCTTCCTGCAAGGTAATTCCAGGGCCGTTTTCTTACTTAGGTGACCAATTGGGCGACTCGTTGTGGCCGTCGGCGGTGAGCTGGTGAGGCTGTGAGCCGTCGGCAAGCATTGTCCAGATTTGGCGCGGGCCGGAGCGAGTTGATTCGAAGACGATGTGGCGGCCGTCGGGAGCCCAACTGGGGCGTTCGTTGCGACCTTCGTCGCGGGTGAGCTCGACGATTTGCTGCGAAGTGGGCTCCATGACGTAGATATCGTAGTTGCCGCTGGGACGACGCCAACTGAAGGCCAGCAACTGGCCGTTGGGGGACCATGCAGGATCGATTAGATACCCTTTGTCGGGGAGATCGAGGGTGACGACATTGGTGCCGTCGGCGTTCATCATATAGAGCTTGGGGATGCCGCCGCGGTCGCTGACGAAGACGACGCTTTGACCGGTCTTGGGGTTCCAGGTGGGAGAGGTGCTGCCGCCGGTGGAGAAGGTGAGGCGCTTGGGTTTGCTGCCATTTACGTCGGTGACGTAGAGCTCCGGATTTCCTGCCATGGAGGAGGAGAAGATGAGTTGGGTGCCATCCGGGGACCAGGCAGCGGCACTGTTTGTTCCGCGGAAGCGGGGGAAGGATATGACCTTGCCGGCGTCCATCGAATACATGCAGATTTGGGCGCTCACCACGCCGTTCAACGGCTGGTAGCAGGTGAAAGCGATGCGGGCGGCGTCGGGAGCCCAGCGCGGCGCGAGGGAGATGGTGCGCAGGCCGGTTAGCGGGTGCTGGTTTGCGCCGTCGTAATCCATTACCCAGACTTCTTTGGAGCCGGTGCGGGAGCTGATGAAGGCGATTTGGGTGGACGCGATACTTGGCAAACCGCCGGAGAGTTTGCTGATGATTTCGTCGGCGAATTGGTGGGCGAATTTGCGGACTTGGGCGTCAGTTGGTGCTCCGCGATAGATTTTGCCTACGACGGATTGGGAAGAAGGATTGGTGACGTCATAGAGCCAGGCTTGGATGGCGACCTCGGAAGTGGTTTCGGAAAGATTGCCGAAGGCGACGTAGTGAGCGTTGACTTGGGGATCGGTCCAGGCGGCATTTTGGAGTTCGGAAGGCTGGGTGAGGGACTGAGTGGGATAGAAGCTGGGGCTAACGAGTTCGATGATACCGCAGAAGGCTAAATCGTCGCGGACAATTTGCGTGAATTGGGCGGAGTGAGTTTTCCCGTTGTCCGCGCGAGGCCCGAAGTCGGCGACAGCTATGCGGGGTTTGCTAACTTCACCTAGGCCGGTGCCTGTGCGGAACCATCCTTGCGTTTGTGCAGACCCTGCGTACGGCACAAGAGGAAAGAATGCAAGAAGCAGGAAGAAACGAAACCGCCGGAAGACGAAATTCAAATGTGCCTCCGAAGAGCTGATGGAATAGAGTATCGCAAACAATTCATCTCCTTCAGGGGTTCTGTATATCCGGAAAATCCCAAAGAACAGACACTTCAGGCGCAGTCCAGTCGCTGGGGAGCGGCGGAAAGGGTATCGAGCTCTGAATTGCACGAAGGCCGGAGTTGTCCCAGGACAAGTTACCGCTAGATTCAGAGACACGGAGATTCTTGACGCTTCCGTCGCGGAGGATGGTAAAGGAAATGACGCAGTGGAGTGTTCGGGAGTTGCGCACGGCTGGGTCCAGGAAGAGGACATTCCAGTTTGGAGCGACGCGGCGCTTTGCAGCTGCTATGTACCACGGATAGCGCGATTCGAATTCCCCTCCAGCCTGCTGGTGAGTTGCGACGCCGCCGGCACCGCTTCCAGGGCTCTGGTTGAGACCGGAAGGGATATCCGGAGTGCCGCCATGGCCGGGAACGGCGTTGGGAGGAGGCGGCGTTTTGTTTTCAAAAATCTTGGACTTGGGTGACGGAGGAAGGCGTTTTTCTTTGTCAAATTTCGGTATCGGCGTGGCGACCGTCTTAGGTTCGGGCGGCTGCGGGGGTTCTTCCTTATAAAGGCTCTTTGTCGGGTCCACGACTTGAGTAGGCGCGACCACAGCGGGCTTGGGCAGCGGAAGGCCAGCACTGCTTACCAGCCCGACGTGCGTAGCGTCGCCAAGACTGCCGGTGCCGGACCACTGCTGGCTGTTCCAGCGAAAATAAACAGAGGCGGCGATAAGGATCGCGAGAGAAGAATGTAAGACGATGGAATAAGCGAGGAATTTTCGGAAATTGGCTTCGTCGTCGGGTGCGATGGCGAAGCGGTCATGCGGATTGGCGACAGAGGCGACCATGGTTAGCGCGTTCTTGGGCGATCGGTGATGGGCTCCGTAACAATGCTGATGTTATCGATTCCGGACTGCCGAAGAGCGTCTACCACGGACGCAAAGATCCCAAAGGGAACCGTTTCGTCGCAGCGGAGGAAAACCCCTTCCTTCGTGCCCTTCAATTGGGATTTGATCCTGGGGCCAAGCTGGTGGACGTTTATGGGTTCATTTCCTAGATAGACGCGCTGTGCTTTGTCAACGGTAACGACAAGGCGCTCCTGGTTCATTTCGTTGACGGTCTTCGTTTTGGGGACGTCGACTTCGATGCCGGACTGGAGGATGGGGGCGGTGATCATGAAAATGATGAGGAGGACGAGAACAACGTCGATGAACGGGACCATGTTGATCTCGGAGAGAGTGCTCTGCGTGTTTTTAGAGAGTTGCGGCATAGTGTTCAAAAGCAGCCGTGGGCTGGCGGCCGCGAAAGTCTAAGTAAAAGTCTTTTCGATTTGGGCACCAACTTCCAGCGCAAACGTGTCCAGGCGCTGCGCGAGATCGCGAATGTTCTGCAAAAACTGGTTGTAGAAAATGACCGCCGGGATGGCGACGAAGAGGCCTGCGGCAGTGGTAATGAGCGCTTCAGCGATGCCAGGTGCAACGGCGCGGAGGCTGGCGGCGCCGGCGTTTCCAAGGCCTGAAAAGGCGTCAATGATGCCCCAAACGGTGCCGAACAGGCCGATGAAGGGCGTCACGGAGCCGGTAGTGGCTAGCCAGGACATGCCCTTTTCGACGCGACGGACTTCTTCGGCGGACGCGAGTTGCATGCTTACGGTGACGGCTTGCAGGCTCTTCAATTTTCCAGTTGGCTGAGGATTGCCGGTGCCTACCTGGCTCAAGAGTTCGCGATAGCCAGCGGCATAGACCGAAGAGAATGGCGAGCCTGCGGAAGCGAGTGCTTGCGGGTTGGCCACGCCTTTGGTGGCTCGAAAGATGCGGAGGAATTGGTCGCTTTGACGGCGAACGCGGCCAAACATGCCGAGTTTTTGAAAGATCATGGCCCAGGAGACGATGGAGAAAATCCCGAGCAGGATCAAAATGCCACGGGCAACCAAGCCCGTTTGTCCAAGGATGTTACCTAGATCGGCGATAAAAACCGTTGAGAACAGATGAATGATGCAACCCCTCAGTTAGAAATAAATTTTCCCGTCTTCAGAAACGTAGCACACGCCCACAGGGTGGTCAAACAAATGAGATGCAGAAGATAAAGAGGGTGCTGCCTCTTTGGATACAGGCAGAATTGGGGGGTAGAGGAGGTTGAGGAAATAAAGGAGGTAGAGGAGGTGTGTTAAACTGCGGATTGGGCATGGGCAAAGCGTTCGACATCGGGCTAGAGAGACTGACGGGCGGGTCTGAGTTTTCCATCGGCAGTTCTGTCACCACAAAAAATCAGAGTACCACGAAGAATGAGGGCGGCAGTACGCGGGCGGCCGCGAGTGCCGGGGTGTCGGAACTTGACGCGATTCGCGGTGCGTTGCGCGGGACGTTTTTTCTGGAGACGTTTGGATGCCAGATGAACGACCACGATTCGGAGAAAGTGGCTGGAGTGCTGCTTTCGCGGGGATACACGCAAGTTGAGTCGCCGGAGTCGGCTTCGCTAATTTTGTACAACACGTGCAGCATCCGAGAGAAGGCGGCGCAGAAAGTTTTCTCGCGGCTTGGAGAGTTCGGCTTAAAGCAGGATGAGCGGCGCACTATCGGAGTGCTGGGTTGCGTGGCGCAGCAGGAAGGCGAAGAGATTTTTAAGCGCGCGCCGTGGGTGAGCCTCGTGTGCGGGTCCGCGAGCTACAGCAAACTTCCGGAGCTGCTGGCACAAGTGGAGGCAGGGAATCAGCGCGTGACTGGACTCGACACGGATACGGACGAGACGTTTGAGACGCCCGTGACGCGGCGCGACAACCCGTGGCGCGCGTATCTGACGATTATCGAGGGGTGCGACAAGGCTTGTTCGTATTGCGTGGTTCCCTACACGAGGGGACCGGAACGGAGCCGGGCTAGCGATTCGATTCTGCGCGAGGTGGGGCAGCTCGCCGACCTTGGTTACTCCGAAGTGCAGCTGCTGGGGCAGACGGTGAATTCCTACGCCGACCCGACCGCGCGGAAGATGCGTTTTTCCGAGTTGCTGCTGGCCGTAGCGGACGCGCCGGGGATCCGCAGGGTGCGGTTTACGACTTCTCATCCCCACGACTTTACGCAGGACATTGTGGATGCCATCGATGCTCAGCCGAAGTTGTGCAACCACGTGCACTTGCCGGTGCAATCGGGTTCGACGAGAGTGCTGCGGGCGATGCAGAGGACGTACAGCCGCGAAGAGTATCTGGAGAAAATTGCAATGATTCGCGGCGCCCGGCGGCCCATCAGCATTACGACCGACATTATTGTGGGGTTTCCCGGGGAGACAGATGAGGACCTTGCGGAAACGCTGAGCTTGCTCGATGTCGTGCGGTACGACGCGACGTTCTCGTTCAAGTATTCGCCGAGGCCGCATACGCCGTCGCTTGCCATGCGCGACGTTATTTCTGAAGAGGAGAAGAGCCGGCGGTTAGCCGTTTTGCAGGAAAAGCAGAGAGAGATTCAGACGGCTAGGCACTCGACGATGGTTGGGGAGGCGTTTGAACTGCTCGTCAGCGGAAAATCGCGTCGTGAAAACCAGTGGTCGGGGCATACTTCCTGCCATCGAGTTATAAATTTCTCTTCCCAAGAGACTGCGCTTCTGGGAAAGTACGTGCAGGTTCGGGTTACGGGAGCGACGCCGAACAGTTTGGTGGGGGAGCAGGCTCCTTAGAGCTGCGACTGGCGGCTGGGACCGTTGGCGCTTGGACATTTTGACGGCACAGACTGAAGTCTGCGCTACTCGGGAGGTCACATGGAAGTGGAGATGAAAATCCGCGGCCTGATGATGGATCCCGTCACCAACATGCCTATCGTAGTGCTGAAAGATGTGCAGGGGCAGGCGATTTTGCCGATTTGGGTTGGGGTGTATGAGGCCAACGCGATTGCGCTGGAGATTGAAAAGGTGCAGACGCCGCGGCCGATGACCCACGATCTGCTGAAGAATGTTTTGCTTGGGCTGGATGTGCAGGTTCACAAGATCGTGGTGAACGATTTGAAGGACGATACGTTTTACGCGTTGATTTGGGTGGAGCGTGACGGGCAGATGATGACGATCGATTCGCGGCCGAGCGATGCGCTGGCGCTGGCGTTGCGAGTGGATTGCCCGATTTTTGTCGATGAGGAAGTGCTGAAGAATTCGAAGATTTCCAGCGCGATCACGGAGCGCAGCACCAACGAACAACTGCGCAATTGGCTCGAGGGACTTTCCGACGACGACCTCGGGCGATACAAGATGTAAGTCTTCCTACTGCGACTCACCGGCGCCACCGATTCTAATTCTTAGCTATTTCGCGTGACTAAATTTTTGATCGCGCGACGGTTCTTGCGAGACGGAAAGGGTCAAGTGGCGGACCCTGTGCCGCCATACGAGCAGTAGAACAACACCAATCAGGATCAAAGCAAGACTTAGCCCGGCCCAGAGGCCGAAAGCGCCCCAGCCGCGGCGGAAACAGAGCCACGCGCCGAGCGGCAGACCGATGACCCAATACGCGGTGAAATGGCAGAGCATCGGGGTGCGCGTATCGCCCACGCCGCGCAGTGCCCCGGTGGCGACCGTTTGGAGGCCGTCAAAGAGCTGAAAGGCGGCTCCGGCGGCGAGCAGAAATATCGTGCTGTGGATGATGGTTTCATCCGGAGTGTATGCGCGCGCAATCCATCGCGGGATCACGAGTAGGACGACGCTCATACAGGTCATGAAAGCAGCGCCGAGGAAGATCGCGGTGCCTCCGGCGTCTCCCGCGCCTTGTGGATCCTTGCGACCTATGGCCTGGCCAACGCGAACTGCGGCGGCGGAGGCGATGCCCAGGGGAACCATGTACGTAAAGGCCACGGTGTTCAGCGCGATTTGGTGAGCTGCCAGAGGCACGGCACCAAGGCGAGCGATCAAAGCGGTTGTGAGTGCGAAGACGCCGCTCTCGAACGTAAACTGCATGGCCGCAGGAAAGCCAAGTGCGACTAGACGGCGAATGCGCTGAAAATCGGGCTCGATCGGAGTTTTGAGGAGTTCCGTGCGGTGACGAAAGTCGTACCAAAACAAGTAGCCGACGAGGACAAGCGCCATGTAAATTCGAGAAATGGAAGTGGACCAACCGGAACCGATCGCGCCCATGGCGGGCATCCCAAATTTTCCGTAAATCAGGGCCCAGTTGCCGAACGCATTGACGATATTAGCGGTGACGAGAGCGAAAGCCACGGGTTTGGCCATGTTCATTGCCTGGATGCAACGGCGCACGGCGAAGTAGAGGAGAAGTGGGAAGAGCCCTGCGAGCAGGGCTTTTGTGTACGGAATAGCGAGAGCGAGCACTCCCGGGTCTACTCGCATCGCGCGAAGGAGTGCGGGGAGTATCCAGACGGGAATCGCCAAAAGCGGTGTGAGGGCAATGCTTAGATAAACGCTATTGACGAGTGAGCGATGGCAATCTTCTCGACGGCCAGCACCGAAAGCTTGGGAGACAAGGGTATCCAAGCCCATAAGAAGGCCGCCACCAAAGAGCGCAATAGCGGTGAATAGATTTGAACCCAAGCTAACCGCGCCCATGGCAGTCGCGCTGTTGGGAAGGCGTCCAACCATCATGGTGTCCACGATAGCCATGCTCATCCAACCGAGTTCGGCAAGAACGAGCGGTAACGCGAGCCGCAAAGTAGGGCCTAGTTCTGCGCGGAGTGTCTTTAGGCGAGACATGTGCAAGTTGACGAAACGAAAAGTGTAAGCGGGACGGTAAAAGCGCGCAAACAGGCTCGGGAGGAGAAGTAGGCGGGGGGGAGTGACTTTGCGAAGGTTCTAGGCCCGAAGTTCCATTGACCCGGACTGATGTGAACCATAGTCTGCGGAAAGTGCTGCTTTTGCGTGTTTTGAGATAGGCGGGTTGATCCAGCTTCGATCTTTGAGACGGATGGCGAACTGCTGGGACGCTTGCGATCCGGCAAGCACAGGAGATAACCGTGGGCGTTGGGAACATATCCAGCTTTGAAGCGCGAATGCAAAATAACCGGGCTGGGATGCGCGTAAATTCTCGCGTGCCCGTGGCGGTGGAATGGGCGGAGTCGGGCCGCGCCTTGCGCGCAGAAGGTTACACGGCTGACGTAAGCACAAAGGGGTGTTTGGCGGTCATTCCACAAGGATTCCCGGTGGGGCAGCGCCTCCTCCTAGTCAATCTCATCAATAAAAATGCTTGCGAAGCGGTCCTGATTTGGCGCGGGCATGAGGGCCGGACGGGATGGGAGCTGGGGCTTGAACTTCAAGAGGCTTCGATGGATTTCTGGGGCCTGGACTTTTAGCAAGCAGCCGCCAAGGATGCAATTCCAAGGTTAGGACGGCCTAAAGTATCCGCGCGCATCCGCGTACCTTCCTACGGTAGTACCTAATTCGCCGCTCGCTATACCCATCCCAAAACAGAAGGGCTAAGATTTCCACTGGCATTGCTGGGAATATATACTTTTCCCTTGCGCTGGAACGGGTTCGGAACGTAGAGTGGGCCTAGGCCTAGGGGGCTTTCTGCAGGCAGCACCCACATATAGGGACCGAGTTGCCGGATCGCGTCGGCGCAAATTACCATGCGCATAGGCGGAGGCAGAAGCTTATGACTGCCATCATAACGGTTGCGAATCAAAAAGGCGGCGTCGGAAAAACAACGACGGCTATTAATTTGTCAGCCGCTCTGGCGAACCGCGGCAAGCGGACGCTTTTGATTGACCTCGATCCGCAGGCGAATTCCACGATCGCATTTTACGACTCGGGCGAGATTGCCGCATCGATGTTCGATGTGCTGAGCGAAAGCCGCGCGACGATGGCAGCGGTCATTAAGCCGACAAAGGACCAAATGCTTTTTCTTGGGCCTGGCCGCTTGGCGCTGGCCAAGCTGGAGCAAGTGCTCGCGGGACAGTTCGACGCGCCTTACCGATTGAAGGATGCGCTGGCGCCGGTTCTCAAGGAATACGATTACATCGTGCTGGATACGCCGCCGTCGCTGGGAATTCTGACCGTGAATGCGCTGGTGGCTTCCACGCATTTGCTGGTACCGATCCAAGCCGCGTATTTTGCGATCGAAGGAACCGACGACCTCCTCGAGACATATGAACGAATTCGCGCGCGGCCCAACCCTGGGCTGAAAGTTCTGGGAGTGGTCATCACGCTTTTTGACAAGCGCACCAATATTTCGCGGGACACGCACGGGCAGATTCGCACGGTGTTCGGGGAAGTGCTGTTCAAGACAAAGATCAGCAAAAACGTGCGGCTGGAAGAGAGCCCCGCTTACAAAGAGACGATTTTAACGTTTGCACCGAAGTCACCCGGCGCCATCGAGTACAAGAAATTGGCAGGGGAGGTTATCCAACGTGTCGAAGAGGATCGGGTTACCCGTCACGCTGAAGATGCGGCATGACGCGCACTATGTCGAATCACTGACGAGTTATAGCGGGGCGGCGATCGGACGAATGATCCCTGTGGATCAGATTCGCCCCAGTCCAGACCAGCCGCGCAAAGCGCTGGGAGATTTGCGCGAACTTTCGGAGTCGATCCGCGAGAAGGGCGTGCTGGAGCCGCTGCTGGTGCGGTTTGTGCCGCGCGAAGATTGCTACTACATCATCTCCGGTGAGCGGCGCTACCATGCATCGCGTGCAGCGGGACTGCGCGAGGTGCCCTGCATCGAGAAAATGGCGGACGATGCGGAGACGCTGGAAATCGCGCTGATTGAGAATATTCAGCGCAAAGACCTGACGCCATTTGAAGAGGCGGACGGTCTACACCGGTTGGCGACGCAATTCGAATATACGCACGAAGATGTTGCCCGGAAAATTGGGCGCGCGCGTTCCTCGGTTACGGAAACGTTGTCGCTCAGGAATATTCCGGAATCGCTGCGGAAGAAATGCGTCGAGAACGGGATCATCTCGAAGTCGTTGTTGCTGCAGATCGCCCGGCAACCGACCGAAAAGAAGATGATCGAGATGATGCACCGCATTCTGCAAGGCGGATTGACTCGGGACGAGGCGCGGCGCGAACGGCGCGAGGAGCAAGGCGGGCCTCAGAGACCGCAGCCGTTCATTTTTCATTTTGAGCCGGAGAATGAGAGTTTCAAATTCCGTATTCAGTTCAAGAAAAGCCATGTCTCGCGGGACGAGCTGATTGTGACGTTGCGCGAGATTCTTTCTCAGCTTGAAGGAACGTCGTCGGAAGCGGATTCGACGGCGGCTTGATCAAGTCCAGGCAAATATCCCTGCAGGCAGACTAAAGTCTGTCCCATCCAATGGTCGAATTCACTCCTCAGCAGATGCAAAGTTTGGAGAGGCTTTTTGCGGCGGGTTTTCGGCCCATCGCGATTCCTCCTTATGAGAATGCATTGTGCGTGCGGCGCGGGGAGTGCGCGGCCGTTCTTTCACCAATACCTAGCGGCGGTTTGAAACTCCTTGCACCTCCGTCTTATTTGGTCGATGGAAACCTGAGTGTGCGGTTGAAACGGGGCGCCGGCGAGGTTTTCGTGTGGAAGAAAACCGAACTACCTGCGACGCCAGAGCGCTTGCAAGAACTGGAATTGTTCCGGCAGGAACTGACTGACATGCTGAAATTGCCCCAAACTCAATAAATCCAGCCGTATTTGCAATTCCTACGAACTCACGGCAAACTAAAAATCTAATGGCCACCTACGACATTATTTGCATTGGTGCGGGACCTACCGGCTTGGCTTGTGCTATCGAGGCGAAGCGCGCGGGGATGAAACCTTTGGTTATCGACAAGGGCTGTCTCTGCAACTCGATTTTCCACTACCCGGTCAACATGGTGTTTTTCACTACGCCGGAGCTTCTCGAAATCGGAGACTTGCCGCTGGTTAGCGCAGCGGAGAAGCCCGTGCGCACCGAAGCTCTCAAGTATTACCGTAAGGCGGCCGAACACTACGGTTTGGAATTACGGCTGTTCGAGCGCGTGCTGCGCGTTGACGGACACGACGGACATTTTACCGTTGTGACGAAGACAGAGAAGGGAACGGAAGAACGTTACACCGGCAAAAAGATCGGCGTTGCTACGGGTTATTACGACCTTCCAAACGTAATGGGTATTCCCGGCGAGGACTTGCCTCACGTTTCGCACTACTACACCGAGCCTTACGAGTTCTGGAACCAGGACGTTGTCGTGATTGGCGGGAAAAATTCCGCCTCGGAAGCCGCGTTGGATCTCTACCGGAATGGCGCGCACGTCACATTGGTGCATCGGAAGGCGGAGTTGGGTTCCACGATCAAGTATTGGGTGCGGCCCGACATCGAAAACCGGATCAAGGCGGGGCAGGTCAACGCATTGTTCGAAACGCGGGTAAGGGAGATCACTAGAGATGAAGTCGTGGTGCAGAATGGCGCCGGCGAAAAGCGGCTTCCCGCGAAACAGGTGTTCGCTCTGACCGGCTATCATCCGGATTTCGCCTTTATCGAAAGCCTTGGCGTGCAACTCGATCCGGAAACGCGAAAGCCGGCACTGGACCCCAACACCCTGGAGAGCAATGTCCCCGGCATTCACCTGGCCGGGGTGGTGATAGGCGGGCGGCACACCAGCGAGATATTCATCGAAAATGGACGCTTTCACGGCAAGCAAATCATTGACTCCCTGAAGGTGTGAGCAGATAGCTGCCCGGTTCGAACACCCCCATCGAATACGTCCATTTGCCGGAGTACCAGCCGTTTGCTAGACTCCTAGTTTATGGCATCCATCCTGCGCGAAGTTGGCGAGACCTTCACCACGCTGGTCCAGGGTTTCAGCGTAACCTTCCGAAATATGTTTCGTAAAACGGTTACGGAGAATTATCCTTTCGAACCGGTGCATTTTCAGCCGCGCTATCGCGGGATTCACGTCTTACATCGTGACGAATCGGGCCTCGAGAAGTGCGTTGGATGCTTTTTGTGTGCCGCGGCCTGCCCCGCGAATTGCATCTATATCGAAGCTGCGGAAAACACCGATGCCAGCCGGATCTCGGCTGGGGAACGCTACGCCAGCGTTTACAACATCGATTATTCGCGCTGTATTTTCTGTGGTTATTGCGTCGAAGCGTGCCCAACGGATGCGATCACTCACGGGCACGGTTTTGAACTCGCCACCTACGACATCAATTCGTTGATCTACCGCAAAGAACAGCTTCTCGAAACCCCCCCGGTCGCTCCTGCTGCTGGCAGGTAAATCCTTCAGCTCCTACTCCCTGCTTATATCTTTGAAATTGAAGACGTTCGCTGTTTTTCTGTCCGCTGGTGTAGCACTCGCCTGCCTGCTCTCCAGTAATTGCGCCCGATAACTAATAGAAAGTAGCCATGACGTAAGTCCGTGGCGGCTTTGGGCTGGAGGTGGGCGCGATGGAGAACGGGGCGGGTGCGTGGACGCAGGGGTGGGGAGCTTTCGCGCGCGATATGGACGCGAGAGATGCGGGCACGTTTGCGCGGGCTCTGCGGAGCACACGTCTGGGCAGCGCGGCCAACGAGAGCCTCGGCGGCACATTTAGCGCAAGAGCGGCGAACAAGCTGCAACATCCAAGCAAAACCTCAGGCTGGGCCGCGATTTACGGGCTGCGAGGCGCCTCGATCCGCAAGAAAATTATCGGACGCGGAATGCGCGCCATTGTTGCGGGATTCGCCGGCGGAAAGCACGTCCGGCGCCCGGGAGGACCGCTCCCGTTGTTCCAGAAGCCAGCGCGCCAGCATGGCGGCAGCGTTTTCCTCCATCCATTGATCGAGCAGGGCGGCAATCTCCTTGCGGAGATTCGAGGCGTGCGCGAGGCGCGACAACTCAAAACTTTGCAGAGAGTTCCGCGAAGCGGAAAGAAGGAACTCCCAGGGTGGCTGGGCGGAGCGGGTGGTCATTGGGCCTCCGATAGGGAACGGTGCGCATATTATGTGTACAGTAATTCATGTCAATGGTACGTATCGGTAATCACTTGTGGAAATCTGTGGAAATCTTTTCAGCCTGTAAGTGGAGAGGGCCATGGGACCAAAGCTGATTCGACATGTCTTTTGCGGTGATTCTCATGCTTCGCCGCAGCCGGTGCGGGCCTGTAGCGCCTGCGCCGGGGACTACGAAGATCCCGACCGAACGGCTTGGCCGCCGGATCCTGAAGAAGATGACGGTGACGAGGGCCTCCCGTTGGAGTGGCAACGGACCGATACAAACAACGCGCATGGCGACGTAGACCGAAACGACGACGAGTTTCCTGCGAAAGAAAAATGAACAGCAGGGAAGGAGGCGATGCGATGCGGAGGACGAAACAAAAAGAAGCAAGGCCGGTGGTTTTGCGAAAGCAGCGGGAGGTGATTCGCGACGTCATGCTGAGCGCGGGGCAGTGCGCCACATGGTTGACGCTCGACGAGCTGGCGAAGTTGACGCACTACCCGCCGGCGAGCATTTCGGCGCAGTTGCGGCATATGCGAAAGCCGAGGTTTGGGGCGTACGAGGTGGTGAAGCGCTGCAGAACGGTGAACAAGGCCATGCGCGCGGAGGGCTTTGGCACCGTGTGGGAATACTCGGTGCTGCAGCATCGGCGCGTGCGCGTTCGCAGAGTGACGAATCGACGCCGTAAGGCGCGGCGGGTGCTGCAAGCGGCGAGTTATTGAACCGCTAGGTGTTCGCGGGGGTGGTGCAGAGCGAATGAAGGAAGCGCGCAGAGCGTGCGTTGCGGCGGAGGAGCCATGAGCGTTAAACCGGAACTGGCGTTTGATGTCTGCTGGGAAGTCTATCGCGGCGCACGCGAAGCGCTGGAGTCCAAGCGCGGCATTTCCGCGTTGAACTGGAAGGACACAGGGAAATTCCTATGGAGGCCGGACTTTCGTCCGCGGATCAACGAATGGGTCGCGGACTTCGCACTGGCGGGGCAGAAGGCGCTCGATGGGCCGGATTGGGCTTCGCGCATGGTGCTATTTCGGTTGTACTACCTCGGGCTTGCGCCGTACGAAAATGCCCGGCATTTTCTCGGCTTGAGCGAACGCAGCTGGGTGAACTGGACGGAAGAAGTGCGGCTTCGTTGCGGCAAAGAGCTGCTGCGCCGCGGCATGTTTCCGCCTAGGAAATATTTTCGCGATGTCACATAGATTTTCGACTAGGGTACAGATAACCGTTCGACGGCCCTCTTGCCAACGTTTTGGGAGGTGGAGTATTCCTGTCACGCAGGTGCGCCCTATTTCGTGTACTAAAACTTCTGTCGCCTGCATCAAACCATATGGATGACTTTTGCGATGAAAATGGAAGAAGTAGTGTTTGTGAAATGCAATAATACCGTAACTTATCGCGACTATTCGCTTTATGTTCGCCATGACTCCAGCTGCGTATCAAGGCTATAATTGATATCTCATTGCGAGGGACAAGTGTCTATTAAAGCCGGCGACCAACTCCCTTCATCAATTGCGCTCCACTATGTCAAAAGCAACTATTTTCGAGTTGTCCACGCAGACGGAGCGATCGGTGGGTTTACTCCCCGCGGTGAGATTTTCGTAAGTCTCTACAGCGAACGCGCACCTCTACCGGACGTGACGGTGCAGGCAGTGGAAAATGGACAATTAGGAAAAGAAATCATCGAACAAAGGAAAGGCAGTGAAGGCATCTTACGCGAACTAGAAGTGGGCGTTGTGATGGATTTGAATGTCGCAAAATCGCTTATGACGTGGCTTGAAGAGAGAATCAAAGTAGCCGAACAGATGCGCTCAGATTCAAACATTCAAGCTGAAAGTGGAGCTCAAAAATGACCGCTCTGGCCTCGGTATTTGCTTGCAGAACTTCCGCAACTCCAAGTCAGAAGGGCAACGGTGGGGATGGGTACTTTTGGAATTTCCGCTTACTGAACAAGGTAACGGATGCGCTTTGTGATGTGGATTTGTACGAGTCCAAAGAAGAATTAAAACCTACTGGCAGCGCAGTCATAACTGCTGCGAACGCCCTCATTAATCTGCCGCCCCAAGACGTTGATAGCGTTGAAATCGAGCCCTATCAAGGTGAATTGAGTCTGATCTGGAGGGCCGCAACAAATAAACGAGTAAAGGCCATGTTTGGACAGGCAAAGAATTCCTACTCTGTTTATTATGAGCAGATGGCAGACGGGCATGTAATCCAAAGCCATTTGGAGCCAAACGCCGACCATAATTATTTAAGGGAACGTCTCACCTGGTTGCACAGCTAAGACTGCGCCAAGATGTGCGATGAGGAAGCAAACGGAATTGGCGATATTGTGCCCGACGATAGAGTCATTTATCGGGCATGCAGTAGATCTAATTTCCTAACATCCGCCAAAGATGCTGTCCGAGAAATTGCCTTTCAAAAAGACGGCCGAAATCACAAAGATGGCCTTTCTTTGGCGTTATCCCCGGCTGAGAGCATTAGATATCTTGAGAAGAATCACGGCATAATCCGAATTTCTGTAGGGGAGATCCATCAGCTTGGACGCGGTTTAGAGGTCCGTTATGATACAGCCACTCCGTTGCATGTGCTTATTCGCAATTTGCCCTGTATGGATAGAACTTCAGGGGAAAAAGAATTGGCCATAGCGGTATCTGCTGAACTGGCAATGAAGGCCCAAATAGAGTCAGCATCGTCCGTACCTAAGTCTACCCCGCCGGCCGTTGACCCGTGAAATTCAATCTGTACCACCGTCGCTTTGTCAAAGTTCTGGCATCCGATGAAAGGCATTTGTTTAGAACATTTTGCGAAATCAGGTGGTGAAACGTATGAGATTCGCGGAAGCACGGCAATGAAAGCTACGCATGTGAGGATGACTCTGCGCCTAGAGAGGCAGCTTTACGAGCGGGCCAAATGGCATGCCCGACGAGAGCGGGCAGACGGCATCGGTGATTTCCTCGTGAATGCGATAGCGGCCCGTGTGAGGGGACTGGAGCGGGAGACCATTGATCGCGCTTTCAGCGCCATGGCGCACGATGTGCAGTACCAGCGCGAGGCGTTGCGAATCGTGGAAGAGTTCGGAGGTTAGCGCGTGAGCGGGTCGCCGACGCGCAGGATCCTACCGTGCTCGGTGCTGGGGACGCGGGTGTTGACGGCGAGGCGGTAGAAGTGGTCGAAGCGGTCGGCGGGCGCCCATGACGGGAGTTGCGCTCGGCGGAGTTCGGTGAAGCGCTTTTGGAAGCCGTCGTTGGTGACGCCGGTTTGCGATTCGCGAGAGGGAACTGGGCAGCGGGCGCAGGGGTTGCTGCCCTCGAAGGCGACGTCGCCGATCTTGAAACGCACGACGCTAGTTTCCGTCTCGGCGAACAGCTGGTCTTCCCAGAATGGCGGCAGGCTCTCGACCGTGCCACCAGAGCCTGCCGCGTTGATTTCAAGTGTGGTGCGGAAACGCCGGCGCGCTTCGTCCAGCGTCATGCCAGGAAACCACTTGCATACTGCTTCTAGCGATCCGGTGGAAACAATCGTAGGGCCGGTGGCGAGGCCGTCATCGGGAAATCCTTCGCGCGTGTAGCGCACCTGAATCGACTGCTCGAAGTACATGCTGAACCACTCTGCCGCGCCTTCGGTGTCGCCTGGGAAAACAAACGTCATTGCGGGAATGTCGCGCCTGTCGCCGGGAACCGTAAGCGTCACGGAACGGATATCTGGAGCGTACGCCGCGCGGATGAGGTGCATGGCGGCAGTGCGTTTGCCATTGACCCAGCGCCCGTCGGCGGAGTAAAGAGCCCAGACGCGGTCCAACTCGAGGCCGCCATTGGGCCCAATGCGAGCTTCGTTCACCGAGACAGGGTCGAGGGCTTTGATGGGATGCAGACGGATATTCGCCAAGCGTGGCGCCGCTATCGGAGAGCTCACACGTAAAGTCTAGCAGAGCGCTGCGCACAAGAAGTGCGGGAGAAAAAGAACTTCTGCGACCGCTTACTCTTCATCGAGGCGGTGACGTGCGATTGCGAAAGTATCGGACTCAAAAACGCGCAGGCTTGACGACCGATAAACCGCCACGCGAACCAGTTCCGACGAAGAAAGAGTGCTGCAAGTATCGATCCGAACTCTCGGCCTCCGGCTCAATCCGCACTTGCCGCAGCAGCCGCGGCAGCCACCGGCTTCGCCGCTGGCGCCGCCTTCCTTTTCTTCGCCATCTGTTGCACGGTGAAGAGAAGCAGCGCGCGGTCTTGCGGCTCCATCTTGCTCAGCAGATGCCGCAGCTTTCGCAGGAAGCGCAAGTCCTTGCCGGAACTGCCCCAGCCATTGTCTTTGGATTCGATCCAGGCGGCGGGAACATCCTGCTTGGGCGGCTGGTCTCCATCGTAAAGAAGTTGGTAGAGGGGCATTTCCAGCGCGCGAGCCAGTTTTTCGAGCGTCTCGATAGCCGGGATGGTGTGGCCGTTTTCCACGCGCGAAAGGTAGCAGCGCAGCAGGCCGGTTCGTTTCTCGATATCACCTTGGGAGAGTTTTTTTTCCTCGCGTAGCACGCGGAGGCGTTCGCCGATGATCATCGTAGCTCCTCAGTAGAACTGCTCCGCGTCACTGGCTGGGGGCGAGTTGGAGTGACCGGACTATAAACTATCCAATAGGTGTTAGTCGAGAAGATTACGCCAGAAGCGGCTGAGGAAAACTCCGGCGTACCTACGTCTCTATTTGTCGCCGAGGGGCGGGGGATCGGGTCACACAATTGCCTCTTGCGCCTGAAGAAAGCACACCCCGGCACCTTGAGTCAGTTCGGGATGTCTCTCGAGGCCTGCTCGGGGCGATTAGGCGCCAGCGGCCGTCGCTCCGCGTCCAGTGACGATGGACTTGTACCCACAAGTGCCGGCTTTGCGCAGAGCCTCGACGGCCTGAGCGGCAGTCATCAGCGGCGTCGTCTGAATGTTGGCGACCGCGCCGCCCGCAGCGAACGCGATGGCGATAGCCGCAGCCGACATGTTATCGGGCATCTCCGTGATGGCGATGACGTCGAATGGACCAAACGCAAAGAACGCAGAGTGCAGTTTTCCGCCGAGCTTCTCGATCGGCAGGCGAACGATATCGAGCCGGTCCTGCGGATCGGCCATGAGACGGGCCCAGGCTTCCTTGGTGTAGGTGACTTGGTGGCAATAATGTGGCATTGCGGACCTCCTTGACGTTCAGGTGGGAAACTTCCCGGGGGGAGAGGCGACTATGCTCTTGAAAACAAAGGGAGTCAAGAAAAAGTGAAAAAAATTTGAAGATTTCTCTTGACAAATATTTGAAATGTGATACACTGTCCCTCGTAAAGAAGTACGCCTCGGCGATGCCGGGGCGTTTTGCTTTTTAGGGCTGATTTTTAGCGCTCCCGTCAGAGCTCTTAATTCCCAGAAAAATCTGAATTTTATTCTGTCGCCCAAGTTTCGCGCCGCCACGGACGCGGGCACCGAAGTGTCTTTACACGAACGATTTCCGAACCAACTCGCGCGCAAACAAGTCGCGCACAAACATGTCGCTCATAAAAAGGAGCCAAAATGCCGAGCTATCAAAACGCGGTTCCACCGAGTGCGCTCATGCCCGGTGATGTGGGCTTTAGCTTCAACAACGAAGCGTTTCCCGGCGGCGCCCAGGCGGGCAGCCAGTTTGCGATTCCCAGTTACGCGGGCCAGCCGGATACCGGCACGGCCGTGCGCTGGCAAACGATTTTCGGGACGGCGCCGACGGCGGTCAGCATCGTTTTGCAAGGCGCCATAGCCGACGTCGACTCCGAGTATCAGACCATCGATACCACGACGAACACCGCGGGCGAAGCGCGCACCGTCACAGGAGTGCAGGCGAGGTTTTTGCGCATCAAGTTCAGCTCGTCGACGGGCGGCAGCGGCCTCACCGCAAAACTCCTGGTCTAGGTCGTAGAAAATCGCGATCCACTCCGATTCGTATCTCGTGACCAGTGTTCCGTGATCGGTGATCTGTGAAAGCCGCTCGGCGCGAAGCCGGGCACCGTCAGTTTCATTTGTTCGCGTGCCACGGGTCACGCTTGGTTCCCGGTCCTTGGGATTGGTCCTCATGAAAACGAACAGCGCCATTTGGATAAACGAGCCGGTACTGACGCCAGAAAGGAAACTCTGGCGCGCGGTGCTTGGACAAGTCTACACGGATGCTCAACTGCCGCTTTTGGCAGACGGATCAGAGCCGCTCGAACGGAGTTGTGCACGCGAGTTTCTTCGCGCCGATGAGCCGCTTGAAGAAGCAATACTGACACTCATCTGCGAACTCGCCGGTGTTCCTTGCGATCGCGTAGTGCTTTGGGCGCGCAAGCAATACCCGATAGCGGCCTGAGAACGGACCAGCCGTGAACTCTGCAACGACTATCGAGAAGTCGCCGGAGCGCCCGAAGCGCTCTGAAACGACGCCCGACCACGGTTCGCAAGAAAAGGTTCGCCGGACGCGCGGCGTTACCCCGGTAAAACGGAGCAAAACTCCAAAAATGAAAAGCAATGGCAATGATACGAGCACTTCCACGAGCACCTCGAAAGTGAACGGTCATGGTCTCGTTTCACCTTCCCACACGGCGCAGGACATGGATGCGCCGCTGGAAATGGGCAGGGCTGCGTCTGACGATGCACGCGATATTCCCTCTGCGGCCGCCGCGTCCTCCGCTGCGGCTGGTACGGAACGCGGTGCGTGCGCTGAGGTGGCTCCGCCCCCCGAAGGTGGAACGAACGGCTCGCCCAAACCCAAGAAAGATCGGGATAAGGGCGCCCGGGAAACGTCGCACGTCCCAAGCGACAAAGACAAGAACAAAGACACGAACGAAAACGTGAACTCGCACACAGACACAGAAACGCAAGTGGATATTCCGCCAGGCGCGGAGCCTCTACCAGCAGATGGGGCAGGATTTGTGGACGCCATGCACAAACACGTCGATCTGTATAAGGCTTGCGCAAGGCTCGTGAGATCGACGGACGAGAAAATCGCCCAGCGTATGTCAGAGCGATTGTTGGAAATGAAATACGGCAAGGGACCCTCGGCGGCAGCAGAGGAAACGCCCGAGATCGTAATTGATATTGACAGTGCCGTTGCGAAGCGCGCGGCAGAAGGAGCAAACAGATGAGCTTAGTTAGTGTCCCCCAGCAGTCTTTCCTGGAAACGCTTACGAACGCGATCCATCTCGACTACGTCTTGAAGGTCCTTGGTGTTGGCGGGTTCGTGTGGGCGTTCCTGGCCTCTTGGCACACGCTTGGACTGGGCGTGAAGGCTGGCATGCTTAGTTCGGTTGCTGCCTGGATCGTGGGCAGCCGATTCACCAAGATCTATCGCTAAGTGAATTTCAGCGAACATTATCGGCCTTTCGCGCGCCAGGAGCAGTTTCACCTCAGTCCGGCTAAGTACCGGCTTTTCGGCGGCGCTGCCGGACCTGGTAAAACCAAGGCGCTGCTCTGGGAAGCAATCTTGCAGGCCAACGCGTGGAGCGGCGTGGACACCTTGCTGCTGCGTCGCACGTATCCCGAGCTGGAATCATCGCTGCTCGCGTATTTCCGCCGCGATGTGCCGCGCAAGCTGTACAAGAAGTACAACGAGTCCAAGCATGTCGTAACCTGGCAGAATGGTTCGACGACGCGCTTCGGCTACTGCCGCAACGAGAACGACGTCTACCAGTACCAAGGTGCGGAGTTTTTGTTCATCGGGCTTGATGAGCTGACGCACTTCACGCTCAAGCAATGGCAGTTTCTCACGTCGCGGAACCGCTGCCCCGTGCCGGGAAGCGTTTGCACCATGGCCGCGGCGACGAACCCCGGCAACATCGGCCACGCCTGGGTGAAAGCTCTGTGGGTCGATCGCAAGCCGCCTGCCGGTTTCGACCAGCCGAACCTTTACAATCCGAGCGATTACGAGTTTATTCGTGCGTGGCTCAGCGACAACCCGATCTACGCAAACGACGTGGAGTACCGCCGCACGCTGGAAGTGCTGCCCGAGCATTTGCGCAAAGCGTTTCTCGACGGCGACTGGAACGTCTTCGCCGGCCAGTATTTCGACATCTTCGATTACGGCCGCCATACCGCGCGGCCCGAAGAAATACGCCTCGAAGCATGGTGGCCGCGTTGGATTTCCATCGACTGGGGCTTCCAGCATCCCAGCGCGGTCTATTGGCATTGTGCCGTACCGGCAGAAGCTAACAGCAGACAGCTCACAGCTGACAGAACAACAGCAAAACCTGCTTTCTCCTCCAATGCTGTTAGCTGTGAGCTGTCAGCTGTAGGCTCGCGCATCGTCACCTACCGCGAATTCGTGCAGAACGGCCTCTCGCCGCGCATGCTGGCGCAGGGAATCGCCGAGCGCAGTGGCCGCGAAAATATCTGCGAAGTCTTTCTCTCGCCGGATGCCTTCGCGCATCGCACCGCCGAGGCCTCGATCGCTGAGCAACTCGGCGATGTTCTGATCGCGAACGGCTTGCCGCGGCCCGCTCCCGCTGACGACGACCGCATCGGCGGCTGGCAGTTCATGTACCAGATGCTGGAGTCCGACGCGTGGGTCGTCGCGGAAAATTGCACCAAGCTGATCGAGTGCATACCGACGCTGGTGCGCGACACCACGCGCAGCGAGGACATTCGCAAAATGGATGGTGACGACCCCGCCGATTCGGCGCGCTATGGATTGGTCTCCGGCGGAAGAATCGCCGGTGTTGCGACGGCCTTCGCGCCGTCCAGGGCGGGGCAACCCCCGCCCCTACATCCGCCCGGAAGCGGCGCGCATTTCGTCACCGGCATGCCGCTGGGCGAACAGATTAGCCGGCAAATTAGCGCGACTGATCCGACTTCACGCGCCATCCATTCGCAGCGCCTCGAAGCCGAAGCCCACAAGCAGTTTCGGCCAAAGCCGCTGCCGCGCCGCCGCTGGTAGCACAGACTTCAGTCTGTGTAGACTTTGACCGTGGCAACGCGAAAGCGCACAGGATAAATCCTGTGCCACTGGTGCTAAATGTTAGATTGGCTCCGCAAAATGCTTCAGCTGAAATATGTAGACCTACTCGAGGCAGACGTGGCGCGTCTGCGGGCGGAGAATCGCGCGCTGACGAATTCGCTGCTGGGGACGGCGGGATTTCCCCCGGTGGAATTTCCCGAAGCGACGAAGCCACAGGCGTTGCCGCGACTGCGGAAGCGATCGTGGCACCAGATTCAAGCGTGGCGCGAAAATGGAGCGGCGCGCGAGGCAAGCCCGGAATTTGACGGTAGAGACGATGCGAGGATGAATGGACCTGTACCCCACAGCTGATATTTTTGCCGGCGCAGCCGGCGCTATCGTACCGGCGGATGGCAACTACACGCCAAACGGAGCGCAGGGCGTAAGTCCTGCGGCTGTTTCGGATGCTCGCGGTGTCAACGAAGAGGACACCCTCGTGGCTGACGCCACGGTAGGGGCACGGCATGCCGTGCCCGTCAGCGGTGAGATTGTCGATCTCGGCCCAAACAACGAGCGCCTCGAAGACGTCAAGCCAGACCTGGTCAACGTCCTCCGCGAGTTAGTGCGCCAATATCGCCAAGAAGGCATCGTCGCGCGGCGCAACGAAATCCGGCGTATTCGCCAGGCGCGCCTCTTCTGGCAAGGCCTGCAATACGCCTGGTGGAACCCCAACGACATGAACTGGCATTTGCCTTACGAGAACCGCTCCAGCAACGACCGCGAGCTCGAGGAAATGCCGCGGTATCAGTTCGTCACGAATTTTTACCAGGGATTCGGACTGTCGTTCATCGCCGTGCTATCGCAGGATGTCCCGAGCGATCTCACCGATCAGCAGCTCGCCAGTATCAATTCGCAGAACCAGCAATTCTTGAATCAGCAGCAGCAGACCCGCAATCTGCTCAGCTCGCAATTTCAAAGTATCCTGAACAATCCGGGCCTCAGCTCCGCGGACAAAGCCGCCGTCACCGGACAATCCCAGGGAGCGATCGCCAGCGCGTTCGATTCGCTGCAACAATCCGCGGCGAACCGCGTCGCGCGCACTGGCAACTCCGCCGGCTTCAGCGAACTAACCGACGATCTCGCGCGCCAAAAGGCCGTCGCGGAAGGGAATCAGGCCCAGCAAAACCAGCTCGCTTTCACCAACACGGCCTTTCAGCGCCAAATGTCCGCTCTGCAAGGCCTTTCCGGCCTCTTCGGAGTGGACTCCAACCTCCTCGGCCGCACCCTCGGCATTCCTTCGCAGTTGTTGAACGTGCGCGCCAATGCCGGCCGACAAGGCGCCGGATTCTTCACCTCGCTCGGCTCCGGACTCGGCTCCACGCTTGGCGCTTTGCCCAGCGCGCTGTTTTAGGCCTTAGAGGTTTCTATCCATCCCTTGATGTAGAGGAGGTAAAGGAAGTAGAGGAAGTAAAGGATTCAGAGCTCGCTCGCTCAATCGCGCCCGCTAATATCCGGGGCCTCTTATCCTCTACCTCCTCTACCTCATCTGCTTCCTCTACCTCCCAAAGGCCCCAAGATGCCCATCCACTGGTCCGCCGTCGTTGCCGCCCTCGTTCCCGTGGGCGTGCAGTTTGTTCTGTTCTTGCGCTGGCTGCACCGCCGCATGCGCAATGACGAAATCGTGCGCGCGTTTGTGCGCGACATTGCCACAAATCATCTGCCGCACATTTATTCGGCGCTGCACGCCATTGCGCGGAAGCAGGGAATTGAGCCCGCCGAGCCGCCTCTCGTGCGCTTCGTCGAATTCCAGGGTCACCGGCGCCACGACTAACATAGCCCCTATTGCCTGCAGGGGCCGGGCTTGCCCGGCCCGCGCTTTACGAGTCTCGAGGCTCACAACCTTCGCGAAACACGACGCCAAGTCTGGAACTAATCTCGGATCATCTGAATTAGCTTCACATTTTTCGAAATCGCAAGCTCATACGCAAACCAATGTCTGTCCCATCCCAACTCGTCGCGTTAGCGCGCAAAGCTGCCGCCGCACAATCGCTCGACCCCGCATTGGTGTGCGCCGTCATCGAGCAAGAATCGTCCTGGAACCCTTGGTCGATGCGCTACGAACCTGCGTTCTTCGCCAAATACGTCGCGCATCTCTTCACCAATAACAAAATCACGGCGTCCGAGGCCTACGCTCGCGGCTTTTCCTGGGGCCTGATGCAAGTAATGGGTCAGGTCGCCCGCGAAATGGGCTTTGACGGCACGTTCCTCTCCGCCCTCTGCGATCCCGAACAATCCCTGGCCATCGGCTGCAAACTGCTGCGCAAAAAACTCGACGCCATGGACGGAGACACCACGCGCGGCCTCCTGGCCTGGAACGGCGGCGGCAATCCCGCCTACCCGGCCCAAGTCCTGGTCCGCCGCGCCCATTATCTGTAATTGCTCATCAGGGAGAATTTTCTCTCTGTGTGAAGCGCCGAATGCCCCAGCCAAGACCGAAAAGGAAAGCACCGGCAAGAAATACAGGCCAACGAGGAGGATTGTTCCAACTCTGATCGAGGTCTCTACCGAGATTTAGAAGTGGCCAGAGCAGAAGCCCGCCAGTGCCAAAGTCCTGCACCTATCTGAGCCGCTTGCGCCGGGATCGACGGAAGGCTCTTACGTTTCCCAGACGTTGCGAGGTCCCTAAGCTCTGCATCTGAAAGGCCGATTCCCTCTGATGAGGGCCGGAGCAGAAAGATTCCTTTGCCGAGTAGCGTCAAGCTGCCAAGCGCAAAGACAAGCGGAACTGGTGTGAACTTGCTGTCCGCTGGCGAGAGTATCCAGAAACACGCCGCTGCCGTGGCAAGAAACAAATAAACCGCGGCGCGACGCGGATGGTATTCGAGGTCACCCGCAAAATTCTCAAGGAAGAATTCACGAATATCCATCCGAGAGGTCGCCTCGGGCAAAGCCTACTACGACATCACATCGGAGTCATCAATGCTTTCGCGAATCTGGTTAAAGCTCGCAGAAATCCTCGTACCCGTCCTGCTGGCGATCATTATCTTCGTCTCCTGGCAAGCCGACCGCCGCGACCGCGCCCAACTTGCCTCCCAACTGGCCGCCGCCCAGAAAACGATCACCGACGCCGCAGCCAGCCAACATGACCGCGACACACTCCTAAATCAGACTCTCGCGGAAATCGCCGCCCAGAAACAAGCAACCGTCAGCCCAGCGCAAATCCTAAAGGATCTCCCAGGAGCCTTATCCCTCCCTGTGCCCATCGCGCTGCAAACAGAAGGTGCACAGACGGACCCAGCCCCAAACTCAACCGCAAAACAAGCTCCCGGCCAAATCAGCACTCTGCCAAACAACCCAAGCCCTAAATCGGGCCAACCCGCAGACGCCATCCTGCCCGCAGCCGATCTAAAGCCCCTGTACGACTTCGCCTTGGACTGCAAAGCCTGCCAGGCCAAACTAGCCGCCTCCCAAAGCGACTTGACCGACGAAAAGACCAAGACCGCCGCGCTGACCAAGGAGCGAGACGCCGCAGTCCGCGCCGCCAAAGGGGGAAGCGTCCTGCGCCGCATCGCCCGCGCGGGCAAATGGTTCGCCATAGGCGCCGCTGCTGGCGCCATCGCCGCCAAGGCCGCCCGCTAATCGCCGCCACGCATAAAACCTGTAGGGGATCGATTCATCGTACGCGCTGTCCGATGGTCGCCCAACAATCCGGAGCGTCCGTGAACCCTCCGAGGGCGCGGCCCACAGCGCCCAGCAAAAGTCTTCTAACTATTTGGTTTTCAATCCGCTGCACCCAAACGCACCACCCCCGCAGCGCCATCCGGCTGGCGCACCCCCCGCGCCAGCCGGAGCTCCTCCTCAGAGAGGCCCATGAATGAGTAGTCTCCTAAAGCAGTGGAAAACCCCAAAATAGCCAAAGATTTCTCTTGACACTGCGTCTGATAAGTAATATTATGTTAACCACGAAATCAGTGTGAATTGGCTACCTCGTCGCCAGCCTGGATCCTGCCCTCCGGGTTAGCCTCTCCCCTCTCGTCGCTTGCGGTTGTTTTAGTTCTTGCTCGTGACTTTTTGTGCTTTGCGTTGGTCTAATTCGTACTTGATGTACTGTTCGAGCGTGCGCGTATCAGCGCCGACAATTCGTCGGCCGTTCACGAACATCGTCGGGGTGCTGCCGACTTCGAGCTGGACACCGTTAGCGCGGCTTGCATCAACGGCAGCTCCAGCCTCCGGGCTGGCCATACACGCCTTGAACGCATCTGCGTTCAGCCCAGACTGGGCGCCGAAGTCCGTCATCTTACCCCACGCGTTTTCGGCCGAGATTACGTCCTGACTGTCGTAAATGAGATCGTACATTTTCCAGAAGGCTGCGGGAGCCTGCTGGTAAGCGCAGCGGCCGGCAAGCGCTGCTGTACGTGCCCAAGGATGGATTTGCTCAAGGGGGTAATCCTTGAAGACCACCCGTAACTGAGGGTAGTTCGGGAGCAGTCCGCGCAGGGCATCGTGCAAGCTCCGGCAAACGGGGCACTCGAAGTCCGAGAACTCCACCAAAGTGACCGGCGCATTGGCGGGGCCAAGCGAGGGGCTATCCTTCGTCTGCAACCCTGCGCGATTCTCGGCCAAGGGATCCTTTGCGAGCTCCGACAACTCGCCACGGAACATATATTTCCCGTCTTTTGTTACGTAAACCTTGCCGGTCTGTTGATTCTCCCCAATTTTTACTTCGACATCTACTTCCTGCAGCCCATCCACACCGATGTCCTTCGGAGCTGACACTTTGACAGCCGTGTCAGCCCCGAACGCATAGAGATTGCGCAGGTAAGCCTCAACCGTCTTCTGGATCGGCAATTGGCCAGACGGAGCCGGCGCGGCGGCGGTAGCCTGCGGCTGTTGCGCACACGCGTGGGAAGCAACAAAACTCAGGGCAAGTATCGTTCTGAGAGTCAGTGATTTCGTCACGTTGGACCTCATTATTTAAGGAATGAACCGCTGGGCAATCGGAAAAGGCCTGCCAAATCCAAATGCGCGCGACGTAATTTTCAGCCCCGGAGCAGCCTGCTTGCGTTTGTACTCGGTCCGGTCGACAAGCAGGGCAATGTCGCGTACGAGTTGCAAGTCGAACCCATAGTGGTCGGCGATCTCTTGCGGGCTGTGCAAATCCTCGATATAGGCTTTGAGGATACGGTCCAGCACATCATAGGGCGGCAGGCTGTCCTCGTCCTTCTGATTGGGACGCAATTCCGCGGAAGGGACCTTCTCGATGGTCGAGCGGGGGATGAGTTCCCTTTCGCGATTGATCCATTGTGCCAGCTCGTAGACCATCAGTTTTGGCACGTCGGAAATCACAGCGAGGCCCCCGGCCATATCGCCGTATAGCGTGCAGTAGCCTACAGCCAATTCGGATTTGTTGCCTGTGCTCAGAACCATCGAGCCAAATTTGTTGGAAATCGCCATGAGGTAGTTGCCGCGGATGCGCGCCTGGATATTTTCTTCCGTTACGTCGATCGATCGCGAAGCAAACGCCGGCGCAAGCGCCTTTCGATAGGCGTCAAACACGTCGCCAATCGACAGCGTTATGAACTCAATTCCGAGATTCTGAGCCAGCGCTTTAGCGTCGGACATGCTGCCCTCGGAAGAGTACGGGCCGGGCATGGAGACGCCCAGCACATTTTCGGCTCCCAGAGACTCAACAGCAATGGAAGCAACAACCGCGGAATCAATTCCCCCGCTGAGGCCGACCAACACTTTCTTGAAGCCGCATTTGCGGACGTAGTCTTGAGTACCAGTGATCAGCGCGCGGTAGGCATAGGCGATCTCTTCGTGCGGCTGCTGGTGAATCTCGCCCTCTCCGGTAACAGTATCGAAGAGGATCAGATCTTCCTCGAAGGCGAGCGCTTGCGCCGCCACTCTTCCATCCGCCGTCAAGGCCATGCTGGCGCCATCGAAAATCAAGCTATCGTCGCCTCCAACTTGGTTGACGTAAACGACGGGCCGGTGCTGATTCATGGCAATCGATTGAAGCATTTCCAGGCGCAGAGCGCGCTTATCGATCGTGTAGGGCGAAGCAGAAATATTCAGAAGCACGGTAATTCCCTGCCCAATGAGTTCCGTCACTGGGTCGCGGTCATACCGGCACTTGGCCCAGAAGTTTTTGTCGTTCCAGACGTCTTCGCAGATCGTGATGCCCAATTGTTCTCTGCCAAATCCGTAAGCGGACTGCCGGTCAGCCGGTTGAAAATAGCGGGATTCGTCAAACACGTCGTAGGTCGGCAGAAGCATTTTGCTCTGCTCAAACACCACGCGTCCGCTGCAAATCAATGCCGCCTTGTTGGCAATGGATTTTCCCGTGCCGTTTTTCACGCGACCTGCATAGCCGACGATGGCGGGCAGCGGAAGTTTGGAGGCTAGTTCCTTCAATTCGTGATGGTTACGATCAATAAAAGAGGGCCGTTCGAGGAGGTCTTGCGGAAGGTAGCCACAGAGGCAAAGCTCCGAAAAAACGGCAAGGTCGGCCCCTCGCTGCCTGGCTGTCTCCGCCAAGCTCAGGATGCGAGCCGAATTTCCTGCAAAATCGCCTACCGTGGGATTGAACTGCGCCAGCGCTATCTTCATGCCCGGACTTTAGAATACGGATGCGAACGGAAGATTGCAAACACCGGTGGGATGCATTGTGCCTGTTTTATCGGCAACACTTTCGACTCATTTTTCTGATGTTCTCTGCTGCCGCCTCTCGGCAACTAAACTCGCGATTCCCTGCCCGGCGTTCAATTCGCGATAAAACAGCACATGGAGTTCGGGAAACGCCGTGCGCAGCTCTTTGGGTTCCAACAGATGTGCGGGATTGCGCGGTCCTCCCAAGTAGTTGAGCTGTGCTTGCGTATAGGTTTCAAAAAGCAGTATGCCTCCGGGCCTTAGAGCCCGCGCCATCCGGGAGAAAAGAGAGCGTTGCAAGTATTGAAGGCAAAGAATTAAAGAAAATGCACTTTCCGGCAGCTGGATCTCTTCCAGGTTAACCTGGATCAGCCGGAGGCCGCGAACCCGCGATGCAGCCATCTCTGCCGCGTTCGCCCGGCTAACGTGAATTTTTGCTTTACGTGCGCGATCTTCAAGAATGTCGAGCGCGGTTCCTGACCAATCGACAGCCGTCACCCAATGCCTTCGCTCCGCCACCAAAAGTGTGTGCCGTCCAGTCCCACAGGCGAGGTCAAGGGCAGGTCCATCGGGAAGCAGCGGTAACCACTCAGAGACAATACTGGCAGGCTCGGAAGGCGGGTTCTGTGCCGCCTCGCGGTGACGCTCGTCCCATTCAGTTACATTAGCAGGCATGAAAAAGGCCCTCGAACGTTTAGTTCGAGGGCCTGAAACTCTGCACAACGGGCTCCGAGACCGCCCCGGCGGGCAAATTTGACGCGATCAATTAAACGCTAAACGAGCTGCCGCAGCCGCAGGTGCTCTTCACGTTCGGGTTATTGAACTTGAAGCCCGCGCCCTCAATGGTCTCGATGTAGTCGATCTCGACGCCATCCAAATACATTGAGCTCATCTGATCGACCGCGACCTTGAGCCCGTTGAAATCAACGACTTGATCGGTCTCATTGGTCTGGTTTTCAAATGCCATGTGGTACTGGAAACCGGAGCAGCCTCCGCCGACGACGGCAACGCGCAACGCCACCGGGACAGGATTCTGCATGCCCATGATTTCCTTGACCTTGGTGCTGGCAGTGGGAGTCAGACTAATCATAAATTCCTATGGCCTCCGCTCGCAGGCAAACCCGCGATGCATCTTTCAACTAAAGTATAGCAAACCTAGCCCACAACTGCACATCGCTTCGGCACTCTAGATTTCCAGTTCGGAAACCCCTGGCGTCACCGTGTTTCGACAACCCTAGGTGCTTCGCATACAATTAGATGTCCTATGAGACACAAAGTTACGCTTATACCTGGCGAAGGCATCGGCCCTGAGGTTGCTGCGGCCGCGCGGCGCATTGTGGCGGCTGCAGGTGTCCAAATCGATTGGGAAGAGGTCGAAGCGCGCGCCGACAAGGCATCGGCGACGGGACAATTTGTCACCGAAGCCGCCGTCGAATCCGTCCGGCGCAACCGCGTTGCGCTCAAGGGCCCCATGGGCACTGCCGTTGCCGGCGGCGCGCCCAGCATAAACGTAGCCTTAAGGAAAACGCTTGCTCTCTATGCGAATGTGCGGCCAGTCAAGAATCTTCCCGGAGTGAAATCAAGATTTGAGAACGTGGATGTCGTTTTGATCCGCGAAAATACGGAAGATTTATACTCGGGCCTCGAGCACGAAGTGGTTCCCGGCGTTGTCGAGAGCCTGAAAATCATCACCGAAAAAGCTTCCACCCAAATTGCTCACTTCGCGTTCAAATACGCCAAACGCGAAGGGCGAAGAAAAATTCACGCCATCCATAAAGCCAACATTATGAAGCTCTCGGATGGACTTTTTCTCAAGTCCATCCGCAACGTCGCGCCACAATATCCAGATATCGAGTACAAAGAGCTGATCGTCGACAACGCGTGCATGCAAATGGTGTTGAACCCGCAGCAATTTGACATGCTGCTGCTTCCCAATCTTTATGGAGACGTGATGAGCGACCTCGCCGCGGGCCTGGTCGGCGGCCTCGGCGTGGTCGGAAGCGCCAACGTTGGCAACGAAGCGGCCATGTTTGAGGCTGTGCATGGTACCGCGCCCGACATCGCCGGAAAAGGCTTGGCGAATCCCACGGCGCTGCTTCTAAGCAGCATCATGATGCTCGACCATCTCGGTGAAAGGTCTGCCGCGCGGCGGATTGAGAGTGCCCTCGAAAAAGTGCACCGCGAGGGCAAGCACATCACCCAAGACGTGGGGGGCAAAGCAGGCACCGAAGAATTCACCGAAGCGGTCGTTTCTTCGCTTCGGCCAAGCTAGTTCCTTTCTGCTTCGGTTCTCTCGTGGTTAGGTAATACGAACGTAAATCCTTGTTTTTCTATGCGAACCATGGCATTCTCTGACCGGTAAGGTTCCCATCCAAGGCGGTTGAATGCATCGGTCGAGATATCCTGAAAGGCGTCGAACTGTTCGGATGACGCTGCAAATTCCCTTGAAAGTACGCTGTCAGATGCCGGAAGGCGAGGCTATCGATTTAAGGGCGTTTACGCAGTTTGTGAGCGCGCACGGGGCGCTCATAGTCATGGATGCTCCTCTTTTGCCCGGGCAAATAGTGCGGGTTTTCAATGAAACAACGTCGGAGTCCGTGGAGTGCTTCGTGACCTCCGTCCGGGAAAAGCAGGAACGGCGCTTCATCGGCCTCGGGTTCGCCACGCCCCGAAATGACTTCTGGCACGTGGTATTTCCAAAGGCCGGGACTCGACAGGCTATACGCTCATCGCAGACAGGGTCACTTGTCGAGCCGGAAAAGACGCAGAACCTCCCGCCACAAACGTAACGAGCTAATCAGTGCTGAAATTTTGATTTCTTTGCGGTATGTCTGCCGCTACCCCACGCGCGGGACATACACCTGATAGAGAAGAACGTAGACGATCACTCCGGTGACGGAGACGTAGAACCACAGTGGCAGCGTCCACCGCGCAATAAGACGGTGCCTGTCGAATTTCTCGAGCCAGGCGCGGCGGAGTGTGACCAAAATCATCGGCACGATCACAATAGCCAGCACCGTATGCGAGATGAGCAGCGCGAAATAGAGTGGCCGAATCCATCCCTGCCCCTGAAAAACAACGTGGCCGACGCGGTAGTGGTAGATGAGGTAGGAGGCCAAAAATACGGTCGAAACTGCAAATGCGGAAATCATGAAAGCCTTGTGAACTTTCATCTTGCCATTCTTGATTGCAGCATAACCGCAGGCCAGCAGTATTGCGCTGGTGCCGTTTAGGGTGGCGTTCAGAGCGGCTTGTGAAAACATGCGTTAGCGAATGTCCTTCCCGGCAGAAGCCGTTTCAGCGAGGAATCTTGTCGAAAACCATCAAGCCAAGAAGAACTGGAATGTGCAGCACGGTGGCGTGCATAAGCCACTTGGCGCGTGCGTTGGTCCTGGAGTTTGAGGCCCACAAGCAAACCTGAACGAGTGCCGTGCTTACCACCAGCGCGCCGAAAAAGTAACGAACGCCAGCCAAGCCCATAACGGCGGGCAGCAAGCTGACTCCCACCAGCGCAATGGCCGTGAGAATAATCTGGCGAAACGTGCGCGTGCCTTCGCGGTCCACGACAGGCAACATTAGAATGCCCGCGCGAGCGTAGTCTTCCCGATACATCCACGCGATTGCGTAAAAATGCGGAAATTGCCACAGGAAGAGGATGGCGAAGAGCAACCATGCGCCGCGGCCCAAAGCGCCGGTAGCAGCAACCCAGCCGATCATGGGAGGAATCGCCCCGGGAAACGCACCGACAGCGGTTGCCCAAACGGTGCGCTTCTTCAGTGGGGTATATGCGAGCAGATAGCTCAGACTAGTCAGAATCCCCAGGACAGAAGCAAGAATCCCCGCGGTAAAGTACAAATCAAGTGCCCCCGCGACGGAGAGAATCACGCCAAACCACAACGCTTCCCTTGGTTGCAATTGGCCGCTGGGAAGCGGCCGCGCCGCCGTGCGCCGCATAAAGCGGTCCGAGTCGCGCTCGATGTAATGGTTCAAAGTTGCGGTGCCCGCAGCAATCAGAAGCGTGGCGAACACGGTTTGAATCAAATGCAGCCAATCCACCGCACCGCGCGCACCCATGTAATACCCGGCGGCGGTGGTCATCAAAACGAGAAAGGAAACATCCGGCTTCGTGAGCGCGACGTAGGCGTTGGCCCGCGATGCAAGCGTGATTTCTGTGGTGCGTACTGTGCTCATCAGACGGTCACCCGCCCCTGTGATGATACGGCAACTTCCCTCTGGCGCGGCACCAAACGATAGCACAGCAAAATCGTCAGGATGGAGACAGCGAACAAAAGTGCGCCGACTACCGTGTGGGTCACGGTAAGCGTCACCATCAGCGGCATAGGTTGCGGCGCTTCGGCAGTAGCAATGCGCGACCAGTACGCACCTATGCCCAAGAGAAACTGCAAGCCGAAGACTGAGTGAAGCAGAATCCGCATTTTGGTGAGTTCAGGCGAATTCTCGAAACGCTTGCGGAGTACTACGGCTGTCCAAATGACCGTGGCAAGCACCGCTAGCGAACCGGCAGCGTGCGGCCATATGGGAATCTCTTTGTGTCGGAAACCTGCTCCCAGAAACACCTGAAGAAAAATCACTCCGGCATTCAGCAAAACTAAAGAATAAATGGAGGGCGAGCCGCGATCCTCGAGCAGAGCCTGTTCCGCAGTCCACCATTTGCTGGTGAAAACGGCGATGCTTAGTATCGCTCCGAACATGATTTGCGCAAAGCACGCGTGCATCACTGGCAGCCAGTAGTGCAACAGCCGAATTACAACCTGTCCGCCGAGAATCGCCTGCGCCACGATGCCGCCAACGGCGACCACCGCGAACCAGCGCAGCCAGCGCCTCTCCTCTTTGATCCAAATCAATGTGGCGAGGATGAGTGTCAACACCCCCAGGACGCCTGCGATAACGCGGTGCGAGTGTTCGTAAAACACGCCGCCAACCATGTGCGGGGTCCAGGTGCCGAAAGACTTCGGCCAATCGGGTACAGCAAGGGCGGCGTCGTTGGAAGTAACCAGGGCGCCAGCAATCAATAGCAGCGCCGTCCAGCAAACGGTAAAGACCGCAAACCGATGAACGCCAGGATGATACGAAGCCTTCATAGTTGTAGTTTCAACGCGGGATTATAGCGCACTGTCGAATTTCATGCTCCTCAACCGGCTCCGCCGAACTCCGCGCCAGCGAAACGGTGGAAATGCTGTCTACAGCGTAGCAGCGAGAGTTTCGGTCATGAAGCCGTCGAAGACACCTGCACGCTTTGCGCGTCGCCTGCCAGACCGACGGCTCGAAGCACGAGGTCCTTCAAAGCCGCGATGAAGAGCGGCGAATCACCGACGGCAGGCATCATCCGGAAGACTTCCACGCCAAATCTCCTGGCCTCTTCGCGAGCCTCGATATTGATTTCATGCAAGGTCTCGATGTGCTCGGTCACGAAGGAAATCGGCACCACAAGCATTTCCCTGACGCCCTCAGTGCCGAGGCGCTCGATGGTGCCCGTCAGAGGAGGCTGGAGCCATTTTGAGGGACCGACCCTGCTTTGGTAGCACAGCAAGTGCGTTAGCGGCCAGCCCGGAATTTGTTTCCTTCCTTCTTCGCAAACCATGCGCACGGAGGCTTCGATCTGCCCCGGGTACGGATCGCCCTTTTCGACCAAACTCATCGGCAAGCCATGTGCGCTGAAAACCAGATGAATGCGAGAGCTGTCCGCGAATTGCCGCAAGACGGAGCCGATGCGCTGTGCAAGCGCTTGAATATACAGCGGGTGATCGTAGAACTGGCTGACGGTGCGCTCCGGCGGTCCGCCCTTCGGCTGCCCGTAGACACGCCGCCATTCTTTGAGGCTGCTCAGCGTTGTGGCGTATGAGAAATGCGGATAGAGAGGCAGCAGAACGATCTCATCTAGCGGGCCGGCTTTGCGCAGCGCCTCGACGGCGTCCGCGGTGAGCGGATGCCAATAGCGCATGGCAATCACGGCGGCGGGATCGATTTCATTGGAAAGTGCTTGGACGAGCGCGCTACGCTGCCGTTCGGTCAGCGTTCCGATCGGCGACCGGCCACCGATCTCGGCATACTTGCCGCGCACAGGAATGGAGCGCCGTGACGATATCAACTTCGCCAGCGGGCGGCGCAAGAACCTGAGCGGGCCCATGGGGATGATGTCCGGGTCGAGGAACAGATTAAGCAGAAACGGCTCGATGGCTTCGAGCGAATCCGGCCCGCCGAGCTGAAACATCACAATGCCGACTTTTTTCTTCCGTGCCAACTATTTGCCTTTGTTTTATTTGCCTTTGTTCAACGTGGACTTCAATCGCTCGAGTTCCTCGCGGAGCGACGAAGTGCGCTTCGCCACGGTCAGATAAAAAACAAAAAACACCGCCCAGCCGGTGATGTAGGCTGCAAAAACGCTGTCCAGGCTTTTCATATTGCCTCCGCCTCGCGGCGTACAAGTTCAAGATCGGTGCGCAACCCTTCCAGTCGGTAACGCTCGGCCACCAGAAAAACCATCAGGACGTGCATTGCCAGCACGCTGAAGAAGAAAACCTTCGCCATGGTGGGATCGAGCCCGGAGTTTGGCCCGCCCATGATGACAGGAGCTGGGTGCTGAGTCCGCCACCATCGAATCGCCCCGAAGACGATCGGCACGTCAATAAACGCAAAAATTCCGAAGAGCGCACTGAGAAGCGCGCGCCGGTCCGGCTCTTCGACCAGCGTCCGCAAGAGAAGATACGAGATGTAGAGAAGCCAAAGGACAAACGTGGAAGTCAGGCGGGCGTCCCAGGTCCAATAAATGCCCCACGCCGGCTTGGCCCAAATCGGTCCCGTGATTAAAACGACGGTGATGAATGCCAAGCCGACCTCAGCGCACGAAACCGCGAGCGAATCCCACTTCTCATCGCGGCGCCAGACGTACAAGAGGTTTGCGACGAAACAAATGAAAAACGCGGTCATTCCGGCCCATGCGGCGGCGGCGTGGAAATAAAAAATCCGATAGAGAACGTGCATCGTCTTCTCATCGGGAGCGATATAAAACGAGGCGTAGGCGGCCGCGCCAACCAGGCAGACAACGAAGGCGGCGCTTATCGCGCGTTTCCACATGGGTGCTTCATTCCTCCAGAAGATATTCGCCGAAAAGCCATAGCGCCGTCAAAAAAACCACGTCGAAGACGGCGAGGAAGCCGATTCCCTGCCACTTTACGAAAGGCTCGCGGTCAAAAAGCGCCTTGGTGACTTCCGTGCTGGCCACGAGAATCGGAGTCAAGAGCGGCAGCATTAGCAATGGCAAGAGCAGTTCGCGCATGCGCGCTTGCGCGGAGATAGCGGACAGCGCCGTGCCTGCGATCGAAATGCCGAGGCTCGCGAGGAAGAACACCAGCAGTAGCCAGTGCAGCACCGGCAAGACCGGCACGTTATACATCACGGAGAAAAGCGGCAGCAGGAGCAATTCAGTCAGCAGAAGAAAGAGAGTATTTGCGGCCAGCTTCGCCAGAAATATCGCGAACGGATCGCTCACCGACAGCCGCAGCGCGCTCAAGGTGTCGTTGTGCTGCTCGCGTAGAAAACACGGTTGCAGCATTAGCGAGGAAGCAAAAAGAAATGCCAGCCAGAGAAGTCCGGGAGCAAACCGCCGCGATTCGTCGGAAGTGGGATCAAACGTGAAGCTGAAAAGCACGAGCACGATTAGGATGAACACAATCGTGGTGGTCAGCAATTCTCGCGAACGAAACTCCGTGCGAAGCTCCTTGCCGAGCAAAACGGCCGCGTTGGGAAGCAGGCTCATTCAGGCGTCGGCGAAGGTAAGAATGGAGCGGAACGTCGCTCCAGTGCGCGTATCCGCAACGACCGAGCCCGTGTCCAGGCGAATCGCGCGCGTTCCCAGCGATGAGATGTCCGATTCGCCGTGGAGGCTCATAAGAATAGTGCGGCCGGAATCGCGAAGCCGGCGAATTGCCTCGGCGAGCCAGGTGGCTCCCTGAGGATCGAGGCCGGTAGCCGGTTCGTCGAGCAAAAGCACGGCAGGCTCGTGCAGCAAGGCACGGGCAATGGCCACGCGCTGTCGCATGCCGCGAGAGAATGTACGCACAAGGGAGGCGCGGCGCTCAGACAGGCCAACTTCCTGCAATAAAGCCTCAACACGATTCTCGGGCCGGGCGATTTCCTGCAGCTGCGCAAAGAGCAAAAGGTTTTCTTCGGCCGTCAGTTCGTCATAGACCATTGTGGCGTGAGCGACGAACCCCGGGCGAACAGCGTACACTTCCCCTCCAGTCGCCTGGCCAGAAAAGGAGAGAGTGCCACGCGATGGCTGCGCCAATCGAGCTGCGATGCGCAAGAGGGTAGTCTTGCCAGAACCGTTGCGACCTGCAAGAACCACGCACTCTCCTGGAGCGATACTGAGCGACACTTTACGCAAGGCGAGGAGCCCACCGTAACGCTTGTCGATATTTTCAAAACGGAGACCTACGGGAGAAAATGCCGGCGACGTCACCGGCGGACCTCGTGCTGAGACAGATCAAAAAGCAGATCGAGACAGACAGGAATGTCTGTCCCACGGGATGGAAAAACGCACGCAGCGTCGGGCGGCGTCACCCTTCAACCTCTCACAAGATCGCGCAAGACTTTTTCCGCGCGTGCCCGTTCCTGGTTGTACTCTGCCTCCGAAATCGTTCCGGCCTGGCGGCGCAGTTCGAGCCGGAAGAGCGTGTCCTTCAACGCGTCGAGGCTCGTGCCCACAGCTGCATCGACTTGAGCCATATCCGCGGTACGCGCCGCCGTCGCCGCAACCGTTGCGACTGACGTTTTCTTGGCCGGCTTCCCCACCACATCAGCGACGCCCTCGCTTGGTCCACCCGCAACAGCTACCACCGGCTTCCGCGCAAGCAGGATCGCCAGCAGTGCGAACAGGCAGAGGAATCCTCCCACGATGGGCCATTTCAAGACATCAAGACGGCCTGGGACCGCTTGAATGGCTAGGCCCGATGCTGGACCGCTTCCCTGCTGCTCGTCGCGATTCTGAGCTCCGGCATCGGTGTCCGAGGCATTGCCGCTTGGCGGTGGAGCGGTGCCGGAGACGCTGACGGTCAGCGTGGAATTGGCAGCGAGACTGTCCCGGCTGTAAAGGCTCATGCCCTGCTCTTGGCCGTTGGACTGCAAGCCCTCACCGGCGATCTGCACAGAGGGAGCCGCGACCACGACCAGGCGCGCTCCGGGATATACGGTAGGCAGCTTCACAGATGCAGTATTACTGGGGTATGGCAACTCGTAAGAGAAACGAACGCCGTTCTCACCCGGACGGAAGGCGTACGCTACGCTGTATTTATTTTTGCCACGGTCGATGGGCGCTTGCACTACCGGCATACCCGATGGTCCCTGTGCAGCGACCTGTTTTAGGCTGGCACCCTCGGGAATCGCAAATTCGAAGTTGCCATCCGGTCGAAAATAAGCCTGAGCGGGCTGAGAATCGTTTTTGATGGCGTATTCTTCTCCAACCTCAAGAGTGGTGCCTTTCGGCTGGAAAATGACGAAATGAGTGTCAACGGAGATCGTTCTGGGATCGCGGGACGGCTCGAAAACCTCGACTTGAATTTCGTTCCGGCCTAGAGGCAAGGGCTGATGAAAATTAATCCCGCGATAGACCGCGCGCACCAGCATCGGTTGCGCGCCGATCGCAGGATAGTCAAACGTGAATTGGCCTTGCGCGTCGGTCTTGGAGTTGAGGACCGGCTGCATTCCGCCTTGCAGTTGGATGAGGATCACTTCAACATCCGGGGCGGGTTTGCCCGTGGTGCCATTTTTCACGGTCCCGTGAACGGTAGCGCCATAAACAGAAGAGAACGGGATCGCCAAGCAGACGCCGAGCGCAATAAACGCAAGCACGCGCGCCCTCACTGCGCACCTCGTTCGGAAGCCGCGGGCTTGACGACGCGAGGCCGGCGAACCTGCGATTCCGTGATTTGATCGATTTCCGCGAGTGTGAGCGCCGCTTCGTTTTCCAGTGAAGTTTTCATGGCCTCGTAGTCGTTTTCGGCATATTTTCCGGAACGAAACTCGAAACGCAGATCGCGCAGATTATCGTAAAGGGTGTCGCGCCGCTCGAGCAACTGATCGAGCTTCGAGCGGTGCGGGGCGAGATCGGACGCGTCGGGCTGAATGTAAAAGATGAAAAGTCCTGTGGCAAGAGCCAGCGCCAGGCACGCACCGAGCACAGCCCAATCTCCGGAGGCGATCAGGAAAACAGCAGTGGTGATGACCAGGGTCAAGATCAATCCTCAGTGTCGCGAGCAGCTTGGGCGCGCGCGCGATCGAGCAACTCACTCGAAATTGGTGCTGCGTGACCGGCTGCAGCCAGGGCAGGCTCCGGCGAAACATGCTTCCGCCATCGCGAGATCACAGTTAAAACCAGCGCGAATCCGCCGACCAACGTGAGCGCAGGAATCCACCAGGCCACGCGGCCAAATCCGGTGTGCGGAGGTTCGGTGAGCACAGCCTGGCCATACTCTTGAACGAACGACTGAACGATCAAATCGTCGGAGTTCCCTTGGGCGATTCGCTCGTCGATTTTCTTTAACATTGCCAGCGCGGTACCGCAAGGGCCGGAGAACGCGCCGCCGACATGGTAGCAGCCTCCCGCGGAATCGTTGCAGCCGCCACACATGCATTTCACTTTCATCCCTAGCTGATGCGTGTGATCGGGTTGCTGCGTATCCCCGAATACCGACAAAAGTGGCAACACGCCCGTAAAACACAATAGGACCGGCAAGATAAGCAGGCCGGGCCTTCTAATGCTCCCCAGTTTATTCATGGCCTTCCCTGTAGGTGACCGACGGCGTCATTCCGTGCACAAGCGGCTCCGGCGCAGGCTGTTTCGCGCCAGACAAAACCAGGACGGCGCGCCGATTCGGTAACAATGCGACGAGAGTGCCAAACACAACGATCACACCGCCAAACCAAATCCATTTCACCAACGGGTTCAAGTACGCGTGGATGACCGGCAACTTCGTATCGGGACTCTGACCGGCGTACACGACATACAAGTCCTCGCGAAGCGTCGAATAAATCGCGACCATCGTTCCCGTTTCACCATTCGTCTCGAAGATCCGGCGCTCGGGATAAAGCATCATCAGCGGCTTGTTATCGACAAAGACCTCCACATTCAGGCGAAGGCCGGTGTAATTCGCTTCTGGTTTGCTATCGAAGCTCTGGAGAACGAGTTTGTACTTCCCCAGCTGCATCGATCCGCCGGGTTGCAATTCCTTTTGAACATTTTGGTTGAACGCTGCTCCAGCTAATCCGATGAAGATCAGCACCATCCCCATGTGGACGATGTAGCCGCCATAGCGCCGCGTGTTGCGCATCGTCAATTCGATCGCAGACGTCAAATAGGAAGCACCCGAGCGCACTCGGATGACTTTTGCGCCCCGGTAAAATTCCATGACGATCGTAGCCGCGACAAAGAAGCACAGCGAAAAACAGATGAGCGAGTAAATCTCCCGGTACCCCAGCGCGAAGATGACCACACCACTCAGGAGTCCGATTATCAACGGCCAGGCGAAATTCCGTTTAAGGCTTTCCGCGGAAGTCTTCCGCCAGGCGAGTAGAGGGCCAACGCCCGTAAGGAATAGCAGCAGCAGGCCGATCGGAATATTCACCTTATTAAAAAACGGCGCGCCTACGCTAATTTTGGAACCCGAAAGCGTCTCCGACAAAACCGGAAAGAGCGTGCCGGAAAGAACGGCGACGCAGGAAACTAGCAGAATCAGATTATTGAAGAGAAAGCTGGACTCGCGGGAGACGATGGCGTCGAGCTGGTTTTCACTCTTCAAATAATCGCGATTCTTGAAATACGCAATAAGACAAACAGCGAAAATGATCGCGAGAAAGCCAACAAACCAGGTGCCAATACTTGACTGCGCGAATGCATGCACCGAACTCACGACTCCGCTGCGCGTCAGGAACGTGCCAGTAATGCATAGAAGAAATGTCGTAAACACGAGCCAGACGTTCCACACCTTCATCATTCCGCGCTTTTCCTGCATCATCACCGAATGCAAGAACGCCGTGCCCGTTAGCCACGGCAGCAGCGAGGCATTTTCAACCGGATCCCAGCCCCAGTAACCGCCCCAACCGAGGACGGCATATGCCCAGTGCGCGCCTAATAAAATGCCCGCTGTCTGGAAGCACCACGCAATCATCGTCCACTTGCGCGTAAGGTGAATCCACTTTTCACCGGGATAACGCGCAAGCAGAGCGGCCAGCGCAAAGGCAAACGGAATCGTAAACCCCGTGTAGCCGGAATAAAGATTCGGCGGATGGATCACCATTTCCGGATACTGAAGTAGCGGAGTCAGACCGTTGCCGTCAGCACGTGCAACGAGATCCATTGCGCCATTGGCGCCGGGAACCGCGAGCGCCTTGAATGGGCTGGCGACGAAATTATTGAGCGTCAGGAAAAATATCTGTACGCCGGCAAGGATCACTCCTACGTACGGCATCAATTCGCCGTTCTTATTCCGGTAGGCGATCAGGACCGAGAAAACGTAGATCGAAAGCAGGAAGCTCCAGAAAAGGAGCGAGCCTTCCTGCCCGGCCCATAGCGCAGCGACTTTATAAAACGTGGCGAGCGCGCGGTTGCTGTGGGCGACGACGTAAGCTGCGGAAAAGTTGTCACTGAAAAAGAGGTATTCGAGGCTGAAGGTGGCGATAAAAATCAGACAGCAGGTTGCGATCCCCGCTTGCCTCGTGCTCTTAACAAGAAGAGGATGACGGGTGATAATCGCAGCAATCCCGCCTCCGAATGCATACACGGCACAGATAAACGCCAGGATGAGAGCGAATGAACCAAATACATCCACAGGAACTCCGCCTATCCCCCGGCAAAGCCGGGCCCACTACATGGTGCTTTACTTTGTCGCAGTGGACGAAGCCGCAACGGTTCCCCCCGGAGCCGCTTCGTACTTGGATGCGCACTTCGCCTGAACCACCTCAGCGACAAAGCGTCCGTCCGTCGGCCGGCCTTCGACCAAGGCTTGCGATTTATCCACGAAAGTGTCGGGCAGCGGGTCACTGCCCACATAGCTGACGGGGAGCGACTTCCCTTCCCCTTCGAGAACAAAATCCACGCGACCAGTGAAACGGCGAATGCTGCCCGGTGCTACGGTTCCGCCAACGCGCATTCGATGGGAAAGTTGATTGCCCTGAAGGTTCTGGAGCTCCGCGATAGTGTGATAGTAAGTTTTGCTTTCGCCATAGCCTAGCCAAGCCAAGCACGCCAGGGAAATAACGATCACGCCTATTCCGATACCAAACTTCGCTTGCTTCTTCACGACTCGACTCCTACTCTGACGCTGCGCTCTAAGTTTTTGATTCTATCACAGCCAGCGGATTCGCACGCCGGTCCAAAGACAGCCGTAAGACTGTACCATTGGGCTTGGGACGTTGTGAGCTGTGTCACATCCCTGCGGCAGTCAGCCCTAAGGCTTGGCGCAGTATCTGCGACGCCCCGGATAAATCGGAAGAGTCCAGCCCGAAGGGTCTGCCACCGTCCAGAATCACTGGACATCCCAATTCGGCATTCGACAATCTGGCCGCCAGTGGCGTCAATAATCCCGAAATCAGAACGACACGCTTGGGCTTCAGCGATCGGCGAATGCGGGTCATTAGTGCCGAGACTCGCCGCATAAGCAAATCTTCGCGGGACGACTCCCCGGCCTGTCCAGTTTCGAGCGGACATTCGAGCATGTGTGTCAGAAAGAATCCGCCTCTCTGAAACTCGCTTAGGACTACGTCGGAGGACTTCCCCTCTGTGGAGATTCCGACCGCTTCCAGCAATCGGTCGGCTTCACCTTTGAATTTGCCTGCGTAAAGGAAGTCTTCCTCGGCGAGGGGGGAGACGCCTCCGAGAAGCAGAGCGCTGATGTGAACAGGGCGATAACGGGTGGTCCATTCCAGGCGCTGAAGCCGCCGCGCAATGTGTTCGGGGGATGCGGCTTGACCGCAGCCGTCGCAAGGCAAGAAATCTGTCGGCATAGCTTATAAGAGTGAATCGTAGTCCAGCAGAAGATGGAGTGCAAATCGGGCGAAAGGCGCTCTAGACTGCCCAACGGAATCAAGAGGCCTGCGGCCAACTACTTGCGAATCGACGACGACGGCTGTGCGCCGGGGATGGTTAATTGGTTTTGGCGTCGCACAACCGCCGTCGCTCGCTGATACGTGTACCTTCAGGTAGAAACACACCCGGAGGGTGGAAGTTGCGCCCGGGCAGACTTTTTTTGCATACCGGATTTGGGAAGTTCAGGACGAGACGGTAGCGTCGGCCGGAAGCTTGGACCTGAGGCACCACTTCAGCTCCTGGCTCAACTCGGTAATTTCCATACCTGGCATCACAATGAACTTACAGCTCAGCATTTCCCGGGGCTCGTCGTCATCAGGCAACTGGCAGGAAACGCGGCAATACTGGCAATCTTGATTCCAACAAAAACGTCCATACGGAATCGTTTCCGGGCTTATAAACTGGAAACATCGCAGAAGCGAGTTGCGTTCAGGCACCTGGAACTTCTTGCCCAACACGGTGATCTCCACAAGCTTTTCATAGGGGCGAAACGGTTCCGACATAATCGAGTCCTGTCTTCCGTGGACGGGTCGGCGTACAAGCGCAGAAGTTTGCCCCGAGACGGATCACTCTGATGGTTGCGCATCCAGAGTAGCCCCCGTCCAGCGAAGCGACAACGACTGGTCTCGGAAGAGTTGCCAATGTGCTAAGGGGTGGACCCAGGACCAAGCAGGCCAAAAAGTGGGGTTTTAATTGCCGAAATCGAAGAATTGACCCATTTTGCGAAACTTCTCGTAGCGGGCTTCCAGCAAATCTTTCGTAGGCTGCTGCGTCAGGGCGAGCAGCTCTCGGTCCAACACTTCTCCGAGTAGTTGCGCGGCACCTTCCGGGTCGGTGTGAGCCCCGCCCTCGGGTTCCGGCACAATTTCATCGACGATGCCAAGTTCTTTTAGGTCTTTTGCGGTAATTTTAAGCGCGGCAGCAGCGGTCTCTGCTTTTGTAGCGTCTCGCCACATGATGGCAGCGCACCCTTCCGGGGAGATCACGGAGTAAAAGCTGTTTTCCAGGATGTTGACGTAATCTCCGACGGCAATGCCGAGAGCTCCCCCGGAACCACCTTCGCCGGTCACGGTCACGATAATTGGCACAGGAAGCCGTGCCATTTCTCGCAAATTTCGAGCAATGGCTTCGGCTTGTCCGCGCTCTTCCGCGTCGATGCCCGGATAGGCCCCCGGAGTGTCGATCAGGGTGAGAATAGGCCTGCCAAACTTTGCGGCCAGTTGCATGATACGCAGGGCCTTACGGTAGCCCTCTGGTTTGGGCTGACCAAAGTTGCGCTGGAGCCGTTGTTTTGTGTCGCGGCCTTTTTGGTGGCCGATGATGGCGATAGGCCGGCCATGAAACTTGGCAAGTCCCGTGATAATTGCCTTATCGTCGCCATAACCTCTGTCGCCGTGAAGTTCGATAAAGTCGGTGAAAAGCATCCCGATATAGTCCAGCGTATAAGGGCGCTGCTGGTGCCGAGCAATCTGGGCGCGCTGCCACGGCCCGAGATGGCTGTAAAACTCCTTGCGCAGTTCGGATACCTGCTGGCGAATGCGCTCGAGTTCCGCGTCGGCATCTTCGTCGCCAGCAAGGTGGCGCAGTTCCTCGACGTCCTTTTCAAGGCGTTCAATCTCGCTCTGACGATTTGCCTGCGCTGCCGGACTTTTTGTTGTTTTGTCTTTGGATTTCATCACATGACCAAATCGATCGACTGCTCACCAAAGGATTCCCGAATCGCGGCGATCAGCTCTGGGCACGAGCGGACACGCTGCTCGACCTGAAGCGTTGCTGTCGCTCCTCCGGGGTCAGAAAGATCGAGTGATACAAGGCTCGATCCTCGATAAGAAGTGAGGATTTCTTCAAGACGGTCAAGTAATTCGTCATTTAAATCTTCTAGCTTCATGCGGATACGCAGGCCGGAGGCTGCCCGCTCCGCGAGGTCTCCCAGGCGCGCTGCTTCTTGCAAGGAGAGCCTCGTGCCCGCTTCCTCTACCTGCACGCGGACCTTGAGCAAAAGCGGCGCACCAGCCTTCAGGATCTGCTCCAGGCGCGCAAAGCTTTCCGGGAATGCAAGCAGCTCCTGAACTCCAGTCATGTCTTGGATTGTGAAGATGGCCCAGCGCGCGCCTTTTTTGGAACGCATGGGGCGTGTGCCAACAATGAGCACGGCGACGGTGATCTCTTTGCCGTTGCGCTGCCCCTCGATTTGGTCGAGCGAAACGCACTTCAACTCTTGCAAGCGCGAAGCGTATTTTGCGAGCGGGTGGCCGGAAACGTAAAAGCCGAGCATGGCGTATTCGCTGGCGAGCCGTTCCGCTTCGCTGCACGGTTCGGCGGCGTGCAATTCAAACGCTATCGTCGCGGGCGCTGTGGCCGTGCCAAACAAGCCGTGCTGCCCCGATTCGCGGATTCGTGAGGCGCGTTGCACTGCAGCCAATGCATCGTCGACGGACGCCAGCATCGATTCGCGAGGTCCGAGAGAATCGACAGCGCCGGACTTAATCAGGCTCTCAAACACGCGCTTATTCAGAAAACGCGCTTCGATGCGCTCGCACAAATCATACAGCGAAGTGAATTCGCCCGAGCTTAACCGTGAATCGCGGATAGCTTTCGCGGTGTTTTCTCCTACATTCTTGATTGCCGCCAAGCCGAAGCGAATAGATTCGCCAACCGGCGTGAAATAAAGATCGCTCTCGTTAACGTCTGGCGGCAGGATGGAGATGCTCATGCCGCGGGCTTCGTTGATGTACTTTACTGCTTTTTCCGCGTTGCCCGTTTCCGAAGTCAGCAGCGCGGCCATAAATTCCACCGGATAATGCGTCTTCAGATAGGCGGTCTGGTAGGCAAGCAGGGCGTAGGCACAAGAGTGGGACTTGTTGAAGCCGTAGCCCGCAAATTCTTCCATCAAATCAAAAATGCCCGTCGCCTTCTTCTCTGGGATTTTGTTCGCCAGGCATCCGCTAATGAATTTGGCACGCTGCGCCGCCATCTCTTCTTTTTTCTTTTTGCCCATGGCGCGGCGCAAAATATCGGCTTCCCCCAGCGAGAAGCTGGCGAGAAGGTTCGCGATCTGCATGACCTGTTCTTGATACAGGATGACGCCGTACGTTTCCTCGAGGATGCCCTTGAGTTGCGGGAGCTCATAGCTGACTTTTGTCTTGCCCGTCTTCCGGTTGATGAAATCGTCGATCATGCCGCCCTGTATAGGCCCAGGACGGTAGAGCGCGTTCAGCGCGGTGAGATCCTCAATCCGCGAAGGCTGATAACGGCGCAAGATGTCGCGCATGCCGTGCGATTCAAACTGGAAGATGGCAGTCGTATCTCCGCGCGCAAAAAGTTTGTAGGTCTGCTCGTCGTCCAAGGTCAAATTGTCTATTTCAACCTTCACGCCGCGATTCTTCTCAATCATGCGCGCCGCGTCTTGGAGGACCGTGAGCGTCGTCAGGCCCAGGAAATCCATTTTGAGCAGACCGATGCGCTCGAGAGCATTCATGTCGTATTGCGTCGTGATTTCGTCCCGATTCGTCTTGTAAACCGGGACCACATCCGTCAGCGGACGCGGTGAAATAACTACGCCTGCGGCGTGAGTCGAAGCGTGCCGCGCGAGGCCCTCCAGCCGCAGAGCCACGCTCATCAAATCCTTCAGCTTTTCGTCGCTGTTAATGGCGGCCTTTAACTGCGGTGCCTCGGCGAGAGCGGTTTCCAGGTCGATGCCGAGGGTCGTGGGGATCAGCTTCGCCAGGCGATCCACTTCGCCGTACGGAATATCCATTGCCCTACCGACGTCCTTTACCGCAGCCTTCGCTGCCATCGTGCCAAACGTGATGATCTGCGCGACATTCTCTCGCCCGTACTTCTGCGTGACGTACTCGATCACTTCGCCGCGCCGCCGCATGCAGAAGTCGATGTCGATATCGGGCAACGATACGCGCTCGGGGTTCAGAAAACGCTCGAAAAGCAAGTTGTATTGCAACGGGTCCACATCCGTGATTCGCAGCGCGTAACTTACGAGGCTGCCCGCCGCGGAACCGCGTCCAGGCCCGACAGGCACCTCCTGCGCGCGCGCGTAATGAATGAAATCCCACACAATCAAGAAATAGCCCTCGTACCGCATCTTCTTGATCATTTCGATTTCGGACGTCAGTCGCCGCTCATATTCGGCGAGTGGATTGTGTAACACGCCTTGCTGCGCGAGGCGCTCCAGGTATGGCACGCGCGTGGCAAACCCCTCGCGCACCACTTTCTCAAAGTAGCTCCCGGCCGTGTGGCCTTCGGGAACCTTAAACTCTGGAAATGGATTTGGTATTCGCTCGATTTTGACGTTGCAGCGCGCGGCGATGTCCACCGTTCGGCTCAGCGCATCCGGCAGTTCGCCAAATACCTGAGCCATCTCGGCAGCCGTCTTGAAGTAGAACTGGTCGGTCGCGAACTTCATGCGATGAGTGTCGCTCATCGTCTTTCCCGTCTGAATGCACAGCAGGACTTCCTGCGCATGCGCGTCGCCGTGATGCAGATAATGGCAGTCGTTCGTGGCAACAAGGGGAATGCCCGTTTCCTTGGAAAGGCGGACGAGTTCGCGATTCACGCCCTGTTCGATCTCTAGCCCCTGATCCTGTATCTCGAGAAAGAAATTCCCCTTCCCAAAGACATCGCGCAGGCGATAAGCATTCTCACGGGCTTGGTCATACTTTTCATCGACGACCGACTCAGTCACCGCGCCCCGCAAGCACGCTGACAGCGCGATCAGGCCCTTGTTGTGCTTCGCGAGCAGGTCGTAGTCGATCCTTGGCCGGTAATAGAAGCCCTCGAGAAAGCCCGAAGACACCAGTTTAATAAGATTGTGGTAGCCCTCCAGCGATTCGCAGAGAAGAACCAGATGGTTGCTCCCGCGCATGCCTGGCTCGGTTTCGCCTCGGTCCTGTCCGTTCGCCCCATTTGTTTTTTCGCCGCGGTCGTGGCGGCTGCCCTTGGCCACATAGACTTCGCAGCCAATGATCGGTTTGACGTCGCGCTTACTGGCTTCGTTGAAAAAATTGGCGGCGGCAAAAAGATTTCCGTGGTCGGTCACGGCCACCGCCGGCATTTTCTGCCGCGAGGCCTCATCGAGCAGCTCCGACGTTTCGCACGCCCCGTCGAGCAGACTGTAGTCCGTATGAACGTGAAGATGAACAAACTGGGGCTGACCCATGGATCTCGATTCTAGAACTCTCGCGCGAGAATTGCGAATCGCATTCTCACGATTTGCACAGGCGAGCATTTCACTGCCCGCACGTTATTTTCGGTGGCCGCTCTTCTTGCCAGCCACTGCGTGCTTCGCTTGCTCCCGGGCGGCTTTATGTTTTGCAACCTGCTTCAACATCACCGGGTGGTTCTTGTGCGATTGCTTCTGTCCGGTTTTCGCTGGAGCGCCCTTTTCCGGTGCTGCGGCGGACCCGGAAGCTGCAGGGTGCTTCTCCGCGCCTTTCGCGGCTTTCTTTTCTTTTTCTCTCTTTTTCGGCTGCTCTTTGATGCCAGACAATTTACGTAGGATCTTTAGCCGCTCTTCCGGCGTCTTGCCACGCCCCGTAAGCTGCATCCCGAAAACCTGGTTCACAATGGCGTCGAATTTCGGCCCGCGCGCATAGCCCAAGGCTTCCAGCTCATTGCCAACCATGGGAAGCGCGGCGCGAATCGGCCGCCACTTGTGCAGATATGCCCGGATTTTCGAGAGCGCCGCCGAATGGTTCGATTCCGCGAGCAGGTACGCGATTCGATCGAGTGGCAGCTTTTCCAGAAACTTATAAGCATCTGCTGGCGCGTTCAGTTTGCGTCCGATCAATTCCTTCTGGTCCGCGAGCACTTCTTTCTCGAAGTTCAGTATGACGTCTGCTTCCGCCGACCGGAATCCAGCTTTTGAGAGAACAGTGCTCTGTTCTCTTTCCTTGAGCCGCCCAAGAACAGCCAGCATCATCGGAATTGCGAGTTTGGGGCGAACCCCAGCCGTAAACAAATCCTCGCGAACCTTCATAAGGCGCGCGATGGCATCGTAATCCGGATGCCGCTTTGCCAGTACCGGGTGGATAGCTTCGAGCAAGTCGTGCTCTTCCCACGCTTTCAGAACCACCGCCGGGCGCTCTTCGCGAGCAACAGCCCGCAATTCCGCGCCGGCCTCTTCCGGGGCGATGGTGTGGTGCAAATCGCGCTCGATAGCCAGGTCAAACCACTCTTGTGTCCGTGCCTCGATTTTGAAGCCCATTCTCGCGGCAAAACGTAAAACGCGAAGTAGACGCACCGGCTGATTCGTAAAGCTGTGGATGGTCAGAGCGCGCACCTCGGCGCGTTCGATGTCCGAAAGTCCATTTGTGGGATCCAAAAGCAATCCGCGCGAAGCTGGATTTAGCGAGATGGCGATCGCGTTCAGCGAGAAGTCGCGCCGCCGCAGATCTTCCATGATAGTCGACCAGCGGATTTCCGGGCGCGTCCCGGGACGCACATAATGATCGTCACGCGCAGCTGAAATGCTGCCGTCGCAGTCTCCCGCGAATAGTATTTCCACCTGGCGAAGCTTTTCATCCTCGGAGAGGATTTTCGCGCCGCCCTTCTCCAGCTCGCGGGCAATCTTCGATGGATTCCCTTCCACGGTGAAATCGAGATCGCGCAGCGAAGCTCCCGTAACCAGGTCGCGCACCGTTCCGCCGGTCAGGTACACGTTGAATCCCATGGCGGCGGAGAGCTCCTGCACACGCATCATGGCCGCTCGCTGCTCTGGAGATAACCGGCTTTCCAGCAAAAACATGTAATCTGGCATCGCACTCCTTCGCGTTCTGGATGCCCGCGCTGACCGCCGCGGAGGCAACCGCAATAAGGTCCCGGGCCCTCCGCGCATCAAGCGCGCGGGTGATGCGCCTTGTAAATCTGTTTCAACCGCTCTTCCACCACGTGCGTGTAAATTTGGGTCGTGGAAATATCTGCGTGGCCCAGCATGAGCTGTACCGACCGCAAGTCCGCTCCGCGCTCCAACAAATGCGTCGCAAAGCTATGGCGCAGCATGTGCGGCGTGAGGGCGACTCGTAATCCTGCGCGCCGTCCGTATGCCGAAAGAATCTTCCAAACGCCCACCCTGCTGAGTGAGTTGCCGCTCCGGTTCACAAAGAGCGCCCGGCTCGCGACACCCTTTCCCAAGAGCTTTGGCCGCGCATCGCGCAGATACTTCTCCACCATGCCCAGCGCCTTGCGGCCAGCCGGAACAATCCGCTCTTTATCCCCTTTGCCAATGCACCGAATGCAACCTACTTTGGCGTCGAGGTCCGTGACACGAAGCCCTATCAACTCGGAGACTCGCAAGCCTGTCGAGTACAGAACTTCGAGCATCGCGCGGTCCCGCAAGCCAAGTGCCGTCTTCTCATCCGGTTGGCCCAGCAGACGGTCCACCTCCTCGAGTCTCAGATAGCCGGGCAACGTGCGCCGGATCTTGGGCGACTCCAGATTTAGCGCCGGATCAGCAGTGATCAGTTCCTGCATTTGCGCAAACCGGAAAAAATTCCGGAGTGTTACCAAATGTCGCGCCACCGTCCTGCTCTCCAGCTTTTCCCGGTAAAGCCCCGCCAGAAAATCCACAAGATCGTCGCGCGTCACGCTTTCAAGGGTGAGCTTGCGTTTCTGTACGAACGCGTTGAACTTGGCTAGATCGCGCTGATAGGCCGCGACGGTATTCGCGGAAAGCCCCTTCTCCACTTTCACGTGGGTCAAAAACAGCGATATGGCTGGCGTCATTTCCATCAGGGTTCCGCGTATCCGTTTCCGCCGCCCGCTCGACGCCGCGTGGCGATGCCGTAAACTTCGTGGATTTCATGGCAACGGAAAAGCCAGGCGAGCGCTAAATAAAGCGCCGTTGCTCCGACCACGAGCCCCGAAAAAACGAGAAGCTGAACGAGAAACCGCGAGTGCAAAGTGAACTGTGTGTAGTAATTCCCAAACCAGCATGCCACTCCCATAATGCTCGCGCACATCGAAATCTTGCCAAACGAGCGCAAAATCTCCATCGTCCCCATCGCCCCATAGCGCAACCGGAAAATAATGAAGAGGGCGAAGAAATCAAAAAAACAAGCGATAGCCGTTGCCAGAGCGGGGCCCCCGTTCTGCACACGCTTGAAGAAAAACTGCAAAAACACGATGTTCAGAACTATGTTAATCACCAATGATATGGAAGCGACGATAACCGGCGTCTTCGTATCGCCCGTGGAATAGAACGCAGGCACAACGAGTTTCACCGTCGCCAGCGCCGGTAATCCAATGGCGTAGTACAGCAGGGCTCGCGCCGTCAAACGCGTTGATTCCGCCACGAACTGCCCGTGTTGGAACAGCACTCGAATAATCGGTTCGCGCAGAATCATCAACCCCAGAGCGGCAGGTATTGTAATGAAGGCGACGATGCGCACGGAGAAAGCCAAAGTCTTCTTCAGCGACTCATAGTCCTTTGCGGCGGCTTGGTGCGACATCATGGGCAGAATCGCCGTCGCCACCGCAATGGCGTAGCCCCCCAAGACCAGCTCCATGACCCTATCCGCGACATACAGCGCCGCGAGGCTTCCTGCCGGCATGATACTGGCCGTCGCGAAACGCGTATCAATAAACAGGTTAATCTGCCCGATGCCAATGCCAAAAAGCCGGGGGATCATGAGCCGTGCGACGTTCTTGATACCGGGATGGGAAAATGAGATTCCAAACTTAAATTTCATCCCTTTCTGCACGAGCTGTGGCACTTGCATCAAAAACTGCAGCACCCCGCCCACGAGGATTCCCACCACGATGGCCGTCGCCGCATCCTTGAAGTGACTCCGAACCACGGCAAACGTAAACAGAATCGTCGCCAAATTCAAGACAACCGGAGTGGCAGCCGGAAGTCCAAACAGATGAAAGCTGTTCAAAATCCCCATCGCGAGGGCTGCTAGAGAGACGAAGAACAAATACGGGAATACGATGCGGTTCAGCTCGATCGCCTGGACCCCGGCAACGTTATTCCCCGCAAACAGGTGCACCACCGACGGCGAGAAAACCATTCCGAGTACGGTAATAACGGCAACGACCAGGGCCAGCGTCCAGAAAAGCTTATTCGCGAAATCCCAGACTTCCTCTTTTGACTTCTCGCTCATGTAGGTGGTAAACACCGGGATGAACGACGCGGTCATGGATCCCTCGGCTACCAGCCGCCGGAAAAGGTTCGGTATGCGATAGGCCAGAACGTAGGCATCGGCCGCGGCGGATGTTCCCAGCAGGAGGGTGATGCGCTGGTCGCGCACGTAGCCGAGAACTCGACTAACGATAGTAACTAGGGAGATGATCGAGGCCGATTTGAGGATATGCTTTTTATCGGTCAACGGCCGGCGCTCCGGGACCTAACCCTAATGAAAACAATAGGTTGACAGGCAAAACGCGCTTAACATAACATACATCTTGATTATTCGCAAATTTCGGCTGTTCCGGTCTTTTGTAAACTGATTTCTTTGAAAAACAGAGCCCCAGCCTCTACTCACAAGAAAGTCGTCATTGTCCTTGCCGACAAGAAGCCCATCCGTGGCTATCTGAACCCTACGCGGCTCGGTCAAGCTGATCCCATCGGCCTGCTCACGCCCGACGGCGAGCACCAGGAGATTCCGCTCGCACGGGTTCGCTCCATTTATTTCGTTCGTGAGTTTTCCGATGACTTTGAACCGGAGCGCAAGGCCTTCCTCAGCCGGCCCAAGCTCGACGGACTCTGGGTCCGCCTACGCTACAGCGACGGGGAAACCATCGAAGGCGTGGTCCCAAACGACCTACTCTCTATCCTCGACAACGGCATCCAAATCACCCCACCCGATCTGAACTCCACCACCGACCGCATATTCATCCCACGTTCTGCGCTCACCGAACTGACTATTCTTGGCGTCGTCGGTATCGCCCGCCGCAAACCCGCCGCCGCTGCTGCTGCCGCAAACCAGCCACGCCTCTTCAACGAATAACTCCACCCGGCTGTACTTACCTCTCTGCGCTGTGCGAGACTCGCACCCAGCACCAAGGAGCCGTCTCTATGTCCATGAACCTCTCCGAAATTGCGCAAAAGCTCGCCTGCCGTCTCGAAGGACCCGGCGATACTCCCATCCATGGAATCGCCGGAATCGAACACGCCGAACCGGGTCAAATCACTTTTCTCGCCAATCGGCGCTATTTCCCTCTTCTCAAGACCACGCGGGCTTCAGCCGTCCTCATCGAGGAAGGCATTCACGTTGAGCGCGACCCCAGCTTGCCCCGGCTCGCCGCCTTGCGTACCGCCAATCCCTACCTTGCGTTCGCCCACGCCATCGAACTTTTCTATCATGCCCCCCGCTACGCGCCGGGATTCCACCCCACCGCCCTCATCGCGAAGTCTGCCAAAATCGGCGCAGGGGCCCACATCGGCCCCTACTGCGTGGTGGGAGAAGACGCCCACATCGGCCGCAATGCCATTCTGCACAGTTTCGTCACTATCTACCAAGGCGCACGCATCGGCGATGATTTTTTTGCCCACTCTCACGCCGTTGTTCGCGAATTTTGCCAAATCGGAAACCGCGTCATTCTGCAAAACGGTGCAATCATCGGGGGCGACGGCCTTGGGTTCGCCAAGCAGAAAGACGGTAGCTGGTACAAAATGCAACAATCAGGGCCTGCCGTTCTTGAAGATGACGTTGAGGTGCAGGCCAACGCCTGCGTCGACCGTGCGACCGTCGGAGAAACACGCGTCGGCCGCGGCACAAAGCTGGACGACCTCGTCGTCGTCGGCCATGCCTCCCGCGTTGGAGCCAATACCATGCTCTGTGGACAGGTCGGACTCGCCGGCTCCACCAAAGTCGGCGACGGCTGCATTCTCGCTGGCCAGGTGGGCACCGCCGGGCATCTCACCATCGGCGACGGTTCTGTCATCACCGCAAAAAGTGGCATTCCGAACGATGTTCCGCCTCGCTCGATGTTTTCCGGCTATCCCGCGGTCGACAATCGCCAGTGGCTCAAGACCGTTGCGGCCCTAAATCGCTTGCCGGAACTTCAGAAGCGAGTCCGCGAATTGGAAGCGGAACTGGAACGCTTGGGCGGCCGACCTCGAACTTCCGGCCCCCGCTAGGTTTTACGCCGCGCCTGGAAAGTCAAGGGGACGCTGATCGGGCGGCAAACTCGCCGCCATCGCATCGTGCACTCTCTGGTTCAAAGCCTCGCGTTCCTCGAGGGGGTACTTCGAAGCATCAATCGGTTCCAGAAATTCCACAAGAATCTCTCCGGAGTGAATCACCATCGAATGCTTTGCCATAACCCGCTGTGCCCCGGAGCAAAGCACCGGAACAATCGGAACACCCGCTTTGATAGCCAGCACAAACGCGCCTTTCTTGAATTCCTGAAGCCGACCATCCGGACTCCGCGTCCCTTCCGGATAGATCAGGAAGGACTGTCCTTTCCGCATCGCCTCCGCAGCCTTTTCCACACTCGCGATTGCGGATTCCCGATCTTTCCGGTTCACTGGGATAAAGCGCGCCAGCGTGAACGCCTGCCCCACGATCGGCCATTTGAACAGAGACTCTTTCAGCAGCACCGCGATGCGCCTCGGAATTGCCCCTACAACAGCCGGTGCATCCGCAGAGCTCGTGTGATTCGCCACAAATAAACAGACGCCCGCAGGTATTTTCGTTTTCCCCTCCACCCGGACCCTCACTCCGACCGCTCTCATAAAAAACAGCACACCCTTGAGGCCCGCCCAATAGAGTGGAGCAATGTGCCGTGTGACCACCGTGTAGAGCAATAACGGTGGCCCAAGTATCAGGATATACAGCGAAAGAAAAACAACGATGAAAGTCAGACGGAGCATGCAGTTCGCAGCACTTTCTCGAACTCGGTTCGCCACGTCAAGCAGAACCTAGCCTGCGTTCGCCACTCAATGCACCGTTGCAGTCTGCGTGACTCCGCGAAGCAATCCCTCACGGATCCGCCGGGCTTTCTCATTCGCATGAACATCTTCAGCGACTTGATAGAGCAGTTCTTTCTCTTCGCCCAACTTGAAGTCGAGCGTTCGTTCCTTCTCTTCTCTTCGGACGCGCACTCTCACAGTTTCGCCTGGTTGCCGCTCGCGCGCCCATCGCCCCAGAGATCGCGGCACATCCGCGTCGTTCCAACTCTCAATGACGTCTCCAACGCGTAACCCCGCCTGTGCCGCCGGACTCCCGTCGTCTACCGTGCGTACTGTCACCGTCCCGGCCGATTCACGCTCTGCGGAAAATCCAAGCAAGGCCCGTTTGTGCTCGATGGTTCGCACCTCGAGTCCAGCAAGCGCCAGTACGTGCTGATACGGCAGTGGCTCTGCTGCGGCAACATAATCCCGAAAGAATTCCTCGAACGACCCACCTGCCACCTTCTCTGCCTCCAGGCGGATATCCAGGCTGTCCCGGTAAGTCTTCCCTTTTTTGGCAAAGTCTGTATTTAAGCCGCGCAACACATCATCCAAGCTCTTTTCATTGCCCGTACGGTCCCTGATCAGAATATCCAGCAAGTCACCCAAGACCTGCCCTTTTGTATAGTAGGACACGCTGTCATCCGGCCCGTTGTAGAGCGGATATTTTTCCAACCATGCATCCAGGCTCGATTGCTCCGCGCTCTGCCAGCGATTCGCAGGCCGCGCTTCCAATTCGCTAATCTGCTCCCCTAAATCCGCATAGAATCGCTCCTTATTCCAAATTCCGCTCCGCACGAGTGTATAAGCCCCATACGTGCTCGTCACTCCCTCTGCAAACCACAGCGCCCGCGTGTACTGCTCCTTCGTGTAGTCCACCGGTTCCAAGGTTGCTGGTCGAATGCGCTTCACATTCCACAAATGAAAAAATTCGTGCGCCGCCACTCCTGAAAGGTAATCGTCTGACGGGATCCCAATTGCCGTCGAATTCGCATGCTCCATTCCGCCGCCACCCGCTCCCTTCCCTATGTGCAGAATGAAGACGTAATGTTCGAACGGCGCGCCATCCATCAGTTTCAACTCGTAATTACAAATTCGGCTTAACTCGCCTTCGATCTTCCGCTGGCCCCAATTGTCGCCGTGGACCACGACGCGGATATCTGTGGGTACTCCAGGTACACTAAACTCCTTGAAATTCCCCACTTCAACGGGCGCATCCACAAGCGCGTCGTAGTTCTTCGTGTTCAGAACAAAAATGCGCACTCCTCCAATGGTCGCGATGCCGGCGTGCACGGAGCTGGCTACATTCCACGTTCCACTTACATCCTCTAAAAAGAGGTCAGCAGCCTCGCCTCGCCTGTCCGGCACATACAAGAGAATCATCGCCGGATTGATGAAAGCGTGTTCGCCGTTCAACTGCGTCGCAAAGGGCCCAGCGTCATCCCAATAGGTCTCGTAACGAATCGAAAGCGTTCCCTGGCCCGTAACACGCCATGTTTGCTTATCCACTTTTTCAATAGGCGCTTTTACCGATCCTGCGAAAGCCTCGACTTGCTGAATGTGGCTGCTGAAATCGCGAATCTGATATAAGGCATTCCAAGCCGGTAATTGCACCGTAACTTCGCCACTCACGTCTGGAATGGTCATGGTCACGTGAAAGAGATGCTGCTCCGGATGGCTGATGGATACTTGGTACTGAATCGTCGCCCGGCATGGGTGGGACCAGCTCAACGCGCACACAACGAAAGCCATCGCCGGGAACATGGCCCGGCTCCGCCACGATTGCGTCGTCACCTGTTTTTGGCCTCGGAAGAAACCTGCACCGGCTGGCCTATCTTGGCCAAAAGTCTCTCGCACAAACCGTCGAAGCTGCCGTTAGACATCACTAGCAGCACATCGCCGGATTCCGCTTCAAGCGAAACTTGTTCCGCGATCGCCTCGGCCGAAGGAAATACCCGCGCACTCTTCCCCAACTCGCGTACACTCTCTGCTACCGTTTCGGGTTCCAGCCGGTTCTCGTCGCCAAGCTGCTGTGCGCGAAACACCCCAGCCAAAACAACGCGATCTGCCAGCGCTAAAGCTACCGGCAGCGTCTCTTCAAACACTTTTCGCCGCATCGAATTTGATCGTGGCTCGAGGATCGCCCACAGCCGCCGCCCGGGCCACCGCGCCCGCGCAGCTTCGATGGTCGCGCGCACAGCCGTCGGGTGATGCGCGAAGTCATCCACTACAAGCACTCCTCGCACTTCCCCTTTCACATCCATGCGTCGCTTCACGCTTCGAAAACTCGAAAGAGCCTTCGCCAAAACATCCGCACCAATCCCCCGCCCATGGGCCACTGCGATTGCCGCCATCGCGTTCAAGACGTTGTGCCGCCCGCTCGCCGCCAGCACAAACTCGCCAAATGCCTTGCCTCGGAATGTGACCCGAAACTTCATTCCACCACCGTCAACGGCCAACTCGCTTGCCGCCCAATCATTCCCGGCCGAAAATCCATACGTCTCCACCGGACAAAAAGCTTTCTCCGCCGCCCGCCGCAAAGCCGGCCCTGATTCTTCGGTGTCGCCCCAAATGACCACTCGTCCGCGACGCGGCACGAGATTCACCAACCGCCTAAATGCCAGCTCATACGTTTCGAAGTCGCGGTAAATATCGGCGTGGTCGTACTCCAGCGAAGTAACGATCAAATCATCCGGATGGTAATGGAAAAATTTCGGTCCCCGATCCCAAAACGCCGTCTCGTACTCATCCCCTTCCAGAATAAATTCTTCCCCGCCGCCCAACCCATAGCTCTTCCCAAAATTCTCAGCCACGCCGCCTACCAGGAAATTCGGCCGTTTGCCCGCTGTGTGAAAAATCCAAGCCAACATCGCGGTCGTCGTAGTCTTGCCGTGCGTGCCGCTCACGACAATCGAGTGCCGCCCCGGCAAAAACACTTCCTCCAGTATCTCCGGCATCGAGCGATAAGGGATTTTCCGGTCCAGCACTTCTTCCAGTTCCGGATTCCCCCGAGCAATAATATTCCCGACCACGACCAAGTCCGGTGCCGGGCTCATATGCGCCGCATCAAACGTATGAAAAAAAGAAATCCCCAGCTTCTCTAGCAGCGTGGAAGCTGGGGGATAAACTCCCGAATCCGATCCCGTCACGCGATACCCCTGCTCGCGCAACATTCCCGCCAGCGGCGCCATCGCCGAGCCGCCAATCCCAATCACGTGTATATGCTTTCCATCACTCATGGCACGACCGCCGGCTCAAGAATCTCCAACTCCCCTTCTGCGCGTGCTCTCAGACGCGCTTTCACCCCCAACGGTACTGTCAACATCGGCCGCGGAGTGTGCCCGACGGCCGCGCCATAAACAATCGGCACTCCCAGCGCGCCAAGAATCCGCAAACAAACGTCTCGCACCGTTGCGCTGCCAGTCATTAAAGCCCCGCCCTCAGGGAATTCCCCAAGCACGAACCCGCGAACACCTTCAAATTTTCCCGCTTGCTTGAGATGCATCAGCGCTCGATCCACCTGCCACGGTTTCATCCCGCGATCCTCGAGCAGCAGAAGGGAGCCTCGCGTGTCCAATTCCCACGGCGTACCCAACGTGGTTTCGACCATCGTCAGACAGCCGCCAAGAATCCGGCCCTCCACTTCGCCGCCCACCAGAGTTTCGCCGCGCAATTTCAACGACCAGCCGCTATCGGTCTTTGTGACAGCTCCGAGGAGGGAGTCGCGGTCATAGCCTTTCGGCGTGCCCTCGCCGGCATCGAATCCACCAACCAGCATCGGTGCGTAAAAGCCGACCCAGGCGTGGCGTTGCCAGAGATACGTTTGTAGCGAGGTCAAATCGCTGTATCCCAAAATCACCTTGGGCGAATGTGCGCGTTCTATCGCAAGATTATCGAGCAGGTAGTTCGACCCGTACCCGCCGCGAACGGCCACAAGCGCATCCACATCGTCGCGCTCTAACTCGCTCAAGAGCTCATTTCGTCTGCCAGACAGCGCTCCAGCGAAGTATCCCTCCGGCGCGAGCGGTGTGGAATCGGCAACATGAAATCCCAACTTGCGCAACTCCTCAGCGCCCGCCAGAACCTTGGAATATTCTGCAGGAGATGCCGGCGCAAACGGCATCAGCACACTTCGCGAATTCAGAGCGCGCGGCTTCCGCGCCTCATCTACCGTCGACGGCGTTTGCACTCCGCTGGCCCGCACATTCATCCGTTTTGCCGCTCCACAGGCAACATCTCACAGTTCACGCCCGGCTTGCACAGCGCAGCGAGAATCCTTTCCTGCTGGTGTGTTGTGACCTCCGCATCAAACTGGATCAGATTCTTCTCTCCCGCTAGCGACACTTGAAAATTGTCAATCCCCACTTTCAGCTCCGCAAAAATCCGGTGCACCTCCGCGACCATATTTTCGGCGCGATCCACAAAAATGCGGAACAACATGTATCGGGGCTTTAAATTGAGCCAGTCCTCGACATAGAAGAGCAGCACCAAGGCGAACAGGATCAACCCGCAGGAAATCCCCGAGACTGCGTACAAACCCCCACCGGCAGCCATGCCCATCGCTGCAGTGGCAAAAATTGTCGCCGCCGTAGTCAGTCCAACGACGTTTCCGCGCTCCCGCAAGATCACCCCGGCGCCAAGGAATCCGATACCCTGCACGATATTCGAGGCGATGCGAGTTGTGCTCGAGTCTCCTGTGCGTCGCGCGATTTCAATGGAAACGATAGTGAAAAGTGCGGCGCCCATCGAAACGCAAAACCCCGTCCGCATCCCAGAGGGACGCCTCCGAACATTTCGCTCGAAACCGATGATCGCGCCGAGCAGCGCGGCCCACGCTAGCCGCGCAACGATTGTGCTTAGAGGCAGCATGTTCTCCTGCATTTTCCAGGCTATGGCAGGATTCTACACACTACAATTTGAATTGCGTCAATTTCGCGAAGTGCCGTGCCCTGGCGTGTATCTCGCTCCGCTTCAAAACTCGCAGCCGGTCCAGCCCAAACCGCTCCACTGTAAAACTCCCCATCACCGATCCGTACACCATGGCTCGGCGAAGCGTGGCTTCGCTCAGATCCTTCGCTCCCGCCAAATACCCCATGAAACCGCCCGCAAAACTGTCGCCTGCGCCGGTGGGGTCATGCGGCTCCTCCAGCGGAAACGCCGGCACGCAAAAAACGCCGCGCTTGTCCACCATCATCGCCCCATATTCCCCGCGCTTCACCACCAGGGTCGATGGCCCCATCTTGAAAATATGCTTCGCCGCCCGCAGCAAGTTGTGCTCGTTCGAAAGCTGCCGTGTTTCCGAATCGTTGATCATCAAAATATCCACGTGCTTCAGCGTCTCGCGAAGCTCGTTGGGCGTGCGCTCGATCCAGTAATTCATGGTGTCCAGCGCTGCGAGCTTTGGCCGTCCCTTCACCTGCTTCAAAACGTCCTGCTGCAAATCCGGCGCGATGTTCGCGAGAAAAACATATTTCGACGTCCTGTACTTCTCCGGAAGCCGCGGCTTGAACCCCGCAAACACATTCAAGTCCGTCGCCAGCGTCACTCGCTCATTCAGGTTTTCGGAATACCGCCCCGCCCAAAAAAACGTCTTCCCCTCCGCTCGTTCCAGCCCCTCCATATCAATGTGCCGCCCGCGAAAAACCGCTTCGTCCTTTGCGGTGAAATCCTCACCCACGATCGCCACAAGGCTTACCGGCGCAAAAAAGCTCGCAGCCACCGAGAAATACGTCGCCGCTCCCCCCAGCGTCCAGTCTACTTTTCCATAAGGACTCTCCAGCGCATCAAACGCCACCGACCCCACCACAAGTAAGGACAAGGGATTCTCCTAAGAAATATATTTGCCAATAATCGCTTCGAGCTTTCTCTTGGTAGCTTTTGGCACCAGCTTCAAGTCCGTCACCAGCGCATGCTTCAGCGCCGCCCCACACTTGCAACTCCGTTCCTCCGGCATCGCACGTACCGCCTCGCGCAAAACCCGCTGCGCATTCTCCGCATTCTGTACTAGTGTTGCGATGATCTGCGAAGCGGTCACCGATTCGTGCTCCGGGTGCCAGCAATCAAAGTCCGTGATCATCGCAATCGTCGCGTAACAAATCTCCGCCTCTCGCGCCAGCTTTGCTTCCGTCACGTTGGTCATCCCAATCACTTCAAACCGTAATTGCCTATGCATGTTCGCTTCCGCCAAAGTAGAAAATTGCGGCCCCTCGATGCACACATACGTCCCCTTGCGGTGCACCATCACCCCGCAATGTACGCTCGCATCCGCCAGCACGCCCGACACCTGCCCGCATGTCGGCTTATCGAATCCCACGTGCGCCACCAGCCCGTCTCCAAAAAATGTCGAGACGCGATTCTTCGTCCGGTCCACAAATTGGTCCGGCACCAAAAACTCCCCTGGCTGCAAATTCTCCATCAAAGATCCCACCGCGCTCACTGAAATAATTCTGTCCACGCCGAGCAGTTTCATCGCATAAACATTAGCGCGAAAATTGATCTCGCTCGGCAATATCCGGTGCCCGCGCCCGTGCCGCGCCAGAAACGCCACGCGCTTCCCCTCCAGGGACCCAACCACGATTGCGTCAGACGGCTCTCCAAACGGCGTCTTCACCTGCACTTCGCGCGTCTTCGTCAATCCGCCCATCGAATACAGGCCGCTTCCGCCAATAATCCCAATCTCCGCCTGCGTGTTCGCGCGCTTCGACTTCTCCGCTTTAGCAGCTGCCATTCTTTGTTCTCCGTGAAATTAGCGATTCAGGTCCACTGGTTCGCAAACGACTTTCCCATCCTGCTCGTGCAACGTCCCTGCGGGAAAATCCGGGTCGTGTCCAAACGCCACAATCCACTCGTTCCGCACAATCTCTCCAATCCACTTGCGCTTCGTCTCCAGCGTCGTCAGAGGATATAGATCGTACGCAATGATCCACGGCAACGGCAAATGGTGCCGCGTCGGAATCAGGTCCGCCACCAGCATCAACGTTTTTCCCCCGCCCCGAATCTGCACTCCTTGAATCTGCAGGTTGTGCCCCGGAATGTTCACCACCGAAATCCCCGGCAAAACCTCGCAGTCGCCATCCACGAGCTGCCACTGGCCCGCCTCCGTGACCGCCGCAAAATCATGCGCATAATAACTGGCGCGATCCCGCTCCGTCGGGCGCATCGCGTGCTCCAACTCCGTACGCTGCACGACGTACTTCGCATTCGGAAACGTCGGCACCAGCTTCCCATCGACCATCCGGGTATTTCCGCCAGCATGATCAAAATGCAGATGCGTATTGATCACCACATCGATCTGCTCCGCCCTCACGCCCGCCTTTCTCAGAGCATCCCCGTAAGGATCGCCGTCCGCAAACCCATAAATGCCTCTAAGTTTCGCGTCCCACTTCGTCCCGTTCCCCGTTTCCACCAAAATGTTTTTTCCGCCCGCCCGCACCAGCAACGAATTCGCCGCCAGGGGAATCCGGTTCCGCTCGTCGGCTGGCATTTTCTTTTCCCAAAGCGGCTTCGGCACCACGCCAAACATGGATCCGCCGTCCAGCCAAAAAATCCCGCCGTGAATGTGCCGAACCTCGATCTCCCCCAAATGCATTCTCTATCGCCTCAGACCCCTACGCCGCTTTTCGCGAGCATTTCATTTACCGCCGTAAACGGATCTTTCTTCCGTTCAGCCACTGCTTTCGCCATCTCCGCCAATCGCGCTTCCCCGCCAGCCCCGCCGAGCACACGTTCCACAAGCCGCGATTCGATCAAACCAAGCAGTCGGCGCTTCCAATGCTCCACATGCTTCCTCTCCCGCTCCCCGCTCGCTTCAAAATGTTTCCGGAACTTCCCAATCGTCTCCGCCAACGCATCAATCCCCTTGCTCTCGGTCGCCACTGTCCGCACCACCGGCGGATGCCACCCCTCCCTCGGCATCACAAGCGACAACATTGCCATCAACTGCTGCTCCAACCGGTCCGCCCCCTCCCGGTCCGCCTTATTCAGAACAAAAACATCCCCAATCTCCATCAACCCAGCCTTCATGTTCTGAATGTCGTCGCCCATCCCCGGCACCAGCACCACCAAAACACAATCCGCCAGCCGCACAATATCGATCTCATCCTGCCCGACACCAACAGTCTCAATCAAAACTTCCTGCTTCCCCGCCGCATCCAGCAAAAGCGCTACTTCAGCTGTAGCCCGCGCGAGTCCTCCCATAAACCCGCGCGTCGCCATCGACCGAATAAACATGCCCCGATCGCTAGCGTGGCTCTGCATCCGGATCCGATCCCCCAGAATTGCTCCGCCCGTATAAGGGCTGGTCGGGTCCACCGCAATCACGCCAACCTGTTGCTCATGCTTCCTGTAATAAGCCGCCAACCGGTCCACCAGCGTGCTCTTCCCCGTCCCCGGCGCTCCGGTCATCCCCGTCAGATAAGCCCGCCCCGTCGATGCAAAAAGCCGCCGCAGCAATTCCTCCGCCTCTGCCTGATGATTCTCAATCGCCGTAATCGCGCGCGCAATCGCCCGCACATCTCCCGCACGCACCAATTCCGCCCACGCCTCAACAGGCAGCGTCATTTTGTCCCTGGATTTGTAGAGGATTCGACGTCTGGTGGCTGCACTCACCCATTATCCCGAATTTCTTGCGTTTAACAATTCGTTTGCCGAGATTCGAGCTAGCGCACGGTCCTATAGTTCAAGCTCTGGCGGTTTGAGCGAGGGATGCCTTATATAGATTGGTTCCAGAAACTGTTCAAAAATCGAATTGATGAGCATTCCCACGCGCCGGCGATAGACGATGAAGTCTTCGGCCGCGCAAGTATCTTGCACCTTCTCAACAGATTCGCTCAGGAGTCCGTTGATTTGGAGCAGCAGTCCGCTTACGTACTCTGCTGTTTCTATGTTGTTCAGCACAAAAGGCTCCCGAGGCTTTGAACTTCCCGTATCGATCCTCTTACTTCTTACCCAGCAACTGCCGCGCAATCACCAACTTCTGAATCTCACTAGTTCCTTCGCCAATTGTGCACAACTTCACATCCCGATAAAACTTCTCCGCCGGATAGTCCTTAATGAACCCATATCCGCCATGCACCTGCACGCATTCATTCGCCACCCGCACCGCCACTTCGCTGGCAAACAATTTCGCCATGCTCGATTCGCGCGTAAACCGCACATCCTTCCGATCCGCCAGCCAAGCCGCTTGATACACCAAAAGCCGCGCCGCCTCCACCTCCGTCGCCATGTCCGCCAACTTAAACTGAATCGCCTGAAACTCGCTGATCGCCTGCCCAAACTGCTTCCGCTGCTTCGCGTAATTCACCGCCGCGTCTAGCGCCCCCTGCGCCATCCCCAACGCCAAAGCCGCAATCGAAATCCGCCCGCCATCCAGAATCTTCAAACTCCCCGTAAACCCCTCGCCCTCCGGCCCCAAAAGGTTCTCGGCCGGCACCCGGCAATCCGAGAAAATCACCTCCGACGTATCGCTGGCCCGCATCCCCAGCTTGTTTTCTTTCTTCCCCGGCTTAAACCCCGCCATCCCCTTTTCCAAAATAAACGCGCTGATCCCATGCGATCCCTTCGACTTGTCCGTCACCGCCATCGCTACGCAAAAATCCGCGTAATGCCCATTGGTAGTAAACGTCTTCGCCCCATTCAAAACCCAAAAATTCCCATCGCGCCGCGCCGTCGTCCGCGTCCCGCCCGCATCCGAGCCCGCCTCCGGCTCCGTCAACGACCAAGCCCCAATCTTCTTCCCCGACGCCAAAGGCGCCAAATATTTCTTCTTCTGCGCCTCCGTCCCAAACTTGAAAATATGATTGCTGCAAAGCGAATTATGCGCCGCGACGATCAACCCGACGGACCCATCCACCCGCGCCAACTCCTCAATCGCAATCACATACTCGATGTACCCCAGCCCCGCCCCACCATACTCCTCCGGAAAAATCACGCCGAGCAATCCCATTTCGCCAAGCTTCGGCATGATCTCCATCGGAAAATGCGAAGCCTCATCCCACTCCATCACATGCGGCAATATTTCGCCCTGCGCAAACTCCCGCACACTCCGCCGCAACTGCTGCTGCTCCTCACTAAATGTAAAGTCCACAATCTCTCCCGCGTATAGGTTTTTCGAATATCCATCCAAACTATTATTTATACCACGCACGCGAGCCGCCCGTGCAACCAGTCGATCCCACCTTGACCAAACCATTCCTCTGATAGACTCCTGCCCATGCGCCGTCGCCATTTCCTCACTCTCTCGGCTACAACCCTCGGTGGCGTCCTCGTTTACACTCTGGACCGCAAAGCCACTCTTCTCGCCTCCCAACAGAAACCGCTGCGCCTCCCGCTACGCTTCTTCACGGAAACCGAAGCGCTCATCGTCGCCGCTGCTGCCTCGCGCATCTTCCCTACCGATGAATCTGGTCCCGGTGCAAAGGAAGCCGGCGCTGCTATCTACATTGACCGCCAGCTTGCCGGCTCTTACGGCCACGATCGCTTCCGCTACACGCAGCCGCCCTTTGAAGATGCGCCAGCGCAATTCGGCTATCAGGGCCAGGCCACTCCGCGCCAAATCTACCGCGAAGGCCTAAAGGGCCTAAAACATTTTCATCTCCTCCCGTTTGCCGAGCAAGACAAAGCCTTACAAGAAATTGAGTCTTCCACTTTTTTCTCCTTGCTGCGACAAAACACAATCGAAGGCATGTTCAGCGATCCTATGCATGGAGGCAATGCGGGAATGGTCGGCTGGCAATTGGTCGGATTCCCGGGGCCGCGCATGAGCAACTACGACGATGTGGATAAGCACTACGGCGAAGCGTTCCGCCCTCCGCCAAGCACTCTCGCGCAGGTCACCGGAAGAAAGCTGCGCCCCAGCGAGGATGAGCCTTGAAGACTCTTCCCGCCGTGGATGCCGTCGTCATCGGCGGCGGATGGGCCGGCTTGCTGATGGCCAAGGAACTTGGCTCGCGCACCCCTCTCACAATTCTTGTTTTGGAACGCGGCATCCCTCGAAAATCATCCGATTACGCCGATACCATGGATGAACTCGAATACGCGATCCGCTTGCGCATGATGCAGGATCTCTCGCAAGAAACCGTCACTCTCCGCCATAATTCAGCGCAGCGTGCCCTGCCCTTGCGCCAGCATGGCTCATTTCAACCGGGCGCGGGTGTCGGCGGCTCTGGCGAACACTGGAACGCTCTCTGCCCCCGTTTTCTTCCCGATGTTTTCGAGTTGCTTTCGAGCACCGCAAAAAAATACGGCCCGAAATCTCTTCCGGAAGACCATTCCATCCGCGATTGGGGCGTCACCTACGATGAGCTCGAGCCCTTTTACACTCGCCTAGAGAAATTACTTGGAGTCTCCGGCAAAGCTGGCAACTTGAATGGGAGAAAAATCGAAGGCGGTAATATTTTCGAAGGTCCGCGCAGCGAGGAATACCCCACTCCACCCACCAAGGTCTCTTATCTCTCCTCCCTTTTCCACGACGCCGCGAAATCTCTCGGGTACCATCCTTATCCTTCCCCCTCCGCGACGATCAGCCAGTCCTACACCAATCCCGACGGCATCGCCCGCGGCGGCTGCACCTATTGCGGTTTTTGCGCCCGGTTCGGCTGCATGATCGGTGCAAAAGCGCAGCCAACGAACGTGCTGCTTCCCGTCATCCAGAAACACAACAACGTGGTCATCCGAACCGGGACCTGGGTGCGACGCATTCAATTTGACTCCCCTCCTAAACCAAAGGCTCGCGGTGTTACTTACGTCGATGCCACAGGCGAGGAGGTCTTTCAGCCCGCTTCCATCGTCTTTCTTGCCTCCTGGACGTTTAACAACACACGCCTTCTCCTGCTCTCGGGTATCGGCGATGCCTACAATCCGACGACAAGTCTGGGTACCGTTGGCAGGAACTTGACTCATCAACTCAGCATCCCTGCCGCCAATGCCTTCTTCGAAAAACCGATGAACCGCTTCATGGGCTCGGGATCCTCTGGATTTCTCTTAGCTGATTTCGATGGGGACGTGTTTGATCGCGGCTCGCTCCCATTCTTGCGGGGAGGGTGTTTCGCAGTGAGAGCCTACGGCTTTCAGCCCATCGGCAATTTCGGCGTGCTGCCTCGCTCAGTAAAATCCAAGTGGGGTTCGGAATGGAAGAAGGCTGCTATCTATTATTACGACCGCACCAGCGCGATCAGCTTCACCGGCGAGCATCTCGCTTACAAAGGCAATTACATGGACCTGGATCCCGTCTATAAAGACAAGTTGGGCGACCCGCTCCTACGCCTCACACTGGATTGGCGAGACAATGAGAGGAAAATGGCCGAATTCGCAGCCGCGAGAGCCCTTGAATTGGCGCGCGCCATGGGGGCGAGAGAGATCGACGCGTTTTCGGGCCTCGGATCTTATGACTCCACGCGGTATCAGACCACCCACGTGCAAGGGGGCACGATCATGGGTGCTGAACCAGAGCATTCCGTTGTGAATCCCTACCTTCAGCACTGGCAATTGCCCAATCTGTTTGTACTTGGAGGATCAACATTCCCCCAGAACTCTTCGATGAATCCCACGCCCACAATTCTTGCCCTTACTCTCCGGACCGCCGATGCTATCGTCAATCGATATCTGAAAAACCCGGGCCCTGTCGCCTGACACTCACAGCGCTGTTTGTCATTACGAGTGCAGCGAGGAATGAGCCTTCTTAATACCTAAACCCTGCCTTACGCCTACGCACGCGCCGTCTGCGGCCGCCCCACAATCTCCCCCAACGCCACCAGTGCCCGTTCGCACCCCGCGCGGTCCACGTCGCAATGCGTCACAAACCGCACCGAATACGTCGCCGTATCCAACGCCCAAATCTCTTTCTCCCGCAACAAATCGCACAACTCCACCGCGCTCTTCCCCGTCCCCTCGCAATCAAAAATCACAATATTGCTACGCACCTTAGCAGGATCAATCTTCAACCCCGGCATCCCCGCAATCCCCTTCGCCAACACTTGCGCATTCTCATGATCCACATGCAGCCGTCCCGGCGATTCCGTGAGCGCAATCAACCCCGCCGCCGCGATCACCCCCGCCTGCCGCATTCCTCCCCCAAACATCTTCCTGTAAATCCGCGCCTTCTCAATAAACGCTCCCGACCCCACAATCATCGACCCCACCGGCGCCCCTAACCCCTTCGACAAGCAAAACATCACCGAATCGAGCCCGCGCGTCATCCGCGCCACATCTTCTCCCAAAGCCGCCGCCGCATTAAACACTCGTGCCCCGTCCATGTGCACTTTCAACCCTGCCGCATGCGCTCCGTCGCAGATCTCATCCACCGCGGCCGTCGCATACAACGTCCCGCCCGCCATATTGTGCGTATTCTCAAGACAAATCAGCGCCGTCTGCGAGTCATAATAAATCTTCGGCCGAATCACCGCCTCAATCAGCTTCCACGAAAGAATCCCATCAACCCCGCGCGCTATCCGCGGCATACACCCCGCAATCGCCGACATCGACGCCAACTCGTACAAATTCACATGACTTTTCTCGTCGCAAATCACCTCATCCCCATGATGTGTCCACGTTTTGATCGCAATTAAATTCCCCATGCACCCGGTCGGTACAAACAACGCCGCCTCTTTCCCAAAAATCTCTGCCGCCCGCTTCTCCAACCGGTTCACCGTCGGATCTTCCCCGTAAACATCATCCCCAACGGCAGCCTCCGCCATAGCCCGCCGCATCTCCAGCGTAGGTCGCGTAACCGTATCGCTCCGCAAATCCACAATATTCTCCAACGCCTTCACGTCGTCCGCCTCACTCCGCATCCCGCTCTTAGCAATCGTCCCGCTCACAATGTTGCTCCCCTCTTCTCCGTGTGTTCTGTGACCTCTGTGTTAAGAAACTTCAACCTTGCCGACGTTAATCCGCGCAGCCACTCACCTCATCAATTCCACAAACACCTCATTCGAAACACTCAATCTTGCCGGAGCCAACCGAACAATTTCCCCTTCTCGTTCGATAAGCCCGGCCGCTTCCAACGCACCAAACCTCGTATGCAGCGCCACTCCGTACTCCCTCTCAATCCTCCCTACATCAATCCCATCCAACTGCCGCAACCCCAAGAACAATTCCTCTTCCAACGCACTCTCCCGCGTCACCACTTCCACCTGCTCCACCGGCAACCGTCCAGCCGAGATTGCCGCAACATACGCCGCCGCATCATGCGCATTCGCCCACCTCTGCATCCCAGAAAACGAATGCGCCCCCGCCCCAAATCCCAAATAAGCCTCCCGCCTCCAATACTTCAAATTGTGCCTCGACTCAAATCCCGGCCGAGCCCAATTCGAAATCTCATAATGGTGATAACCCAAGTCCTCAAGGAACGCGCAAGCCGTTTCATAAAATTCCGCCATCAAATCATCGCTAGGCACCGCCCCCGCCGAGTACCGCGTCCCACTCTGCAAGATCTCCAACCCCAGCCGGCTCCCCTCATCCACCTCCAGCAAATAAATCGAAACGTGCTCCGGTCCCAGCTTCCACAACTCCTCCAACGACTCCTTCCAACTCTCCGCCGTCTGCCAAGGCAATCCCGCAATCAAATCAAAACTAACATTCCGAATCCCCGCGTCCCGCAAAATTCCCGCCGCCCGATAAATATCCGCCCGCCGGTGCATCCGCCCCGCCGCCACCAATTCCTTATCCGAAAACGACTGCACCCCAAAACTAACCCGATTAATCCCCGCCGCCACCCAAGCCGCCGCCTTCTCCGCCGTAACCGTCTCCGGATCCGCCTCCAACGTTACCTCTCTTGTGACGTTTGTAGGGGAGGGGCTTGCCCCTCCCTCTTTCATCGCAAACGCTTCCCCAATTGCATCCATCATCCCTTGCAAAAGCCCCGCCTCCAACAAACTAGGCGTCCCTCCGCCTATATAAACCGTATCCACCACCGCCTTCTCAAATCCCTCCGGCAGCTTCACCTCCGCAGCCCGATACAATTCCCGATAACCGCGAATCTCCCCGCAAACCGCCTCCACATAAGGCGCGAACCGCCCCGTAGACACCACTCCCGTATGGAAATTGCAATACGTACACTTCGTCTGACAAAACGGAACCTGTACGTAAATCCCCAGCCTATTCATCACTCAAAAACTCTAACACACCGTTCTTCTCCGTGACCTCTGTGATCTCTGCGAACTCAGTGAAAAAAATCTGGAAGCCCACGCAGATCGATCCCAAGCGCCGAAAATTCATCGTTACCTCGTTACTTCCTTACTTCTCCCTCCCAGTACCTTCACCCAAATCTTCCTCTCCGTCGGCCCAGCCCTCGTCCTCGCTTTGACGTACCTACGCCGCGCCCGCGGGCCAAGTCACCTCCTGTCCACCCGCAGTTCACCTCCCGTGCATTGTCCCTCTTCCTGATCCGAGCGAAAGTGCACATCGTTACATCGCACCAAACGCAAATCAGGAGGCTGGCTGTGACGACGAAGTGCTCCGGCAATGTAAATTGCAACGCAAATAGCGCTAATAGCAACGCAACTGGCCAAGCCACCGGTCAAGCCGTCCGGCAAATGAAAGACACCCGCCGTTCCTGGCTCTGGTGGTTCTTGGCCATTGTCGTGGCGTCCCAGGTCTATTTCGTTCGCGAACTCCTTGCCGCATTCGCCCTATTCGCGATCGCCTTCGTGGCGATCGCCTTCGTCGTCGCCAGCCTGTACATGCTGCAAAAGTCTTGGGAACTGGCTGTAGTGCGCCTTGCAGCCCTTCGCCAACCTGTCATGAACATGGCCCGCGTCACCAACCTGGCCTCCGCAACCAACATGGCCAGTGTCAGCCCCGAAAATCAAAAGGCGGCGTAATCCCAATGCCACAACGAAACGTTTACGCCTGCTTCGACACTACATCCTATACACCACTCTTTTTAACTCGGATGTGCGGCGGAGGTAATGAAATCGGGTTTTAATCGAATTTCGTAGCCGTTCAAATCAGGAGCGCACCAGCACCTCGAGTGAACAGGCAGCCCAGCCTCTCCCTCTCAACAACGTGCCGCCGCTCCAGGGGGCCCTTTGGTACAAAAACCGACCTACTCCCGCCGCGCGCTAACCCGCCTTCCCGCGTCGGAAGATATCTGGGTCTGTTGGCGCTGCAATGGCCGCGACGATGTCTCCCGCGTCCTCGACATCAGCATCGACGGCCTCTTCATCCAAACCCCGCACCTCAGTGTTAAAGAAGGCATGTCCGCTAAACTGGACTTTCTCGTTCAGGAAGGCCGCATCAAAGCCGACGCCGTCGTTCGCCACGTCAAAGGCGGCAGCGGCCTCGGCCTGCGCTTCATCGCTGTAGCTGACGAAGATCGCCAACGCCTCAAAGCTCTGCTCTCCAGACTCCGCTTCCATCACATACATCCCCCGTTCAACCCTTCCGCAATCTAAAAGTAGAACCATCCCTCATCACATCAACGCTCGTTTTCGTTCCATACATCCCCGGCCAGGTGACCATTACGTCTTTACCAGCCGGACGTTGTAGCTGAACGGCCGCTCAATCGTTTCTTCCACGCTCCATCCACCGCACTCAGCAAGCACCCGAAACGCCCCCATCGTCCGCGGTCGCGTCTTCTTCTTCTTTCTTTGTGGGGGTACAACATGTTGTGCCCGCTCTTCACTTTTTTAGTTATCCCCCCCTCTTCGCTTCTTTACACGATGGTGATGGATCTCCGGCAGCCGCATCGAAGCGTCATCAAGGTGTTGAGGGAATCGCCCGAACAATAATTAAGGTATTTTACGAATTGACGATTCCATCCGTCGTGGGAAGCTATCTGCCGTCTGGAATTGTCTGATAAAACGCGCTGTCGGGGTGGACCCTCCTCCCCGCCAGGGAACCAGCGATGCACGAATCTGCCCAGCGTAGAAAACGCAGCCAAAAGCCGTTCGACGGCAGGATCGAAAAGCGCCTTCCTACCTCGGTCCCCGTCTACCTCGCAAGCAAAGAAGAACCTCGCGCTCGCGAGCGAACCCTTGCGGAAAATGTCAGTCCCCACGGCGCGCGTCTAATCAGCAAGCGGCCCTGGCAGCCCGGCGAAGAATCGCTCATTACTCCTTTAACAGGAGAATCTCCGCAAGTCGCAAAGGTGATTTATTGTGTGCCAAAACCGGGGGACCGCTTTTACGTAGGCGTGGAATTCCCCGATCGCACCGTTAAATGGGACGATCATTCCACCGCCTAGGCCGGTGGCGCGCTGACCTAAACCGTCATTCCGAGCGAAGTCGGCCGATGCTTTTTCTTTCATCATCGCTCCTGCGATGATGTCGGCCCACGCAGCGAGGAATCTCTCTTATTCCTTCTTTTCCTCGCCACTTGCTACTCGCCACTTCCTCCCCAAAACAATGGTCATCCCGAGCGAAGCGAGGGATCTGCTTTTTCTTCCAAACATTTCAGCTTTCAACCTTCGACTCTCTTCGTTGAACCCTTACCGGGAACTAATACAATCCATCGTGGAAAAAGGCGGGGCGGACCTGAGTAAGTACACAGATTTTGTGATTGACTCGGTGAGACACGTCTTCACTCCGCCCACCGACAAGGTATTTGAACGCGAAAAGAAATCTGGTTTAACAGAAAAGACGCTCAAGCAGACCGCCGAGATAATCGGTTCAGCTGTCAAAGCCGCAAAGTAATTGTGGGCGGCCGGTGCGGGGGCAGTCTCTAGCCAGCCGTCGGCGATGAGGCTGCGGCGTCTAGCGCTGCCGACTGGGTGCCGCACACGCCGGTTTTGCGTGTGCGGGTTTAGATCTCACTGCAACCTCGGTGAGAATGCCATCGCCAACCGCCCATGAATTCCAGGCCGCATTTTTTCTTGACAAACTGTTACTCCTGGCGTACAGTAGTCCTTGGGTACTAACGCGTTTTCACACCGTAGCGCCAGCGTCTCGCTGGCGTTTTTGCTTTTTGGACTCCGCCACTCGACCTACAGAGTCCCGCATAATGCTGCGAAGTAGCGATTTGGAGTGCGGCAGCCCTGCTGCCGCTTTTCTCAGCGACTCGTACGACTCTACGTTCGGCGAGTCTCAGTAAGCCTTTTATTATCAACACTTACGAGACCTGCACAATTTTGGTGCAAATTGCGCCATTCAAGCCCTTTAGAATCAACACTTGCGTAGACCTATAAAAACAATAGACTTTAAGTATCTTTAGAATGAACACTTACGAAAAAAGGGGGAGGGGGGCCTGGCCGGCCATACCCCGGCAACACACCCTCGCGGGCGTTCCCACTCTTCGCTCCTACGGGGTCCGTATGACGGCAGCGAGGTCCGGAGCGATGGAATGAAAGTGCTTAAGGTTCCAAGTGTATATGATTTCGGCTTGCGATTTCGCCGCGCAACTTAGGAGCAGCGCATCGTAGATGCGGCCGCTGGTAAGGCCTCTCTCGGCGGCTTTCCGGATAGTTTCGTAATATTCCTCGGGCCCCAGCGAAACAAGACTCAGGCGATTGCGGACTTCCTCGACGAAAAGTAGCGCTTGCTCAGGAGGAATCAAGGGCTTAACCGGAAGAGCGGTCATCGCGCCATAAACTTCCGCGAGGGTATGGGCCGCGCAGGTGGAGTGTTTCTTATCCGCTGTTGCGAATCGCTTGATGCTGGCTTCGTGGTGGACATGGCCGCGCCAAAACGCAGCGATCAAAACGCTGGTGTCGAAGAACTCCCTCAATCGAGGAGCTCCCGAACTCGTTTTTCACGTTCCGCGTCGATCAATTCCGGAATCGACGTGCTCGAAGATTCCCCCTGATACACCCAGATGCCAAGCTCCTTCTTTAGAAGGGCTTCCTGGCGTATGGGACGCAATGTGATGCGATCGCCTTCCGCTTCGACCAGCAAGTCGTCGCCGGCTTCCACGCGCATCTTTTCCCGAAGCGATTTGGGCAGAACAACGCGCCCAGCCTTGTCGATGGAGATTTTGGTAGCCATGAATGGCATTCTAGCATGGTTGGAGCCATCTATAAATGGCATTTCCAGAACCAGCGGGCAGTTCAGGCCTCTGAACTAGCGAGCTCATCCCCGCGAGTTTTTCGCCTTTTTGCATTCCGGCCGACAAGGGTACTGGCCGAAAGTTTTGAAAATCTGGCCGGAAGGTCAACGTGACCGATTGGGGGAGTACCGTACTCGCAAGGCCTCGAAGAGGAGCCGAGAGCGTGGCTTACTGAAACTAGAGCCAAGCCCGGCCCTCGAAAGAGGCCAGTATGAAAAACAAATGGATCATCGTTGGAGTCGCGGCCGTGTGCGCTTTGTTTGCCGGCACCGGAACTGCGGCCATCACCTATAATCCGATCAAATGGATCAAGAAAACTCCGGGCCCCACGGCAAGTGAACAGCTCGCCGCCAACAAAGAGGAAGAAAAGAAGCTATCCGTGCAGTTGCAAGCCGTGCTTCCTCCTCGCACAAGCCTCAAGGATGCGTGCGCGGGATTCAAGAGCCTGAACGATTGCGTCGCCTCGCTTTACGTGAGCCACAATCTCCAGGTTAAATTCAACTGCCTTAAATGGGATGTGACTGGCGCGAAACCGGCTGGCGACGTCAAATCGTGCGCGGCCCCGTCCAGAGACAAGGCCATGGACCTGAGCAAGGCGATCCGCGAACTGAAGCCGGATGCCCATTCCCGGACGGAAGCTAGGAACGCCGAGAAGCGCGCGCGCGAGGACATCAAAGACGCATCCTAGCCGGAAATACGGATAGGTTCCACAGTACAGTAAGTACTAAGATGAACGGGGGGAGAGTAACCACTCTCCCCTCTTTTTTTTGTCTGTAGGTGGGTGGGATTTTCTACCTCAAGGAATACGCAGAATCTTGTGCTCTTTCAATTTGCCGCTGGCGGACAGCTTCTGAAGCTCCTTTAGCCCGCCCATTCCCCAGCTCGTCAGGAACGGCAAAAAGCACAATTCGCGCGATTGCAACATCTTGTGCGGGTAGAGCAGCGATTCGAGATACTCCTTATGCGCGGCGATCTGTCCAGCCTTCAGCGCCTGCGCTTTGCCCGCCTTACGCTTCAATTTTTCGAGTTGAAACGCAATTTTTTTCAGCGCGGTCTCAACTGCTCCGCCCAGTGTCGGATCAAGCCGCACAATTTGTTTCTTCAACTGCGCCAGCATCCGCGCGGATTCTTTTACGGTCTTGTCGAAAGTTTTCCCCAGCGTCGGCGGCACGCTGGCCGTTTCCATCTTGCGCCGAAGCTCTTGCGCTCCGCGCCACACGTCCTCGACTTTCAATCCATACCGTCGCAACAATTTCTCCGCCTTCGCGTCCAGAATCGTGTACGCTGCGCGCGGCAAAATCACCGGCATGCGCCCCAGCAACTTCTTGTAAATCACTTCCGCCTGCGCAAAGTAAGCAATCTCCGCCGGCCCCGCGATGTACGCCGCCGTCGGCAAGAGAAAGTCCTGCAGGACCGGCCGGAGCAGCGCATTGGGACTAAATTTCTCAGGTTCGGCTTCGACCGCGCGGACCAACTCTTCCTTTGTCCAGCTCTGCTCGCCGCAAACAAATCTCTCGCCGCTGACGGCGATCGGCTGCCGCGTTCCACCATGCGCGCCAGCCTTGTCTCGTCCCATGCTGAAAAGCAACGTGCTGCGCGCCGTGACTTTCACTTGCGCCGCAAAACCGGCCTTGTCCAATTCTTTGCCGCGCGCGAGCAACGCCTCATTCAGTTCGTCGCGCTCTTCCACTGCTCTCCTCAGAACTTCGGCAGCCACTCGATGCAATCGTGCGTCCAGAGGATCAAGCAGGATCAGCCCCTGCTCCGCGAACAGCCGGGCAAACAATTTTCCAAACGCGCTTCCATAAGTTTCTCGAACTCCATAACTCTCGCGAAAAATCCCCGCGACAAATTCGCCGCCCGCCGCCGTCAGAATTCTTGCTGCTTCGTCCACCATCTCCGAAACTTGCGGTCCCAGCGCAATCCGTCCCACTGGCTGTCCCGCATCGCCATTCCCGGGAAGTTCGAAACGCGTCAGCTTCCCTTCGTGAAACCACGTCGACACCCGCACTTCGTCAAGATCGTGATCTTCCGTCGCCATCCAGAAGACCGGAACTGCATCGATTCCCGCCCCCGTCAATTCCTGTGCAATCTGAATCGCACTCACCGCTTTGTAAACTGCATAGGCCGGCCCGCCGAACAATCCAACTTGCTGTCCGCTCACCACGGCAATCGCGCCGTTAGCGAGCCGGCCGAGATTTACTCGCGTGGCCTCGCCCACGCCGAGCGCCGCGTTCTGCTCCCGCAAAATTCCTGCCACCTCGGCTCTTCGTTCCGGAGGATATTCGAGAGACTGCGCCGTTTTTTTCGCCGCTTGGATGGTTGGAGAGTGCCCATAGAACTGCTTGACGGAGGGAAAATTATCGAGGAACTGAATAAACAGCTTCGACTGATGAGGCAGTTGGCGAAACGGCAGGGCTCGACAGTCCATCGGGAATTAGATGATACCCACGGCCTTTCGTCACTTCAAATCGGAGCGCGTGCGCTGCCGCGCCACCTCGGAATTCAAGTCAGCCAGGACGCTGCTAACCGAGGGCGGTGCTATATGCGCCCCAGGTTTAGACGGAGACGGCCCCGGAAAGGCGTGCCGGCTCGCGGGCACCCAATTTGGTAAATAGTTCTCGGATGGCCTGCTTCTGGTCCTCTGTGAGCGGCAACAGCGGCTGACGCGGCACCCCTCCCCGGTAGCCGGCCAGATCCATGGCGTACTTCACGCCGGGAATGCCGCACTGAGAAACAATCACCTTCGAAGCCGGCAGAATGGTGGCCTGCAGCGCGCGCGCCGTTTCCAGATCGCCCGTTCGAACGGCCTTAAAAACGGCGACACACAATTCCGGCAGCGCGCTGGCCAACGCAAGGATCGAGCCCACCGCGCCGAGCGCCATCGATGGAAACATCATGCTCGCCGAGCCGACCAGGACTTGAAACGCCGGCGGAACGACGGCCAGCATCTCTGCTGCGCGCTGCACATTTCCAGAGCTTTCCTTGATGCCGATGATATTCGGATGCTGCGCAAGAACACCGACCTCCGGAGCTTCCAATGCCACCCCGGTGAATTGCGGAACGGAATAGAGAATCACGGGAATCGACGAAGCATCCGCAACGCGGCGGAAGTGAGCGATGAACACTTCCGGCTTATACAACGGCTTGTAGTAGTAAGGAGTCTTTACCAATGCGGCGTGATAGCCAAGCTCCGCGGCGCGTTTTGTGCGGTCGATGGTTTCCGCAGTGGATTCGGCTCCCGTTCCCGCGATGAGGCGCATTCCCGGCGCGGCAGATTCCTTCACCGCCACGAGAACGGCGTCAACTTCCTTGCGCGACAGCAGGACGGACTCGCCCGTCGAGCCAATCGCCACATAGCCCGCAAGGCCCGCCGAGTTGTACTTGGCGATGTTGTGCTTGATGTCTTGCACGGAAACGGAACCGTCGGCAGCGAATTGCGTGGTAAGAGCGGGGAAAACACCGGAAAGATTCATGATTTAGTCTCCTGAGGCGGTGCCGCCGGAAGCAGCAACACTGCCACGATGCAAATCCTGCAAAGCAGCAACTTCAGTGCCCTGATCGAGAAGAGCGCGAATTCCGCGGGCGGCAGCGTGGGCCGCCGCGAGCGTCGTGATGCAAGGGATGTTATAGCGGATGGCAGCACGGCGAATGGATTTTTCGTCGTAAAAAGATTCGCGGCCCAGAGGCGTGTTAATGACCAGGTCAATCTTGCCGGTTTTGACGAGGTCCACAATATTGGGCCGGCCTTCGTTTACCTTGAAGACGGATTCCGCTGCGATGCCCGCGGCTTCAAGCGCCGCGGCTGTGCCGCGCGTGGCAAGCAGCACGAAACCGAGATCGTGCAATTCCTTGCCGAGGGAGCCGAGGTGCTTTTTGTCGCGGTCATTGACGCTAAGAAAAATCGTGCCCTTGCGCGGCAGCCGCTGGCCCGCAGCGAGTTGCGCTTTCGCGAAGGCCAGTCCGTACGAAGTGGAAATGCCCATGACTTCGCCGGTAGAGCGCATCTCCGGCCCAAGAATCGTATCCACCCCACGGAATTTATTGAACGGAAAGACCGGCGATTTCACGGAATAGAATTCGTGCACAGCGATTTCCGAGACGCCGTTATGTTGGACGACAGGCAGATTCATGTCGGCCAGCTTTTTTCCTGCCATTAAGCGCGCCGCCACTTTCGCGAGCGGCACGCCCGTCGCCTTGCTCACGTATGGAACGGTGCGAGAGGCGCGGGGATTTACTTCGAGAACGTAGACGGTATCGCGTTGAATGGCATACTGCACGTTCATGAGTCCGATAACTTTCAATGCCAGCGCGAGGCGCTTTGTGTATTCGCGTATGTGCTCAAGAATGGCCGGCGACAAACTGACTGGCGGCAATACACACGAGGAGTCGCCGGAATGTACGCCAGCCTCTTCGATGTGCTCCATAATGCCGCCGATGACCACGTCCGTTCCGTCGGCGAGCGCGTCGACATCGACTTCGGTCGCTTCCTCAAGGAACTGATCAATCAGAACGGGCCGAGCCGGACCCATCATGGCGGCTTGCGCGACATACTCCTGCACGGTGTTTACGTCATACGCGATGACCATGGCGCGTCCCCCAAGAACGTAGCTTGGGCGCACGAGCACAGGCATGCCAATTTCAGCGGCAACGCGTGCCGCTTCTTCCGGGACGAGTGCGGTGCCATTGCGAGGCTGTGGAATTTTCAATTTGTCGAGTAAACCGCCGAACCGGCGGCGGTCTTCCGCGAGGTCGATGGATTCCGGGGCTGTGCCGATGATCGGGACGCCATTACGCTTCAGCTCCTGCGCAAGATTCAGCGGCGTTTGCCCTCCAAATTGCACGATGACGCCTTGCGGCTTTTCACGATCGACGATCGCCAGGACATCCTCCAACGTGAGCGGCTCGAAATAGAGACGGTCGGAGGTATCGTAGTCGGTTGAAACCGTCTCTGGATTGCAATTCACCATGATGGTTTCGAAACCATCTTCGCGAAGCGCGTAGGCCGCGTGGCAGCAACAATAGTCAAACTCAATTCCCTGCCCGATACGGTTTGGGCCGCTGCCCAAAATCATGATTTTCTGGCGCGGCTGCACGTCCGACTCGTCTTCGTCTTCGTAGGTCGAATAGAGATAAGGCGTGAACGATTCGAATTCGGCGGCGCAGGTATCGACGCGTTTGAAAACCGGGGCTACGCCGTAGCGCGCGCGCTGGAGGCGCACGGAAGCGGGAGTGCTTTTCCAGATTTGCGCGAGCTGCTCGTCGCTCGTTCCGTGCCGCTTGACCTCGCGCAGAAGATCCTTCGACGCGGTCTCCACTGTGACGGACGCGGCGCGGCGGTTCATGGCCACGATTTCTTCGATTTGATGGATAAACCAGGGATCGATTTTGGTGAGTTCGCAAATCTCCTCGGCGTGCAATCCTTTGTCGACAGCCGTGAGAAGCCAGTGAATGCGGTCGGGGCGCGGTGTGGCCAACTTTTCGCGCAGAAGAGAGTCTGGCGTTTCCGCAGGCGCCCGCCAAGGCGTGTGCGGCTCGAGAGAGCGAATTCCCTTTTGCAGGGCTTCTTTAAAGGTGCGCCCGATGGCCATGACTTCACCGACGGACTTCATCTGCGTGCCCAGAGTGCTGTCAGCGCCAGGAAACTTTTCAAACTGCCATTTGGGAATCTTCACGACCACATAATCAATCGTCGGTTCGAAGCAGGCCGGCGTTTTCTTGGTGATGTCGTTCGGAATTTCGTCGAGCGTCATGCCGACGGCGAGGCGCGCCGCGATTTTGGCGATGGGAAAACCGGTTGCTTTGCTGGCGAGAGCCGAGCTGCGCGAAACGCGCGGATTCATTTCGATAACCGTCATTCGGCCATTTTCAGGATTGATGGCGAACTGGACGTTCGAACCGCCCGTCTCAACGCCTACTTCGCGGACGATGGCGGCCGCAGCATCGCGCATGCGTTGATATTCCTTGTCGGTCAGCGTTTGCGCCGGAGCGACGGTGATGGAATCGCCCGTGTGAACGCCCATGGGATCGAAATTCTCGATCGTGCAGATGACCACGAAGTTGTCGCGGTGATCGCGCATAACTTCGAGTTCGTATTCCTTCCAGCCTAGGACAGATTCCTCTACCAAGGCCTCATGAACGGGGCTCATATCGAGCGCATGCGCAATAGCTTCGCCAAACTCTTCTTTGTTATAGGCGATGGAGCCGCCCGTTCCGCCGAGCGTAAAGGAGGGCCGGATAACGAGGGGAAACCCAAGCTGGTCGCAGAGACGCAAGGCATCTTGCGCGTTGTTGACGAGCGCGGAGGCGGGAACTTCCAGACCGATTTTGCGGCAAGCATCCTTAAACCACAGACGGTCTTCGGCAACTTTGATGGCGCGCAGCGAAGCGCCGATCATTTCGACCTTGTGCTTTTCGAGAATGCCGCTTTCAGCGAGTTCGACCGCAAGATTCAGCGCCGTCTGACCGCCAACGGTAGGCAAAAGCGCATCAGGCTTTTCGCGCGCAAGAATTTCGTTGAGATATTCCTTGGTCAGCGGCTCAATGTAAGTGCGGTGAGCCAGCTCAGGATCGGTCATGATCGTGGCCGGATTCGAATTGACCAGGACGACTTCGTAGCCCTCGGCACGCAGAGCTTTGCAGGCTTGCGCGCCGGAATAATCAAACTCGCAGGCCTGGCCGATGACGATGGGGCCCGAGCCGATAATTAAGATTTTTTTGATGTCAGTACGTTTGGGCATCCGGCCTCAGTTGATTTTTGGCTTGCAACATCTTACAGGAAATCAAAAGCAGATTCCTCGCTTCGCTCGGAATGACAGTTTTGAGGTGGACCAAAACCCGGGAGTCACCATTTCACGGCGTGGCGGTTCAAGACGCCTTCGACTTGTTCCCGTTGATTCAGGACGATGGAGTAGATCGCTTTGTAGTGGTCGCCTTGCTTCCACTCGATGACTTTGCGGGCGCGCTCAGGGCCGACAAGTGCTTCCATGGCGTGCCATTCCAGCATGCAGACGGCGATGTGGAAATAGCTGCTGCGCAATTCACCATCCCCTTCGGGGACTCGAATTTCCAGATTAGGGAAGGCGCGACGTAGATCTTCGAAAAGAGAGGGATTATCCAAGCGATTGCGATCCGTGAGCACCCAGTGGGCTTGCTCGTGGACATAGGCGGAGAGCGCAAGGTCGTCGTTATCGAGGAAGCGTAGGTTCAGTGTGAGAATAGGCTTCGAATGATTGATCGCGCCGCGTTCGATCACGATGTCTCGGGTGATGGTGTATTTTTTCAGGTCGTACTGCTTGGCGAGGCGCTCCATTTGTTCCTTGCGCTGCTCTTCCTGCGGAAGACCGTTCTTGGTTTTGATTTTGAGCTTGGGAGTCTGAGCCTGAGCACAACAGGAAATCAGCGCAAGCGCGGCGAGGATCAGGAGATGCCTGGTGTGTTTGCGATGAGCCATACTTAGTTGACGGTTACGGTTTCAGTCCTTCGTAATTGAAGTTGACCTTTCTCAAACACGTACAAAAACGACGAGCACTGGGTACTCCCCTTCTTGCCCGGCACAAAGCGCACTAGCACTTTGTATTCCTTGTTGCCGATCGTTGCGGCCACCCAATAATCGCCAGCCTCCAGCTTCTTAAATTGGAAAGTGCCATCGCGGCCGGTGGTGATTTCCGCTACGGGTGTAACCAGTGCGCAGCAGTCGGTGCTCGGAGAAAACAACCGAATGCGGATGTGCGAAAGCGGTTTCGATTCCTGGCGAGTGGAATTAGTCGTTCCCGGCTGGGCGACGTCTTCGGTAGAAACGAGCTTGCCGCAAATCCCGTCGACGTCAACCGGCGCCGGAGTATCCGCCGAGTTGGCTGAACGGGAAAATCCGAGCAGCAGAACAAAAGCAAGCAACTTCCACTTCACCTTGCGTGCTCCTTCATCATGTCGGTGAATTGGTCAAAGAGGCTGGCGCAGGCGGCGCGCAGAGGCTCGCAGGCCCGGCCGATGACGATAGAGCCCGAGCCGATAATCAGGATTTTCTTTATGTCTGTGTGTTTTGGCATATCAACTTAATCCAAGTAAGTTTTCAAAACGAACTTATCTCTTTCAATCGTATACAAATTCCATTTGCAATCTTGAGCATTCTTGGTTGGAGAAAAATCGATTGCCATCCTATATTCTCGGTTTTCGACCACAGCCACTATCCAATAGGCTCCCGCCGGGATATGCTTGAACTCAAACTTCCCGTCTCTTTTCGTCTGAACTCCCGCGAGTTGATCCTGAGCATTACAACAATCAAGTGTAGATTCCCTTCGGTAGAGAGCAATTTTCTCCCCCGGAATTGAATCGCGGCCCGTCTGCGTTTCACTTACCAGATAACCACACAAGCGATCGACCTTCGTGATCGATTGTGTTGCAAAGGCAAGCGTCCCAAAGAAGCAGACAAGCGTTGTTCCGATGGCAAACGAGATTCTGGTCATCGGCGGGAGGCCCCGGCATGAGCGTGTTCTTTCATCATGTCGGTGAACTGTGTGAAGAGGTAGTGGGAGTCGTGGGGACCGGGAGAAGCTTCGGGGTGGTATTGGACGCTGAAGAGAGGAAGCTTTTTGTGGCGCATGCCTTCGTTGGTGTGGTCGTTCAGATTGATGTGCGTGATTTCGACGTCACTGGAGGGGAGAGATTCGGGATCGACGCAAAAGCCGTGATTTTGTGCGGTGATTTCGACTTTTTTGTTAAGCAAGTTCTGAACGGGATGATTCGAGCCGTGATGCCCGAATTTTAATTTAAAAGTTTTGCCGCCAAGCGCGAGGCCGCAGAGTTGATGGCCGAGGCAGATGCCAAACACTGGCACTCGGCCGAGGAGCTTTTGGATGTTTTCGACGGCGTAGCCGACCGGCTCGGGATCGCCGGGGCCATTCGAAAGGAACACGCCGTCGGGTTTGAGATCGAGGACGTCCTTGGCAGACGTTTGCGCGGGGACGACCCAAACGTCGCAGTGGTGGTCAACGAGAAGGCGCAAGATGTTTTGCTTAATGCCGAAGTCGTAGGCGGCCACGCGGAATTTTCGCGTGTCAGAAACCCGGCCGGACTCGCCCATGGATTCCGACCACGGAGGAATGGTGAGTTCGATGGAGCTTTTTTCCCAGCCGTAGGCTTTTTTGCAGGAGACGTGGCTGGCGAGTTCCTGTCCGGCCATGGAAGGCAGTTGCTTGGCTTCGAAGATCAATTGCTCGGCGGGAGTGCCGTCGGTGGCCACGACGCCGCGGAGAGCGCCAACATTGCGAATGTGGCGTACGAGGGCGCGGGTATCGATATCCCAAATGGCGGGAATTTTGTGGCGATTCAGATAGAGCTGGGCGGTTTCGGCAGAGCGCCAGTTCGAGGAAATTTGCGAGAACTCGCGCACGACGAGCGCTTCAATGTAAGGGCGGGAGGCTTCTTCATCGTCGAGATTCGCGCCGACATTGCCGATATGCGGATAGGTCAAACAGACGATTTGGCCGGCGTAACTTGGGTCGGTGAAAACTTCCTGATAACCGGTGAGACTGGTATTGAAAACGACTTCGCCACCGCGGCGCGTGATGGCGCCCGCGGCGCGGCCGTTAAATATGCGCCCGTCTTCCAGAGCGAGAATGGCGGGGCGGTGCTGAACTTCGGTCAGTTTGTCCTCCGAGCTTGGTCATGAAGTATGCCAGTCACTTCGAGTCTGTGGAACTGGCTTCCGTAGTAGAAAGCGAGCCGAAATGATCGACCGGCCAGTACGCAAAGACCGCGCGTCCGTAGATAAATTTGCTGGCGACGGGGCCGAAGACGCGCGAGTCATTGGAGCTGATACGGTGATCGCCCATGACAAAATACATGTCGTTCGGAACGCGGAGAGGGCCGTAGTCGCTCATATCTTCGTACTGCGTGGGAACGTACGGCTCGTCAATGGCGTGGCCGTTGACATAGACGATGCCCTGGCGAATCTCGACGCTTTCTCCAGGCAAACCGATGACGCGCTTGATGAACGATTTCGAATGGTCGAGAGGATACCAGAAAACGACGACGTCGCGACGATGAATAGGCTCGAAGCGATAAACAAATTTGTTGATGAAGATGCGCTCCTGATCGGAGAGGAGGGGCGCCATGCTGGTACCTTCAACTTTTACCGGTTGATAGAGGAAGACGATGATGACGAGCGCGAGGCCAATAGCGATCAGGAGGTCGCGGGTCCAAACACGGATTTCGTTTCGCAGGGAATGCGTTGTCGAAGGCGCCGGTGCTGGAGTTGCCGGAACCGATGGGGCTAGAGGTTGGTTCTGGTCCGTGCTATGCATTTTGTGCTGCCTTCTATTTATAGCACGGGGATTGCCGGCCGCGCTAGATTGGATTTGCGCGCGCGTTGCCTGTTTGCCGAGTTCGCCGGGCCATTAGGTAAGATTCGCGCGTGGTGAGTGGCGTTGCATACGGGTTCGGGAAGATTGCGTGTGCGGCGCTTGCCTATTGGGGCGACAGTGCGTAGTTTAGCGCGGCCAGAGCCGCGATGACTGCTGTTTCCGTGCGGAGAATGAGTTGGCCTAGCGAGGCTTCTTGGAAGCCGTGGGCACGGGCGGTGCTCAGTTCATCGTCCGTCCAGCCGCCTTCGGGGCCGATGGCTAGGGCGGCTCTGGCGGGGACCCTTACGGGATTCGAATGCCCTAGAATACTGCGAAGCGATGGGGCGTCGCTGCGCTCAGCAAGCATCAGGCGGAATTCAGCGGATTGCGCGGCGAAGGCCTGGGCGGGTTTGGCAAGATCCCCGAGTTGGGGAAGACGAAGGCGGCGGGACTGTTGGGAAGACTCGAGGAGGATTTTCTGCCAGCGTTGGGAACGCTTTGCGGTGGCGGCGAGGAGCCCCTTTTCGCTGCGCGCGGCTGCAAGCGGAATGATTTTGGTGACGCCGAGCTCCGTGGCTTTTTCGAGGGCCCATTCGAACGCGTCGAACTTGACGATCGAGAGAAGAAGAGTGATGTCGGCAGCCGGTTGCGGCGCGGGGAGTTGCTCGAGTAGAGCGAACTCGATGCGATTGCGTGCCACGGATTCAATACGAGCGAGCCAGGCGGCGGAACCGTCGCTGAGTTCGTACAGCTGGCCGGATTGAGCGCGGAGCACGTGGCCGAGGTGGTGCGCGGCGTCGCCTTCCATGACGGCTGCAGTTCCGTTGAATTGCTCGACAAAAAACCGGCGGCGCACTTGCGGATTCTATCGCAAGAGCGCGCGGTTAGCCGAAGATGTCTTTCACTTTGTCGAAAATTGTGGAATTGCGGTCGGCAGGCTTGTTATCGACTTTCAGTGAAGCGCCGAGCTGCTCAAGCAGCTTGCGTTGCTCGCGCGTCAGCTTCGTGGGCGTGAGAACGCGAACGTGATAGTAGAGATCACCCTTGCCGCCGCCCCGCGGGTCGGCGAGCCCTTTGCCCTTGATGCGGAAGACGGCGCCGCTTTGCGTAGCTTCGGGAATTTTTAGCTTTTCTTCGCCGTTGAGCCCAGGAACTTGCAGCTCCGTGCCGAGAGCCGCTTGCGTGATGCTGAGCGGGATGGTGCAGTAAAGGTCGGCGCCGCGGCGTTCGAAGAAGGGATGCTCCTTGACGTCGAGGACGACGTAGAGATCGCCAGGCGCGCCACCATCGGGCGCAGGTTCGCCTTCGCCGGTGACGCGGAGTCGCGTGCCAGAGTCCACACCGGGCGGAATGCGCAGCTCGATGGTCTTCTCTTTTTCGATGCGGCCTTGGCCCCGGCAATCCGGGCAGCGCTCGCGTACGATTTGTCCTGCGCCCTGGCACGCGGGGCACGTGCGCGTGATGGTGAAGAATCCCTGCTGGTAGGCAAGCTGGCCGCGGCCGCCGCAGGTCTGGCAAGCGACAATACCGGTGCCTTTTTTGGCCCCCGTTCCGTTGCAGGTTTCGCAGTATTCCTGGCGCGGGAGCTTGATTTTGGTGGTCACGCCCGCGGAGGCTTCTTCAAACGTCAGCGTCATGTCATAGCGCAAATCGGCGCCTCGCTGCTGACGACGCCGGCTGCGGCCGCCGCCACCGCCGAAGAGATCCTCGAACCCGAAAAAGTCTCCAAGAATGTCGTGGAAATCGCGGAAGGCAGAGTTATTGAAATCCACGCCTCCACCTGCGCCCGAAAGTCCCGCGTGACCGTAAGTGTCGTAGACCTCGCGCTTTTGCTGGTCGCTCAGAACGCTATAAGCTTCCGTGCACTCACGAAACTTCACTTCGGCTTCTTCTTTATTTTCCGGATTGCGGTCCGGGTGCCACTTCAGCGCGGCTTTGCGATATGAAGATTTTATTTCTTCGACGGAAGCCGTGCGCGAGACGCCGAGCACGTCATAGAAATCTTTTTGGTTCCCCTTTGCCATGCAATCCCCTCAGTTTGAAATAATTTAGTTGGCAGCTTCTTTCGATGCGCCGCCTGGGTGAACGGCTACGCGCACCATGGCAGGCCGCAGAACGCGCCCATAAAAAACGTATCCCGGTTGGAAGACTTGCAGAATCGTGCCGTCTTCTTGCTGAATAGTTTCCGTGCGATCCATCGCTTGATGAAGATGCGGATCAAATTGTTTGCCGAGCGGGTCGATGCGTTCGACGCCGAGCCGCGTGACGTTGTCGACGAGTTGCTTGTAAATTAGCTCGAAACCTTTGCGATAGTTTTCATACTCGGCTTCGCGGTGCGCCGCGAGAGCATGCTCAAAGCCGTCAATGATCGGAATAAGACCTTCGATGACCCGCGCGGTGTGGCGCTTGGCATCCTCGGCGCGTTCTTTTTCGATGCGCTTGCGATAGTTGTCGAAATCGGCCTGGCGGCGCATGAGCGTCTGGCGGAGTTCGTTCAGGTCGCTGACGAGTTTCGCGACTTCGGCGTCTGCCGCCGCGGAATCCGCGGCAAGCTTTGTGTCTTCTAGTGGATCCTCGCCTGTGTTCGGCGCGCTGCCTTGAGTGTTGAAAGGTGAGTCCTTGTCTGGCACTTTGCTGCCTCTCTTCTGGAAAAAGTGCTTCAAATTTTGCTCAACGCTTCGCTGAATAGCTGCGCAACGTAAGCGACAGCGGTCATGGCTCGCTCGTAATGCATTCGTGTCGGGCCAAGCACCCCGAGCGAGCCTTGCACAAGATCGTTCCGGGTGTACGGCGCGCTGATGATGGCCAGATTGTCGCCGGCCTCCGATATTTCTTTCACACCAATCTGCACAAGCACTGGCTCGGGCGTTTCGATACAGGCGTTGAGCACGGTCACCAAGCGATGCTTCTCTTCAATCGCGGCCAATAGCTCACGGAGCTGCGCCTGATTGGTGAACTCAGGCGTACCCACGATCTGCGCTGTGCCTTCCACGTGAACCTGACTGGTTTGATTCTCTCCGACCATCGCTGGGTCCCACAAAGTGAGGGCGTTGCCAATAATTCCCTCGTATTGTTCGCGATCGGTGGCTAACTTTTGGAGCAGGTCGCCGCGAATGGCTTCGAGCGTCCAGCCCGAATAGTGGCGATTCAAGAAGTCGGCGGTCGCATCGAGCTCCGTTTGAGCGAACGGGCGATTCGGCCGAACAATCTTGTCGCGCGTATTACCCCCAGGCGAAATCAACACGACAACCACGCGGCCGTCCGGAAGCAGCCACATGCGCGCGTGCTCAAGAACCGTTCTACCGAGCGGTGGCGAAACAATAATGCCAAGTCCATTTGATACTTCCGCAAGAACGTGTCCGGCGCGCTCAGTGATTTCTGAAGCAGTCTTGGCCCCGCCCATTTCGCGCTGAATCCAATCGCGGTCGCCGACGGTCAGCGTGGCCTGCGAGGCAATCTCCTGTGCGAAGAAGCGGTAGGCCGCAGCCGTGGGGACACGCCCCGCCGAGGTATGCGGCTGATAGAGCAAACCGCCATCTTCGAGATCGGCCATGACGTTGCGGATGGTCGCCGTGCTCAACGTCTCTTCATACCTCTTGGAAATCGCGCGCGAGGACACCGGCTCCCCGGTCTCGATGTACGTGCGCACGAGATCAGCGAGAATCTGTCGGTTACGCCGTTCTTGTAGGGCCGGATTCCTCATAGCAGCACTCTACGCTAAGCGCTAACGAGCGCTACCTTTATTGTAGGAAGCGTGTCAACTACCGTCAATGCGGGTTGTTTACTCATTTCGCAAAGACAAGGACCGCCTTGATCAATTGTTGTCGATTTGCGCGCGCTGGAGCTTGTCGGAATAGTCGATGTAGATGGTCTTCCATTCGGAGAAGAAATCGATGGCGGCGATCGCGGCTTCGCGATGGCCGTTGCCGGTTTGCTTGGTACCGCCGAACGGCAGATGCGTCTCGGCGCCGATCGTCGGGGCGTTTACGTAGACGATTCCTGTGTAAAGGTCGCGCGTGGCCTGAAAGGCCTGATTCACATTGCGCGTGTAAATCGACGCGGACAATCCGTACGGCACGCCGTTAGCGACTTCAATTCCCTGCTCGAAGCTATCAATGGGAATAACCGAGACGACGGGGCCAAAAATTTCTTCCTGGGCAATGCGCATTTGCGGCGCGCAATCGCCAAACACGGTCGGCGCGTGGAACCAGCCTTTCGCTAGCGGTCCGCTGTTCAGGCGATTTCCGCCTGTGAGGAGCTTGGCGCCTTCGTTCTTACCGATTTCGACGTAGTTCATCACCGTCTTCAGTTGCTGTTCATTGATGCAGGGTCCCATATCGATATCGGAATCGAGACCGTCGCCCACCCTCAAAGACTTCACACGATCCACAAAGCGTGAAACGAATTCGTGGTAGATGCTCTTGTGTACCGCAACACGGCTGGCTGCCGTGCAGCGCTGTCCGCTTGTCCCGAACCCGCCCCACACTGCGCCATCCACCGCGAGATCCAGGTTCGCATCGTCCATAACGATGATGATGTTCTTGCCGCCCATTTCGAGGCTGCAGTGTTTGAAACTTGGCGCGCAGGCCTGCGCAATAAGCCTTCCTACCGCCGTCGATCCCGTGAAGCTAACTACTGGAACGTCTTCGCTAGCCGAGAGAGGAGCGCCAGCGCCCGGCCCATCGCCGCTGACCAGGTTCACTACACCGGGCGGCACTCCGGCTTCGGTGAGAACCTGCACGAGATGATACGAGGAAAGCGGCGTGTCTTCGGCAGGCTTTAGTACGACGGTATTGCCGCTGATGAGCGCCGGCATCATTTTCCACGAGGGGATAGCCATCGGAAAATTCCAAGGCGTAATCATTCCGCACACGCCAATCGACTGGCGCACGCTCATGGCGAACTTATTCGGCAGCTCCGAAGGAGTCGTTTGGCCAAATAGCCGCCGCCCCTCGCCCGCCATGTAATACGTCATGTCAATGGCTTCCTGCACGTCCCCGCGCGCTTCCGCAAGGACTTTGCCCATCTCGCGAGTCATGTCCTTGGAATATTCCTCTTTGCGCTGTACGAGGATTTCGGCCGCCCGGAACAGAATTTCGGCGCGCTTGGGCGCCGGAACTAGACGCCACTTCTTGTACGCCTCTTTAGCAGCGTCCACAGCGGCATCCACATCCTCCGACGTCGAGGACACAAACATTCCGATCAATTCATCGGTGTTCGCAGGGTTGCGGTTCTCGTACGCCTTTCCGCTGTACGAATCTTTCCACTCCCCATTGATAAAGTTCTTAAAAACTCGGGGCGCCACTGATGTAGCCATACTTCCTCCTCCGTTGCTCATTAGCTTTGATCTGCTGGTGTCTTAGTCTCTTTGTCCCTGCGGGATTCAACACGGAGCACCATCAAGCGGAAGCTAAAGTCTACAGTCGCCCGCAAATACCGTCAAATCGCGCTCCCGGAGGCAACGCTTTTTGCTATCCAAAGCCACCCGTTAGGCGATCTTCGAACGGTTGCGACGGGGGGCGAAGTCGGCCCCCTGCGATTTGGAGTCCCGGCATTGTTTCGAGATAATCAATTTTCTCGCGATGTTACCAGGGGGCCCACATGGCGCTGATCGCAAACATTCTCTTTCCGGTGGACTTTTCGTCCTCATGCATTGCCATGGCGCCTTACGTGAAGAGAGCTGCGACTTTGCTTGGCGCCAAGGTGACGTTGGTTCACGTCGTGGATCTTGCGAGTTACAACGGCTTTGAACTTTACGTAAGGCCGCCTTCCGAGATTTCGGAGGATCAGACCATCATTGGGCGGGAGAGACTCGATCGGTTCCTTGCGCACCAATTCCCGCTCTCGGAGTACCCCAGAATCCTTGTGACCGGAGACGCTACAAAAGAGATCGCACAGATCGCGAGAAGTGGGTTCGATCTCATCATCATGCCCACGCATGCGGGTACTTTCAGGCGGATGCTCCTCGGTTCTACGACGGCTAAAATACTCGATGATGTGGATTGTCCGGTCGTGACGAGTAGACATGCTGAGACGATAGCTCCGCGGCCATTGGAGCACCGCGAATGGTTATGTACGATTGGCTTGGGCGAGGACTCAGAAAGACTTCTCCGTTACGCCCATCAAGCAGCGGCGGAAGCCCGCAGTAACCTCCACATTGTTCATGCTATCCAAGGTTCGGACCCCAGTTTGCCCGTTCGATTGAACCTTGAAGAAGAAATTCAGTCTGAAGAACGACAGGAAGCCCGTGAGCGCATTGCCGATCTGCAACGAAGAGTTGGATCCCAGGCGCCGGTGCGGATCGTTGCCGGCCCCATCAAGGATGCTCTGCTTGAAGCTGCCCGGCGATTCGATGCCGATTTGCTGATTATCGGAAGAGGACCTCATGGCGCCCACGGCCGCCTACGCGATCTGACCTATGCCGTAGTTCGAGACTCCCCATTCCCAGTGTTTAGTATCTGAATTCAGCGGCAGTCCGTCAGCGCCATACATAGGAGCGATTAAGATCGCATTTCAATCGAAGACGTGATATACTTTATTTGCGCTTAATACCTCGGTTGTGTTGTGCGGTCCCTCAAGTTGAGTTGTTGATCTGAGATTACCCGCCTGCAGGTTTCTCCGTACGTCTTCAGCGTAATCTAAAACAAGACTGGCAATGCGAATTGCCGCGCTTGCACCGCAAAAGTGTGCGCGCCGCCAACGTTCCCGCCAGCAAGAAAGCTATACGAATGCAAAGTTTTACAGAATTACCGATCTCCGCCTACATGAAGGAGAGATTGGCACACGCGCGATTTTCGACGCCGACCCCCGTGCAAGCTGCGGCCATCCCGCAAGCGCTCGAGGGCAAGGACGTGCTCGCAACCGCGCAAACCGGAACCGGCAAGACGCTGGCGTTCCTGATCCCCGTTATCGAGCAACTCCTCAAGAGCAAAACGCCGGGAATCGCGGCGCTGGTGCTGGTGCCAACGCGTGAACTGGCTATGCAAGTGGTGGCCGTGTTCAACACACTGCGTGGCACGCAGCTTGTGCCCGCGGCGCTGGTCGTAGGCGGACTCTCCGAGGGCGCACAACTGCAAGCGATTCGCAAGGGCGCGCGCGTGGTAGTAGCAACTCCCGGGCGGTTAGAGGATTACCTCGATCGCAAGCTCTTCAATTTCAACTCGTTGCGCATTTTAGTGTTGGACGAAGCGGATCGCATGCTGGACATGGGTTTTCTTCCTGCCATCAAGCGCATCGCGGCCATCCTTCCAAAGGAACGTCAAACCATGTGTTTTTCCGCGACGTTGGAAGCATCCGTCGCTCACCTCGTGAAGGATTATTTGAAGAACCCAGTACGTCTCGCGTTTGGTTCGATACTGAAGCCTTCCGAGAACGTGCGCATGCAGGCGTTTGAAGTTTCCGTCGATCGGAAACAGGAAATGCTGCAACGCTTGCTGGCCAAGGAAACCGGGCGGTGCCTGGTCTTCTCTCGCACCAAGCGGGGCACCGAACGCATCACCAAGAGCCTCAACCGCGATGGCTTTTCCGCGGCTATGATTCACGGAGATCGTTCGCAATCGCAACGCAATGCAGCACTCGCCGGTTTTCAACAGGGACGCTACCGCGTGCTCGTGGCCACTGACCTCGCTTCCCGCGGCATTCACGTCCAGGACATCGTGCACGTCATCAACTACGATTTGCCAGATATGGCGGAGAATTTCATCCACCGTGTCGGCCGCACCGGCCGAGCTGGCGGACACGGGGTGGCAACTACCCTGTTTTTGCGCGAACAGCGCTCCGAACTCTTTCAGTTGGAGCGGACGCTTGGAATTCGCATCGAACGACTGAACCCCGACCCAGTTGCGGCTAAGTCCAAGAATGGCATACACATCCGAACGGAGTCCGTGCCTGTAACCTCCCACGTGCCGACGAGCGCTCCGGCCAACGGTCCGCGCCACTTGCCGACTGGCGGTCAGGGCAATGGCCCGGCCAGTATCCCTGCAAGGGTTTCGACCCGGTCGACAATGGTTGCTCTGCCTGGCGAAGTCCTCCAGGTACAATTGGATAGTTGAGATCTATCTAACCGACTGGTCGCCTTTGGCGAAGGGCGGATTCGACGGAGTGAGCTATCTAGCTGCGTTGAAATGCGATACTCGAGGAGCGGAGAATGTAGCGCTTCCCCTCTTGGAGCTTAAAACGCTTGTTTTGTGTGGCTTGCGCGACGCGGGAATATTTTCGGGCGCGCGGGGGTCTTTACGATAACGGATGTTTCTCCTTGAGCGCACGGACCGGCTCGTTACACCCCTGTAGGGGCCGGTTCGTGCGCCAGATACACCTCAGACCGATCAGCTGACGTTCTTGGCGCAAAATCCAGCTCGAGAACGCGCCACCCAATCTCACGTAACGTGGATGCCTTTACAAAGCGAACAGAGGTAAACCCTGGCAGGCTGCTGGCGATGCGAAGGGATGCTATCGCTGGCTACGTTACTGCTGATGATGAGCAGCGGGCGGCGGGTTTGGAGCGAGGGAGGACGTACTGACCGGCGGCATGGGTGGAGCGACGCCGGCGGTTTGGGAACCTAAACCCAGCTTCTGCAAAGTCTTGGCGTCGAGCTTCCCAGATGGATTCAGGCCGTGCGTCTCCTGAAACTTTTTCATGGCGTCGACGGTGTCGGAGTCCCACTTGCCGCTGGGCTTACCGCTGAACGAGCCGTCTTTGGCAAGGGCGCTTTGAATTTCGGAAATACGCTCGGGAGCGGGGGCTTTCTGTCCTCGCTCCCGGCGGGTTACTTTTTTTGTAGATTTCGTGTGGCGAGTTTTGGAACCAGGTCGCGCAGAAGGTGATTTTGAGGAGCTAGTGCCCTGCCCCTTCGCTGCGGCGGCGCCTACACCCATACCTGCTGCAACGAGCAGCGTCAGGGCCAGATGGGTCGCTTTTCGCACTCGCATTGGTTTCGTGTGTAAGGCGCTCTGGGAGACGCGCTAACGTCTCCCCCTTAATTGTTGCTACTGGTTCTCCGCCGGAACGACACCTGACAAGAACACCGTCAGAATGCGGTCGCTGTCCTGGCGGCGCAATACTTTGAACACCACGTTTTCGCCCGGTTTCAGTTTGGAGACTGCTGCCCGGTAGTCTTCCAGAGAGGTTATTGGGTCATGATTGATTTCAGAGATCACGTCGCCGCGGGCGAAGCCTAGATCATCCGAGGCGAAGCTCGCCGGATCCACATCAGTTACGATGACGCCCCGGACGCCCTCCACGCCGAAACGCTGGGCGCGATCTTTCGTGAGATTGTCAACGCGGAGGCCGAATTCACTTGGCGCGGCTTCTCCAGGCTGGTCGCCCATGCGGCCTGCCGTGTTGGGGAAAACGTGAGTCCGGTCTTCAACCGTTGCCGTGGTCTCTTTTTGCGTGCGATCGCGAACGAATGCGAGTTTTACCTTGCTTCCGATGGTTGCTTGCGCGATGGGATTGACGAGGTCGTTGCCGGTTTTCACGGCCTGGCCGTTGACGCTGGTGATGACGTCGCCACCTTTAAGTCCAGCTTTCTCCGCGGGACTGCCCGGTTCCACGCCCATAATCACCACGCCATAGGGCGCGCCCAAGGATTTCAGAGTGATGGGATTGGTCCCGAGATCTTCCTGGAAGCTAACACCAATCGAGCCACGGGTCACCTTACCGTTGGCTATAAGTTGGTTGTAGATGCTGATCGCGGTGTTCGATGGGAGTGCGAAGCCAACGCCTTCGTAGCCGCGGCTGCCGGTGATAATAGCGGTGTTGATGCCGATGACTTGTCCTGCCAGATCAACGAGCGGGCCGCCAGAGTTACCCGGGTTAATCGCTGCGTCGGTTTGCAGGAAGCGCTGGAATTGCTTGGCGAGACCCAGGCCGCCGCGGTCTCTTGCGCTGATAATGCCAGCGGTCACCGTGGCTTGCAAGCCGAACGGGCTGCCGATCGCGAGGACCCAGTCTCCAACCTGAACACCCTCTGAATTGCCAAGCTTGGCGGTGGGGAGCTCTTTGTTTACTTCGATTTTGATTACAGCCAAATCGGTGTCGTCGTCCGCGCCGACAACTTTCGCGGTATAGCGCGCGGTGTCGTTGTTGAGCTGGACTTGAATTTTGGTGGCGTTCTCGATGACGTGGTTGTTGGTCAGAATGTAGCCGCGCTTGTCAACAATAACGCCGGAACCGAGGCTGCGCTCCGCTTGAGGAGGACCGTCCTGGCGGCCGTCGAAGAAGCGGTCGAAGAAATCCTGCATCGGATCGTCGTCCTCGTTGGGATTGGGGTTAGGGTTTTGGGGCTTGGCGCGACGCATTCTGGAGTTGGGCTTTTTCTCGAGGACTTGCGTTGTGGCGATATTGACGACTGCTGGCTCGACGCGATTCACAATGGTGGAAAAGGAGCTTGCCGAAGGGATGGGGTCCGGCACCACGAGCGGCGTGGCGTTCGTGCCGCTAAAGGTCTTCATCGCGGAAACGCGGCCCGAAATGACGGAGCCGATCATGATTCCGGTAACGAGGGTAAATGCTACAAAAAACGACGCCAGGATCTTACGGCGCCGCGCCCAATTGAAAATTTCTTTCACCTGCTCACCCATGTCGCTGCTCCTAACTTTCCCGGCCGCTCATGCCTGAGATCCCAAGTCCAACGGTTTCGCGAATGCGTCCAAACGAACCGCTCAGCGATTCCCGCAATAAGTATAACACCGCAGATGAAGGACAGTTGCCCCGGAGAATCGATGCGCCGGGATTGTTACTGTCCCAGAGGACGGTGGTCCAAGGGACGTGCCGTGGCCGCTTGCCTGATGGTCACTAGTGGTTAGACGCAGGAACCCCTGGTTATGTTGTCAGGGGATCTGGCGGCGCCCGGCCTTCTCACCTTGTATCGCGGGGACCTGGGTCAATCTTCATTAAATTCGTGAATCAGCCATATGGATTATTTCCTGGTAGCGCGTCGCTCGCCCAAAATCAGCGGCAGCCCTACAGAATGCCCATCGCCGCGATTGAAGAGTCATGCGTGCGCCGCAACTGTTTTGGGCAGTGTGAACTGAAATGTTGCGCCCCGGCCGGATTTCGCGGCGACCCACAAGCGGCCGCCATGAGATTCAATGATCGACCGACTGATGGGCAGCCCCATGCCAGTCCCGTTATCCTTTGTCGTAAAGAATGCCATGAAGATATCTTCCGCCTGCTCGGGGGGTAATCCCACACCGGTATCGCTGACCGAGATCACCAGTCCATTATCGCCGACTTCCGACTTGATGGTGAGCTCACCTCCGCCAATCGTCCCCTTCATAGCATCAATACCGTTGATCATGAGATTCATCAGCACCTGCTGCAATTGCACACGATCCGCCATGACCTGGGGTAGACCTGCAGCCAGCTCTGTCCTGATGGATACGACGTATCGCGCTGCCTCGCTACGGAGGAGGACAGTCATTTCTCGAATTACTTCGTTGACATCGACCAACTCCCGTTCCGGAGTACCCTTCTTGAAGAGCAGGCGGATTCGCTTGATGATTTCAGCCGCCCGCGTTCCGTCTTTCACGATTCTCATGGCAGCCGCGCGAGCCTCTTCCACGTCTGGCTGTTCGCGCGTGAGCCAGCGCAAGCAGGTATTTGCATTGGTGACCGCGGCGGCAATCGGTTGATTCACTTCGTGCGCAAGTGATGCGGTCAGCTCTCCCATGGTTGTCACCCGGCTAACGCGTGCCAGATTCGCCTGCGCCTCATGCAGCGCTTCCTCGGCACATTTGCGTTCCGTCACGTCCATCACCGCTCCAACAAGCTCGAGGTCGCCCGACTCATCCCTTTCGGCATGAGCCACAACGTGGATATGTTTCACCGCACCATCTGGCATCAGCAAGCGATGCTCTAAATCAAAATCCTTCCCTTCCTGCGACGCACGCTCGATTGTCTGTTGCCTCGGAGCTGCGTCTTCGGGATGAAGCCGCTGGAGAACAAGTTCCACAGTCGGTTTCGTCGATCGGTCATATTGGAAGATTCGGAAAGTTTCTTCCGACCAGACGATCTGGCCGGTGGAAGGCTTCCAGCCGAAACTACCCGTACGACTGAGCCTTTGCGCTTCCGCCAAGTACGCCTCGCTTCGCTGCAGAGATTCTTCCGCGAGTTGACGTTGGAGTACTTCCTTTGTCAGCTCTTCGTTGACAGCTGTCAGCTGACTGGTCCGTTCTAAAACACGTTGTTCAAGTTCCTCATTCAGACGCTTAATTTCAGCTTTAGCCTGCTTGTGCCCGGCAGTCTCGATAACATCCCAACTCCCGCGCCGTTTTGTTACCGCAAACTGATGTGTTCGCACCACATCCAGGATTTCTGCAGCTCCACATGCAGCGAGCGGGTAGGTGCACAGCACCGCAAGACGCTGACCGGCGATAGCCTGGTTGAGTGACTCTTCGTATTCACAGAAGTCATTCCAGTCCTTCTTTTCAAGCCAAGCAGTATCGCCGGTCACCCTTACGCCGGCGTAACCTCTGGCCGATGCGCGCGCGAGTTTTTCGTTCCAACCACTAATCACTCTGTTGAGGTCAAACGCGCCATCCTGGAGATACCAGTCGCGGGCCGCGACAATCTCTATGCTCTGGTCAGCCAGGTATTGATCGAGGTCAGGAACATCTCGTTTCAATGCACGTCTGGCATCTTCCACAGCAAGGGGTTCGGCCACCACCCAGAGGCAGAATTCCTGGCTCTCCAATCCAGCTTTGCAGTAGGAGACCAGCGTATCGAGGAGATCCGCCTTCGTTTCGTAGAAGAGACAAAAGTGTGTGCCCCAAGGCATGTCGCCGACAACGTCGACGCCGGTTTTTCGCATCTCAGTGAGCATCGCGGTTACCTCCCAAACTACATTTTGGATAGCGGGTTAAGACGCTGGTGATCGCGGACAACACTGCAAAACTGTAGCGTAGAATAAGCGGGAATAACGTCGGGGATGAAGCGGCCCACTGCGCCATGGCTTACCTCGCATGGATCGCGTCGGAGCTGCGTTCCGCAGGCAGCTTTCCGAAGGGAAACATCATACCGCAGAAGAGTAAACTCGACGAGTGGCAGGAGTGTTGGCTGGGGCTGCGGACGCCACCCGCCACACTCCACGCAATTGCTTCTGCCTGACAGCGCAGGGGTTGCGAACCGGCGCACTTCCAGCTTGCCGGCTACTCCGTACCTATCATCGGACCACGCGGTATTTCCGAATCAGAACACCAGGCGCAGGGAGCCCTGGATAATACGCGGTCCCCCGCCGACGACGCCCGCAGTTGTGCCCACTGCGGTAGCGGTGCCGCTGCCCAAGGTCGATGTGATTTTGCCAAAGTTCACGCTGCTCTGGCTGCCAGTGGGATTGGAAAAGTTGGTGTGGTTAAAGAGGTTGAAGAAGTCCGCCTCAAAGCGCAGGTGGAGTCTTTCCGTACCCAAGGGAAAGAGCTTGGCCGTCGAGAAATTCCAGTTTTGCAGTCCGGGGCCGTAATACTGGTTACGGCCCGAGGTGCCCAAGCGGCCGGGATGGGGAGAAGTCGTCAAGTTCGAGAAATAAGTTTTGTCGAAAGCGGCATCCGGATTTGAATTGTTCTGCTGAAGCCGACCCGTTCCGATTACGTCGGGACGATCATTAAACTGGTTGAACCCACTGAAGTCGTTGGAGCTGTTGAATACGGTGAACGGGGTTCCGGACTGGATTGTTGTGTTGCCGGAAACCTGCCAGCCGCCGAACACCTGGCGATTGATGCCGTTGCTCCAGCCAAGAAACCGGTGGCCGGGGCCGATGGGCAAATCGTAAACGTAGACAAACACGGCGCGGTGCCGGATGTCGAAAGACGAGGGTCCACGATCCGCGTTGAGATTCGTCCGGTCTTCGAGTCCAGCGCGCTCGCCGGTTGAGCCGAAGAAGGAAGAACCGTCGTCGATGGATTTGCCTAGCGTATAGGAGCCTTCGAAATAGAGACCATGGCGTCCCTGGTATCTGGCTGTGACGACGCCGCTGTTGTAGTTGGAGTTGCCGATGTCCACGCCGGTTCCGATGGAACCAAACAAGGGGTTCGGGAACCGCTGGATGTTTCCGGTGCCGAACGGGTTGCCGGGATCGTTGCCGCGGAGAGCGGGATTGTTCACCGTAACCGTAGGCTGATTCAAGTCGACGAACAGGCCCAGTTTGTGAGCCGTGGAACCCTCATAGTCGACTTCAACGGAAAATGCACCGCCAAGCTGGCGCTGGACACCGAGGCTGTACTGATAAATGTAAGAACTGCGAAGGTTCTGGTCTTCGGCGCTCAGACCCACCAAGCCGACCTCGTTGGGTTGGCCGATGTTCTTTACGAGAGGAACGTTCTGATTGAGACCGACGGCATAGGAGAATTTTCCACTTGGATCGGTTGCAGTTTTTGGCTGGGTAACGCCGGCTATCTGTGTGGTAGTAATGTTGAAGGGCGCATTCAAGGCCATATTCGCTGGGATATTGTTGAAAATCTCGTCATAGCCGACGCGGAATCCGCCGCGGACGACGGTTTTGTCATTGCCAAACACCGACGGCGCGATGCGCGGGGTGTAAGCGAAACCCAAGACAGGAGCGACGTTGTTCTTGTCAACGTTCGTGCCCGAGTCGGACAGTGTAAAAGGCGCCTGGGTAAAGAAGAAAGAGGAAGGGCCGCTCTTGGTGGTATCAATTGACAGGACTTTGTTGGTACCCAAGAGGACGGGGCCAACTCCAGGAATGAAGTTGGTCGCCTGATTGCGAACCTGGTGGATGGCGGAAGGATACTCGTACCGCACCCCGTAGCTTAGAGTGAGATTGTCTTTGAGCTTGTAGGTATCCTGCCAATAGAGGTCCCACGGGTAGCGCTGCCAGTAGGCCAGCGTGGAACCAAAGAGCAGAGTTGCGGTGTTAACCTGAGCGACGCCGTTGTTAAGGCCGCCAGAGAAATCTGAAAAGCTGGTGAAGTTGAACACCCCGCGCGCGGAGCCATCGAGGAAGCGGCGGGCGTCTTCCCGGCGAACGTGAATACCCATGCGGAAGGAGTGCTTGGAGGCGCCGAACGGGGAGATCCAGGATATGTTGTCATACAGTTCATACGTGTTGGTTCTGCGTCCTTGCGGGAGGTTGCTGGTGCTCCCCAGAGGAGCATAGCCGCCGCTTATGCCGATGGTGGGCAGACCGGAATCCAGTACGTTTGTGCTGCCGTTTACGATGCCCGGCAAGGATTTTCCACTAGAATCAACGAAAATCTTCGAAGCGTCCAGCCCGGAGTCCTGAACGGTAATAAAGGTCTTGTTGCGGGAGAAACCGAAACGGACTTCATTCAGGACGCGCGATGAAAATGTGTGCGTGTAATCGATGAGTCCTGAATCGCTGCCCGGCGCGTTGGCGTTGCCTCCCTCGAGCGGAATCGCGCCGCCGGTAAAAGCGGTGCCCCCATATTGCGCCCAGCGAATCGAGAGATGGTCTTTTTCGCTGAAAGCGTAGTCCACCTTGGCGAGACCAGTTTCGTCGAAGGTCAACGAAGGAACGTTGGAGATGAAGTTGTTCCCGGTTGTCCCTGTGAGATTAAAGTTGGGAGCTGGCCAGAACTGGAGCAGGGACTTGGAGATGGGATCGGTCACCGTAGCGCGTTCAGCGGCCGTGGGCACGCGAGTGGAGCTGACCTGCGGAGCTACCTGGCGGAAGCCTTCATAGGACGCAAAGAAGAATAGTTTGTCCTTAAGGACTGGCCCTCCGAATGTTCCGCCATATTGATTGCGGTGCAGGGGATTTTTCGTGCCGCCATTCTTGTTAGTGAAGAAATCTCTGGCGTCCAGGACGGAATTGCGAAGGTATTCAAAGGCTGTTCCATGAAACTCATTGGTTCCGCTCTTGGTGACGATATTCACCTGGCCGCCGGTCCCACGGCCGAACTCCGCTGTAGCCACGCTGGTCTGAACAGCAAATTCCTGCACCGCATCGGTGATGCGGAAGTTGCCAAGCGCGGAGTTAATCTGTGTGTCGATGTTGCTGACGCCGTCGAGCAGGAAGATGTTGGACTGAGAACGGGCGCCGGAGACGTTGAAACCACCGCCCTGAGTGCCGGTCGAGGATGGCAGGACGCCGGGCGTTAATAGGGCCAGATCCAGATACTGGCGTCCATTCAGCGGAATGTTCGATATCACTTCGCTATCAATTACGTTGCTGAGGGTGCTTCTGTCAGTCTCCAGCAATGGAGTTGCTGCACCCGAGACTTCAATAGTCTCGGCAACACTACCGATTTGGAGAGAAGCGTCCAGATGCGTGATCTGGTCCACCTGGACCACGATGTCTTTCAACGTTTCTTTTTTGAAGCCAGCAGCTTCGACATGGAGGACGTACACGGCCGGAGCCAGCTGCAGGAACTGAAAACCCCCATTACTATCACTTACCACCTCTTCCTTGGCGTTAGTAGACGCGTTGATGAGCGTCAATTTCGCACCCGAAATCACCGCGCCGCTCTGATCCTTTACGAAGCCAGCGATGCTTCCGGTAGGCGAAGCTGAGACTGCAGGAGCGAATATCAACACCAACACAGAAAGGAGAGTCAACAAGAAAGAAGATACTCTGGGTCGATTCATAGCTGCCTCCGTCGGAATTCCCGAAATGCACATTCGCCTGATTGAACCCCGGATGCCAAGAAGCCTCTTAGACTTCTAAGCAAATCAAACTTAGGTTAAATCAGGGCATAATTGGGAAAAGAACCTGTTTACCAGCACTATGCAACCCTCATGCCAAAGCGGAATAGGACTGCCACGGGGCATACGCCAAAGCTAACCCATGTGTTTTCGGAAAGCCTTCATGTATAACCATCCCTAATTTAGTTATGGATTTGCGTAAATCCAATTTTCAGAATTCCACGCTTCGGATTTATGCGGTAATGATGGTACTGGCTAACTGGGAATGGCAGCCCGGCGGAGGTAATTCGCCGTGGCTTTTCCTCCAGGCATTTACTACCAGCCCTGAGCTGGCGGGGCTAGGCGTTGAAAGGTGTCCGCAAGACCGCCGACCCCCTCCCCAGCTGCGAGGCCAATTCGTGTAACTGGAAAGTGTCCCACCACCCCTTCCTGCGCTGTGGCGCTTGACAAATGCTCACGTATCTAGGATAAATACGGAAGCTGCGGTTGCGGCGACACGTGGCGATTTAGGGCAACTTGCTCCACGTAAAAAACTGCTAAAGAGCTGTAGAGTATCCCAGAAGAATTTCTGAGACCCTCCGAGCACTTTGGCACGGAGGGTTTTTTGTTGGCATCCCCTCCCTGCTGCCCTAATCGAACACTACTTGGTTTGTTTTGTGTCTGCTGTTTGCGCGCCTTGCGTGCCGGGCGGCTATTTGTCGGCTCGGCGCGCGGCGGCAACGGCGAAAGGTGATGCGATGTCTGAATGCTACGAGTTGCGATGTCGGGAGTGCGGGAAGACGTGGGGTAATGCGCCTCGGTCGTTCTGCGAAGACTGTTTCTCTCCTCTGGAAGTTGCCTACGATTACGATTCCTTGAAGAAGAAAGTGCGGCGCGAAGACCTGGCGGGACGCGCGTTCAATATGTGGCGTTATGCGGAGTTTTTGCCGCTGTTTGGAGATGGCGCGCCCGCGAACGCCGTTGGCGGGACGCCTTTGGTGGCTTCGCGGAAGCTCGCGGCGAAGTGGGGGATCGGCGAGCTGTATTTCAAGAACGATGCGGTGTGCTTCCCTTCTCTGTCGTTCAAGGACCGCGTGGTGGGAACGGCGCTGGTGGCCGCGCGAAAGTTTGGATTTGAGACGGTGGGATGCTCGTCGACGGGAAATTTGGCGAACGCTGTGGCAGCGCAGGCGGCACAGCAGGGGTTTGATGCTTGCGTGTTTATTCCGGCGGATTTGGAGCCTGCGAAGGTGTTGAATACGGCCGTGTATGGGGCGCGGATCGTGCGGATCAATGGGAACTACGACCATGTGAACCGGTTGTGCGCGCAGATTGCGGACCGGTTTCAGTGGGGATTGGTGAACGTGAATTTGCGGCCTTACTATTCAGAAGGGTCGAAGACGCATGGATTTGAGATTGCGGAACAGCTGGGCTGGAGGCTGCCGGACAATGTTGTGGTGCCAATGGCGGGCGGGTCACTGATTGGGAAAATTGCCAAGGCGTTTAAGGAATTGGTGACTCTGGGTTGGGTGGAAGCGAAGCCAGTGAAGTTTTTTGGCGCGCAGGCAACGGGGTGCTCGCCGATTTCCGACGGCGTTAAGCGGAATCTGGCGCGGTTTGAGCCGCAGAAGCCGAATACGATTGCGCGGTCTTTGGCAATCGGGAATCCGGCGGACGGGCCGTTTGCGATGAAGTTGATTCGCGAGAGCGGCGGCTGGGCGGAAGATATTTCGGATCCGGAGATTGTGAATGCGATCAAGCTGCTGGCGGAGACGGAAGGAATTTTCACGGAGACGGCCGGCGGTGTGACGGCAGGTGTGGCGCAAAAGTTGATTGCGCAGGGACGCATCGGGGCGGGCGAGACGACCGTGGTTTGCATTACCGGAAATGGACTGAAGACTACGGACGCCATTGCTTCGGAATTTCCGGTGACGGAAGCGATTGCGCCGCGGCTCGATGCGTTTGAGGCTTATCTGGACAACCAATTTGCGGCTGCTGCCGCGGCCAAGTAAGGAGAGAGCACAAGATGCCAGTTACGATTGAAATTCCTACGGCGTTCCGGAGATTTACCGAGGGAACGCCGAAGATTGACTGTAGCGCGGGAACGATCGCCGAGGCGTTGAATGATTTGACGACGCGGTTTCCGGCTTTGTCGCGGCACGTGCGCGATGAGCAGGGCCAGATACGGCAGTTCCTGAATGTGTATTTGAATGAGGAAGACATTCGCTTTCTTGGCGGAGAGGGTTGTTCTCTGAAGGAAGGCGACCGAGTGTTGCTGGTGCCTTCGATCGCTGGCGGTTAGAATTTGATTGGCGTAGCGAGAGCGGCGGGCTCGGTGGCGTGGCTCTCTGTTTGAACGGCATTGGATTCGTTTTCTGTTTGTCCCCGAATAGCTTTATCTTGTAGAGGCAGCATCCTAGAAGTGCGGAGATGCGAATGGGATACTACGCGCTTTTTTACCGGGAAGTGGTGCCGGACTTTATTACCAAGCGGGGCGCTTATCGCGAAGAGCATTTGGGTCTCG